>JAAUYI010198107.1_pt1 | contig 123942 bp, 123 predicted proteins | sample 7278041 | NCBI WGS metagenome assembly JAAUYI01 (sample SAMN14350216, study PRJNA611818) | marine sediment metagenome | isolation source: surface marine sediment (0.6m) | place: French Polynesia: Moorea | collected 2018-08
CAATTGAAGCAGCTCTTTCAAAGGCTTCAATTTGATCTTGAGTTAAAGGCTTAAACCGTGTTGAATCATCAATAGTTAGCTGCGAAGGATCACTTCCAAACGGTTGTCCATTGGGTGGTGAAGGTATTCGAATTGGTACAAGCCCAGTTCCATACTCATTACCACGTCCTCCATCCGGTTCAGAGAAGGAACGCTCAAACTCATTTCCTACAGTTGGATTCCGGGAAGGTTGAGCTTGCGAATGAGAAGATAAAGTAAATTCAACAAAGTTTATAGGAATATATTGAAAAATAAATTGGCTGGCAAGAAATAATGTGAATAAGCTCTTAAAACTATTTAAAGATTTCATATTTTGAAACCAAAGATATATGCACTAATTATTAAATGCCCTGGGATGGTTATTTATATATTTAAAGCCCACCAAATAGATTAAAAATGACTCAATATATTTTGTTAATTGTTAAGCCATCTTTTTTTTCGCTTTTTTAGTAAAAGAACCCATAGTTTCAGGATTTTTTACAGGGTTTTCCTGCTCTTCCTTTTTCTCGATATCTAAAGAAAAAGTTTTAGAAGGTAATAATTTGAGAGCTTTTGAGTCTGATAAAGAATCTAATAAGCCGCCTTCAAGAAGTTGCTCTTTTAACTCTTTGGATCTTTCTTCAATTTCAAAAGCGAAAGATTCTAAATTTTTTGCCGATAACTGAATTCTCAAATATTCTCTATTCAATTGTTTAACATTTTCTCTCAATTCAAGAGAATTCTCTAAAAATCCTCTTACTTTCATCAAAGAGAGTTCAATGGAATATTTTCTTTTCAGATCTTCAACATTGGTCCAATTGAATTTTGTAAGACCCAAAGAATTTAAGATTAAGAGTTCTAGCTCTTGCAAAGAAATCTCAATTTTGTTGTTTTTATCTAGAATACCCTGAAATTTTAGATTCATTGTTATTACAAATTTGGACTTGATTCCTAATACAATATGTTTTATTTGTATTCTTTTGATTAAGAGAATTGACAAATTCGGATATCCCTAAAAACAAAAATCAGTTATCTGTTAGCTGAGTAAATTCAATGCTTCCATCAATAGTTTCTTCTGAAATCCCCGGTCCAAATTCTAAACAGTTAGCGCAACGTCTTCAAAGAGTTGAATCCCCTGGTCTAACTTACCTCTCTGCTGATTTCCCTATCTTCTGGGAAAAATCTTCCGAAACAAACATTTGGGATGTTGATGGGAACTGTTTTTTAGATTTAAATTCGGCTTTTGGGGTTTCAGGAATTGGGCACTGTAATGACTCGGTAATCGAAGCTATTACCATTCAAGCCAAGGAATTAATACACGGAATGGGAGACGTTCACCCACCCAAAATAAAAGTTGAATTCATGGAAAAGCTTTTAGATTTATTTCCTCCTCAATTGGATCAAGCAATATTGTCTTGCAATGGATCTGATGCTTGTGAATCCGCCTTAAAAACAGCACAAGTTTACACCAAAAAGCCGGGAGTAATTGCCTTTGAATACGGTTATCATGGGCTGGGTTACGGAGCTTTGGATTTAACACACAAGCCTCATTTTAGAAGCAAATTCACCGAACGATTAACCGAATATACCTTTCACGTTCCCTATCCAAACTCATACAGAAATGGCTCAAGTGCTGGTGAACAATCATTGAATTTTATAAAAGAAGTCTTTCACAAAAATAAAGAACTGATTGGCTCTGTAATCATAGAACCGATTCAAGGAAGAGGAGGAGTAATAGTTCCCCCAACAGGATTTTTGAAAGACTTAAAAGAGTTTTGCGAAGAGAATAACTTACTTTTAATATTTGATGAAATTTACACCGGATTCTGCCGTACCGGAAAGATGTTTGCCTTTGAGGAAGAAGATGTTTTACCTGACATTATCTGTGTTGGAAAAACTATTGGCGGTGGATTACCTCTTTCTGCCTGTATAACTAGTTCAGAAATAATGAATTCTTGGGACAAATCGAACGGTGAAGCAATTCATACTAGTACTTTTTTAGGTAATCCGTTAGTTTGTGCAGCAGGATTAGCCGTAATTGAAGATTTGCAAAAAAATAATTGGCATCAAAAGAATAAAGAACTAGGAGAGTATTTAAAAAACAAACTAACGGAATTAAACTGCGAATTTATAGGAGAAGTTAGAGGAAAGGGTTTAATGCTCGGAATGGAATTAGTTAAAGACAAACATAATAAAGAGCCCTTTCCTCAACTGGCAGAACACTTAATGGTTGAATCCTTGAAGAAAGGCTTAATAGTTTTAACCTGCGGAAGTCAGGGCCATACGTTATCTTTTTCACCTCCATTTACGATTACAAAAGAAGAAATTGATTTTGCTGTTAACGAATTTAGTGAGATTCTGAAAACATTTATTCAGCAGAATCAGGAAGATAATCTATAAAAGATGGATCCATACTTTGGTTCAGGAATTGGCTTTTTTTGATCTAATGCAGTAGACAACCAGGCTTCTTTCGCCTTCAAAGCTTCTTCCAATGCTTTTATAGGTGTTTCTCCAAAGGCGGAGCAAAACTCCAGATCGGGTATATCAGCTATATATCCTTGATCTTCTTCGCTATAAAATATATTTATATGATAGTCTTTCTTCATTTTTCCTCTTCCATACTTAAATTGTAACGATTTATTAAATTCAACAGTTGTTTGACCTGATAAGGTTTGGCCTTTCCTTTGTAGTTTTGAAGATTTAATAGCTCTTTAATATCTTTGTGTTGGAAAATATGATGACTACCATTGATTCTACAAAGTTCAAAACCAAAAGCCTCTGCCAAATTAGATAAATCAGCAAAGCTTACATTCTTAGAACCTTGAAGAATTGAAAGTAATATTTTTTTCTTCTTTCCCATTGCCAATTAATTGTCTCTCGTTTTCAAGACAATTTCACCTCCCTTTACGATTGCAAAAGAAGAAATTGATTTTGCTGTTAACGAATTTAGTGAGATTCTGAGAATTTATAAGCTTGAAAGCAACACCACCTTTTCTTTAGCTCACTAAATTATTTCACTTTGCAATCTACTTGAAGTTTTTGTGGAAGATAAACAGCTTTAACTTGGCCAGGGAGAACAGTCCTTTCAGGCATTAAAGATCTTTTCTGAGGCACTGTAAAAATGTGGGTATTGGCAAAGTTATTTAATTGAGTAGCTCTAAAATAAATGGAGTTTGTTCTATGTACAGCATTAAAACCGCCCTCTGTAGAGACAAGTTCAAATCCTTGGACAGGAGATATTAGACCTAGACTCCTGCCAATTGTATAAAATGCTTTTTGAGTATTAGACCCGACTAACTTGTAAGAAGAAGCATTTACAGAACATCCTCCAATTAATTTTTCACTCGAAGAAACTACAATTTTATGAAACAGATCACTGCAAATTAATACTACTTGCAAACTTACATTATTCTTCCTTATTGGCTTAATCCAGGACTGAGTTTTGCCTCCTGTACAGTCTGACTTATCGGGAGCATTTACAAGGGGAAAAGTAATTGTTTTTGGTTTTATTTCTCTTTGAGATGTTCCTTTAGCTTGCTTCTCTTGGACATGAGTGACTGGTGAAGGAGAGTAAGATTGAGAAACAGGCTTAAATTCCTTAGCGAAGGCTTGATTATGAAATCCAGACAAAGTAAAGACAGCCGCAGACAAGGTTGCACAGGTATTTCGAAAGATAGGTCTCATAATTCAATTTGCTCAGCTAAGATACTATCAAATCTACAAATAAATTCAATTAATCAGACGAACTGGTTTGTGAAAATTCTTTAATTATTTTCAGGTGCAAAAGCTAAGTTTTCTTATCTAAAATTTGTTTTTAATCTTTTGCCAAGTTCTTGCAAAGTTGTACAATTTAGTCTTTAGGCTTCATTGAACATGTTAAGGAAAATCTTAGCGGTATCATTATTTTCTTAACATTATCGTGCTGTGGCATTTTCGGAACACCTATAGTCAAAGAAGAACTGTTTGACGAAGCAGGATCAACATACCAAAAAACGGTATTTTGAAAAACTCTTGTACCTTGCAGCCGCCATGATCTACTAGTTGAATTTACGTCAGCCGGGTTTTGGCTAAACTGAGCAAGTTTAAGGTTCCAGAAAGGTTTCTTAGCATATTTCACTTCGAGTGGGCACCTTGCGCCTTCGGGCTCTTTACCAGCATTCCCCCAATACATCTCTATAACGGGGAATCTGTTTTTGCAATCATAGGCTGCTCTAAAAGTTATACCCTCGTAATTATATTTCTTGATTGTTGGGTAAGAGGGGGAACCTTTTTTACATATATTCTCATAGACCGGTACATCCACATAACCTTTTTGGGGGAATCGCAAATCTTTTGCGATTCCTTTTGTTTGTTGCTTATTTAAAGTTTGATGGTTTGGCTTAAATCGTGGAGGAAAGTTAACACGATTGGCAAGAGCTGCACTTCCTGATTCTATTGCAAGAAAGCTCGCAAGCAAAGTAGCTTTAACAATTGGAATTTTCATAGGAAATTAGAATGAATACAGTAGAGCATAACTATCACAAATCTAGAAAATCAATCAATTAAAGATTGTTAATGGTTTTTAGAAGTGTTTTTATGATTTCAGCCTCCGCCCAAGCTCCTCTCCTAATAATCCATATTCATCTTTAGAACCAATAATCTCATCAATAATAAGCATATCTGAACTTTGATCGCCTAAAGCAGCAATTAGCTTTAGTTCTTTAGAATTAATTGACTCTGCATAAGCAGCAAAAGGGGTTTGACACCCTCCGTCAATGAATTCCAAGGCGGCTCTTTCAGCACCAACTAAAATTTTAGTTTCTTTGTGATTTATTTCTTCTAATGCTTCCAATAACTCTGGCTTATTATCAATACTGTTTTGACAAACTTGTACAGCAAGGGCTCCTTGTCCGGGTGAGGGGATACAGACTTCACAACTGAGAACTTCATCCACCAGTTCTTGCAAACCCAATCTCTTAAGCCCCGCAAAAGCTAAAACACCGGCAGACAGATTATTTACTCCATCTTTTATTTTCCTAATTCTCGTCTCCACATTCCCTCTCAAAGGAAAGAACTGAAAATCAGGTCTCAAATGCCTTAACTGAGAAATCCTTCTTAAACTGCTTGTTCCAATAACACTGTTCATTGGTAATTTTAAAATTGATTTTGTTGAAGATACTCGTTCGTTAAACACCACACAATCCCAAGGATCTTCTCTTTTAGTAATTGCTTTTATTGGAAGTTGAGGATTGATTTTGGTTGGTAAGTCTTTCAAAGAATGCACCGCAAGATCAATCTCTCCTTTAAGCAAAGCCTCTTCAAGCTCAGCAGTGAATAAACCTTTATCTCCAACTTTGTGAAGAGCTCTATCTAAAACTTGATCTCCTTTGGTGTCAATATGAACAATTTCACAATCCAAATTAACTAATTTACTTTTCACCCATTCACTCTGGGTCAGCGCCAAACGAGATTTTCTACTTCCAATTTTTATTTTCAAGATAATTGCCTTTTAAAATAATTTCTTAACTATTTTTAACGAGATGTGAAATTCAGCCGATTTAAGACGTTTAAGTTTCAGGATAATAATTTACTCCTATTTTAAAACCATATAAAACTCATTGATACTTTAAGCGTTAGGTAGCCAATTATGACTGGTCCTAATTACAACAACATAAACAATCCAGCAGCTGCAGCATATTGGACCCACCAACTATCCGCTGCTTCGGCTGCTGGTAATTCTAATCGTCAATTCGCAGAAAACGAACAAGGGGCAGTGGCCTCGGATTCAACATCAGGTGCTGACCAGGCCACAAAGTCTTCTCAAGGCAAAGAAACTGCATTTTTTAATAGGGCAGATAGCTCTTATGTAAATAAACCAAGTGATAGTTCATTCCGACTAGGCTTCGGAGGTCCAACAGAAAGAGATCCTGTTTTGCATACAGAATTTAGAATTGTTAGCAATCCTCCCCCTCCAAAAGAACTAGTAAACAAACTAAAAGAATTAAAAATTGCAAATTACAACCAAGCTTCTCAAAAAGCAATAAAAATAAAGAATCCTAAGAATCTACTTCCATTCAATTCACCACCTCCAAAAGCCAAAGAAGTGACAAATCATCTTGTAGAAGCGGAAGTTGCAAATGCTGAATGGGAATTAAAACAAAAGAAAAAAGATGAAGATTGGAGAAAAAAAGCTGAAAGAAACACTCTAGGTTTTTTAAGCAAAATGGAACAGTTTATTGCTCGAATCGAGAACATAACAACTTTCACACCTACAACTCAAGCAGTTTGAGATAAATTTCCACGGGAATCCCCTAAAATCATTAATTAATTAACGGCTTCTTTATTCCGTGGCAAAAGATATCTGTGGTGGATCCTTTTTACAATTCATATATTTCACCCCTGGATAACCTAGTGGGTTCTCCAGCAATTGGCTCTTCAAAAGAGCTGCAAACGAGCCAAATTTTAAAAGAAGGACCTAATTCTTTCCAGAATACTTTAAAAAAGTTTTTACAAGCTCAACCAAATACATCTCTTGACGAAAACTCAACTTCACAAAAACCTTCAGCAGGTTGTCACCCGGTTAAACCTTTCAACTGCAATTCCGATAAAGCGGTAAAAGAAAGTCGAGAGAATATTCAAAAGGCAATCAAATCTACAATTCAGAATATAACAAACGCGGATACTCCAGGTTATAGAAGAATATTGCCTTATCTAGACAGCAATGGAAATCCAATTATTGACGAAACACCGGGCAAGCTTGAAAAAACCGATTGGCATTTAGACCTTGCAATTGCCGGTGATGGAAAAGGTTTTAAGTTAGCAAATGGACAATATACTCGTGATGGAAGATTTAAGTTTGATAATAAAGGAAGGATGGTAACTGTAGACAAAGAAATTCCACTGGAAGTTTGTTACAAAGATGGGGCCCCCGTTGATTGGAGTATGAAAGAACTGAATATAGACTTCAACGGTAAAGTTACAGACAAACTCAATGGCAAGGAGCTCGGTTACTTAGAAGTTAACCTAAAACCCAAAGGCAAAGTAATGCAACACTATGTAGAACAATCAAACGTGAATCTTCCAATTGAGTTTATGGGTTTATCTCAAAAGAACAACTTACTAACATTAACCAACAACTTATTCACAACGGGTATTAGATTGAATAATGAAGCGGTACAAATACTACTAAGAAATCTATAAAGCTAGGGAAAACCCTTCAATTCCTTATATAACAGACTAAATATAAAGCAAGTAACGGATTTTCACTTTCTCCAAATGAGGATTAAATATCTTAGGTTTGGGAAATTTTTCTATGCAATTCGGCGCCTTAATAAACGATCTTCAAGTCAAATCAGGAAAAGCTTTTTCTGAACTTGAAGTTGTCACCAAAAATATCACCAACGCTACAACACCAGGATATAAAGCTGAAAGGCCAATTTCTTTTGATGACATAATAGACGATTCGAGAACTCAGAGGAATATGGAAGCTGGGAAATTAAGCATAACCAATAGACCAAACGATGTTTCATTGGAGGGAAAAGGTTTTTTTGTTCTTTTAGATAATAACGATGAAACTGTTTTAACAAGAAATCTCAACTTAGGAACCGATAAAGATGGTTATTTAAAATCGGGAGAAAATTTAGTTTTTCCAAAAGTAAAAGTACCTGAAGGATTCTCGGATTTGGAGATAGCCGTTGATGGTTCTGTTTTGGGAAAAAGACCGGATGGAAGCCAAATAAAAATAACGGATTTACAAGTTGTTAATTATCCTGCAGCAGACAAATTAGACTTTGATGGCTCTGTTTACAAACCAACCGACGAAGCGGGTAAATCACTACATGTCTGTTTGGGGCCAACTTCCCAAACCAGAGTAAGACAAGGGGCTTTAGAAGGTTCTAATGTAAATGGACCTAAGGAGTTTGCAATTTTCAGACAGATGAATCAAAAGATATCGACGTACGCGAGGATAACTCAACTGCTAAATACAAGTCAAAGAGAGTACGTAAGAACACTAACTGGCGCACTAGGATAAGGGGTTTAGAAAATGTCATCAGGAACAGCAAACAATCTCAACAATACAATTCCTCAATACAATCCAAACCAATTTGGTACCATTGGATTGGCTAACTCTGGTTATTTTAACGGTCTTGGGGCATATCCTCTGGGAGGATTTGGCGCAACAGGGGGAAATACTGATGGTAATTTTGACTCTCTGTTAAGCTCGCTAAATTCAAGTGGAACGTTTGGACCAGGTCTATTTAACAACTTCGGCCCTGCAGGAACAAACCCAAACGCAATTTCAATAGCAACAGAAGCATCCAGTTCAGCAACGAGCGCTTTACTGAACAAAATATCACCACTTGATTTGCCTCCAGAATCTTTATATTCAAGTTCTGTTTTCGGTGGGTTATCTTCTGGGATGTCTTTCCTTGATTCTCTAAGTACTATGTCTCAAGGAATAGCTGGTTTATTTGGTACTAGCAGTGACTTTGCTAGATATGCATACTCCGTTGGTCCTGTCCTCGGGGCAATAAGTGGGGTTGTGGGAATTACACAAGGCCTCAGAGCAGTCTTCAACACTCCAATTGCCCAACCAAGGTCTTCACAAGATGCAGTTAGAGATTATTTTGCACCCGAAGAACCATTAGAAGCTTAAGCAAAAACTAAATACTCTTGACTATCCATTCTCTAATTAAGCTTAATTCCTCATAAGGATCGATCGTATGTGCTTTGGGATATTTCTCAAACCTCACTTTCAATCCAAGCTGTCTTAAGAAATCAACTCCTTGGTTTACACGTTTAATTGGAATTAGATCATCATATTGACCATGAGTAATTAATATATTTTGCAATTTAGCTTTTGCACTCAAATCCTCTTCAATTGCTAGCGGATTAAACAAATACCCACTGATACCACAAATACCAGCAAAAACCTTGGGATATCTTAAGCAAAGCTCCAAACTCATGACACAACCTTGAGAAAACCCAAAAAGAAAAACATCATTTATACTCGTTCCCTGTTCTTGTATTTCTTCAAGAGTCTCCCACAAAAGATCTCTACTTCTTTTTACAGATTGTATTTCCAGATCTGATAATCTATTCTTAATTTTACCCTCTGGGATTTTGTACCACGAATAACCTTCATAATATTGATCAGGGGCATCAAGAAATAGATAATTGAGTTCAGGTAAATTTAAAGTCTTTGGCAACCATTTATATCCATTAGAACTATCACCCAAACCATGAAGAACAATCATCAATTTATCTGAATCTTTATTCTTTGAATAAACAAATTTATTGCTTAAAGAATTAATTTGCATAGCTAATTGCCTTCAATTGAGAAACAAATCGATTTAACAATAGCTTATTTAACTTGTTCTTAGTTTTAAAGATCTATAAATAGGCATAATAGTATATAGGAATAACATCATTTCTTATTCTCTTAAGCCTTAAAGTCTAGACAACAAAATTAAGCTTAATGAAAGGCGGCATTAGCGACATAATTCTGGCACTAGGGATCTTTGCCATCATGGCAATTATCGTTGTTCCCTTGCCACCATTTATTCTGGATATGTTTATATCCTTGAATATTGCTATTGCTGTGATTCTCTTGGGCACCTCTCTATTCTTAAATCGCCCAATTGATCTTGCTATATTACCAACCGCAATATTAACGGCTACCTTATTCCGATTGGGCTTAAACATAGCTTCAACAAGGTTAATCCTCTCAGAAGGGTATGCGGGAAAAGTCATTGAAACCTTCGGTCGAATTGTAGCAGCAGGTAATCCGGCGGTAGGGGTTATTTTATTCGTCGTGATAACGATCGTGCAATTCATGGTTATCACAAAAGGCGCAGAACGTATTGCAGAAGTATCAGCGAGATTCGCATTGGATGCAATGCCAGGTAAACAAATGGCAATCGATGGAGAACTTAATGCTGGATTAATTCCCCCGGAAGTCGCTCAAACAAGAAGAAGAGACTTAGAGAGAGAGAGTTCTCTTTACGGAGCAATGGACGGTGCAAGTAAATTTGTAAAAGGAGATGCGATCGCCGGAATTATCATGACCGTTGTGAACCTTCTTGGAGGACTAGGAATAGGAATACTGCAAAAGGGTTACGATCCAGGATACGCAGCCGGCAAATACGTCATTTTAACAATTGGAGACGCTCTCGGAGCACAAGTACCAGCACTCATAACCGCAGTTGCAACTGGAATTATCGTTACTCGATCCACCTCTTCTGGAGAAAGTCTAAGTACGGATGTGATTGCTCAATTTCTTCAAACTCCAATGGCTCTTATTATTGCAGGTGCATTGGTTGGAATGATTGGCTTTCTTCCTGGCATGCCCTGGTTCTTCTTTGTTCCTTTAGGTGGATTAATCTCTTTTATAGGATTAAATGCTCTCAAAGCAACTCAAGTTCAACAAACTGAGCAGGTTGAAACTCAAATACAAGAGCAAACCAAACCACCCACAACTCCAGAACAAATGTATAGTCTTTTGGGAGTTGATGCTCTTTCAGTTCATGTTGGGAGTAATTTAATTGAGCTTGCAGATCCAGCAAGCGGAGGGCGGTTAATCGAAGATATTGGCTCTCTTCGGCAACATATGACCTTAACATTTGGGTACATTTTGCCCCCGGTACGAATCTGTGACGCAAGGCTAATTGGTCCATACGAATACCGCATAATTGTGCGAGGAAATACGGTATCCAGCTCTGAGGTTTATCCTCAAAGATACTTGATTCTCAAATCTCACTGGGATAAATTATTTAACACTCCTCCACCGAATGCATTAAACGCCTGGGAACCCAATTTAAAAGAAGCTGCCTATTGGGTACAGCCGGATTATTTAGAAGAGTTAATCAAGGACCGTAAATGGAATAGACCATACTTAACACCAGTACAAGCTATCACTTATCACGTTTCCGAAACCGTGATTTTACATATTGAAGAATTGTTCACGAAGGTTGATGTAAGAAAAATAATTGACCAAGTTAGGCAAGTTGATCCTCCTCTAGTGGATAATGTCACCCCTAATATTCTTCAAATAACCGATTTACGCAAGATACTCATCAACTTGCTTAAAGAAAAAGTAAGCATTAGAGACATTCATTATATTCTCGAAAGACTGGAAGATTTCGGTCAAACAATCAGAGATGCAGATTTATTATCCGAGAAAGTCCGCATGTGTTTAGCACGCCAAATATGTGCTCAACACGCTGCTGATAAAACCATCCTTGCCATAGCTTTAAGTCCAGAGATTGAGCAGCAAATGGAGGAATCCTTGCAAAGGATAGAAGACAAGTTCGTTTTAACTCTAGATCCCGAACAAGCAAGAAGAGTCATAGGAAAAATTGTAGACTCAGTAACGGAAGTATACGGCCAATTAGAAAGAAGACCGGTTATTGTTTGTAATCCCGGCATCAGACTCCCGCTAGCAAGATTAATACAGAACTTTGATACACAAATTGTGGTTATGTCTTACGTTGAGTTGTCAACCGACTTCAAGGTTGAAATTCTTAATACAATCGATATTGGAGATATTGAAGGTAGTTCTTCAAATATGCTAACTTCGGGTGCAGGTTAATAGAATCTCAACCAAAATCTCTCAACATCTTCTTTATTTCAATACTCCCCGCCTCCTCTTGAGAAATCATTGAGCGAGAGAATTCTTCTAAATACACACTTGCTCCCTCCACTTCATCCAAAAGCTTTTTGTAGTAAACTAAGGCTTTTTCTTCGTGAGCTAAGCTCTCAGTAAGAATATGTTTAATTGAGTGGTTATGTGTCTCTTCAAGGGGGCTTATTTTTAAACTCGGATGTCCTTCCAAGCCGGTAAGTATCTCACCAACTTGTTGTGCATGAGTTAACGATTCAGTAGCTTGGCCACGCAAAAACTCAACGATAGGAATACGGTTTGGCCCCACAACCATCAAGGAATAGTGAGTGTAACGAACCACACCAGCAAGCTCATATTCAAGAATTGAATTTAGTATTTGTACAGTTTTTTGAGTATTTAAGGCTTTCATAAGTCTTTCTCAGGGATATATTTATTTAGCTTTTTAAGTTTACTATGCCAACAGAAATAAGCTTCTAATTAAAAACAATAATTTAATGAGCAGGTTCAGAAAAGAAATTCTTTATCTAGCACGCTCGAATTAATAAAGAGTTAAATCCCAACTTTTACATAGTTTGCACAACAATTTATTAACAATACGGGCCTAAAATAAAATTAACAATACAATCAACTTTCACGCGGGATATGCCTCCATCGGTTCAAGAGAGACTCAATCAAAATATAGGAATAGTTGGTAATCGACAAATATTTGGGAATCCAAGCCATGGTGAACCCATTAATGACCAAAATATTTTAAGTAAACTCAATTCAACCCCAGTCCCCCAAGGATGGAAATTATTAGAGAACAGTAAATGGTATAGTGCCAATAAATCAGGTTCTGGATGTCAAGTAACAAAAGATGGCGTAACAGTTGCTCATTGTGCAAAAAGAAGTTTTTTCATTTCTGGAGTTGAAAATAATGATTACAAAAGAGTACACAATGTTGATAGTCCTGTACAAATAAGAAAGATAGGAAATAAGCATTACTATAGGCTTTTAACCTCCAAAGTAGTTCCCAAGCATGGTGAAATCTGCCGTGCCACTAATGGAAGTGGTTTACGGACTCAACTTAGGCTAGAAGATTTACAAAGAGACACATTCTCTTCTGACACTGGAAATCAAATGCTCACTATAAACACCGCAAGTCCAGATTCAATGGTAAGAGTAGGAGACTATAACCGAAAAGTACACAATGGAACATCAGGAACCGAATTCAAGTGCCACTCTGGAGCGAGAGTTGTAGTGTCAACTTCTAATGTTAATAACAAAAAGTATGGAACCGTTTCCTACTAACTGTTAATTTTTATTTAATATGCCTCCTTCAATCGAACAAAAAACCTTAATAAATCTCCTAAGATACGGAAGTCGTTCAATATTTAAGAACCCACATCATGGTGATACAGTTATAAACCCAAAGCTGCTGAATATTCTTAACAACACTCCACCACCCAGAGGTTGGACACCTTTAGAAGGTGTTTGGTACGAAAGCAATAAATCCGGGAGGGGTTGCTCAACAAATGAAGATGGGTTGACAGTCGCACATTGTACAAATAAATACTTCTATGCGTCAGGCCTAGAAGAAGGTGATTATGGGAGAATAGCCAATGTTGATTCTCCAGTTCAGACAAAAGAAGTTGAAGGAAAAAAATATTATAGGCTACTAAGATCGATCTTTACGCCTAAAGAAAATGAGATCTGTTCAGCAACCAAAGACGATCAATTCATCGCTCAAATCAAAGAAAATCGCAATCAAAAAGATATATTTCTTTTAAGAGGTCAAGAGGAAACAATCAACTTTCAAAATCCAGACTCAATGGTAAAAAAGGTAGATTTCAGCAAAGATGCATTGTCGGGACATTCAGGCATGGAGTTCCAATGCAAAAACGGAGCTCATGTTGTGCTATCAACATCAAAACCTGGAAATAAGAAAGAAGGAACGGTTTCCTACTAATTATTTTTCAAGAAAAGCAATGGACTCTAAGTGATAGGTTTGAGGAAACATATCGATCAACTGTAAACTTTGAATTCTATATCCAAAATCAGAAAGTAAATCAATATCACGTTTTTGAGTAACCGGGTTACAACTAACATACACAATCGACTGAGGATTAAGTTCACCAATATCCTTAATTGATTTCTGGCTCATTCCAGCTCTCGGTGGATCAATGATCGCACAGGCTTTTTTCTTTTCTTGCTTTAAAGCTTTACCCCAACCACGCTTATACAAATTGAGAAAATTACTTTCATAGTTATCAAGAGAATTCAATTCAGCATTAAAACTAGCCATTTTACAGGCTTTTTCATCCGATTCTGCACCAATAACTTTCTGAATATGAGGCAATTGCTTTGCAATATAAATACCCAAAGTCCCTACTCCTCCAAACAAGTCATAAACAATATCTATATTGGCTTGTCTAACAAAATGCACAACCCTTTCCATCAAAAGAGGCAAAATAAAAGTATTAATTTGAAAAAAATTTTCCGCTTGATAAACGAGCTCAACATTATTTATACGCTGACTAATAGTATTAATTCCGGCAATCTGAACCAATTCACCTCTTGGCGCTGGCAAGGCTAGAACTCCTAGAACCTGGGGGAACTCTCTAACCAATTGAGTACTTATTTCTTTAAGCTTTAATTCCTCTGGGTTGGCAACCTTAAAGATTAAGAGCATTCCATCATTGGAGCTACTATAGCGAACTGTAATGGTTGACCAAAAACCAATTTTTTTCAGATCTTTGAAAGCTCCCAATCCACTATTATTGGCTAATTTTTTAATTTTCTGAAGAACATTCCACATTTTTTGAGGTAATAAAAAGCACTCCTGCAAATCCATCACTTCAAAGAACTTACCGGGCGGGTGAAGCCCCAATTGCAATTCCCCACTTTCTTCTTGACCAAAAGAAAATTCACACTTATTACGATAATTGAATCTATTTGGAGACGAAATAGTTGAACCTAGCTCTAACTCACCTTGATAAATCTCCCGAAGAATATCCTCTTTAATTTTCAACTGATTCTCATAACTTATATGTTGATACGAGCAACCACCACAAGCTAAGGAATGTTGGCACTTTGCTTTTATCCTCTGAGATTGATCCTCCTCAATTACGTCAAGCAATTCAGCCCAAAGAACTTTTTTCTTCTTCCCTTTAATTTGAACCTCAACCAGTTCATTTTCAATAACATTGGGAACAAAAACCGGTCTTACAATTTCTTGTCCTCCTTTACTAATTCTCAGGTGAGAGAGCCCATATCCTCCATAAACATTCTTTTCAACTCTTAAAGTTTTAATCTCCTGAAAAATTTGTTCTTTTGCATTCATTTTTTATTAATCTTCAAATGGAACCTTTGTGGAAATATCAAATTTCCAATCTTCATAAAAGTATTTTCTAAACTCGAATAATCTCATATTTTAACCGTTTTAAATCAATACACGTTTGCACTTGTTTTTCTCGATCGGTTAAATTTGCAAACTTCCCGGCTTTAATTTCTATAAAAATAATTTGTTTTAATAACCCTTCACTCAAGCCATCAAAAACTACCAAATCTATTGGAGAACCGAAAAAACGTACATCTCTGGGATTATAAGGAAATTTTTCAAAATAAGGCAATAAGTGTTCTGTGACCTGGCCTTTAATAACATCTTTACTTCTCGAAACAGCATCCTTTCTAATTTCAGCCTCTTTTTCTTTTTGCCAAGTTTGAGAAATAATCGCTGCTTCTTTAAGCATCTGCTCTTTCAATTCGTTCTTCAGCCTTGTCAACTCCAAATCACGCCATTTATCAAAAGAATCTTTGGCTTTACTTTCAATTTTCGATTTGAGTAAAAAATATTTTACGATAGCGAAGAATAAACAAAATATGAGTAAACTCAAAAGGCCTTGCTCTATAGACACTAGCTTAATATCCAGACAATAGAAAGTATGACTAATTGCAAAATGTTATCAATTATTATTAATCAAGATTTGCTTCATTTTATTGAGGCGGCCTTTTAAAGAATTATCTAATACATACTCATTGGTTTTAATAACCAATCCTGCTATTAAGTTTTGATCGATTGATTCTCTTATTTTCACAGATTGATTCAAGCTTTTCTCCAAAGAGGATTTTACTTTCTCAACTTGTTCAACAGGTAACTTCGTAGTTGCAATTAGTTCAATATCAACTAAGTTGGATTCCTGGTTAATAATCTTTTCAAAAGTTGGGCCCAGTTCAAGAATTAAAAAAAGCTTCTTTTTATCGGCAAGCAAACAAACTAATTTGCGAAGAACTTCATTTTCAGATAATCTTGGACAAAGCTTATAAACCAAGTCAATTTTAAAGGCAGCAGACACAAAAGGTTCTTTTAAAAGCCTTTTCACCTGCGAATCAGTTTGTCCAATCTCATAAATTTGTTTAAATATTCCGACAAACTCTTGGAAGTCAGAGGTTTGCTGCTTAAGGAGCTCGTAACAAGCCTTCGCATATGCTTGAATCATCGGATAATCTCTGGACATTTTTAGTTAACCTTCAAAAGATTCGGATTCTTTTCAATAGTATCAATTGTCTCTTCTAAAGCTGCTTTATTCAATTGCGTATAGTCTGATTGTTCTTTAAGAATTTTCTCAGCTATCTCCATTGACTTCAAGCTTATTTGTTGCTCAAACTGTTTTTTCATAGTTGCTTTCAAGTCAATAATTTCCTTCTCATATCTATTTTGAAGTTTTTTTACGGCTTCTTGTTTGTCATTTTCAAGCTCTTGCTTCAAAGATTGAATACGGCTTTGACTATCTTGTTTCATCTTTTCAGCATTTGATCTAAAAACAGAAAGTTCTTTTTCTGCAAAAGCCAGCTGTTCCTCTGCAAGCCTACAACGTTCAATGGATTGCCTAAGCTCGGATTCTATATCATTATTCTTTTGCTTAACAATTATTGGAAGCTTAGCCGTAAAAAACCAATAAATAAAACCCGCAAAAACTGCAAAGTTCAAAAAATTGGATTCAAGCAAAATTTGCCAAAAAGAAGGATTATGATGCTCACTCATTTCGCACTCACCCCACCCGAGAGATTAACTTCTGGAGCTAATTTGCCAACTATCACATTCGCAAGGTCAGCAGACTCTTGATTGATCGATTTTAAAAGCCCCTCTCTTTCAACTTCAATTTCCTCAAAAGCTTTTTGTTTCTTTATTTCAAGTTCTTGCTTGATTTTTAACTCTTCTTGCTCTTTCTCATCGTTAAAGCTTTTAAAAAGACTATCAATTAGCTCTCGTTCTGACTTTTTAATTGCTTCTATTTCAGAATTGACCTTCTCAATAATCGATTTGGTTTTCTCTTCGGCTTCTTTAGCTTTTTCTTTTTCGCCAATTAAGTCCGAGTCTCTTTCTTCCTTTATTTTGCGGATCGGCTTCCAAAGGGTCTGATCCAAGAAATAAACGAAGACCAAAAAACTAATTATAAAAATTACACAGGTAAAGTTAAGCTCAAGCATTATTCAATGAAATTAATCTGAGTTTATTAAAATTAAGCAACCTTAAAGGTTAAAAGAAGACTGATAATCCAAGCAAAAAGACCTAACCCTTCGCAAAGAGCAGCGAAAATCAATCCATTAATAAAAAGTTTATTTGCAATTTCTGGCTGACGAGCCATTCCTTCTAATGACTTAAAAGCTGCTAAACCTACTCCGAGTGCAGGACCAAGAACTCCTAAAGCCGCTAAACCAGCACCTAAAGCAACGGAAGAATCTGACATCTATAACTCCTTAATGAGACATTAAATAAAAGGTAACCACAGAATTTTAACGAATTTATTCAAAAAACTGGAAGCTTAAATTTCTGAATGTTATAATTTAGCCCTCTTACTAAAGTTAAGGGCGATTAGCTCAGGTGGCTAGAGCGCAGCTCTGATAAAGCTGAGGTCCCTGGTTCGAGTCCAGGATCGCCCACCATTTTGGATACTCTTCCGCAACTTCGCTGCTCCATCTCCTTTATTGAAGGAGAAAAACATTTGTATGAATCTTGGTTTAAATAATGTCTCACTTTAAAATCTTATATCTCCATCATGGTTTTCAATTAAAAAAAGCTTCTCAATATATTAGATCTAGCGGTCAAGCAACTAAAAAACCAAACATTGTTTAAACCAAACAAGAGCCTCAATTCTTAGATTATATAGAATATGCCAAATGTTCGAATTAGTACAATCCCAAGGTTTGAAATGTTTTTTCATTTCCTGAGTTCTTTGCTTTGAATTCTTTAAAATTTTGAATTGTAAATTCTTGTACTTCTTCAAAACTCGAAAGAATGTTCTTCTCTTAATTACAAATTGAAGCACCAAACGTAATTATAAATAATCTTAATTACATATGAGCAGCCAAAATATAATTAACGAAACTTTTAATTACACAAAAACAACTTCTTGAATTCTCAAATTGTCGAAGCTTATCTACCATTTTGAATAGTTAATCTCAAAGCATTTCATTAAAATTTGCCTATCCTTAATAAATGTATATTTTGATGAAGGTAAGAAATATTTATGACAAAAAGAAGCTTTTTGAAGTTCTTAGGAACTTTGCTCGGACTGTCAGTGGCAAAATCTTTATCAGCAAAAACCTTTAACACTCAAAATTCAGGGAGCATGCCGATGTTAAAACTAAGAAAAGCAGAAGAACGAGGTCCATCGGATTTTGGGTGGTTACAGAGTATGCATACATTTTCTTTTGGGCATTATTACGATCCAGAACATATGGGCTTCGGGACTTTAAGGGTCATTAATGAAGATAAAGTGAAGCCAGGCAAGGGATTTGGCACTCACCCTCACAAGGATATGGAAATTATCTCCTATGTTCTTGAAGGAGCATTGGAACACAAAGACTCAATGGGTAATGGTTCAATTATTAGACCGGGAGATGTCCAAAGAATGAGTGCTGGAACCGGAGTGACTCACAGTGAATTCAATCCTTCAGAAAAAGAAGATGTTCATTTTTTACAAATTTGGTTTTTGCCAAATCAAATTGGATTAAAGCCAGGGTATGAACAGAGGAACTTTTCGACTGAAGAGAAGAAAGGGAAGTTCAAATTAGTTGCTTCCGAGGAAGGTAGAAATGGCTCAATTTCCTTAAACCAAGATATGGATATGTCCGTGGCTATTTTAGATAATGGACAACAGCAAAGTTACAACTTAAAACAAGATAGAAAAGCCTGGATACACCTTGCAAAGGGGAAAGTTACTGTAAATAGCATTCAAATGAAAGCTGGAGATGGACTCGCTATTGAGAACATTGAGAAGCTCAATTTCCAAGATGCTAAAGAGGCGGAAATAATTGTATTTGATATGAAATCCTAGCGTTTAATAATATAAAGTTTAGCTATACAGCTAGCTTTTCTCGATGGCACTACTTATAATTGGCGATTAATAGAACGTGTTGAGAAAAACTATAAATGACTAAACTAGAAGTTAAGCAAACCAACATAGAGAATGAAAAAGTAAATTTAATAATCATTGGTGCTTACGAGGATGAATTCAGCAAAGGGAAAACTGTAAAGTTAAACGGTACCCTTGCAAACTTAGATAAAGCACTGAACAAAGAATTAACCGAATATGCCAAAGAAGAGAAATTCATCGCCAAGCTTGGCAGTAAACTAGTTATTCGAACTTTAGGTAAAACTAATGCAAGAAAGATTCTAATAATTGGTCTTGGAAAGCGCGCAGATTTAAAGGATATTGAGCAAATTAGAAAGGCTACCGCTAATGCGATTAGATCAGCGGATGCTTTAAAAGCAGATACCGTAGGTATATTAAGCTTCGGTTTGGATACAAAATTAGATGCAGCCAATGTTACGAGAGCGATAACAGAAGTTTGCTTGCTTGCTCCATATAAGTTTGATAAATATTTCGCGAAAAATGGTTCTGATAAAAATGAGTTCAAAGGAATCCAAAAAATAAGCCTCATTCTTCCAAAAGACAAAAAGATTGATGCAAAAAAACTCAATTTAATAAAAGAGCAAGTTAATAAAGGGATTGCTGGTGCAGAAGGAGTTCTCACGGCAAGAGAACTGATTGCTGAACCACCAAACGTTGTTAATCCATCCTATCTAGCACAAGTTGCACAAAAAACCGTTAAAGCTCAAAAATACAATGGTTTAACAGTCAAGATACTCGGGAAAGCTCAATGTGAAAAACTCAAGATGGGTGCTTTCTTGGCCGTTGGCTGTGGATCTTGCTGTGAGCCAAAGTTAATCCATTATCACTACAAACCAAAAGGTAAAGCAAAAAAACACATCGCAATAGTTGGGAAAGGAGTAACTTTTGATTCTGGAGGCTTATCACTCAAGCCATCCAAAGCAATGGAAAAAATGAAATATGATATGGCCGGCTCAGCATCCGTTATTGGTTTAATGAGCGTTATCTCTAAAATTCAACCCAATGTAGAAGTTACTGCCGTGGTTGCCGCTTGTGAAAATATGCCTGGAGGTTCTGCTTATAGACCCGGAGATGTAATCACTTCTATGAGTGGAAAAACTATTGAAATCAACAACACTGATGCCGAGGGCCGCGTTACTTTAGCAGATTCTGTGTTTTACGCTTGTAAACAAAAACCAGATCAAGTAATTGACATTGCAACTTTAACCGGTGCGGTTGTCGTAGCATTGGGTGAAGCTGCGGCTGGACTAATGACCAATAACCAACCATTTGGTGATCAGATTAAACAAGCCTTTTCAGATTCTGGCGAGAAGCTTTGGCAGTTACCTCTCTATGAAGACTATGAAGATGCAGTTCTAAAAGGAACAATAGCCGATATGTTAAATGCTGGATCTGGAGGACAAGCTGGTTCACAAAATGGAGCAATGTTCATTAAACAGTTTGTTGGTGATACTCCTTGGGTTCACTTGGACATAGCTGGAGTCTGCTGGCCTGAAAGAAAAGATACCAACTATACTCCAAAGAACAATCCTGCTGGTTTTGGGGTTTTAGGTTTTATAAGACATTTAGAAAAAATGAGTCAGTAAATTATTACACTATCTTCTCTTACTTTACGGCTCACTCTCCTTGGAAATAGTTTTAGAAGCTATTTCCAAGTATTCTCATTAACTCTATATAAATCTTGGTTGAAAGGATTGTTGTGAGTATGAAGCAGATTGTGGACTAGAAAAACTATCAGGATTAGCGTGACTAGCTTCAATTCTTTGGAAAATATCGGCTGCCATCTGATCAATTCCATGTCTCAATCCATAAAGTACCGCCTGAGTTCGGTCATTTACATTTAGCTTTGTGAATATGTTATTTACGTGAGTTTTTACCGTTGAATCACTTACAAAAAGTCTTTTGGCAATTGACTTATAATTCAAACCTTGTGTTAGGCAGGCAAGAACTTCTAGCTCCCGATTGGTAAGAGTTGTGAGCAAACCTCTGTCTTTTTGAGGTTGAGTTGATGTTTGATTTTGAATGAATGAACAGAGAATTTTAGCTACTTGAGGGTTTAAAAAGGTTTCATCTTTTTGAAATGCTCTTATTGCATAAGGCAATTCAAGGTGAATACGATCTTGCTTAATTATGCTATCCACTCTTGCGGCAGCTAAATCCTTTATGACTTCTGAATCAGCTTCATTGACAATTGCAATTAGACCCGTTTCCAAAGATTTTGACTTTAAAAAGTTTATTAGCTGTGACCAAGATTTTTCACCGGGTGTCTCTGTCTCAAATATTAATAAGTCTGGCCTTATGCAGAAGGTCTGTTCAATTAAAATTTCACGCGAAATTGCCCTAATTGAATGAATTCTAGCGCCAAGATTAACTGGAATTAACTGCTCTGTGGGCAAGCCACTAAAACGTTGGCCCCATAGTATAGATTTGATAATTTTTGCGTCTTGATACAAAGTAAGTACCCCCTAGTGTTTTCTCTGTCCAAAATCGGGAAACACCTAATTGGACATTTTTTTTATTCCACTAGAATTTTTGTTTCTAGCAAATCTTAAAAAAAATTAAACTTGCTATGACCAGTTAATCTGACAAAAAACTGCAATCTAAGAAACTTCTCGTTTTATTTTCACTGCTTTGTTTGCATGAAGAATTAATTTAATATTGAACAACAGGATGTACTTGATCAATTGTTAAATCAACAGGGGTAAATCTTCCAAAAACGCTCACCATAACAGTTACTTTGCCGTGGTCTAAATCAATAGATTCTGCTTTACCTGTAAATCCATCAAAAGCACCACCTTCCACTCTAACTTCATCTCCTTCTTGGAAATCAACTTTGAATTCAGTTACAGTAGACTCATCATCAGCTTTTCTTTTTGAAATTCGTCCAAACAACCTAGCAACTTCTACATTGGATAGAGGTTTATCGATTATGTCTAGAACACCAGGCGTATGACGTACTACTCTATAGGTAGTATCGTCAAGAATCATATTGACAAATATATATCTTTGATAGCGAGGTTGATTTTGCTCAACTCTCTTGCCACTTTTTATTTTGGTAACCGATTTCTTCGGGACATAGACTTCAAGGATTTCATCCTTAACTCCCATATTCTCGGCTCTTTTTAAGATTTGTTGACGAACCTTATCTTCGTGGCCCATTGTGTAAACCACATACCATCCGGCTCCATCTTTAGTTAAATTTTTCTTGGCAGATTTTATTTCTTGTTGTTCTATGTCGCTCATTTAATAATCGTTTCTTTTAATGCTCCAATACCAACTTTAAATCCAATATCAATGAAATACAATAAAATGGTAATCAACGCCGATAACACAATTACCACTATAAATTGAAACGAAGCCAAATTAAAAGGTGGCCAAGAAATTTGCTTACTTTCTCTTTGAACATCCTTTAAATAGTTTATTAACTTAACTATAGATGGCTTTGATTTATTGGACATGAAGAAGGTCAAAATAATAAAAATGACAGTGATCTAATATAACATATAGTTGTTTTTAATAAGTCTATATGCTATTCAAAACGCTATATAAAATTCACACAATTTCATAAAACTCACAGAACTTATACCTTTGGTTTCAAAAGATTATTTTCTTCTTTAGAGGAAAGATGTTGCGGAAAAAGGGCTTGGTTTTGAATGCAAAATATTGTTAATTGCTTCCAAGCTTAAACATCATTTAGACTAAATATTACCGGTACTTCTCCACAAGTGAGAAGTTTGGGGCAATGGATACATTCGTTCCAAACTTTATGCGGCAAATTATCTTTGCTAGTTTCTCTAAAGCCTTGTTTATAGAAAAATGCAGGTCTAAAAGTCAAAGCAAAAATTTCTCTCTGTCCAAGATTCTTTGCATCTTCTATGCATTTATCAATTAACTTTTTTCCAATTCCTTTTCCTTGGCATTCCTGCTTGACCGCAAGACTTTTTATCTCCGAAAGATTATTTGTCCATATATGTAGAGAAGAGCATCCTATAACTTCTTCTTTTTGAGAGCCTTTTGAGTTCACTTTTTTCGCAATCCAAAAACTTAGGAGTTGTTCTAAAATTTGGTTTCTGTTTCTTGGTAATAGTTCTTGACTTGTTTCTGCAAAGTAGTTAATGAGCCCCCAAACTTCATCAACATCACCAGCAACAGGCTTTATGATTTTGTAATCTTGCTGTTTCATGATTTAATTATCGAATGAACTGGGAAAAAGGACAAAAATACGAACATCTTGCAGAAAGATATCTGCATTCTAAAGGGTATTCAATTGTAGAACGCAACTGGCATGCGGGTAATCACGGTGAGCTCGATTTAGTATGTAAAAAAGATAAAAATTATATCTTCATTGAGGTGAAGGGGCGTTCTTCAAACCATGCCTATGAAGATGCCTTGAATTCAATAACTCCCTGGAAAGCGAAGAAATTAATGTTTTGTATGCGAACTTATCTAGATCACCTGGAGAAAAAAAGAATTTACAGCCCCAAAAATCGCTTTGATGTTGTTGTAGTCTGTGAAGACAAATTGTCCGGTGAAAGCATAGTAGATCATATTGAAAACGTAAACTTATGGGACTTATTGGAGAATTCTAAATTTTGAAACTCCTTTCCTTCTGAGTTAATTGAGTATGAGCAGCATTATTCTCATCAAGGTATTTATCCCTCGAAAACCGTGAATGTATTTTTTTTAGATTATCTTTTGTATAAAAGTAATCTTTTATTAGATAAAGCTTATAAAAACCATCAGTTTCACTTTCAATAGCCCTTCTCAAACTTCTTAAAGATTCTCCGAGATAAATTAGTTCTCTTTCTTTATGATAATGCAATTCATTTTTTGAGCCAATTGGACATTTCTGCATTCTATTTTTAATTTCTTTAACCTCCGAATGCCAATTTGCAATTCTTTTCATACATAAACTATGAGAAACAGAATTAGCTTCACAATCATTTGGCCAGCCGGCTAACTTAGATGCACTTTGAGTTTTCTTGTTTGCAATTAATGAAATTGCATATGCTTCTATTACCCAATCATCATTCAGCCCAAGGCTTTTAACCAGTTTCAAACCCTCTTCGGCATTAGCATAACTTCCCTGATACAGATTATCTATTGCTGTTAATGCTTGAACACGTATCTTATCAGGATATAAAAGTTTTAAAAACTCAATGTGTTTTTGTAAAAGTGAAAAGTTATTATGCTTTAAGTAAAATAGCGACAATTCTAAATTGGAAGCAAACTCTGTAGGTCTCAAAAAAAAAGCCTTTTGATATTGCAGTAAAGCTCCTTTTATTTTTCCCGCTTCATTCATCCTTCTTCCATCTTTGAGAATAGTTTTTATTTTTTTGCTTGTAAGGCTTTCAAGATAAGTATTTGTTCTTGTTATGCATTGAGAAAAAAGTGGAGCAACTCCTAATAAGATTAAAAACAGAATGAGAGTTGAAAATTTAGGATTTTTATCAAGAAAGCTTTTTACAAACCCTTCTATATTTTCGGCTTTTGTGTACGCAAAAAGGACCAATTTTTTCCCAAATTCCCTACTCACAAACTCCTTACTTATAAGTCTTTCAATATTTATATTTTTAAACTGACAATTCATTTCTAAGAACAACAGTTTCAAAGGAAACAAGACTTTGAATTGAAACCAAAGTTTGATTCTTATTAGTTTATAGACCCACAATCTATAATCCAGCGGGAAGAAGACTGTTTTTTTATAAAGTGATTTCATTATTTGCTAAAAAACACATTTATTTAAGTTACATTAAGAGAAGCAAGAGAATTCAGCTCCCCATATAGACTTATGAACTATAGAAAAGTTTCTTAGCCTCTTATCTAAAGAGGTTTCATTAAACACGCCTTCGATTAATTTAGTTTAAGCGTTTAAAACAAAAAGTTAATAAATTACTTACTTCTAAAGAACTTAAATCAATTACATTTAGTGTTGTAGTTTAAATTGAATTATTGGAGTTTTTTATGAAATTAAAGCTAATTTTCTCATTTGCAATACTATTAGCTTCTGTTTTTGGATTTTCCGCTCAAGAGGTTAATGCAAAAGTAATGTGCTGCCCACCAAAGGATAAATGCGCGCCTAAACCAGACAAGTGCTCTCCAAAAGCGCAATGTGTTCCAAAAGATAAGTGTAGCGCATGTCCAGATGGGCTAGTGGAAACCCACAAATGGTGGAAGCTTTAAGCTTTCCAAAGCTATAGAGCAAATAATATTAAATTCAAAATGTTTGAAATAGCCTTCTGTGAACAGAGGCTATTTTTTATAAAAATTAGTGGGTCATTCCTTATTTATTTCTTTACTTGTTAGTAAGCTCATGAATTCAATTATCCACTGGTGATTCAATTGCCAACTGACCCTGTTAGCAATTAATCTTGCGGAATGTTTTGATATTGTTTCTAAACTGACTAGACCATTATCTTTGAGAGTCCTGCCGGTTGCTACCAAGTCTACAATCACTTCCGAAAGTCCAGTCAAAGGAGCAATTTCAATTGAACCATTCAACTCAATTATTTCAACCGGTACTCCCTCTTGTCTAAAGAATCTTCTAGCCAAATGTGGGAATTTAGTGGCTACTCTACAATAATCCGGAATTTGAGAAAGTTTTTTAATATTTCCATCTTTTGGTACCGCAACAACCAACTCGCAATACCCAAAAGAAAATGGTAACAGAGTTAAAATTTTTGGTTCCTCTTCTCCTAGTACATCACTTCCAACAATGCCAACGTCTGCCGCACCATTTTCAACATAAACTGGTACATCGATTGGTTTCACCAATAAAATCTCTACATCTTTTTGGCTCGTTTCAAAAATGAGCTTTCTGTCCTGCATTTCAAAGCTTATATTAGCTTTAGTCAATAGCTTTCTGGAGTCATCTAGAAGGGCTCCTTTAGGAATTGCTATTCTATATTTATTTTTTTTCTGTAACATGAATTTAGTCTATCGTCACTACCGGATGCTTCTTTCTCAGGTTAATTGATTGATCTATTGCTTCAATAATTGAGCTAACCGATAAATTATGGGTGGGAACAACTATTTTACTTTCTGAATCCTGAGATTCGATTTCTTCTTCATCAGTTGAATATTTTAGAAGTGAATCAATCTGTAACGAAAATCCAATTGCAGTTTCTGGATGACCAAAACAGGATATAAGATTATCGTATCTTCCACCTTTACCAATTGCTTTCCCTGAATTTGGAATAACCACTTCAAAGTATAAACCAGTGTAATAGTGGGAATCTGGCCTCATTGTAAAGTCAATTATGAACTTATCTTTACCAAAGATCTTTTCTAGCTGGGTTATTGCTTCTAATTCTTGATATAGCTCTGAATCATCATCTAAATAATTCAATATATCTACAGGCTTACCGGTGAGTTCAAAACAAGCTTTCTTCAAATAATTTAAAGGACTCTCCTTTGTACTGCTTTCAAAACAGGCTTTCAACTCGCTAGGCTCATCAGACTGGCTGAGCGATTTTATGCATCTCTCCTCTGCATGTTTAACAGCCTTGGTATATTCAACGAAATTTCCTTTCTGCATTAAATTATCAAATTCTATGGATAAGTCCATATCCAGTTGTTCTTCAACCCGATGAAATATCTCACCAGCGTATTTCCATAAATCCGTATGACTAAGGACTATTTTGTAATTTTTAATATTTGATTTACCCAAAACTTCCAAAAGAATGCTCAAACACTCGAGATTTGCTTTATTTATATATTCTGGAGAGAACATTTTATCCGACTTGCTACTTCCAATCAGCTCAATACCAGCTTGATATATCTCTCTTCTCTCATCGGCTAGATGGAGGTCTTGTCTAAAAACTTTTGCAATATAACATAAGCGAAGAGGCCTTTCAACTGAGCTCAATCTTGATGCTGCCAGCCTTGCAATCGGAAGTGTCAAATCCGGTCTTAGAGCAGAAAGTTGGGCATCGCGATCTATGACCTTGAACGATTCCTTTAGGAATTGCGGTCTGCCTTTTTCCAGAGCTTCAAGACTTTCTAAAGTAGGAGGTAAAACAGGTTGATATCCCCAAGATTTGAAGACACTCATAAGAATATGCCTAAGCTTTTCCTGTTTGATCAGGTCGGTTGGTAGAAGGTCTCTTGAACCAGATGGAGAGAAAGATGTACTCATTGTATTTATTTGAGAAAACTAGCCATTAGTTAGAGAATTTACATTGTAGATTATCAAAGTGTTTGCGTAACTTTTTTATTTGCCTAAACCAAATTATTGTGAAATAGATTGGCTTTGGTAAAAAGTTTTCACTCCCAAACCAAAGATTTTAATAAAACCGGGTGCTGCTGAATGATCAAATTCATCCCCTTCATCATATGTTGCCAATTCAAGATTATAAAGTGCATTCTCTGATTTGCGTCCAACTACAACACAATTACCTTTAAAAAGCTTCAGTTTTATAGTTCCATTAACCCTTCTTTGTGTTTTTTCAATAAAACCATCCAAAGCTTCTCTTAAAGGAGAAAACCACAGTCCGTTGTATATCAATTCTGAATATTTTTGGTCAATTGTTTGTTTGAAGTGAACTGTATCTTTGGTATTAACCAAGTACTCAATCTCCTTGTGAGCTTTTAATAAAACAGTCGCTGCCGGTGCTTCATAAACTTCTCGACTTTTTATTCCCACTAAACGGTTTTCTATTTGATCTATTCTCCCTATACCATGAAGTCCAGAAATAGAGTTGAGTTCTTCAATCAATTCTATTGCATTATATTCTACGCCATCGAGCTTTATTGGTACTCCCTCTCGAAATTCAATTTCAATGTATTTCGCTTCATTAGGAGTAGTTTCAACTGGGTTGGTAAGCGCATAAGCATCTTCAGGTGGTTCAACCCAAGGGTCTTCCAAAACACCACATTCAACTGAACGTCCCCAAAGATTCAGATCGATACTGTAAGGAGATTTTTTTGTTGAACTTATCGGAATACCATGTTTATCTGCATAATCAATTGCTTTCCCTCGATCGCATAATTCTCCCCACTCTCTTGGAGGAGCGATAACCGTTAAATTTGGATTTAACGCCTGCCATGAAACTTCAAAACGCACCTGATCGTTACCTTTTGCCGTACAACCGTGTGCAATACAATCTGCGTTAGTCTTTAAAGCAATATCATTTAGTACTTTAGCTATGAGTGGTCGCCCTATAGCTGTTGCTAGAGGGTAATTGAATTCATAAGTTGCATTTGCTTTTAGGCTTGGCCAAACAAAGTTTTCTACGAATTCCTTTCGAGCATCAATTACAAATGCTTGTGAGGCTCCTACTTTTAGAGCTTTTTGCCTTACAGCTTCTAGATCTTCTTTTTGCCCAAGATCAACCGCTACGGCAATAACTTCTTCAGCTCTATTTTCCAGAAGCCACTGTATCGATATAGATGTGTCTAAACCACCGGAATAAGCTAAAACAACTTTCTTAAATTTACTCATATAACTTATGCTCATAAATCATGATTAGTATTGAATTCTATATTTTAGCTCTTATTTATCTCGCGGCTAGACCAATCAGCAAAACATTAATATCACCTTGTCTTACGCCATCAATTCTTGCAGCTTGGCCAACCGTTTGAGGCTTAATTTTGCTTAACTTCTCTCTTGCTTCACTAGAAATATGTTGAAGCTTCTGATAATCAAACCACTCTGGTATTTTTCTGTTTTCTAAAACAGAAAAATTATCAACTTGTGATTCTTGTTTTTTCACATAACCAGAATATTTAATCTCTGTGTCCAACTCAAATTCCAGTTCACTGAAATCATCCAAGTTTATTTCTGGGCTTATTTCTTGAATTAGCTGGAACGACATTTTTGGCCTGGCTAAAAGTTCATAGATACTTAGGACATTTTTATCTTTGATTGGCGCTTGATTGTATTTTTCAAGTACTTGATTTGCCTCATCTGAAGATTTAATTTTGATTTTTTTTAGCTTAGAAATACAATTATTAAACTTATCTAGCTTCTCTTGAAAATGATTCCAGCGATAATCATCTACTAATCCAATCTCCCGTCCAAAGGGTGTCATTCTTCGATCAGCATTATCTTGTCTTAAATACAGTCTATGTTCCGAGCGAGAAGTCATCATTCGATATGGCTCAGAGATTTCTTTAATGACCAAATCGTCAATTAGAGTTCCAATATAGCTTTCCGAACGAGAGAATACTACTGCTTCCAAACATAAGGCGTATTTTGCAGCATTGATTCCAGCTACCAAACCTTGGGCAGCAGCTTCTTCATAACCACTGGTTCCAAGCAATTGTCCAGCGGCAAAGAAACCAGGTAATGTTTTTGATTGAAGAGAATGTTGAAACTGTATTGGTCTCAAAAAGTCATATTCAACGGCATAAGCGGGACGAACAATTTCTGCCTTTTCTAATCCAGGAAGAGATTGAACAATTAGCCATTGAACATCAATCGGTAAACTAGTTGAACAGCCTTGAAGATAAATCTCATTTGTTTTTCTTCCTTCCGGTTCTAAGAAGAGTAAATGAGATTTTTTATCTACAAAACGAACTATCTTGTCTTCAATAGACGGACAATATCTCGGACCGACACCTTCAATCAAACCGGAGTACATTGGAGACTCTTGAAGATTATCTTTAATTACTTGAATTGTCTTTTCAGTCGTTCTTGTGGCATGGCAAGGAAGTTGCTTCAGGATAGGTCGGTTCGGTAAAAATGAAAAATGCTTAAGTTCATTATCTCCAGGATATTCTTCCAGCTTGGAGAAATCTACCGTTCTTGAGTCAATTCTCGCCGGAGTTCCTGTTTTCAGTCGTCCAAAATCAAATCCAAGTTCCTTTAAACTTCGAGTTAGTCCAATTGCTGAAGGCTCTGAGGCTCTTCCAGCTTCTTTTGATTTCTTTCCGGTGAATACTTTACCCTGCAAAAAAGTTCCACTAGTTATAACTACCGCCTTGGCTCCTATTTGTTCTCCGATGGATGTCTCAACTCCAATTACTTTATTATTTTCAACAAGTATTTTTGTAACCATAGACTGATACATGGTTAAGTTTGGAATCTGTTGAAGAGTATTTCTCATCCAGGCTGAGTATTCATATTTATCCGATTGTGCTCTTAAAGAATGAACCGCTGCTCCTCTAGACGAATTGAGAGTTTTCATCTGTATATAAGTTGCATCAGTTGCAAGTCCCATCAAGCCACCCAAAGCATCTATTTCCTTAACAAGATGAGATTTTGCAGGTCCACCCACCGCTGGATTGCAAGGCATCCAAGCAATTCCATCCAAGTTCATTCCTATCATCAAGGTTTTTGCTCCTAGATTCGCAGATGCCGCTGCAGCCTCACAGCCCGCATGTCCAGAACCAACGATAATTACATCATATGAACGCATTTTAATAAAAAACAATTCAAGTTTTTGAATATACAGGATTATAGCTTGCTATTTTTTAATTGAATTCATGCATATTCTTTTCTAAAAAGCTACATAAACTCTCCAGCCCACGATTTCTGTACATTTCAATTAATTCTTCAATAGATAGAGGTGGATTAATGAGACGATTTAAAATGCTTTTAACAGAACTAATAACCTTGAATTCTGTTAAACCAATTACGTTTTTTGTAAAAATGGCTGGGTTTTGAGCTTCAATATCGTATTTTTCTAGTTCTTTTTGAGGAAAATGTTTTGAATTGTCGGTGACTATAACTTGAGCACCACACTTAATTCCTGCTGCCAAGACATGCTTATCCCTTAAGTCCGGTAGTTCTAGAATATCAATATAGTGGTCATAATCTCTTACCAGACAGTCCTCTACTGCCTCATTCATCAATTCAATTGTTCTATTGATTTTGTTCTTTTTTATTGAAAAATCTTTTTTATCTTTTCTTCGTAATTCTTTTAATAATTTTGATGACCATTCTTGTTGAATTTGCAACGTCCATCTTGCTTTGAATAATTCTTCGGTTGCTAATTGTACAAGCAAATCTCTTAATACCGAATCATATAAAACGTTTGCGTCATAAATAACAGTAAAGTTACTTGAGAACATTATTTGTATAAACCAAGTTCTTGAGATGTTTTGGTAATTTCATCAAGAGCTTCCATACTTCTTTTGTAGCTTTCTTCTTTATAAATTACTAAATCCTTGAATAAAACTCTTCTATGTTTCCCTACTTTTCGATAATCGATTTTTCCTTCATTAAGTAAACCAATTAAATATGGTCTAGAAACGTTAAGGTAATCAGCAGCTTGTTGAGTTGTAAGTTCGCTATCCAATGGAATGAGAGTGACCGCTTTTCCCTCTGCCATATTTCTAATGAGAGATATCAATAATTTTCTCATTGTTGCTGGAATAGGAAAAGCTTTACCATTCAACTGCAGTTGAAAATTCTGCTGTGCTTCCTCTTGATCTGAACAGCTTGGATTGTCTACAAAATCTTTTAAATTAAGTTGCTCTTCTATCTTTTTAGCCTGAGCAGTCTCTTCTTCATTTGGGGGAATTGGCGTAGAAGTAACCATAAGAACCATCTTAGTTTAACATTTTAATTATACTCCACAATCGAAACAAATGCAACATTCGCAACAATCGAAACGATAAGATTCGGGTTTTTCTTTAGAAACTTAATCTTAATAAAAGAAGTGCTTAATCCCCGATTAACCTTTTAAGTAATCTAGCATTGTTTCAGAGTCGCTAGTCTCAAAGGGATCCTCTGGATAATTATCACTTTTGCCTGCTTCTTCAAAAATGGCCTGAATTACACCATCATCGACAAACATTGAATATCTCCATGAACGATACCCAAAGCCTAAATTTTCTTTGTTCACAAGCATTCCCATCAAGCGTGTGAACTCTCCGTTCCCATCAGGCAACATTTTCACTTTTTCTATTTGTAAATGCTTGCTCCATTGGAACATTGTGAATGCATCATTGACACTCAAACAGTAAACTTCGTCTACTCCAAGCTTTTTGAAATCATCATAATGTTTCTCATAACCGGGCAAATGAGTACTAGAGCACGTGGGAGTAAAGGCCCCAGGCAATGCGAATAATACTACTTTCTTGCCTTTAAAGATTTCTGATGATGTTACATCTTGCCACCGAAAAGGGTTGGGACCTTCAACACTTTCGTCTCTAACCCTGGTCTTAAAAGTTATTTCTGGAACTGTTTTTGTCATGCTATTTATTTGCTCAAGTACCAAAGATTAATTGTAAAACTTTCTCTTTTCCTTTTTGGATTATATAAGTTTTAAATAATTCTTTAATTCTAATGCGTTGCATATTGTCTAATCATATGGCCTCCATCAATATCGATAACTTTTCCGGTCATATAGCCATTGGTAATTGTAAAAATAATTGACTCAGCAATTTCTTTGGGCAGACCTACTCTCTTAATTGGTAGCGACTCTCCAGTTGCTTTGTACATTTTTTCTCTCAAGGAGTCTTCCATGTGAGAATATACTTCCGTTCTAACCATTCCAGGTGAAATGCAATTAACTCTGATATCCGGTCCCAATTCCAAGGCTAAACCATAGGTTAATCCTTCAATCGCAGAGTTAACAGCACCCAGGCCAGTAGTATTTTACCCGGTCTCCTACTAAGTACACCCGAAAAGAAAGTAATAGAACCATTTTTCTTAATTTTGGGGGTTGCATATAGTGCAATTGTGTAAGGCCCAAAAAATTTTGAGTTAAACATACCTTTTATCTGGTTTATATCAGTATTTAAAAAAGGTCCATGAACAGAAGTGGAAGCAGTTATAATCACATGATCAATCGAATCTTTTTGGAACTTCAGGAAATAGTCTTTCACCTTATCTTCATCGGTCATATCTAAGCTCTCAAAGCTTAAAGAATTATTATTAATTTCCTTTTTTAAGTTTTCTAAAGGTTCTAGCTTTCTCCCAATTGCTGTCACTTTTGCTTTAGATTCTAATAATAATTGAACCGTGGCTTTGCCAATTCCACTACTCCCCCCTATGACTAAAACCCTATTTCCTTCTAGATTTGTGCTCTTCAATCCCATCCTGTTTTCCTTTTTATGAATTATTTTATTAATAATTACTTTCAAGCATTTTCAATAAAGCCTGAGTGAACTCTTTATCCGAATATGGATTTTGCCCTGTTAATAACTCTCTATCTTGTACAAAATTACTTTGGAATTTTTTCTTAACAATTAAATTCCCACCAGCAAAATCCAGTCCAAGCTGAGGATAAAATTCAATCGGCCCCTTCAACTTATACTTCTCTGAGAAAATCTCTTCTAGAGTACTATAGACAGTCATTGAGTAACCTTTGTAAGGCCAGTTCCTAGAAAGACTTTGAGCTTTTTTGAAATCTCTATTTATAACTGCGTTTATAAAGGCTTGAGGATCATCCATCGTGGAAATAAGACTCACTGGTCCATGACAAACCATTGCAGTTGGCTTTTTATTATCGTGAAAATGTTTCAAGATCCTACCAAGCTTTTCATCTCTTACTAAATCTATCATCGGAGCATGTCCACCCGGGGTGAATATTGCTACATATTCATCCAACCCCTCTTTCAGAAGAAGATCAAAGCTTTTAACCTTTTCATTATTCCGATCTAAGAATCCAGTTTTTTCAACAAAGTTTCTATGTTCTAAATATTCTTTTTCATTCTCAAAGAACTTTTCATGGTCCGAGGCTTTTTCCATAACTGGTGCATTGCCCTTGGGAGTTGCATAGATTATCGAGAAACCTTTGTCGGACAAAGCTTTTGTTGGAACGGCCATCTCATTTAAAAAGAAACCGGTGTAATAGGTTTTATTATTTGCCAATTGAAGTTCTTCTTCGCTACTCAGAATAACAAGAACATTATTTGCGAAACAGGCTGAACTTCCAATTAAGACAACTACTATTATGAATAACTTTCTCATTATGAACTTACTTAGATCTCACTTTAACTCACTATAATCGAACCAAAGAATACCAACATTAGGTTTTTCACCTTTTAATGCCTTCAAAACTCCAAAGTTGGTAACTACAGAGGTTTCTTTTCCGTTAATTTCACCTACCTCAATACTCGCTGGATTATCTAACAATCCGCCTTCTTTCAGGACTTCAACGGCACCATTTTTCTCAATTCTTACAATCTTTGAGGCTTTATTTAAAACAGCCAAAATACTTCCATTCTTTTCGAGGAACAATCCATCAGCCCCTACAAGGTCTTTACAGCTTGGCCCAGACAAGATTCTTTCTTGGCCTGCAGAACCATCAGGTTTAATTGAGATCTCAACAATACTTCCTCGATCGGTATTTGCAGCAAAAAGCTTATTGTTTATTTCATCTATTACAAAACCATTAATTCCCAAGGGAAGAGGAAAACCTGATGGAGGGCAAGCTTTTTGATCTCCTGATAGAAGTTTTGAATTGCTCCACACTTCCATGGATTTATCCGGAAGCACTTTGTATATTTTTCCTCCAACTGAGTCGGAAAGAAAAATTTCTCCCTTTGTGGTGATTTTTATATCATTAGGAAATTTTAAATCTTTATGGGTACTGTATAGTTTTGCTTCTTCTTGCCCATTTTCAAGTACATAAACCCCAGGCTTTATTTCTTTATCAAATGAAACCACTGCACCATAAAGATTCTTGTCTTCATCAAAAGTGAGTCCAGCAATATAACCTTTGTCTTTCTTAAAAGATGGCCACTTACCATATTCTTCTTTACTACCATCTGGCATTAACTTATAAACTTTTCCGGTCGGGGCCATACCGGTATAAATTATTCCGTCCTTAATTACTAAACCCTCTGGCAATTCACCTTTTGCCAAATCAAAGTTAGTTAGAAAATCTTTCTCACTAACTTCTATAGTATTTAGTTTACTTGAACATGAAGTAAGAAGTATGCAAAAAGCAATTGTGGCAATTAAATTTTTCATGAAGATGTTGTTTAGCTCCTTAACAGCTAGGTATTTTACCAACTAGGAAATTATCCTAATTATAAAGATCCATTCCAAGCTCTTCAGAAAATTGCCAGAGAGTTTCTTCTTGCTTTCCTTGTTGTTCATCAAGAAATTGAATAACATCCTTAACAGTTGGTATTTCACTCAATCTTGTCAAGAACCCATTAAACCCACTCAAAGAAGGTTGATTCAGGAAGAATTCCTTCAACTTAGAAGTATGACCTTCATTAAACTGTAATTTTTCAGCAATTACTTCTAGAGAACTTATTAAACAATTTAAATCAATGCACAAAATTTCACGGCTAAGGCGAAACATGACCTTTGATGAAATCGGAACAAATGGTTCTACAATCGGCGTTGATAAAAATCGGGAGTATTCATAAGATAGCTCATCAACTTGAGGTCTCTTTCTTTGAAATGACTTATAGTTGGGATATGCTTTTGGTAGGCTTGACAATTTAGAGTCTACTTTATTCATAAGTTTAGGATTCAACTCGATCAAAAATTAAGAAAAAAATAAAGGCCCCAATTGTTCTATCTTATTTAATTTTTATTTGATTGAAAAGCCTTTCGATTTAACTTCTCTATTTATATCTCTATTAACTGCTTTTTCTTTCAATTCTTTTCTCTTATCATGTTGAAGCTTCCGTTTTGCGAGGCCAATTAAGACTTTCACCCAAGAACCTTTGAAATAGAGTTTTAAGGGAATAATGGTTAACTTCTCACGATCGACTCTAGCTTTCCACTTTTGCAATTCTTTTCTCGTAAGTAAAAGCTTTCGGATTCTGTCAGGTTCATGATTGTATCTGTTTCCGTATTCATACTTTGGGATAGTTGTTCCATATAAAAAAGCTTCACACTGTTTATTTATTTTTATGAAACCTTCACCCAATTGACCTCTCCCCAATCTTAAGGACTTCACTTCAGTACCCGTGAGTAAAAGGCCTGCTTGAAGTGTCTCTAAAACCTCAAACTCATGGTGCGCTTTTCTATTTAGTAACGTAGGGGTGTCTTTTTTTGTTGCAGCTTTTTTTTGCTTTTTTTCTATCTGCTTCTTTGCTCGACCCATGGTTCAAAATTTATAAGAATGTGTAATTTGTATTCGATTGAATTTATTAGAATTGATTTTTAAATAATCTTATTCAATTGAGATAAAGCAAGATGTTATCAATGTTTATCAGTAGTAATATTATAAATTCCCATTTTTTGATAATCTTTAATTGCTAGTTGCTATTTACATTTTAAGATAAAAGTTGCAGCTTTAGCTTTTCAGGGCAGTTGGCGCAGTTGGTAGCGCATCTCCGTGACATGGAGGAGGTCACTGGTTCGAATCCAGTACTGCCCATTTTTGTTTTTTAATTAAATCAATAGCTTCTGAAATAGTTAATATCTTTGGGTAAAGCTTTTTCATCTTATTCTTCTGAGGTCATTCTTAGTTTACTTAATTAAGCAATGGAAATTGAATATTTTCAGCCTCATACATTTAGGCATTTAGCGGTTAACTTGGTTACAAAAAAATGCAAGGATGGTTTTAAGATTAAAGCGGTTAGCCAGAACTTAGGACATGAGAATATTAGTACAACCATGATGACTTATGGAAGCTTGAACAACTCTCAGTTAGCTGAAACTATAAGAGGGATTGATTTTGAGAAAAGCGAGAATATGGATTTAGACCAGTTTGAGCAATTTAAGCAGTTTCAGAAATTCCAGAGGATGCAAAAAAGCAGGTTTTGACGTTGCAACAATAAAGTCTTACATTTTATTAATATTAGTATGTGCAGCCTAAGAGACAAAAGTACACAGAATATATTTCCAAGGGGTTAATTAAATTTGCTCCTGATGAAGAGTCATTTAATAATTTTTGCAGTCAATTAAAAGTTTTCATTGAAAAGGTAAATTCCTCAATTCAAGCAAACCAAACAGAAGAAAACTTAAAAAGCCATTTAGAACATTTTTTGAAAGATGCTTTTTATACAAACAAAGCAATAGAAACAAAATCATACAAGGGACAAATACAGGCTGATTTAGTTATTTATCAAGAAAACAAGAACGATTCACCAGTTGAGGTTCTAATTGAAGCAAAGAAACCAGACAATAAAACAGAAATGGTTTTCTTGTGATGATTTGAACAAAAAAGCTTTGCATGAAGCAATTTTTTATTTTTTGTTTGAGAAAGTTGAATGTAAGAACAATGAACTCAAGCATCTAATAATTACTAACTTTAAAGAGTTCTATATATTTGATGCCCAAGATGTTGCAAAAGCTTTTTTCTATGAAGGAAGTAGCTTAGTTAAAGAGTTTAAGAAATGGAGTAATAAGTTGCTAAATCGGAGCTTGAATGGCTTGAGTTTAAAGACAGTAATTCCGATCCAGTCAAAATCGGTGAATATATCTCAGCCCTTGCCAACAGTGCTCTATTAAATGATAGAACCTTTGGGTATTTGATTTTTGGGATTAATAACAGAACCTTTGAACCACTTGGAACTAGTTTTTCACCTAATACCCAGAAAGTTGGAAATCAACATTTAGAAGCTTGGTTAACTCAAAAGATTAGACCAAAGAACTTTGCCTTCTATCATCTTGAAATTGAACAAAAGAAAATTGTTATTGTTGAAATACCTGCTGCTACAGATAAGCCTGTTCAGTTCGATGGAAAAGAATTTATAAGGGTAGGTCAAACAACACATAATTTGAAAGATTATCCAGAGAAAGAAAGACAAATCTGGACAAAAAGAACGGATTTTGAAATGTCCATTGCCAAAGCAAGTTTAAGCACTGACGAAGTGTTGGAACTTTTGGACTATACAAAATATTTAGAATTAACTTCTCAATCTATTACTCAAGAGAAAGAATCTATTATTGAAAAACTCCAACAAGACAAACTTATTGTAAAGTCAAGAGGGAAATACAGCGTTACTCATCTTGGTGCAATTCTCTTTGCAAGAGACATTACAAAATTTGACAGACTTAAAAACAAGTCTCCAAGGGTAATAATCTATGAAGGGAAGAATAAGCTCAATGCAAGTAAGGACATTCAAGGTATAAAAGGTTATGCAGTAGCATTTGAAGATCTAATTCAATTTGTAAGAAATCAACTACCTTCAAAAGAAAAAACTGAAGTTAAGAGGGAAATTGAAGAAACATACTCTTTATTGATGCTTCGAGAGCTTATTGCTAATGCTCTTATTCATCAAGATTTTACAATCTCTGGAATGAGAGTCTTGATTGAAGTTTATGAAGATCGCATTGAGATCAGTAATCCTGGAAAACCTATAATAGAGACTCTAAGATTTATCGATCATAGTCCCCGTTCTAGGAATGAAGAATTAACAAGCTTTATGAGGAGAATTAATCTTTGTGAAGAAAGGGGTGTTGGAATTGACAGGGTTGTTTCTGAGTGCGAGAAGTACAATCTGCCAGCACCAGAGTTCTCAAATGAAGAATCTTCAACAAAAGTAATTATCTTTTCTCACAGGCCATTAGCCGCTTTATCAAAAGAGGATAGAATTAGAGCTTGCTTTCAACACTGTTGTTTAAAATGGATTGAAAATGATTTTATGAGCAATATGACATTGCGAGAAAGACTAAAAATACCTGACACTAACTATCCAATGGTCTCAAGAATCATTAAAGACACTATCGAAGCAGGTCTCATTAAAATCAAAGATCCAAGCAATAGATCAAACAGAGATAGAAGGTATGTACCAACCTGGGCTTAAATTAGTTTAATCTTATATGTAACTGGCATGTAACTGAAAGGCAATTTTTTACTTGAAAGTCCTGTTTTTGCTGGTTTTTTCCATGTAACTGGCATGTAACTGGAGCCTTAATTCAATTGAGATATTACAGTAAAACACTTATGCATACTGTATTAGCGATTTCCCTAAAACATAAGAAATTCTCTCAATAGAAGTTCGAAAATCGTCAATTACTGCCCAGCCTTCTGAACGATTATAAAATTTGTATAAAAGACTGATAAAGATTACTTTTTCATAGAGATATTGATCTTTTGTTAGCGCTTAAATTCTGTGCTTTCTACTTACTTTCTTCTGTTCTAGTTTTTACTTCTTTTCTCTAAACAAATTAAATGAATAGTGCACTTATTTATTAGCGAGGTAAATATCCCAGATAAATCAAACCCTTCTACTCGTATTGTTGGACTAATTGAGCTAGGGAACAAGCTTCTCCTCTTGAATCTATCTTCAATTTGATGCAAATGAAGTAATGTATGTTGAAAAAAACTATACTCGAACCCATGAACAAGTCAATTAGATAAAACTAATCATCCGTCAACCTGACACTTTAAATAGTACAATTCTTTTGCTCAAAAGCTTAGCCGATGCAGAGATGCAGATCACTTCTGGAAATTGTAATTAACTTTTAAGGTCTTGTGTTTTTTTAATGTGAGCGTAGTTTAATGCTGCAACAAAAACACTACCGCCAATAAGATTACCCATTAATGCCAACCCAATAAACTTAACCACTTGAATTGTTGTTATCGAAGCTCCAAGAAAAACAGCAGTCAACATTTCTACGGTACCAGCAATTGAATGGTGTAATTGACCGAAACCTATCAAAAAAGTAACTATATAGACACACATAATTTGACTAGAGGTTGGAGGGGTTGCTAGTACAAGCCATCCACCTAGCGCCATTAACCATCCAGCAAGAATTGCACTGACAACAAGAGAAGTGCTGGACTGATGAATTAGGTGATCCGCAATAGAGAAGTAACCGAGTTTTGCATCAATAATTTCATTAGATGCAGATAGTAGAGTTGAAGAGACAATACAACCTATTAAATTACCTAAAATCACTAAGCTCCACAACTTAAGCAAGCTGGTAAAAGAAGTCTGTTTATCTAAGTATGGATAAACAGCTGTTGCAGTATGCTCTGTGAATAGTTGACTTCCACTCATTATGCACAATATAAATCCGAGTGGATAAACAAGTGCAACCAAGAATCTTGAAAGCAAAGAAGAATCTATTGATCCATTGTATTGAGTAACAATTCCAACGGCCATCGCACTAAAACCAAGAATCAAGCCTGCTGCTATTGCAGAAAGAAAAAGAGATAACTTATGTCTGTCTATTTGAGATTTACCTTCTTTGATTGCAGTCTCAAGAATATCCCCTGGGTGTCTTACCGATTCATCCGTCCTTTTTATAATAACTGGTGTGTACTTTTTATCCTCAGTAAATCTCTCAATTGTTCTCTCTGTGACAATTTCGTCTTCTATTACGGTTTTTTGATTTTTATTTTTCATCTTATGTAAAGTTAGGCTTAACCGGGCTGGATAGAGCTTTATATAAATCAAGATCAAATTATATAGCAAGTCATAGTCTTAGTTCTGATGTTTAAGCTTGACATTTTGACAATTCAACTCAAATTGAGACTTTCAATATTGAATCGATAAATTCCTTGTTCAGGCATTATCTTACGAGGCTTCACAAAATAGCCAAATGCAAGTCCAAGGGAGCTCAAGTCCTTCTCCGCTATATTTTTTAGCTACAAAATTCTTTTATCCCAACTTTATAAATCTAAAATTCTTTGTAAAGTTGGTAAATCTTATTAGTTCTGAAGCTCCTAATAAAGGAGGAGGTCTTCGAATCAGTGAGAAATGGAAATCTAGCTGAAGGTTGAGGCTTTCTATTATTTTCGTTTCATTTATTATTGAGCCAATAGCAAATAAAAATAATAGGAAAAATAGTAGGCGTAATTTGCTGAAAATCGTATGGAAGACTTCACCACTTAGTTTATAAAAAAATGAGATGAGTAATAATATTATTTTCATCATAACTAATATTTAAAATATGTTTTACCTGGTTTGTCTTTAGTTTTAGTAATAGAAAACCTTCATTGAATTATATTGATCTGATTTCAACTTCTTTTAAAATCAGTTACGTAATTATTGATTTGTAGGGTTATTAATAGAAAATTTATCTAAATTTATTGATTTATTAAATTATTTGCAATTACAAGTTTGTTTTAGCTACCCCGCAGCTTACAAACCACGGGGAATAAAATCAAAAGCAATTAAATCATTTGTAAGTAGAAATTATTTATTGAATTTCTAAAATCATAATTTGAGTTTCCATGAAAATTGTTTGTTAAACCATTATTGCTGGTAAATAAATTATTTTGATTATTAGAATTTAAATATGAAAGAAAGTCAGAAGCGGACATTCTAATTGAATTGGATCCAAAATGATTGTGGTTATAGGAGTTATTTGACAATGGATATTGATGCCTAAAACCATTGTTATAAGAATTATTAAAGTTATTTCCAAATATGCTTTGTAATGCATTTTGCATCCCACTAAGATAAGCTTCTTGGGAATTTAAATTATTTATATTTTTAGGATAAAAACCATTATGTCTATTGTTGTAATTTGTTGAAGTTCCATTCAACATCCTTCTTAAAGCATTTTCCAATGAATTTCCATTCGAATAATGATGCCTACGACCTGAATTATAGTGATTATGTCTCGGGATAAAGCCAACTCTTCTATTATTTCTACTGGTTTCATCAATAATTCTAATATCGTTATCTTCAAGAGCTTTTACAAAAGCTTTCAAGTCTTCATCTTTAGTTAAATTAAAGGTTTTATCTGCAAAAGAGACGTTTTGAACATTTATCACTCTTATCTCTTGACCATCTCTAGTCCTTAAAGCAAAACCGTTTGACAGTTGAACGAATGAATAACCTTGATTTTTGAGAGCATTCAAAGCATCTTCTACTTTTAATTCGCTAAGGGCAAAAGTGTCATCACCTGAACCACCATTAATTCTTGTGTTAAGTTGACCGGGGGTTTTTCCATAATCAAAAGTGTCATCGCCTCCGCCCCCTAAATAGGTGCCTCTTGTTTCACCATTAAGTGCAAAAACATCATTTCTACCGGAGCCATATGTAACAGGCAGACTGTTGAAATTGGTGTTGGAGTAATTTGTTCCTAAATGATTGTTGTTACCTAAAACTAACGTGTACATTGTTTCACCCTCTGAAATTCTTTAAGATGATTTTTGAGGATTACTATTAAAGAAATATTATGTGTGGCCTCTCCAATAGGGCTATTACACATCTCCAAGGGGTATCCGAAGCAAACAATTAATTTAGTGCTTGTTTTTCAAAAAGTTTTCAGCTTTTAACTTATTGAATCTTCTGAATCTTAGGCTTTTCCTATAGAACTTGCAGATATAATCTAACTGTGAATAGCAATATGAAAAGACTAGATCATCAGATAATTTATGATTTAATACCGAAGGAATCTAGAGTCTTAGACTTAGGCTGTGCGGATGGCAGTCTCATGAAACATTTAAAACAGAAAGATATAAGTAGCCAAGGCATAGAGATAAACTACAAACTAACAAAAAAAGCCATTGAAGAAGGAATGAATATTGTTCAACAAGATCTCGACAAAGGCCTCAGAGATTACCAAGACAGCACTTTTGATTACGTTATTTTAAACAAAACCCTTCAAGCAACAAGAAATCCAGTTCTTGTTATTCAAGATGCAATCAGAATTGGAAGGAAAGTTCTAATAAGTTTTACAAACTTTGGCTACTGGGAAATTCGTTCACAGTTGTTTTTCAAAGGGAAAATGCCAAAGAGCAAAGACCTACCATACGAATGGTACAACACACCAAATATTCACTTAGTTACAATTTCTGATTTCGAGACCTTTTGTGCGAAAAATAATTTTCGTGTTAATCAAAAAATTTTTTACAACGAATTCTTGACACTGCCTAACATAATGCCAAATCTCTTCAGCCCCTATGCTCTATTTGTTCTAAGTCAATAAATAAAGCAGAATTTATTAGTTCAATTTAAGCCAATAAGTTTATTACGCTTCCGGTTCCATAGAATTTCTCATTTAAGATTTGTTCTGCTTGTATCTTATTTGCTTGCGGTTTATCAATTGTATTTGCGGAATTAGTTATTTGACCGTTTTCACTCGTCAAATATGTTTGATTGGATGGAGCATTATTTCCTTTTTGCTGCAGGTTTCCAGAAGATACTAAAGGATTCCCCTTATCTTTGGCAGAAGGATCATAATTAAAGTTTTTGAGAGAGTTAGAACCAAATATTTGAAACATTACAAAAGCTCCAAATATTTCATTCACAGGAAATTAATAAAGAATGTTCAACTTTATTCTCTGAGAAAAAAAATCCAACGAAGCAATGAGTATTAACTTTACTGTTTCACATAAAACTGCAAATATAAATTTTGTTCTTTGGGTTCTCAGTTTTACATTTTGCTTGCTTAACGTAAAATAGTTACTACAAATGAACTAAAGTTTCAGCATAATCAAATGAAATTAGAAGTAATAACACCCAATAAAGGAAAAGAAATCGATAAAGAAGTATGTCTTTTAGAAGCAGAAGGAATTAATGGAGCCTTCGGAATTCTCGAGGGGCATATTCCTTTTATTACCCTCCTCAAAGATGATGGTGTTATTAGGTTTCAAACCAATTCTTCTAATCCAATCCAAAGTATTAAAGTTAAGGAAGCCATACTAGAAACTTCAGCATCTGAGAGTAACAAAAAAGAATCGATTGTAAAAATCATCTCATCTCAAATAGAAGAAATATGAAGAAAACTGTCTACCAATCAGTTAACAGTCCTTACCTTTGTTTTATTAAAGAGAATTCCGAATACTTTCATCAGGCCAGTTTACTACTCTCCGAAGACAAACACTTAATTTCTTGGGCTCTTTTTTCTTTTTTGCAGGGAATTAATCCGTTTCAATGCTGGCAAAACAAATCAGGAACTGAAGATTTCCTTAGCAAGTGGAAATCCATAGTTTTCTACGGGGAGGAAAATGATGCTGATTTGAGTATTTCTCTAACAGCCTGGCTAGATTTGAAGGATCGGTTTGATATCAATTCTCAAAATACACTTATCAATTTCATAAAAGGTCTAGAAGCCTCCTCTGGAACAATCAGATTCCCAACCTTTAGAGAACTTGAATTCTTTTTAAAACTATTAGGGGGTTCCATAGCTCTTATATCCGCCAACGTAATTTACAATGATGAAATTCAAGCTGGAGACAGTGAATTTCTTGAACCTCTGTCATCTCTGGGCGCAGGAATCTTATGGTGGCAGTTGCTTAAGAAAACCAGTTTACTCGCTAATGAGGGTAAACTTTTCATTCCTTTAGATGATTTAGCTTTGTTCAACTGTACCGAAGAGGATCTACTCTTAAACACAAAGAGTGAATCAATTAAAAGCTTAACCAAATTCGAGCTACAAAAAGTTAATGAATCATTGATTTTCGTGAAGAAAAATTTGTCCATTTATCCAAAGGGGATTAAAGATTCCGTGAAATTTTTATGTAATAAATACGAAGATGAAATTCACTCCGCATTAAGATTAAACTGGCTATTATCCTCTCCAGATCCACCGGTCCATAAAACTAGTAAGTCATCCTGGTTTATAAATAATGTTCTAAATCTGAACTCTAATTTGTTGAAAAAATAGTTCTAATCTCTAGCTTTGAAATGGGGATTGGATCAAATTCATTTAAAGTAGATATTATTTATCTACTGGTAACTTTCTTCTCATGCAAACAACATTTCCTCGCAGAAAAACAAAAAAAATTAGAATTAGAGACGTCGAAGTTGGAGGAGATGCACCAATCTCAATACAATCAATGTGTACTACTGATACACACGATGTTGAAGCAACTTTGGGACAGATTCGTTCACTTGCAGTTGCAGGCTGTCAAATAGTTAGAGTTGCTGTTCCAGAGGCCAAAGCGGCAGAAGCATTACCAGAGATTATAAACAACTCATTGATCCCAGTAATTGCAGATATCCATTTCGACTGGAGACTTGCATTAAAAGCAATTGAAGCTGGCATCGATGGACTTCGCTTGAATCCAGGCAATATTGGCAAAAAAGAAAGAGTACAAGAAGTTGTTGCTGCAGCCAAAGAGAAACAAATACCAATAAGGATTGGAGTGAACGCCGGATCTTTAGAGAAAGATAAAGCGGATAAGTTCCCAAATGATATTCCTCGAGCAATGGTAGAAAGTGCTTTGTACCACATTCGAATCCTAGAGGACTTAGATTATGATCAAATAAAGCTATCACTAAAAGCTAGTGACGTACCAACAATGGTTACAGCTTACAGGTTAATGGCGGACAAATGTGATTATCCGTTTCACTTAGGAGTCACGGAAGCGGGACCACCTGGAACTGGATCCGTAAAATCCTCTATTGGTTTAGGTACTCTTTTGTCTGAAGGAATTGGAGATACTCTGAGGGTTTCTTTAACAGCCGATCCAGTAAAAGAAGTTGAACTGGCAAAGCAAATATTAAGGACTTTAGGTATTAGAAAAGATGGGCTCAATTTAATAAGTTGCCCAACCTGCGGAAGGATTGCAACAAAAAACTTTGAAGAATGGGTTCAAAAAGTTGAAAAAGAACTCGACAGCTTAAATCTACCACTAACCGTAGCGGTAATGGGTTGTGTTGTAAATGGGCCCGGGGAGAGTGAACATGCAGATATAGGAGTTTCCTTCGGTGGACTAGGTCCAGATGGAATCCCCGTTGGAATATTAGTAAAGAATGGAGAAATAATTAAAAAGCTTCCAGAAGATCAATTAATTCCTGCCTTAATAGAAGAAGCTAAGATAGTAGCCAAAGAAAAGAAATTAATAACGGCTTAAAAGCTTCAAGGAAATCAATTTATCAATAAAACAAAAAGGGGATTGATAATTCTATCAATCCCCTTACCCTAAATCTCTAACTGATAGTTATTTAGTAACCAGCTTCTGGTGAAGCAGCCCAGTCATAAAAATCGGAGGCAACTTCTTTTTCACCAACTTTTTCCCATGTATAGTAGTTGTAAGGCTTGTCTCTATAAGCACATGGCTCTAATTCAACTAAAACATGTGGTTTATTAGGTGCACAACCAAAACATTCTGGTTCACACTTTGGTGTTGGATTACACTTGTCTTCAAACAAGCGAGCATCTGACTCACCAGCAACAAAGGCTGATAAACAGATTGAGATTGCGAAGGCTAAACTTGCAAGTTTTTTCATTCTAATTGAGTCTCCTAAGAAGTGTTTTAGAATACTACGTTCCTAATTACTATACTAAGAAAGCAGTATTTTAGGGGAATTAATTTCCAATGTTATTTTATAATGCAATCGAGCTTTTAGTGGGCTTTATTGAATTATAAAAATCACAAAAATGTATTACACCCAAGTTCAAGAATCTCAATTTTACAGACCCTGAAAATCGGAATAGTAAATTTAACATGCCCTCTTCACAATTATGAAAACCGCACTCATAACAGGTGGCTCCGGTGATATCGGAGCAGAAATTGCCAAAACATTATCATCGGATGGTTTTCAAGTCTTTCTCAGCGGAAGAAACACAAATAAATTGCATGAAATAGCTCAATCCTTGGATTCAGCAAAATGTTCAGCTAATTATTTTGCAATTGATTTAATGAAAGATAAATCGGCTGAAGAGTTAGTTAAAGAAGCAAATTCCATCATTGGACCGATAGATATCCTAATTAATAACGCTGGGATTTACGAATGGGGCAGCGTAGACAGAAGAACGAAGAGCCTAGAAAATTTTCAAGATATAACAAAAAATATCAAACTTATAAGAGATAGCTTTAGGCTAAATGCCGAAATCCCACTCGAATTAACGAGTCTTTTAGTCCCTCACATGAAAAAAAAACAATGGGGAAGAATAATAAACATCGGCTCTATAAGTGGAATCGTTGGGGAACCAAACGCCTCAATCTACTCATCATCAAAAGCATCTTTAATTGGGTTAACTAAATCTCTGGGACTAGAATTAGCTGAATTTGGAATCACCGTTAACACAATTAACCCTGGATGGGTGAAAACGGATATGACGAATAAAGCTCTAGAAGAAGGCAAAATTATTGAAAGAGAAGAATTAGAGACAATCCCTCAAAAACGCTGGATCGAGCCTTATGAAATTGCAAAAATGGTCAGTTATTTATCATCAGAGCAAGCTAAAGGAATAACAGGACAATTGATAAATATCTGCGCTGGATTGAGTCTAGGGTAACTAGTTTTGTTTGCTAATATATACGGACAATGCTTAATCAAATTTTAATCTTCGTATCTTCATTTCAATTTAAGTGCTGGCGCAGCTTCTTTTAGAAATTTTCATATTTCCCTTACCCATCTTAAATTTCTATAACGTCTTAAATGAACGTCCCAGCAATATTAAACAGCGGTTCAACAATAGAGGCTTATAAAAAAGCAATCTCAAATCACGCAAAGAATAGTCTCCCCGAGAATTTACCGAAAGGTGTCAAAACAGGGATATCAAACTCTTTAAACTTATTGCCAGTTGGCTTATCCGAGACATTAGTAATCGGTAATTTCATTAATGGAATTAGCCAGTCAATACAAGAAGCCATGATGCAATTAATTCCAAGGGCTGGTGCCGGTATGATTATAAGGAATACACCGCTTATAGCTGTTGATGAAGCAATTTTAGAGTTATTCCAATACCTTTTCTCATTCATTTTAACCACAAGCATTGGGGTTTCTTTAGCAAAACCGTTATCACACTCTCTAGGGATTCCACACTATGAAATGCTCGGTAAACCAGTTCACGAGTTAGAAAAGCATCTCGGCAAATCGATCGAAGTCGGAACCATAAAACCTCAAAAGATCAAAATTACAAAAGACGTTTTAGGCAAAGTTTCTCTAGCAAAGTTAGCGCTTTTTTCAATGTTGGGTTTTTACTGCTTTTGCATGGAGTTTTTATCTTCCAGTCTCAAAGTTCTAGCGGTCGATAAAATCTTTGGAACCAGCAACTTTTACACAATTTCAGGATTGAATGAGAAAAGTGATGAAAATAAAGACGAAGGAGATCATGCAATAAAACAAGCAAAAATCAACTTAGGTAATTTATTAATAGCACTACCTTTAACACTTCTTTGCCTCTTTGGTCTTGGTAAACTTGCTGGCAAATCAAGCAAAATCAAGAACTCTCAATTTATAAATAAAGCCTCAAAGCTTTTTGACTTATCGGACAAGTTTGGACACCCAAAAACTCTAGTTGCTATTTCGGTTTTAACTGCGGGACTCTTTGCTTACCCAAGTGTTGCTCGTAACAAAGCCGAAGAATTAGAGGTTAAATTTCGGGTACTCTGCTATTCAACACCAATGGCGCTTTTCTTCAAACAAATAATTGGCAACTTTCTCGCCTGGATAACGGGTCTATCTATGGGACTTGGCAATATACTTGCCCCACCTCAAAATTACTTCAAAGAAATTAACGAAGGTTCTAGAAATATTTTCGATTTAGGTCTCGTTGGAATACAGAAAAACAAGGGAGAAGAATTCTCTGGACGCATAACCTCCCTAGAAGCTATGCAAAATCTTAAAAGAACAAATAAAGAGAAATACCAAAAGGCCCTGAAAAGAATACATTTTATGGACCATAGAGCTCCTTACTGGATGGCTCTACTTGCTGGTATTGGAGTAAGTTGGGTTAATTATTTAAGAACAGCACAAATCCATAAGCACGAACAATCTAAGAAATCACAAGGTATTTCGGTATCACAGCAGGATTCAAACAATATAGCTAATAAAACAATTCCCCCTAAGCTAGGAAATTTTGCTAGTTTAGGTATTTAGAGATTCAAGATTATTAATCTTTTAAAATAGCATCTATTGTTAGACCAAAATCATCTTTTAATTCTTCATAATGAATTTCTGAAGTGAGTGGATCTCCTACGATTATAATTGGTCTTATGCCTAGCCTAGGAAGCCTTACATAGTTTCCCTTCGTATTAGTTAGTAAAAAATAACAAGCCTCTTTAATCCGATTATGAATTTCTTGAAAGATCATATTGCGAAATTGCTCTTCAGATTGATCCCGAGATCTTCTAAAACTAGATTGTATTTGCTCAAAGAAAGGTGCCTGATTGTTGGAAGTTGGTGGAGATACCAAACCTAGTTCTTGAGCGAGAGAATCATACCTATAGACATCAAAATAACCTCTTTCATCAATCATAAACTGATTTGGTTCTTCTAGAGTGAGTATTCTCATTATGGTTCCAAGGCTATTAATAATTAAGTTCACTTCTGATAGAAGGCCCAAATCTTCAGAGAAAAATCCAATTTCAGATCCATGCAGTATTCTCATTCCGTCATCTTTGCAGATAGTACTCAAAGGAGGAAGAATAAGACTTAATTCCCTGCCACCTTGCCCAAAGATGATATTAAGCCTTATTTTAGAATTATTCGGATTATCAGCATTAGGAATTTGACAGATAGTGATTGTTCTCTCTTCAGACTTATGGCATCTTGTCGATGGTGGAAGTACAAGTTGCATCCCAAAAAAGAAATCCCCTTTCGCACCTAGGTTTTCGAGTTTTGTTGTGCCAATTCTAGAAACAACTTTTTTATAATCATTTGGTGCCGATTCTTTAATTTTATTCCTTAAAAGTTTTGCGTAAGGTTCAAAACCGGTTTTGAGCGAATTCCAGTAAGAAGGTAAAACAAGGGAATATGTCAAAGACAATTTAGCATCAACGATTTCATTGTTTGGAACTCGGAAATCTACTACTCCTTCATCGAAGGGTCCCATTCTAAGGTTGACGGTTCCATTTCGTCTATAACCATTTACAGTTGAAAAATGAATAGATTTACCGACCAAAGCACCTGGGACTCTATCACCAGAAGGCCACCTCAGTTCTCCTGACTGTAAAATCACTTCTCCCTTTTCAGGATTAATAATTATGCCTTTTTGATCATTTGTTAATCCTATATAAGGACCATCTTTCGTTTTCATTACTTTTACATTTTCATTTTTGCCTCTCAGTATATTTATTAAATCCAAAGCCCCATCATAAAATCTAAAAAGATGAAGTTGATTTGCTTCTCCTAAGACATAAAACAAACCCTTTTTACTATCAATAACATCAATCTCAGAACCACTTGGAACATTTGCAAGTTCTTGAAATGTCGACAAATGAATTAAAGAACACTTTGCATCTTTATACTTAATAGCAAATTGATTTAGATTATCTGATAAGACCCTGTATCTGGCAACATCACAATTATTATTTTTTTTCACTATATTGCCACTTGGAGCAATTAAATTTTCAATCACACTAAATTGATTATTTTCATTTAGTGCAGCTGTTTGAAACAATTCAAAAGAGTTTTTTTCTCCATTAAACTGATAAAAAGCAATTCTTTTATCTTTTGGGAAAGTGATTGAAAACCAATCATTGTCATTAAATTCATTTAGCTTTGCAGTCTTAGATTCTAATCTGCGGAAGCCATCTCTTCCTTTTTTTGAAACTATAAATAATATTCCTCCATCAATATCTTGAGTCCTTGGATTTTTTTGTTTAATCACTAAAAAGCTTGGTTCTTGATTCTCTCCATTATTGAGGGGTATAACATCGTGACATCTAGAAGTTTGGAGTCTAAATCGTTCTTCAACTCTCTTAATCCCGCCCGAATAACCAATAAAATAAGGATTGCTCTTAGAATCGACTTTTAGCAATCGAAACCCTGAACGTAACTTTTGAATTTCTCTAAACTCATGCCCTTTTCTTTCTCTTGAAGAGTTGAAAACGGTTCCGTGACTGGCCTTTACTAGAGTAGAACTCTTACTATATGAATTAATTGATAAACATTTTAAACTTGAAGCAAACTTCCATTGACTTATACTTGAGAGCATACTGAATAAATGAGAGTAAGCAAATTAAATTATTCAAAATGAGATTCTTAAAAATTTATCACTGTTTTCAGTATAACTGTTAACCCGAAACCAGCCAGTAAGTAATAAATAAAAAATACCTTTAACTTTTATGTGCCTTCAAAGTTTCTTCATAAACTTTCATCCATCTTGTTCCAGTGTCATGGCCTAAATCTTCTAGAACTCTAGATACCGCTGAAAGTGCAGTTAAAACATCTCTGTCGAAAACAAAACCGAGATGTCCTATTCTAAAGATTTTCCCTTTCAAATCCACCTGACCATCTGCAACAACAATTTCCCAATCATTTTTAAGCTTTTTACGCAAATCTGAAACACTTACGTTATTTGGAGGAATTATCGAGGTAATTGCAGCACTTGCATCTTCATCTGAAGCAAAAAGCTTCAATCCCATGGCTTCAATAGACTTTCTCGTACACTGCTTCAATCTTTCATGCCTTTGCCAAATATTTTCAACACCCTCATTTAACATTAAATTGAGAGTGTTGTGAAGAGCAGCAATAAAAGATACATTCGGAGTAAAAGCGGTTGTTTGATTTTCAAGAGCTTTGATTGATTTACTCCAGTCCCAATAAAATCTTGGAAATTTTGATTGTTTGTGCTTTTCAAGTGCCCTTGGACCAGCCCAAACGAAAGACAATCCAGGAGGAATCATAAACCCTTTTTGGCTACCAGAGACAATTACATCTACCCCCCATTCATCCATTTTCAAAGGCATAGCACCGAGACCAGTTATCGCATCAACAGCAATCAAAGCTCCATGCTTACGAACAATACTAGTAATTTCTTTTAGTGGATTTCCAACTCCGGTTGAAGTTTCAGAGAAGGTAACCAAAACTAACTTAATTTCTTTATTTAAATCATCATTTAATATTTTTTCAATCTCTTCAGGTTGCACTGCTTTTCCAGATTCCACCTCAATTCTCTTAACTTCAGCGCCAAAGCCGGATGCCATATCAGCCCAACGCTTACTAAAAACCCCATTTACAACTGATAAGACTTTTTCTCCAGGATTCAATAGATTAGCCAACACTGCTTCCATACCACCGGTTCCACTAGCGGCATAAATAAAGGGAGTGGCTTCTTCTGTCTGTGCAATTTTTTTTAAACCAGCATTACAAGCCATAAAAATCTCAGAGAATTCAGGACTTCTATGAGGAAGCGGATGTTTTGCTAAAGTCAAAAGTGCTGATTCTGGCACCGGGGTGGGTCCTGGAATCATCAAAAAGCGCTTTTGTTCAAACATAATTTTATAGATTTAGAAATGAGTATATAGAGAATTAATAGTGGAACTATTAGCAGAATTATAAAGCTTAATCGTTTGAGATTTCACAAGCAATAAGAATTCAATCTTCAAAGGAATCAGTATAAAGGTTTTGGCATTGGTAATGCGGGCTTAATCGTTTGAGGAGATTCATTGAACTTTTCAATTAATTTCCCTTCAACATTATTTCTTTGCTCAACAAAATAGATTGATGCTACATAAATATTCACCGGATCTCCGGGTCTTATTTTTATTCTCCCTCCTTTATCGAAGATTAATGTTCCAGCGGCAATTGCTCCGCCAACAGGTCCTCCAAGTACAAAACCGGTTGTTAACTTTCCGGCTCTCAATAATTTTTGTTTCCAATTGGCTTTACCATTTATCTGCTGCTTTTGAGTTTCTGCCCTTGTATTTTGGCTACCAGAGATATAAGACTCGGTTCCTAAAATAAAACCATTTGGATAGATAATTTTGTCGAAAACAACTCTTATTTTCCCTTTTTGTAGACCTCTTCCAGACTCCTCAACTTTGAGAACCTTTCCAACTACGACTGAATTACGAGGAATGAAAACTCTTTGGTTGTATAAATTTATCGGTTCAAGCAATTCCACCTCCACTTCGTCACCTTGCATTGAACTTTCGCTATGAAGTCCTCTTCCAATCATTTGACCCTGGACCTCAACTGGTAAGACAGTTTGTTCGGCAATAGAGCTTATGGAAGATAAATAACAGAGTATGAAAACAGTTTTTAGCATTAATAAAGTTTTCATAATATTTGTGATTTAGATTATGCTTATAACCTTTTGGGAAAGCTAATAACTAAGGGTTAAAGTATAGAAAGAATTATAAAGCGGTTTGGAACATTTCATTTGTTATTGATTTCTATACCGTCGGATACTTGAGGCTAATAAAAATGGACCTAGAAAAAGCAAAGGAAGAAATTAAAGAGTGGTTCTTGGATAATTTCTATAAACCAGAGGAACCTTATCGAGAAAATGAAAACGATGACTCAGACGAGCCTGAGTACGAATTTGGCAATGGTCCTTATTACTGTAAGAACGAACTATACGAACAATTCAAGAATGCGTACCCCGAAGATTTCATCTTTGAAGTAGCCGAAGAAATTGAAGAAGAAGAGGATTGTTTAGCCTGGGAATCCAAGAATTAGAGTCCTAGAAAACTTTTTTAATCTTTACAATTTTAAAGCATTCTGAGTATTTATTTGTGCCGTGAGTCATTGCTCCACGGTATAAATTCAAGGCTTCAACGGCTTTATCATAGTGGATATCATCAATTTGACTCTTATGCATTTGCAAAGCTTTAACCTTTAATTCAATAAAATCACTTATATCTTCACAGTAGTGTATATTTTGCATTGGAGGATTCACTTCGTACTCCAAGACGGTTGATACACTCCAAGGAGCATAACTTGTTTCTTGGAACCAAGGCCCGGAAGCTCTTCCAACAGCATCCAGCACAATAGCATTAGTGCTTTTATGATCTCTATGCCCCTCTTCCCGACTAGGGACATAAACTACATCTGGTTTGTATTCTCTAATAACACTTAATACTTTCACCAGATTATCTTGATTAACTTCTAAATATCCATCTGGATTTCTTAAGAAGACAACTTTATTAACACCAAGAAATTTAGCACCCGCTTTAGCTTCATTTTCACGAAGTTTTGCTAATTCTTTTTTGGAATATTCAATGTTTCCAGAATCTCCAGAGGTCATATATACAACGGTAACTTCATTACCTTGTTTAACGTGTTTAGCAATACTTCCCCCACAGCCAATAACTTCGTCGTCAGGATGAGGAGCAAAAACCATTACATTGAGTTTTTTCGCTCCTGATTCTAGGCTTCCATTAAACATAAATAAGACTACACCAAATAAGAAAGCTAATTTTTTCATGAAAATTCTGAATATTGACTTCAAATAAATATTAAACAGAGATAATCATAAAAACAAATGGATAACAACTGCCATTAATTCTTCTAAACTTAAAATCCCAACACCCTCTTAATCAAGTAAATCTTACTTTGAGAAATAATTGATTCACTTTTCAACAACTTGAATTTGGGACATTTTGCCTGGATCAGTTTAGTTTGTTATCAACATTGGCTCATCATTAATTTTGAGCTCAACCTTCCCATCCATAGCATCAATGGCTTGAAATAAATCAGTAAACTGAAAATCACTTTCAGAATATACATTCTGTGAGTCACCAATCGGTTTATAAGTGTTACAGCTTACGGCACGAAGATTTGTAGAATCGAGTAGTAGATCGACCCTCAAGCCAAACTCCTGTCTAGTATCCAATATATCGAATTCGGTTCCTGCCGGTATTTTTCTTATGCTGGTTTTAAAAGAAGATAAATTCAAACGGCACTCTGTTAAATATTCTCCTTCCTTATTACTTCCAATAAGAATTGATGATTCATTTGCTGGAATAATAAAATCCTCTATAAAATGAACTTTCGATCTAGTGGGAACTGTCATTAAATTTTGAGGCAATAACTTTTCTTCAACAAACTCATCCTCTTTTTTTTCTTTTGCTAAAAGAGTATCTTTTTTTGCCATATCACTAAACTCAACCGTCTCTTGCTCTTGAAACACTCCTTCCATCCTACGAGAATTATCTACAGGAGCATTTCTTTGTTGATTAGACTCATAGTTTTGATAGAACCCCTGGTTTTGCTGACCAATTGTGGTTTGGACTCCGAATACAACTAAAATTCCAAGAACTGAAATAGAAATTAAAGTAAGCTTTTTCATATGATTTTATAATTTGGCTTATCGATATCTAGATATTTATTGCCATTAATTCCCTGACTGAAACAGTAATTTCCAGGATAAGCAGCAAATTTTTCCGTTTTCCCTATAACGAAAGAGCATGCAATACAGTTAGGTAATATTCAGTTTGCCAAGACCAGCAATTATATCCTTCTCTATAAGACCATATTCGGTTAAAGGGCCAAAAACACCGTCTTCTGGGATTTTCTTATTTTGATCAAGTCCCTCATTAATTTTTGCCTGTAGGAGTTTAACAGCAACTTCTGTTTTAGACCCAAACTTACTATCAACTATAAGTTTATCAATTCCTACAATATATTCATCATCAATAAGTTCATTAATTATAGTTTGTAATAATCCCACTCTCGCACCATACTCACCTATACCGAGAATGAACCCAGAGACTTCATTCTTAGAATCAGGTTGAAAGTATTCAGGAACTGGATTATCTGGATTTGCATCATTATAGTAAGAAACAGCTTGTTGAAACTCTGGGGATTCCACTCCGTTAATTGGTATTTCCACTTCCTTAGATCTTAAAAAACCCTGTTGACTTGCGATTTTACGAAATTCAGTATTCTGCTTTGAATTCGGCAATATTTCTACAATTCCATTCTTTATAGCAGCTTGGGTAAAAATTTGCGACATATCATCCTGCTTCAGATTATCTGGATTTATAAAAAGTCTTGCTATTTGACCTTCCGCTGAGTTTTCATCCAGGCTAATACTATCACCATCATTATCTACATTTGCCAGTCTATCGAGGAAAGCATCCAGACCAGCTATTTTTGTATTTGTATCTTTTCTAGCATCCTCACTCTTTATTAAGTTCACAAAGCTATCAACGTCTGATTTCACTGCTGGATTCTGAGAAAGTTTCTCAGCAGCCATATTAGCAAGGCTATTAGGGTCGAATGAATTTGCTGCTAATGCATTTAGTCCTTGTTTAATTTTCAAGGACAAGTCTTTTTTTGGAATTGAACTCATAATGATACCCCGTTAATTTATATGGTATACCATTGGCATTAACGTCAAATTAAGCAGTTGTAATTCTTTGATCAACCATTAAGCTGGCTTCTTAATCGTAGAAAAATATATTTTCATAAATGGGACTATTGTTTTCATCAATCTACTTAAACGAGACGGTTGCTTCAAAAGTCTCCAAAGCCATTCAAGGCCAATCAGTTGCATAAATTTAGGTGCCCTATGAATTTTCCCAGACCATACGTCGATTGAGCCTCCAACTCCAACCCCAACCGATTTAAGACTTTTGTGAAACAATTTACTTAACAGAGCTTCTTGCCGAGGGAAAGGCATTGCAACAAGTAATAAGTCAGGCTGAAGTTCGGTGAGCTTATCAATAATAATAGCTTCTTCATCTTCTCGAAAAAAACCGCTGCGAGACATCACCAAATTTGGTTTTCCAATTCTTTCGGTAATATTATCAATTGCTTTAGTTAAAGCTTCATCAGTAGAACCTATAATTGCAATAGAGCTCTGTAATTCAATCGCTTTAACTAAAATTGCCCAGCTCAATTCAATCCCTGGCTGTCTTTTTACATCCTCCAATCCGAGCTTCTTGAGAAGTAATACTATGCCAATTCCATCCGGTGTAATTGCATCTGCAGAAATTATGGACTCCTTAAACTCTTTATTCTCAGCTGCATAAACCATCATTTCAGGGTTAAAAGTCACAACTCTAAACGGTTGTTTTTTTAACAACTTTTGCTCAATAACTTTCATCAAGTCTGTCTGCGCAGATGTTGTTATTGAATAACCGCCCTGGATTTCTATTTTTTCCAAGCCTTCTAAAAAGTCCATTGAAATATTTTATAGAGATACAAACAATATATATCCAGAGATTTTACTTCTTTAGAGATTCAATCAGAGATTTTATTAACGAATGATTAATTGCCTGAGTCAGTTCATGATTTTGTCTAGAAATCTGAGTGAGTTTCTCTGAATCTTCACTCTCAAGTTCTTGATATTTTTGTTGGAGGTTTTGAAAATTCAAAGAATCCATTTTCACAAAAGGGAAATTAACAGAAGTACACAGACTCTCCACCTTGGGATCGTAAGAAAGACCGATACATTTTGTTCCACTTTTTATTGATAACAACACCGCATGAAATCTCATAGAGAGAGACAATTTAGCTTTTTGAAACAATTGTTTTCCTTTAGAACTCCAAACGTCTATCGAATAAATCTCATGAACATAAGAATTATTCAAGCTTTGAGATAGCTTATTCAGGACTTGAAGATCCGTTTCCTGAAATGCAATTAAATCAAATTGACATCCCTCAAAACATTTTTGACTAAAAAACTCAATTAAAGGTTGAAGCTGCTTTTCGGAAATATATTCACTTCTCAAAGATATTAAAACTCTGTTCTCAGTAGAATCATCTTGCTTAAGGTCCAAATCTTCTTGGTTCAGCCACACTAGATCTGGTGTTATTTTAGCGGTTGAAGAAAAGCTTTTAACAAATTCGTATGCTTTTGCATCTCTAACCGAAACAAAATCTCCCATTCGGAAAGCTAATTGTGCCAAAAACCTGGAAATGTTATTTTCAAATGGGCCAATTCCTTGTCCCAGGAAAACTAGCTTTTTCCCTAAAGCTTTCGCCAAGAGAGAAACTGCAAAATAATAAAAACAACTTCTAAAACTACTTTTATCCTGAAAAACAGACCCTCCTCCAAAAATTAAAGCCTCAGAAGAAACTATTCCAAATAACAAATCCTTGAGACTAAACTTGCTTAAAGCTCTAAAAGATGGATATTTAGACTTAGTTAAATTCTTATTAGAAGAGAATATATTAATTTGCAAATCTTCTACATGCACAGAAAAGCTCTTCACTATCAAGTCAATTGTTGATTTCAGCAATAGCTCATCGCCCAAATTACCAGCACCATAGTAACCAATGATAGATAATGCTTTCACTGCACTGTTGAAGGATAGTCAACTTGCAAGTTAAACCGTTGAGAGTTCTTATTCTTTGATAGAGTAATTTTCTCATTAGAAGCATATATTCGGTTTGCTAGATTTTGATAAATCCAATAATTTCTAAAGACATAAATTACATAATTTCTCGTTTCATTAAAAGGAATTGTTTCAACAAACATATCTGGATCCATATTCCCTTTACGCCTCAACCATCTAGAGACAGAACCGGGGCCACCATTATAAGCAGCAACTGCCAGTTGGTTTTGTCCATTAAATCTATTTCTCAAACCGCTAAGATATTTTGTCCCCAACTCAATATTATAAGAAGGAATTTTCAGTCTATTAAAGTCAGGAACTGGATAATTTATTTGTCTCGCAACCTCTTTAGCAGTACTCGGTAGGAGCTGACACAATCCAATAGCGTTAGAACGAGAAACTATTTTATGTTGGAAGCGAGATTCTTGTCTCATTAACGACTGAACGAGGAGAGGATCAATTCTATGCCTATTAGCGGATTCTTGAGCATGTTCAAAATACACAAATGGAAAGCTCAGCAACCAATAATCATGATGAGATTCAAAATCAGCTTCTTTTTCTTCTAACTGATTAGAAGCTATTGAAGTGGATTTTATTATATTCTCTTCTATCCTCGCTAATACCCAAGAATGAAGTCCGGGGAATTCTTCTTGATAATTACTCGGAAGCAAGGTCAATGTTTCTTGCCACAAATTTAGAGATAAAAGCTCCTGAATCGTTGGATGAAGCTTTTTAAGCTCCGTTTCAGGAATTTGCCAAACCCAGTGATCGTTATTATCATAGTGTCTACGGAGATTGAGAGTCTTCCTATCTTTATCGTAATTCAAAGCCCACCCAGGATCTTGTCCACCACTGAGAGCTACTAATCGTCCTTTAGCCCTAAAAGCATAATAACTATCCTCATGAATTGAAAGTATTTTTTTATAAAGGGTTTTCGCTTTTTGTGGTCTATTCTCGGACTCAGCTTGCTTAGCTAACCAAAAGAATACTTTTGCCGATTCGGATAAATTTGCATAATTTTCCAAGTGTTTGTATCCGAAATTTTTAGCAGCTTGAAAATTTTTAGATTTAAAAATCTTCCAAAAAATCTCAGCAGAAGCAGCACCAGCATATTTTGACTGAGGTAATTGGTCTATTAATCTGTGGTATATAGCTTTTCTTTTATTGCTATTTGGCTTATAGAAAGCGGCCTGTCTCCATAGGATGTAAGCAGCTTTATCTACTTGAGAGTCGTATTTAGGAAGAAGCTCCTCTACGAAGCCTTCTCTTTCTCTAAAAGATGCGTTTCTAAAAAGCAAATTCAAGGCATCTTTAAAATCTTTTGAGTCGGTATATTTTTTCAGTCCATTAAGAAGCGTTCTCTGAGCTTTTGCTTTCTCTTTATTCTGCAATTGAAGATTTGCGATAGGAATCCAGGTAAGCTCGTTAGATTCTGCGTATATTAATTTATAAGCTTTTGAAGGTGGTTCATTCTGATCATCATTAAAATGACCTCTTTTATAATGATGGAGACCCATTAAGGATTTTTGAGTATTATTTAATTCATCGAGGTTTTCACTCCATTCAAAGACGATTTCATTCGAGAACCTTCCGTCGGGGCTTTTAGATAAATACTCGGTCCATAATTGATTTCTCTCCGTTGAATTAGAAGACAAATTACCTAAGTAATATAATGCTCCCGTTGCATACTGAGAAGTTGGGTATTTGAGTCTAAGCTTTTTAAATATCTTTTTAGCTTCGGTTAACTTCTTTTGTCTCAAGTAAGATCTAGCAATTAGATAATGAGCAGCTGGTCGAGAGAGTGAATAAGGGTGTTTTTTTATTATTTCATTACAAGAATTCACTACCGCTTTCTCGTAACCTAATTCTTCAGAGGTTTCAGCAATATGAAGAAGGGTTCTATCGGCTAAATATGGAACATACTTCCTTTTTATTGAAGTATACTGCTCAAAAGCTTCCTCCATGTTTCCAGCTTTCTGATTAACTTGAGCCAATATGTACAATCGTCTAGCATCATTAGCTGGTGATACAATCTTTTTCAATTCTTCAAGCTGCTCTTTAGCTAATTTCTTATCGGAAGGAAGGGTTTTTATAGCAGCCGCAAGCTTATTGTTGGGTTTAAAAGGTGAGTAATTGTCCAAATACTTGCTTTCAGAAGAAAGCATAAAAAGGTTAAACGGCTGAAAAAAGATAAAAAAGGCTGTAAGGCAGGCAGCAATAATGGCAGTATATGACGCAGCAAGCATTTTAGGTGTGTTCCGAAATTTGTGAAAGTCAATCAAGTTAATTGTTAAATCCATGTGGATCTTTGGCTTCAAGTATTTTCAAATCATGATTCAGTCGAGACAAATCATTAATTAAATCATGACTGTTTTTCATCTGAATTCTGATTGTACCTGAAGAATCCAAAGCTATGATTTTCAAGCTTTCATCCTTCCAATATTCTTTCAGTAGAAGACTCGCATAATAGTTAAGCTGACCATCCAAGTCAATCAAAATAAAATTCATTTTATTTTTGTGTAACTTCCAAAGCTTGAGAAATTCCAGCGTAGCTTGTCGGTTTTTTTGATCTTTAGATTGAAAGATTATTATCAAAGAAGGTAGCTTTGAGTTTATTGTTTGAGTCAGCGATTGATTAATTAATTTTTGAGGCAGTACTGGTGCAACCTTATTCTGCAGAACTTTTTGTTGATACTCCTCTATCTGAGAATCATTGAGACTAATTTCTGCAGTATTTGCTTGTTTTGTTTGGATATACTTATTTACTCCATTAAACTTAAATTTCAAGGAATTATCATCTAATTTTTGCGATTTCACGTTTACAGGATTGATACAAAGAAGTAGAAATTGAATAAATAAGAAAACTGTTTTGAATGAATGGATAATTGGAACCATGAGCTCACATTTTGAAATAAGCAATTTACAGAAAATAAATATAGGAATTATAGGCTTAGGATTGATTGGTGGATCCCTGGGGTTAAAACTCTCAGAACACAATCTTGAAATTTATGGATTTGAAGACAGCAAAACATGCTCTAAAGAAAGTTTAGAGATATATAAGAGAGCACCGTTCAGCATTTCACTAGACTCTTACAGCAACCTAATAAATTGTGATTTTGTTTTTCTTTGCGTTCCCTTAAGGAGTATTACCAATGTTCTTCAGAAAATTCAGCCCTATTTAAAACCAAATTCTATTGTCACAGATGTTGGTAGTGTAAAAAAATACGTGCTGAAAGAAGCCTCTAAGACTATAAGAAAAGACTGTTTCTTCATTGGTGGTCACCCAATGGCGGGAACTGAAAAAAGAGGATTTGAAAATGCTTTTCCTGAATTATTTGAGAATAAATCCTGGGTCTTACTTTCTGATAGTTCTAATAATTATGAAAAGCCTCTTTTTTCTCAAAGAGTTAACAATCTAAAGAAAATTATTGAATTAACTGGTGCCAATATTATTGAGGTTTCAGCAGAAAAACACGATCAAGCGGTTGCTTTTATTAGCCATTTACCTTTGCTAATTTCCATTGGCTTATTGAAAACTATAGAAGATACGAAAGATAAAGAACTTAAGCAATTAGCCTTAAAATTAGCTTCCAGTGGATATGAAAGTATGGTGAGATTGGCAAAAGGTAATGAAACTTTGAATGAGGATATTTTAAGATTCAATAACAATGAATTAAAAAGCGCATTTAAGCTATTCACAGATAAAAATCAAACACTTTTAGAAAATTTGGATTAAAATTATTAAGAAAACGTTTTGACTTTCTTAAGTTAAATTGTATATTATTAAAAATCAGTATATCTATTTTCCATCTTGTTTCAAGTAATTTAATTTCATATTTTATATAAATACTTGATGAAAATATATAGTCCAACCTCATCAATTTCATCAAATCGGCTTATTTATCCTCAAGCCATCTCGCCAGAATTGCCTTATCAGCAACAATTAGGCTCCCAAATAGAGCAGACTTCATATTCAATTCTTAGCAACAACTCAGCTAATTCGGTTTCAACAAATAATTTAAGCTATCAGTCATCATCAGGACTTTCCTCAGAAGAGAATAACCCTAATATTCTCAATATGTTTATGAATGCTTTAATACCGGTGGCTAACTGTTTATTTATAGTTTCTACCGTCTTGTGGATGTTCTCTCTATTTAGGAAACAACCTTCTCCTGAGCATGGAGGAACAATGGAAGTAGTACACAAATTAAACAAAGCCCTCGGTAGCAAACCAGAAACAGTAGTTTCAGACTTTAAGACCTTAGATTCCGATAAAGTAAGTATTTTAAGCACTCTCTTCAATCACAACCAAGAGCTTATTAACTTCGTAATTGATGCATCAAGTTCTGAAAAAAATATATTTTATGACACTTCGAGTGAAACAATTTTAAGAATAAAACCGAATGAAAAGGAAAATTTATCTATTATTCCTTTTGATAGACTAAAGCCCTCAATAAAGGATTTTTATTTACCCTTACAAGACCACCATTCAAACCTCCAAGTAAAAATTCAGTTGAAAGATGTCGTTGATTATCTTCAAAAAGAGTTAGAGGCATCAAAGATAAAAGACATAGAACATATTAAGCGTATAATCAGCTATAGAGATGGTTCCTATTCTGTAAATAAAGAAATTGCAACTGATACGGCAAGCAGTTTTATAAACACAATATTAGACTGCTATAAGGTTATTGTAAAAGAAGCAAGCAATTATATAAAGAATCAAACAGATGATTTTCATGTGAATACAGAAGCTAAAAAAATCACACAATACCTTGACAATTTATCAAGTTCTACAAATTCCAGAATAATGGAAGAATACCTAATAAGCAATCCTACTGGATTACCCCAGATACCAGGCTTAGACACAGACTCAAACTGGTCTGAAAATTATAAAGAAACCTTGGAATTCCTTTATCAGCAAGCAATTGTGAAAGGGTTCAGAGATGGGCTAAAACCATTATTGGATGAAAGGAAAGATCAAGACATAAAAGAACCAAATTATAATTCGAACGTAAGAGTAGAAAATAAGCTCATATTAAGAAACTCTTCTGACTTAAAAATAATCGAAAAAGACCTAAAGGAGGTAAGAACAATTGCTCAAAGATACAACTCTTTAGAAAAAGGTAGAGATATACTGACTAAGATAGATCACTTAATAAATCCTGCAAAAGAGAGAGATATTGAATTTTATAATGATCAGTTAAAAATTGTTTTTGGTTACTTATCTACGAAAGACGAAAAAACAAAAAATGAAATTCATGCTTTGTTCGAAGCAATGAAAAACAAAATTGATAATAGTTAAATATCTCAAAGCCTAGCTTAAACATCAATAAATATCCTCTAAAATAACTAAATACAAAGTAAAAGATTTTAGAGCTAATGAAAAAACTCATTTACCACTCACTGCCAGGAGTTAAATCGGCAGAATTTTTAGGACATCTTAGAGAGAAAGCGGAAGAGGTTTATGTAACTTCCTCAGACATTTCAAAAGATTTACAAATTGCTGGAAATCTTGCGGAAGAAGAGCAAGAATCTTTGGTTATTGCCTTCCCTGATTCTATTGCATTGGCTGATACAGACGAAGCTGTTAATAAAATCTTAACTTCGAGCTTTTTGCAAATTCAAAAGTTCGTACAAGTGAGAATGAAAAAGCGATTTGGCCAAATATTATGCTTAGTTAATAGTGGTGCTAATGGCTTGTTATATGAAGATGGGATAGATTCTGCATTTCTAGCAGCACAAGGAGGACTTTCTGGACTCCTAAAAACATCCTCCAAAGAATATTCAAAACGCGGTATCATATGCAATGTATTATATATTGACTGGTCTTCTGTGCCACTTCAGGAGGTTGCGTTTAGGGTAAACTCTCTCCTTACGGAAAATAACAATATTCGTGGTCAGGTATTTGCCTTAGATGGAGGAAAGTGGCTTTGATAAAGTAATTTCACCTAATACAAAGTTGGGCATTATTTAAATGTTAGGAATATGGGGACCCAAAAATCTAATGAGCCAGAAAAATATTTCGCCAATTGATGCTGATTTTGCAGGTATTTTTTTCAAACCAATAGCTCAATATTTAGAGAATCCAGATGTTGCAGAAGTTATGGTGAATGCACATGATGACATTTGGATTGAAGACAACAATGGTTTAAGAAAGGTTCCTGAAGTTTTCACTCAAGACGCATTAGTCTCCGCAGTAAATAGTTTAGCCCAATATGTAGGCCGCCCATTAATGGAAAATGTCTTTTCTGTTGATGCAAGAATGCCCGACGGATCGAGGGTTTGTATTGTTTTGCCACCAGTTTCTGGGAAAGACCCAATCTTTGCAATTAGAAGATTTAAAGAAGTTGTAAGTGACTTAGATTTTTTAGTGAGCAAGAATACCTTAACCCCAGAAATGGTTAGTTTTGTAGAAGCTTGCGTCAAAATAAAGAAGAATATTATGGTATCTGGAGGAACAAGCTCCGGGAAAACCACATTATTAAACCTCATTGCAGCAAAGATTCCTGACGAAGATAGAATCATCACAATTGAAGATTCCAGAGAATTACAACTTCACCAAGAACACGTTCTCAGCTTAGAGGGTAAACCTTCCGATAAACATGGAAGAGGTGAGTTTTCCATAAGACAGTGTTTGAAATCCACACTGCGTCTTAGACCAGACAGAATAATTGTTGGAGAAATACGTTCCGGAGAAGCTTTTGATTTGGTTCAAGCTATGAACACTGGTCATGGTGGATGTATGGGCACCGTACACGCAAATGCCCCAACCGATACATTGAGAAGAATTGAATCCCTTGCTTTAATGGCTGATGTTGATATGCCACTAATAGCACTCCGCTCAATGATAGCTAGTGCCTTAGATCTCATCATTTGTCCGGCAAGATTATCCGATGGAAGTAGAAGAATTGTTCAAATAGCAGAAATTGGACCATTAACAGAGAAAGGTGATTACACAACCACAGATATTTGCCGTTTCGTTAGTACAAAAAGAAACAAAGATACAGGCAAAGTTGAGGGTTATTTTGAATTTACGGGACATGTACCATCCTTTTTCGATATGTTCGAAGCGGAAGGCGTTGATGTACCTCGAGAATTTTTCAGGAAACGTGTCATGGGTCCCGTTCCAGAAGCAATTGCAGAAAAACTTCTTCAAAAAGGTTATGAAGTACCAGAACATTCGGTTGCTTTAGAAAAAACATCTACAATTCTTCAGCAAACACAAGAACAGCAACTGGAGAAAGAAGAAACAAAATCGTCATTAGAAACCGAAGAGGAAACCTCTAAAGAAGAAATACAAGAAACCTTGTCTACATCTATAGAGAAGGCTGAAGAACAGAGTGAAGCTAATTTAGTAATAGATGAAAGCGAGCTGGTTCAATCTCCAGGAATTGAAAAACAAGAAATTTCAGAGACTATCACACCAATTTCGATTACAGAGACAGAAGAATTAGTTCCCCAAGGCAGTCATCAAATAGGGGGAGAGAAATCTCTATCAAACAATTTGGAAACAGAGGATATTCAAAAAGACGAAGTAACCAATTCACACAAAGAGAATTTTGCGAATGAACAAGTTCAAGAATTATCACAGAGTGCCTCTTCTGAGCTTCAATCAGAGAATGAAAATTCTGAAGAAAAGTTAGTGTTTTCAGAAGATTCAGAAGAGCAAAGTAATATTCTTTCTAATAATGAAACTAACTTTGCAGAAGAAAGCAGCGCACACTCTGAACCTCAAATGGAAGAATCTACTTCTAAAAGACCCAGCATTTTAGAAAGATTGAGCAAGATTGGAGCTTCTCAACTAGAAATGAACTATAACGACTCTCCTCAAGAAAATGAAATAAACGAAATTCACCAAGAGTCATTAAACCAAGAAGATAACTTCTCCTCTCAAAATTCTCCACAGAATGAATTAACAGATAGTGGATTAGTAACAGAGACAGACTCTCAGGAGTTTTCACAACCACCATCAATTCACACTGAAGATTCAGATTCACCCTCCAAGACAGAACAGCAAATTCAACCGGAGAACAACAATTTTGACGAATATCAAGTTAATACTTCAATGAGCTTCGAAGAAGAAACAAATTCATCGGAACAAAACACGAATCCAGCTCTCTCACAAGAAAAACAGACAGTAAATCTTGATGATTTTCAACTCGATCAAGGCAACCAACAAACCCCAACTAAAAATGAGCTTATGGCTTCTCAAAGCAACATTCAAGAATTTGAAGGTTTAGAGGAAGTAACAGAGGATTTCTCTCCAGTTCAAGACAAAAATCAACCAACATTCGAAGAAATTAACACTGAATTAGAAAATACTGAAACTGAAGAAGCGCAAGATAAACCTCAAACAGAAACCAAGCAACACGCCGTAATTGCAGAAATTCTAAAAAGGATGAGAGCAAATAAAAATACTGATTCAACCAACGAATAATATTCAAGATTTATTTATTAAGCAAAAGAAAGAATTTTTTCTTGAATTGATTTAGCTAAACCTCCGAATATAGATTCTTTCCATGATTCAAAGAATCCAGCGATACCAGGGAAGAACCTATAGTGTATGAGACGCTTACCTTGACCACGGATAAACTTCAGAATTTTTTCATTTGTTTTTCCTAAAATATCTGTTCCACCATTACGGAAATTATTAGCAAGTTCACTAAGAGGATGATTTTTAAAACTTTCGAGACCATTAACATCTCCTTGAATAGCAGCTTTTAAGGTACTCAAAGCTCTAACTTGAATATGATCATTGAATAGTGTTATAGCTTGAGTTCCTAATGTTCCAAGAAAAGCTATTGATTGAACAGCAGGATGGGGTATAAATTTAGCTAACGAAAACAATGCAGTTCCCACACCAGCAGTAGCAACAACTCCAGTGAACCTAGTCCAATATTGATACGCTATATCCGAACTTTTTCTCACAACCTGCTTCCACTGCTCTTTGAGTCTTGCCTGTGTACCGTTAGGTCCATAATAGTCTTCAGGGAAAACTATCTCTCCATTCTCATTTTTTGTTGCACTTGTTGCATTTCTAACTGAAATTTCTAGCGTATTCCACGCAGCTTGTTTCTTTAAAGATACTACATCCCAAAAATCACGAACTATATTATTATCTCTCAATGCTGATGGGAACATTCCGGAGAATGCAGATTCAAGCCCAATGGCAGCACCAATTGTTGCGATAACAGGGAAGGACATATTATAAAAAAGTTAAATAGCTAAAATTTATATAGTTACTTTTATAGTTACAACTGTTTAACGTTCACTGGCAATGAATATTGCTCCGAACTTAAAAAAAAATAATATTTGTTTCAAGAAAGAACGGTGTCAAATTCTTTAATAGGCTTATAAAAAGTATCTCTTTGTACTGCCTTATAAGCAGCTTTACCAATTTGATAGATTAATTCTTCCGTATTGGATTTACTATGCATTGTTCCGGCAGCAGAAACAACATTTTCTTCCATCATGGTTCCACCAAAGTCATTTGCACCAAATTGAAGAGCAACTTGGCCAATACCAAAGCCCATAGTTACCCAAGAAGCTTGAATATTTTGAATATTATCAAGGAAAATCCGGCTAATCGCTTGAGTTCTTAAATAATCTAGTCCATCGCCAGTGCCTTCTCCTTCCTGAAGTCTTTCATCTTTACTAAGAGGAGTAGCTCCTTTTTGAAATGGCCAGGATATAAATGCCCTAAAACCTTTAGTCTTATCTTGAAGACTCCTAATTCTATCCATATGTTGAACACGCTCTTCAAAAGTCTCAACATGTCCGAACATCATAGTTGCTGAACCCTGGATGCCTTTGTTATGAGCAGCCTCCATAATTTCCAACCATCTATCTGAATCCGTTTTCAAAGGACTTAAGATATTCCGAACCCTATCAACTAATATTTCTGCTCCACCACCAGGGAAAGACTCCCAACCAGAATCAACTAGCCTGTTCAAAGTTTCATCCAAAGATAAGTTATCAACTTTTGTAATATGATCGATCTCCGAAGGAGAAAGAGCGTGCAAAACCACGTGAGGAAAGTCAGATTTAATTCTTTTAAAAAGAGCTTCGTAGTATTCAATACCTAAATCTGGGTGATGTCCGCCCTGTAGTAAAATCTGCGTCCCATTTTCATTGACTAACTCATGGATTTTATTCTTAATTTCCTCATACTTAAGAATATATATTTTGTCGTTTTCTTTACTTTCATCTGGCCAATGTGCAAAGGCACAGAACCTACAGCCAGCAGTACAAGCATTTGTATAATTAATATTTCTATCAACAACAAAAGTTACTACTCGTGGATCTGAATGTAATTTGTGTCTTATTTTATTAGCAGTTTCTCCAAGTTCCATTAAAGGAGCTTCTTTGAAAAGAACAACAGCTTCTTCAAGACTAATTCGTTCTCCATTTATTGATTTATTTAATACTTTTTGATAGTCCATAATTTTGTGAATCTTTAAATTTATAAATAAATTTTATAATCAATACAATAATTATGAATTTACAAAGTGCAATTAAGATGTAAACTCTTGAAGATATTATTGATGTCCACTTTTATATAGTCAAATTACTTATCGAAGTATAAACTTTCTTATAACCTTTTTTAAAATATTAAAGTCGCCTAAAAAATGAGTAACAACACAAAAGTTCTAGAGACAAATAAAGCAGAAAACAAGACAACTATCTATGATCTAATAATTATTGGAGGAGGGCCTGCCGGTCTTTCAGCGGCACTTTATGGTGCTAGAGGAAACATATCAACGCTGGTGTTAGATAAAGGACTGCCCGGAGGAGAACTCAACAATACAGAAGAAGTAGAAAACTACCCTGGAATCGATGAAAAAACTGGTCCAGAAATTGCTGAGATGATGGTAGAACATGCCAAAAGATTTGGTTCTCAATTTCAAAACTTAACTACAATTTACGAAGCTGATTTAACAGCACAACCGAAAGTCTTAAAAACAGATCAAGGAGAATTTCTTGGAAAATCTATTGTTCTAGCCACCGGCTCAGAGCACAGAAAACTAGGAGTACCAGGAGAGAAAGAATATGCCGGCAAAGGTGTAAGTTATTGTGCAGTTTGCGATGGTGCTTTTTTCAAGAATAAACATGTAGTAGTCGTGGGAGGAGGTAGTGCCGCAGTTGAAGAAGGGAATTTTCTCACAAGATACGCTAATAAAGTAACACTCATTCACCGTAGAAACACTCTCAGAGCAGAGAAGATTATTCAAGAAAGAGCGATGAATAATCCAAAAATAGAATTCATTTGGAACACAGTTGTTGAAGAGATAGGAGGAGATCCTCTAGGTGTTACAAAAGTTAAGCTAAAAAACGTTAAGAATGATGAAATGTCCGAACTATCTTGTGACGGAGTTTTCATATATGTTGGATTGGAACCAAACGTTGAACTCTTTAAAAATCAAATATCTCTTGACGAAGGCAACAGGATTATAACCAACGACAAACTAGAAACTAATATTAGTGGTGTGTATGCGGCAGGAGACGTTCGAGTGACACCTCTCAGGCAAGCTGTCACGGCTGCCGCAGACGGTTCCTTAGCTGCTACTCAAGCAATTACGTTCCTTGAGTCTTTAGAAGAATAAGTAATGTTGGCTTTGAAAGTTTTCTAGAATTGTAAAGAGTAAATTATCGATCATCTAGTCTAGGACTTTGATATCAGTTGGTTAAGGTACCATTTTGTGGTATTATTATTTTAAATATTTACGAAAACATTTACTTTTTAAAGATTGTCAAGCAAAAGCCCTGATTCACCTGACCCTGATAGTAGGTACTTCACAATCACAAGATACCTCTATTACAGCTGTCTTCAAGACTTCTCAGTCAAGAAAAGATTTTCACAAGTCAATTCAATTTATATAGGTATTAAATAACCATGATTGAATTGACAATTCAAATTACTCTAATAGTTATCTCAATATTACTTAACGGTCTTTATGTTGCGGCAGAATTCTCCTTAGCCCGCTGCAGGCACTCAAAAGTTGAAAGCTTAGCTAATTCTGGCGGCTTTATACATAAATTACTATTAAAAGCCATTAATCATCTCAATGACTACATTTCAGCGGCTCAAGTCGGAATAACTATTGCTAGCTTGATTTTGGGAGCCTTTGCAGAAATATTTTTTGCAAGAATTTTTGAACCATTACTCACGGCATTGAACACCCCTGAATTTTTATTACATCCAATTTCCTTTTTCTTTGCAATTGTTATAGCAACATACTTACATGTAGTTTTAGGAGAATTCATTCCAAAGACCCTTGCTCTTCAACACCCTGAACAAATTGCACTAGCAACTATTTTGCCCCTGGATTGGTCTTATCGTTTAACCAAACCATTAGTTTGGGTTTTAAACAATTCAGCAAACAGTTTTTTAAAATTACTAGGTATTTCACCTAGCAATAAAGTTATACTCGCTTACTCAGAGGATGAAATAAAGTTTCTGGTCAGAGAAAGTCAGAAGGAAGGCGTAATTGAACGTTCAGAGCAAGAAATGTTCAATAAAGTTTTTGAATTCAATGACACAGTTGTTAGAGAAGTTATGACCCCCAGAATTGAGATTGTAGGAGTTGACTGCAATTCTACAATTGCACAAGCAGTAGAGATTGTTACTGAACACAAAGTCTCAAAACTTCCAGTATTCGACCAAAATATAGACAACATAGTGGGAGTTGTTCATTCCACAGATTTACTGAGGGCTTTAGCTAACAAGAAAGACGATTTCATTGTTCACAGCATGGCTCGTCCGATAAAGAAAGTCCCAGAAAGCAAACCCATTGCAGATCTTCTCACTGAATTTAAGAGAGATAGAGTTCAAATTGCCATTGTTATGGATGAATTCGGCGGAACAGACGGATTAGTAACGCTTGAAGATATCATTGAAGAATTAGTAGGAGACATTCAAGATGAAGATGAATTTTTGGAAGAACCAATTATTGAAATTGAGGACGGTGGATATTTAATAGAAGGAAGAGTACCGATCAATGACGTAAATCAACAAATAGATTTCGACTTAACTGATGAACATTTCGATACGATTGGCGGATTTGTTTTTGGGTTAATCGGACGTGAGCCTAAAATTGGAGATGAAGTTATACACAACCAGTGGAGCTTTAAAGTAGAAAAAGCCGATGAAAGAAACATTAAGCAAGTTAGAGTATTTCCAATAACACAAAAAGATGAAAATAACGACAATTCTCAAGAAGGCAGCGAGTCCAATAAAGATAATCCGCCTCAGTAGTTTGTACTGAAGATTATGTATAGGATTCAATTGTCATAATCAAACTAAACTATAACTCTGGCATCTAAAGCAAAGGCTTGTTTACCGAGAATAGTTAATGGGTTTATATCGATCTCCTCAATTTCAGGGAAATCGGTTACAAGCTGAGAAAAATTAACCAAAATACTTTCAAGATAATCTATATCTGCCCCTTCCTGACCTCTATAACCTTTTAGCAGTTCATAAATTCTTGTCTTTTCTATGGCCTGCTTAGCAAAAAACTTATTTAAAGGTAGCAATGAAATCGATTTATCCTTTAACAACTCAACATTAACACCTCCAGAACCAAATACAATGGCAGGGCCCCAGATTGGATCCTTCTTCAAACCGATTATCAATTCAAAGCCACCGGATAAACTAACCATTTTCTGTACGGTTACTCCTTCAATTGAAGCTTTTTCATTGTAATTTTTGGCATTTTCAATAATCTGTTCAAATGCTTTTTTGACACCTTCTTCAGTTATCAAATTAAGCATCACGCCACCTGCATCCGTCTTATGCAATATATGAGGAGACTGAATCTTCAGAACTACTGGGAACCCAATATCTTTCGCGATATTTGCAGCCTCAGAAGGATTTTGAGCTAATTGTGTTTTAGTTGTTGGGATTCCATATTCCTCCAATAAAGCTTTCGTTTCAATCTCATTGAGAAAATTGCGCTCATTTTTACTTTTTATATCCTTTATTAAAGACTTACACTTCTGGACTATTTCACCAGAAGGACTCTGAATTTTAGAGATGTCCACCTTACTAGATTCCGCTAGGTTATTTCGGAGAGCCAGGTACTTATGCATTAAAGCGAACGCGTCAATTGCAGGTTCTGGTGTTGGATAACTGGGAATGCCATTTTTTAATAACAGCTTAACCCCCTCCGTTACATATTCTGCTCCCATCCAAGAAGTAAATATCGGCTTATTGTAACGTTTTGCAATTCTGGCTATAGCTCTAGCAGTTGCAACCGGCTCTGACATCGCTTGAGGGGTGAATATGACCATCAACCCATCAGAGTTTTCATCTTGCATGCAGATCTCAACAGCTTTCTCATAACGCTCAGCTCTAGAATCTCCAAGGACATCAACCGGATTATTATGACTCCAGAATGATGGCAAAGCTTCATTTAAAGAGTCCATTGTTTTATCAGAGAGCTTAGCTAAAACACCTCCACGTTCAACCAAAGCATCAGTGGAAATAACACCAGGACCACCAGCGTTGGTAACAATACAAAGTCTATTATCTTTAGGCAAGCCCTGCATTGATAGAGACTGAGCAACATTAATTAAGTCTTCCACTTTTGTAACACGGACTATTCCGGCCCTCTCAAGAGCGGCATCATAGACATCGTCCGATCCAGCCAAAGCTCCCGTGTGAGAAGCGGCTGCCAAACTACCCTCTTCAAAACGACCGGATTTAATTGCAAAAATTGGCTTTTTTGAAGTGAATTTCCGAGCTGCTTTTATAAATTCGTCAGGCTTTTTAATTGATTCAATATAAAGGATTATACTTTCAGTTTTTTCATCATTATCAAAGTACTCAATTAAATCGGCAAATTCTATATCCATCATTGAGCCAATGGAAACAAAATTACTGAAGCCAATATTATGCATAATTGCCCAGTCCAAGATTGAAGTACACAAAGCACCACTTTGAGAAATAAAACCAACCTTTCCAATTTGAGGGCTTTTACCAGCAAAGCTGGCATTAAAGTTAATCCATGGATTAATTACTCCAAGGCAATTTGGTCCAATAATCCTCATTTCGTATTTTCTACGAAGTTGTTCTATTTCATTTTGTAAATTCAATCCTTCTTCGCCAATTTCACCAAACCCCGACGTTATTATGATTACTGATTTAATCCCAAGGTTTCCACATTCTTCAATCAAACTAGGTACTGTCTTTGCCGGAGTCGCAATAACAGCTAAATCAACTGTTTCACCAATTGATGTTACTGAAGGATAACAACGAATTCCCATTACAGAGTGGCGTTTTGGATTTATGGGATAACAAACACCTTCGAAACCCATTGTTATAAGGTTGTGTAGAACAGCATAACCAACGGTTTCCTGCCTATCACTTGCACCAACAACTGCGACTGACGAAGGGTTAAAAATTTTATGAATCCTATTATCCATATTTGTTAAAAAAATTTATGGGAAATACTTCTGATCTAAGAATAACTAAAGTCCAATATATAAATAGACCCAAATTATTATGTTTCAAACATCCAACACTAAATAAGCTTATTAAAAACATCTCAACAAAAAGCGGTGAATTAAATAATCTTTTATTAATAATTTACAGATTAAAAAGATAAAAAACATATACTAGTACTTACGCATTTTTAATATTCATTCATAAATAAATCTTCAATAAATTTATTAAGGTTCTTAGGTTTTGCTAAAAGTTCTAAAATCAGCTATTCAATATCGGCTTGGTAATACAAATAATCCCAGTAAATTCAACTCTAGTTCCTCCACTATCCAAGGTTTCATACCAGATCATAAAAGAAACCAACTACAACTGCTTTACGATGCAGAACATTTATTAGACAAAATTTGGAACCAAACTGCAGAGATTGAGAGAAATGAGAGCCATAAAGAATATTCAAATGAAATAGAAAAAAATCTTGAAAATATAGAGATTTTCCAGAACAAGCTCAAAAATCAAATAACTCTTTTAAAAGGAGAGAGATCAAATATTTTGGCTAAAACATATTTCCTTTATGGGAAAAGTTTTTATCTAAAGGCAAAGATGATCGAATTTAGCAACTCAAAACCGGAGCAAATCAAAAGCATTTATAAAGAAGCAGAGAATTACTCTGATTTAGCTGCAAAAATGTTTCAAGAATTAAATAACATACGTGGTGAAATTCTTAGCGCAGAGCTTCTGGGTATTATAGGAGATCAGTTCTGTCCTGTTTGTAACAAAGGTAGTAAACAACACAATCCGAATTACGTAATTAATTTACTTAAATCGCTAGTAAAAAAAATAGATTTAAATCATACGAGCTATCACATAAGCTTTGAAATAACGGCGCATATTTTGAGTTTATTATTTGCACCAATTATTGGAGCACTTGAGTTCACATTAATAGGGATACTTAGAAAGAAAAACGTAAATTTTGAAAAAGAGAAAGAAGTACTCAAAAATAACTTACATAAAACATCAAACAAATTTCGGAAGAAAGCTAACGAAGTAAAAGAGCATTTATTTAATGGCTTTTCAGAGCTACTTCCTCTATCTTTAGGTTATATTTCTTCATTTGCAGTAATAGAAACATTAATTAAGCCAAACCTTGCAACCTTTATACTTCACCAATTGCCTTTAGCATATTTCCCAAAACCATTATCGACTTTTTGTATTTGGCTAATGAAAGTCTTTTATGACTCGAATGATTTGAAAGACTTATTTTTAATGAAAGCAAATATTCATCATGACTTAATGAAAGGCTACGATAACCTAGTTAAACATAATCACAATAAAGGCAATATCACATTAAGAAAAAATCTTAGGAATGCTGAAAAGCATGAAAAAATCTCAAAGTTTTTCTACCGTGAATATATTAAGATGCTCAATCCAATTGTTGATGCAAAAGAAGTTTCCAAAATTCAACAATACATGCAAAGGTAAACATTAATAATCTCATTCGAAATACTTGTTTTTACGAGTTTTTTAAGACAGAATATTAAAGTCTTTTATCAAAAAATATATAAAGTAATGAATAGTGCAACCACAACTGCTAAATCTGTTGGTAAAGTTATAAGAATTTTAGGTCCCGTTATTGATATTGAGTTTAGTGATGCGCTTCCTGAAGTCTACAGCGCAGTAATTATTGAAGACAAAAACCAAAATGGCGAAGAAGTTAAGTTAGTAACCGAAGTTCAACAACTTCTCGGCGATAACAGCGTTAGAACTGTTGCAATGAGTGGAACAGAGGGACTAAACCGTGGGATGAAAGCACATTCTACGGGTCAGCCAATAAGCGTTCCGGTCGGTTCAAAAACCTTGGGAAGAATTTTTAATGTTTTAGGTGAACCAGTTGATAAAGGTGAGCAGCTGTCAGACGATACAGAAAAATGGCCTATTCACCGCAAAGCACCTGAACTAACCGATCAAAATACTGAAGTTGAAATCTTTGAGACTGGGATAAAAGTTATAGATCTGCTCGAACCATACACCAAGGGTGGAAAAGTTGGACTATTCGGTGGTGCTGGTGTTGGTAAGACAGTTATCATCATGGAGCTTATAAATAATGTGGCAAAAGCTCATGCTGGTATTTCTGTTTTTGCAGGCGTAGGCGAGCGTACCCGTGAAGGAAATGACTTGTTCCATGAAATGAAGGATTCCGGGGTAATAGACAACGTGGCACTTGTTTATGGACAGATGAATGAGCCTCCGGGAGCCAGAATGAGAGTCGGCTTATCGGCACTAACAATGGCTGAATACTTCAGAGATCAAGAGAACCGAGATGTACTTTTATTTGTAGACAATATATTCAGATTTAGCCAAGCAGGTTCAGAGGTTTCAACTCTTTTAGGCCGTATGCCTAGCGCAGTAGGTTATCAGCCCACGTTAGCGAGTGAAATGGGTGAACTACAAGAAAGAATAACTTCTACGAAAAAAGGAGCAATAACATCAATTCAAGCTGTTTATGTTCCTGCTGATGACCTTACCGATCCAGCACCAGCAACAGTATTTGGACACTTGGATGCAACAACAGTATTAAGCCGTCAAATTGCAGAACTAGGCATTTACCCAGCCGTTGATCCTCTGGCATCCACCTCTACTGCTCTCAAAGCTAGTGTTGTTGGTGAAGAACACTATAATACTGCTAGGGCCGTTCAATCAGTGCTTCAAAGGTATAAAGAACTGCAAGACATAATTGCCGTATTGGGGATGGATGAGCTCTCCGAAGATGATAAGGCAATAGTAAACAGAGCGAGGAAGATTCAAAGATTTTTGAGTCAACCGTTTCATGTTGCAGAAGTATTTACTGGCTTCCCCGGCAAATATGTAAAATTAGCAGATACTGTTAGAAGTTTCAAAGAAATCGTTGAAGGTAAATGGGATCATCTTCCAGAACAAGCCTTTTACATGGTTGGCTCTATAGAAGAGGCAGCAGAAAAAGCTAAAAGTTTATAATAGAACCAAAAATTGTTACCAACTTGTTAAGTATCACTCGTTGACAAAAATAATTACTAAAAAATAAAATTAAAGTATTGTTTTAATTAGGTTATTAAATTTGTCTTCTTTTTATAGTAATTTAGCTGATGATTCCGAAGAGTATTTTTATCAAGAGGAACATCTTCAACAAACGCTTAATCTTGAAGGGTTCGAAGGATTATGGCAAGCAACAGAATCAACACTACCTTTATTTGATTCACATAAAACTGATTCTGAGAAAGTTATTGAAGAGCAAAGAGAACAAATCTTATTTTTGGCAGATGAACTAGGTTCTTTACGGAATGAGAACTTTGAACTTAGACAAGAAATGGCTAACTTAGTTAGGAAATCTGAAATGTTTGAAAAAGTTTGCCAAGACTATTCTCACTTAATAGAATTGAATAGATCTCTAACAAAGCAATTAAATTCTATAATGAGCCAAAGAGAGAAAGAACAAGCACAAATTCAAGCTTTAAGAAATCTTCTCAGCTAAAAATGAAGTTTTCTTGCAAGAAAACTTCATTCAAAATTTGTAGTAAAAGAATTTTTGGATGTATATTAGTATATCTGTAGTATTACAAGATATATTTGATTCTTTAATTGAAACAAAAAATCTTCTTTTCAACTAACTTCCAAAGAGGCTTCTTCAATCAGCTTAATTCTATTCAGATTAATTTTGTAAATATCACTTAATGCAACTTTCTCTGCAGAAGATAATCTTTCAGAAAGAGATTGAATTTCTTGTCTTACATCCAATAATTGCTGTTTATTTTCGGCGTTAGATAATCTTGAAACGAGTTGGTCATAAGCAATGTTTTTTATTGATACTTTAGATTCATCTGTAGATGTGTTTATCTCTCTATCATTTTGAGAATTCGAGAAATCTCCAAAACTAAGATTTTCAATAGAATTAACTTCGTATTTTTGACTATTAATCTCTTTTTTCTGATTATGGGATACAAGAGAAAGCTTTGATTTTGCCAATTGTATTTCTTTACCAATCGGCCAATCCAAGAAAGCTGATTTCACAACTTCTAGTTTGTCCTGTTCAAGCATATTCAATGCAAGATGAGCCCAAGAAGATAGATGGTGTCGAGATTGTTGCTTTGTTGCTAGCCTCTGAGAACTGCCAATTGAATTCAAAAGAATAATATTGACTTTATCGCTGAGAAACCTGAGTTCCGTTAAAAATTCATTTGGGTTGATCCCGTTTAAACCTTGGGACGAAGTAAAAAGATAAGTTGCAACTTGCCAATTGTTTAGTATTAGCGTTGTTTTAGAGAATAAACCTTCCTCGGATTTTATCTGAGTATAATCTGCAACCTCCTGAACCGACTGAATAATCTCTTCCCAACTAGAGGGCTGAAAAATAAAAGATTCGCAATCATTAAGAACTTGAATACTTTCTTCAGAAGAGCTTCTGTGAATATCTAAACAAAATACACTATCAGAATCAGCCAATTTGTTTGAACTAAAACAAAAAGAGAGCGCATCTTCATTAAGCTCTTCTGGACAAGATATGAGAATTCTCTTACAGGATTTTGATTTTAGCCAGTCTTGTGTTTTTTGAAAAAAGCTCACTTGTGAAATGTTCGTACCTTATAGATAAAAGAAGTATTTTTATTTATGATAACTACTGTTAATTTTTACACATATACCTTTGGACTCACCAATTTCAAGTTAGTTCCAAACAAAAAACCTTTTATGAAAAAAACTGCAAATTGGGCTTTATTAGCTTCCAAAGAATACGAATATGGGGAGCTTCTCATTCAACATCAAAAAGAAAAAGATCAAAATGCCTTAATTGTCGGTATTGGTAAAGAGAAATTGTCAGTTTCCCGCTTGAGAAAAGTTATACACAAAAGCATAAATTTTCTCAAAAGCCAGAATGTAAAAATTACGGAAACCAACTTTTCTACCGAAACTGAGATTGAAGAGCAAATCGTTCTTTTGGCATTACTCGAAGCAAATTACAGTTTTAATAAGTACAGAAAGTCATCCGTCAAAGAGATTGATTTCAGTCCGCTACTCAAGAATTCCAAGAACAAAGAACTGCAAATCCTATTAGAATCGATTCAATTAACTAAAGACCTTGTCAATGAGCCTCCAAACTTAATGACACCAGAAATCCTGGCCAAATTTTGCAAGAATCTTACTTCAGAGATCCCCAATCTAAAGGTGAAAATCCTAAACGAGTCTCAGATTCACAAGATTGGTATGGGCGCTTTCCTCTCAGTTGCACAGGCTTCCGATAATAGACCTTATTTAATCGAATTTAATTACAATCCTCAAAGAAAAAGTAAAAAAAGAATTGGATTAATTGGTAAAGGCTTAACTTATGACACGGGAGGTCTATCTTTGAAGCCAAACAATTATATGTACGGAATGAAAAGTGATATGGCCGGAGCTGCGACCGTAATAGGGATCATAAATGCGGCGGCAAAATTAAGACTTCAAGTACCGCTCACTGGATTAATCTTAGCTTGTGAGAATAGTTTCAGTGAACGCTCCTTTAAACCTGGAGATGTAATTAAAGCTTTAAGCGGGAAAACAATAGAGGTTGTTGACACTGATGCAGAAGGACGTTTGACTCTAGCAGATGCATTAACTTATTTAAGCAAAAGAGAAGAAATTGACACAATTATTGATTACGCAACCTTAACTGGTTCATGTGTGTACACTCTTGGAATCGTTGCAAGCGGTGGATTTACAAATGATGCTGAAACAATTGAGAAATTTAAAGAAGCAAGCGAATTAACGGGCGAAAATGTTTGGGAATTACCGATTTTTGAAGAGTATCGGAGCAACTTGGACAGTAGCATTGCCGATATCCTTCAATGTGATGGAAGACCTGACGCTTCAATGGCTGCAATTTTTCTAAAAGAGTTTTTAGTTAACGAGAAAAAGTGGCTACATCTTGATATTGCAGGAACAGCTTATTTGGACGAAGATGATGGATTTCACAAAGCGGGAGCAACTGGTCGAGGGGTTTGGAGCACCATTGAATTTTTAAAAGCTTTGTAATCAATAACAGTATAATAAGGTCATCTTTATTTAGATTTGATGATGACTTGGCTGAAGAATTTTTTTGGAAAAGTATTTGGTAATCAGAAGGAAACACAAGAACAAGATACCAAAGACATAATCCCGAAAGAAACCGAAGAAGAAAACAGCAACTTAGTTGATGAAGAATACTTATTGGAACTTGAAGAAAAGTTTTTAGGTTTAGATTGTGGGATTGAGTTTGCTGATTTTATTCTTCACAAAGTTAGAGAGCAAGATAATCTGACCATATCTCAATGCAAAAAATTAATTAACGAACTTTGCATCAAAATCTTAGAAGAAGCAAATCAAAAGAATGATTTCGATTTTCAGTGCAAAAAAGTCACCTTAATTGTTGGTGTAAACGGTGTCGGTAAAACCACTTCTATTGGGAAATTAGCTTATAAATATTTTCAACAAGGAAAAAAAGTCTTAATTGTCCCCTGTGACACATTTAGAGCGGCAGCAGCAGATCAACTAAAGATATGGGCAGCTAGAGCCAATGCAGGTTTCTATATTTCAGAAACCTCAAAAAAAGCAGATGCAATTCTGTTTGAAGCGTTAAAAAAAATGCAAAATGAGAAATACGATGCTCTTATTGTCGATACGGCAGGAAGACTTCAGAACAAAGCATCATTAATGGATGAGCTGTCTAAGCTCTCTAAAGTTATTGACAAACACCTTCTGGATAATATTGAAATAGAAAGATTATTAATACTGGATGCCAATACTGGACAGAATGGCTATCAGCAAGCTGTCACATTCAATGAAGTCTCTCAATTAACAGGAATAATACTAACCAAATTTGATGGCTCTGCAAAAGGGGGCATTGTCTTTGCCATTTCACATAATCTCAAGGTACCAATAAAGTTTATTGGTACCGGAGAAAAAATCAACAACTTAGAAAAATTTGAATTATCTAACTTTGTGAAAGAAATATTTTCTAAGAACTAAGGAAATATTTCTTTAAGAACTTGCCTCTGCCACTTGCTCTTCAGAATTAGATTCTTCTAAAGAACCTTGTTCCTGATTTTGCTGTTGAGCGGCCGCATTAGGATTCATTGAGCGATCAATATAACCCAATACATAAGCCATTATCTTGAAGTTTGTCTTATCATCTATATATTCAGCATACTTCTCGTAAAAGCTTTCTGGGAATCTCACTGAAAGCCTCATTGTGGGAGGAGAGAATATAAACTGCTCAACATCTGCATCTACCCTTTTATAACCCTCAGTTGCTTTTCCTGTTAAAAGTTTTTCTGGAACAGGAAGAAATAACCTTACTTCTAATGCCCATGTGAATGCTGGAAGAATAAGATCAATACCCTTAGCAGGGCTTCCATCATCTGTATTAGATTGAACCAATAAGCTCATTGGTCCTAAAAGTCTTGATTCAATTAACTTAAATTGAATTTGGTTTTGTTGCTTTTGCTCTTGAGTTTGATTGGTATCCATAAAAATTTCTCCTCGATATTTGAATACCCTCGGATAACGATCTTCTAACTTTATGTTTTTTGTCCACCCAAAATCTTAGGTGAGGACTGGAGTTGAGAGCTTTGGCTAAGTAAATACTTTCCCGCCCATAAACAAAAGCCAAAACCAATTATCAAAAGAACTCGCAGCAAAACACCCCCCAATAAGGTTGAAGGAATCGCAAAAAAATCATAAGCAGCATGAAAAGAAATACTTCCTAGCAATGCAATTACTGGATTAATTCTTTCGGATATGAGGAATCCGAAGAGTATATTCATGATCATATGAGCTGGTATTGTTGTATAAACTCTGTCCCAAATTATTGTTATTTCATATTTCAAATTACTTGCATAAAAAGCAGTTTCTAATATTCCAAAGCCTAATCCAACAAAAGCAGCCAATGCAAAATAAGAATATTTGTTTGAAGAGAAATTGACTTGTTTTTTCAATAAGCATAGACACAACAAGTAAAGTCCATTCTTAAAACACTCTTCCAACAACCCCGCTTCGATTAAAGAGGTAAATAAAGTAAGAGTCAAAACTTCTTGAGTTGGCAGGTGCATGCCTTTTTGAAAGAACAAAAATTTAAAAGTAATTATTCCTAATCCAGAAATTAGCCCTCCACCCAATCCATAGAATAATATTCTGAAATTAACTCTTCGTGGATTACCAATTATTAAAGGAATATAAATTAGTGGCAATATGCTCCCAACTAAGAATGCTAAAAAAGCTATTAAATTCATTCTTGTTGTTGAAGAAAACGTTTACCTTCAATTAATACTGGAATTCCTCGGACAAGACAAAATATTGTTGCTAAATATACCGAGGCTAATGCTGGTAATAAAATTTGACTATGTGCTTGAGAAAGAATAACTAATCCAAAAGCTATCGCTTTAATAGCAGCATAGAGAACTCTGCTAGCGGGTGAAGCTACTAAGAATTTCCCAACTCCAGAATCCATCATAGTTTTTTCACCGAAAGCTGTATATCCTTGTGATTGTGCAAAAGATCTAATTCCATCCACCAAAACACCTCTCGTAACGAAAATAATCGCAACCCAGGGACTAACCCATTGTAAATAACTAAAAGTAACCCAGTAACAGATCTCCACCAATCTGTCCGCAGCAATATCCAACCAAGCTCCAAAAACAGAGCTTTGTTTTAAGCTTCTAGCTAAATACCCATCTAAGTAATCACCGGCTATTACAATTAACGTAAGAGCAAAGCACAAATAAATTAATAAATTACTATTTGAACTATTAAATAGAATAGTAAAAGTGACAAAAGCTAGAGTTACCCTAAAAATAGTGATTGTGTTGGGCCAATTAATTTTCATCTTCATATTTAGCTAGTTTGTTGACCAATCGGTTCTGAGTGACTGTGCTTTGTGCAAATAAACGTGTTTGATCTTCGCTTCTTGATAAGAATATACATGCAAAAGCGCTCTAATACACAAATCCAACCCGCCTTCAATAAAAGCTTCTTGAGCGCATATCATGCACACATCATTCCATTCCAATCTTTCTCTTGCAACTCTAGCTGGATTGAAACTCCTAATATCTTGTGTAACAGTGAAGTATACGGAGATAATATCTTCCTTGGTTAGGCTATTTTCTATAAGAGTGCTATTCAATAACTCATTAACTCTCTCTTGAATTTCAAAAGGAGAATCTTTATCTACATTAGTTGCAGCTCGAATTGCTTTTATAATTTTCAAAATTTTTACAAGAATTTTAAGTTCATAATCTTTGAATTGTACAAAATTGATTTGTTTAAGGTAACACTATTGATAACAAGTTTATGGAAGCTAATTAATGTTTTTCAGCTTAAATGATTTAGTACAAGATTGGTCCAATAGAGCTACGGCTGAAAGCTCGCAAATCAAAGCTATCGAAACAGCTTGGGAATTAGCTTCTCGGTCTAATGCAGCAAACATTGGAGAAATTAAATTAAAAGAAGGTGAGCTAGTAATTGAAGTGAATAACCACTCATTAATGTCCAATCTACAACTCGATGCATTGAATATAATTAATGAATTAAACCAAGAACTTTCTCAATTAATGCCGAGTTTAAAAATAAATAAATTAAGATTCAGGTTAAATAGCAAGTAAAAGTAAAGAATTGGTTAGAAGTACATTTACCTTTTTCACTAAAACTAGATTAAAAATTTCAAACCAAAACATTCACTTGCCTCATCATATATTGACCTTAATCATTTTCCAAAGAAGGAGAATAAACAAGAAGAAATAAAAGTGGGTCACACGGTGTTTTCAAATGGTTTAACTTCAGTTATACTCATTTTGTTTTTGGCATACTTTTATGCCAGATACCCCTATTGTCAATAAATTTTTTATGAATTGGATTAAATTTTTAGCTCTTTGCTTACCTTTAACCGTAGTTTTAGTAGGATGTACTCCAAATGAAACACCTACAGCTGAAGAAGGAACTGAAGTTACTGAAACCGTAACTGAAGGGACCGAAGAAGTAACTGAAGAAGGAGCCGAAGAAGGTTCAGAAGAAGTATCAGAAGAAACAGCTGAATAATTCTTTTATTTATCAGTTATTAAAGTAAGCTGCTCCACTTTTAAATATTCATCGTGGATGCAGCTTTTATTTTTGTTGAATAAGAAAATGAATAGCAATAAGAAATTAGAACCTGTAAAAAAAAACGGTTGCCTCTCTGGGGAGGTTTTTGTTCCACCAGATAAATCTATAGCACAAAGGGCGGCAATATTATCCTCTATTGCCGAAGGTGAAAGTCTTATAAAGAATTTTCCAAATTCAGGAGATCCTCAAACCACTTTAAGAGTTATTCAACAACTGGGGGTAAAAATAGAAGATAAATCTTGGACACAAGAAGGAAATTTAAATTTAGTAATTAAAGGTAACGGAACTCACGGTTTAACGGAACCCACTGATGTTTTAAATTGCGGTAATTCTGGGACATGTTTGCGTTTCATGCTAGGCGTCTTAGCAAGTAATCCGAACATAAAGTATACGGTTATGTCTGGAGATCAATCTCTACGTAAAAGACCAATGAAAAGAGTTGTTGCACCTCTTAAAGAACTAGGAGCAAATATTCTAGGACGAAATGACAACCGTCTGGCTCCATTAACTGTTGTTGGAAAAGAATTAAACGGTGGGTTCATTGAAAACAAGATAGCTAGCGCACAGTTAAAATCAGCGTTATTACTTGCCGGCTTAAACGCAAAAAATTCATTAACCATTGAAGAGCCTGCAATATCAAGAAATCATACCGAAATTATGCTTGCCTCCTACGGAGCAAATATACAAAGAATAAGTGATTTAAGTGTTCAAGTTCTCCCTTCAAGCCTTATGGGATGCGAAGTTGTGATACCAGGGGATATTTCATGCGCGGCTTTTATTATTACAGCGGCTTTATTAGTACCAAATAGCAGAGTAAAGATACGTAATGTTGGCCTAAATCCAACTAGAACTGGCTTCTTAGAAATTCTACAAAGAATGGGTGGAAAACTTATTATCAAACAAAAAAATGCTGACAGCACAAAAGAAATCATTGGGGATATAGAAGCTTCATTTTCCGAAATGAAGGGTATTGAAATTGCTGGATCGATAATTCCCAATATAATTGATGAACTGCCGATTCTATCTTTGGCGGCCGCACAGGCAACCGGCACAACCATCATAAAAGGGGCCTCTGAACTTAGAGTAAAAGAATCCGATCGACTGAAAGCAATGTTCGACTTATTGAGTAAATTAGGAGTTCGTGTAATAGAAGAAGAAGATGGCTTAATTATTGAAGGAAGGGGAGGGAAACCTTTTGAACCCAACGGTGATATCTTTTATGCAAATCATGATCATCGTATTGCAATGACCTCCAGAATTGGGAGCTTGATTTCCACAAAGGGAATTGAGCTGGATGGATCTGAATGGGCAGATGTTTCGTTTCCAGGGTTTTATGACACCATAGAGAATTTAATTCATTAAAGAACTGCTGAAAATCAAGAAAAAGCTCTAATGAATTGATTATTTAGTCCAAATTTCTTTACCTAATTTATATATTAATTTTTATTCTTTGTAATAAAATTGGATGGCGCGCTTTTAGGATTCAAAAATATGAAAGAAATCTTCAAGAAAAATATTCTCTTATCTTTGTTATTTAGTTTTGCTCTTTTCGGCTGTGGAAATAAAGAAGCTACAACAACTGATGGTGACAGTGAGACTGGTGGAGCTGTTTCTTTTGTCAGCAAATCTCTTCCAGATGCAGCAAAAAAATCGGCAGAGGAATACATAATAAAAGGAACTTCAACGGTTTTCTTCTTTTATGCAGACTGGTGTCCCGCTTGTAGAGCTTTCAAACCCACTCTAGAAGAAGTTGAGGCAAATTTCTCAAATGTTAAGGTCTTAAGAATGAATGTAGACGAACAAAAAGATTTGACTAAGTCATTTTCAGTTACTTCTATACCAACCTTATTTTTCTTCGACAAAAATGGAGAGTTTGTTGAATCAACAACAGGAGGACTTGCAAACGATGTTTTAACAAAGCAATTTGAAAAAATCACTCAAGACTCACAAAATGTTTCAATAGGGGAGGATACCAATAAAGAATCAGTCGAAGGAACTAAAGATAAAAAGTAAGTTTGTCCATTAGATCACTTCAGATAATAATTTGATTGTAATTACAAAGAGTGGCAGAATATGTCACTCGTTTTTTGTTTAATTAAAAAACGAAATTTTAGCTATCAGAATGACTTTATTAATTAATACCGAAAGCTGGTTGTCGAAACTCTTTATCCACTTAATGCAATTTATTTCGTTTATTCAATTCTTAGATTTTTTTGGATCCTTTGTTTTTGCACTATCCGGAGCAATTGTTGCCTCCAGAAAAGGAATGGATATATTGGGGATGCTTGTTTTAGCAGTTGTAACTGCAGTTGGAGGAGGGACTTTACGTTCCATTCTAATTGGAGACGCTCCTGTACCTTTTTTAAAAGATTATCTTTATTTAACTGTTTGTATTTTGGCAGTTTTAATAGTCTTTTATTTCAAACGCTTTCTTCTAAAAATAGGGAAACCGATGATTTTTTGCGATGCTATAGGTCTAGGTATTTTCGTAAGTATTGGTATATCAGTTGCGCTGGATAAAGGTTTATCTCCTTGGGCAAGCCTTCTTATGGGGGTAATAACAGGATCTTTTGGAGGAGTAATCAGAGATGTCTTGAGTAATGAGATTCCTTTGATTTTTCAGAAAGAAATATATGCCACAGCTTGTTTGATTGGAGGTGGTCTATTTCTAGTCTTAAGGCAATTGAATGCCCCTGAAGAGATTATTGTCTATATTTCAGCTTTTACAGTTTTTGGGGTAAGGTTGATTGCTGTAAAGCTTGGCTTGTCTCTACCAAGATCAAAATGAAAGCTATTAGAAGTAAGTTTATTACTGTTGTAAGCTTACTTAATAAACTTATTGAAAAGAAATTCATAAATGCCTGAATTACCTGAGGTTGAAACTGTTAGAAAAGGTCTTGAAAAAAAAGTAATAGGAAAAAAGATATTAAAAGTTAAAGTAAATAGATCAAAAACGCTCGAGAATATTAGCCCTGAAAATTTCCAGAAAAAACTATCCGGACAAAGATTCAAATCAATAAGAAGAAAAGCCAAATATTTATTCCTTGAAATGGAAAATGGTTTAGTACTAATTGTTCATCTAAAGATGTCTGGAACCTTTTTGGTACAAGAAATCACCAGCCCAGAGCCAGTTCATACACATATTATTTTCATGTTGGACAATGAAAAGATCCTTCGCTTTAAAGATTTAAGAGCATTCGGCCGAATAAGCCTTTACAACTCTTTCAAAGAAGCACAAAAAATTGGATCAATCCCTTTTTTGGCTCCAGAACCAATAGAGGATTCTTTTACGCTGAGTCATTTCCAAGAAAGTCTTAAAAAGTACAAGAGTCCAATCAAAACATTGTTACTAGACCAAACAAAAGCAGTCTCTGGAATGGGGAATATATACGCCGATGAAGCATTGTTTTTGGCAGGAATTAGGCCAACTCGCAAAGCTAATTCCTTAAAGAAAAATGAAGTTCAAGAGCTTTATGCCTCAATAAAAAGAGTAATCACTGATTCAATCAAAATCGGAGGAACAAGTATTAGGGACTATGTTCAAACAGACGGATCTTTAGGCAACTACGCTTTAAACTTGTTTGTTTACGGAAAAAAGAAATCAGAAGAATGTTTAGTCTGCAAGACTCCAATTGAATACATTCGACTCGGACAAAGAGGAACTCATTTTTGTCCAAGGTGTCAAAAATAACCAAAAATTTAGTATCATCCTTGCTTAGTCAATACTAAAGTTACTCTCTCAATGGTCTCATCACTTTGGGTTACAGAAAAGCATAAAAATACATCCTTATCATTTAAAGTAAAAAACATTCTCTTCAAAGAACGTTCGAAATATCAGTTGGTTGAAATCTTTGAGACTTATGATTGGGGTAAAGTTCTTATGCTGGATGGACTTATGATGGTCACAGAGAAAGATGAATTCTTCTATCATGAAACAATAGTGCACGTACCATTATCCATTCAACCTAAAGCAAAAAAGGTTCTCGTAATCGGCGGAGGAGATGGAGGAACGGTTAGAGAACTTGTCAAGTATCCTACGGTCGAGAAAATTGACTTAGTAGAAATCGATGAAATGGTAGTTGAAGCGTCTAAAAAGTTTTTACCTTCAATCAGCTCCAATCTTGATAATGAGAGGGTTTCAATAAAGTTTGAAGATGCCGCAGAGTTTATAAAGAAAGTAAAACCGGAAGAATATGATTTAATAATAGCTGATTCAAGTGATCCTGAGGGGTTCGCAGCCTGCTTAATTGAAACGGAATTTTACGAAGATATCAAAAAGGCTCTCTCAGAGGATGGGCTTTTTATTGCTCAAAGTGGATCTCCAATAACTCAAAAAGATGAACTTAGAACAACTTGGAAAAATTTAAATAGCGTTTTCAGCTACTGCAAAGTGGCATGGTCCCTGACCCCAACCTATCCAGGAAGTTGGTGGAGTTTTGTGATTGCCGGAAAAAAAGATATTAACAACCTTCAACATTCAATCCACACACCTCCAGGCTGTAGATTCTGGAAACCTGAACTTTTACCAGCTTTACTTTCTTTTCCCAGCTCAATAGAAAAAGTATTAAATTGAGTCAACCTTTAATTTAAGTTCAAAGAACGTCTCATTCCTCTTATTTTTCTCGCTCTTTTCTTTCCACTAGTTCTAGAAGATGTAAAAGAAAATTCTTCTTTATTTTTAACTCCAAGAAAGTAATTGTGAATTCCTAGAATGGGAATTAGTAAGAAAATCATAATTGCAATTAAAAGGCCAATTAATGAAAACATTTTCCTTCTCTCCTTTTTAGAATGAGTTTAAGTTAATTGGTCCAGGATAAGGACTGGTTAAGGTTTTACCCTCCTGGAAGAAAGTTCTTTAACAAATAACTCTCAACTAACATTTGACGAAAAACTATTGATAATTTTAGGGAAATTATTGAGTAATTTTGCCTTATTCTTATAATCAAGATCGATAAGAAAATTAATTAAGTAATGCGGACTATAAAGAATTTAAAAGAATATATTCCTGGTAAAAGTATTCCAGAAATTGCTTTAGAATATGGTTTGAAAGAAGATCTCATAATCAAGTTGGGAAGTAATGAAAACCCTCTTGGCTCACCAATCAAGGTTCTGGAGAAGCTTAAAGATTTTTGCAAGGATGATGAAGGCAAAATCTTAAAGATTTTAAGCACTTATCCTGACTCACTAGGCCAATCTCTAGTTAAGGCCCTCAAGTCTACATTTACTGAAATTGGGCAAGCGGAAGTTATTGTAGGAAATGGCATGGATAATATTCTAGAGTGTCTTTCTAGACTCCTAATCGAACCAGGCTCTAAAACTATTATTCACACACCAACTTTCGAGTATTACGAGATGGTTACTAGGTGGATGCATGCAGAACCAATCTTTGTAAGAACTAGCACAGAAAATAACTTTGAACTGGATTTAGATGAATATTTATCTAAATTATCTCCAGAAGTAAAAATTGCATTTTTGTGTAGCCCAAATAATCCAACGGGCAACACTTTGGACTGGAGTTCAATTGAGAAAATAATTCTGAAAGCAAAGGAAACAGGAACTTACGTTTTTCTTGATGAGGCTTACGCTGAATATTCGGGAAGCACACATATTGACAAAGTACAAAAGTACAATAACTTAATTATTGGAAGAACATTCTCTAAGGTTTACGCTTTAGCCGGCCTTAGGGTTGGCTGGGGAGTCATTCCTCAAACTTTATTAAAAAATTATAGAAAAATTCAAACTCCATTTAATTTAAATAGGCTATCTTTAATCTCAGCGATTGAAGCTCTTCAGCAACAAGACTTTATTAAAGAATCAATTGAGTTTAATGAAAGAGGAAAGATCTATCTCCATGACAATTTGAGTAAGTTGGGCTTTAAGGTTTTCGATACAAAAGCTAATTTTTTAGCTTTTTTAGCAGGAAAAAGATTTCAGAATAAGGCAGCAGAGCTGTGTCAATATCTTCTAACACAGGGAATAATATTAAGAAATGCAAGCTATTTTAGGGATGCATCAGAAGACCTAGTAAGGATAACGGTAGGAACAAGCGAACAAAATTCTAAAATCATTAAAACTTTATCTGACTTAAAGACCTAAAATGAAGAACGGTAGAATCACCAATTCGTAGAAAAATACAAAAGTAGCTTATTAGAATGAGGAATAAATATTTTTCATTTAGAGAAGAACTTTTCATCAAATAAATCACTAAAACTTACAAAGAAAACTCAACTTCATTGACATTGAAAAGTAATCAAATCAATTGAACTATTTGTTGACTCTTTACAGTAATTTGGCAATTCAGATTCTACTGCATTAAGTCAAAAGATTTTATTATGGCTATTGTGCTTATTATCTAAGATGATGTATCCTATGATTCGAATAGTTTTATTACATACACACTTGATAAAGCATGGAAAGAGAACAAGCACTAACTAAGGTACAGGAAGTTGTGTCTAAACAACTTGGTATAGACAAGGAAAAAATCACCGAAGGGTCAAGTTTTATGGGGGATCTAGGTGCTGATTCTCTTGACACTGTTGAACTCGTAATGGCTTTCGAAGAGGAATTCAATGTAGAAATTCCTGACGAAGAAGCAGAAAAGCTGGTTACCGTTGGTGATGCAGTTTCATACCTACTCGACAGGGCAAAATCTTCAACATAGTTAATCAACGAAAGTTGTATTTTATGTTTAAAGGGAAGCAACGTTTAGCAATTAAGCTTGCTAGCTTCCTTTTTTTCTTTTATTAATTAACCTTTCATCTTTTGCCACAGGGAAATACCATAAAAGCAAAATTACTAGTTTAAGAGAATTACAGCCTAAAGATGTTAAAAAAGAAGATATAAATAATTACACTGTTGAAGTAATACAATATTTAGACTCACTTGCAGAAAGGTTTCAAGACCTCAATTGCTCTGAAGAAGATAATTTTTGTTGGTGGTTCTTGTTTCATTTAGCCATCGGGGAGTCAGGTTCTTCTTCAATGAGGAAGTTTGCAAGCAGTGTACCAATAAAGAGTACAGGAAATAATATTTTTGCTGGTGAGTCTCATATATTTCAATATCCGGCATACTGGCTCATGAAGAAGGTTCCTATTAATACCACATTAAAGAATGGGGAAACATTAGAAAACTACATTTTTTCTAGAAATTGGTTAGAACTCTTTGAAGACAACTTAGACAAGGAAGCTTCATGGTACAGGGTTGGGCAAATATACTATCCAGAACTTCCGAATGTTTCAGTGCACCTATCAAAAAGCGAAATGTCCTGTCTCGGAAGTCATTACTTGATTGGTTCCTCACTACACCCACGCAAATATGCCAAGCAACACAAATCCTTGCTCAAGGAGTTTTACTTTAATTTACAAAACTTAGTTCACTCACAGAACCCTACAGAGGCACTTCACAATCCACTGAGTTCCGATCTAATTGTCCACTCTTATGAAACTTTCTGCTTAAGCAACCGAAAGGATTTAATTGATCGAAAGTTTTTCTTCTATAGCCTCAAGTATATTGAGAAATTTGCACAAGCCTTTGAGCAAAATTTCTCTGGTGAAAATTCAGCGCTCGACTTTATTCAAACCAAATCAGAAATTGCTTATACTACTGCTGAAGTTCTGGGACATCTGAGATATGGACTAAAGGTATGCTCTGCAATGGAGAACCATCCATTTAAACTGGAGAACAATTAAGATACAAATTCAATTCTAGGGAATTAATAAGATAAGAGAATTGGGATTATTGTATTAATGAGAATTCATACTTTTTTTTACTGGGTCAAAAACATCTTAGGTTTATTATTCTTTATTGCTGGTATTGGCATGTTTCTTTTCTTTGAACCCAGTAGAAGTAACAATAATATTCTTAAAGAGTACTCCAATATTATCTCTTTATCTTTGCTGCCATTGGGAGCGCTTATTATTGCCGGTTTCAGCAATCTTTTGAGAGTTTTTACGGGTTTATTAATCTGCACAATTAGTATTGCCTTGTTTAACTACTTTGTTCAAGAAAGAGATACCTGGTTAGGTCAATTAACGAGCACCTTTGCTTCACCCATTATGATGTTATGCGGAATACTAACAATGTTGCTCTTTGATAACAAAGCAAAAAAGAGGTAAAGATCAAGGTACTAGGTAATTCCTAGAGTTTTATTTAATTGAGATCTCAAGACTGTGAATATAACGTTTATTTGTTTATATTTATTTAAGAGAAAGTTAATTTTTATATTCATGAAAAATGAAGAATCGCCACAATTCAATTGATTTTCGGCGGAAACAAAAAGGTTCTATAGTATCTTGGTTTCTCTTTCTTGCGATAGTTGGTCTAACTCTTATCGTTGGATTAGTCTCTGCAGAATTATTGCTTAGGTGGGTTAGTCTATCGAGAGTCCAGAATGCAGCAAATGAAGCTGCTTTAGTATACGCTCGCGATATGATACGTCTTCGAGATCAAGCTTTATCTTTACAAAACACCGGAGCAATATCATTCCTCCAGGCAGGGGTTCCTTTTGAATGTAATTCTCAAGGTACTAATGGCTGTACAGAATTGATCGGTTCACTTGCCCAGATTCCGGGAGCAGCAAACCTTGAATATGTAAATGCATCACAAGTTCTTTTATACAATTTATGGGGAGAACGAATAGACGATCCTGCAAAAGTTGACGACGTAAGCCAAAACCAATGCCATAAGCCTCATAATGAGTCCAGGTTCAATAAAATACCTAGCTCAACACCTAACAACTGCGATGTAAACTATAAAATTACCAGTCCAATAATGTCTTTGAGGTGGGCATTTAGAGCGAATCCTTATGGCACGGGTATCTGTTGCCCAGCTCCTGGAAATAATGATAATAAAGATTTTTGTGTTGACGTTGAAGTTTCCGGAAGAATGGATCCAGTAGTTGCAGGAGGACTTCCGTTTTTATCTGGTCAAGGGGTTTTTTCAAATATGAACCCTGTTGAATTCATAACAGAAGGAGGGTTTGAGATTCACTCCAGAGCAGTGGTTCTTTCCATGGATGCAGCTCAAGGAACAGCTGACAGCGATGGAATAGCACCAAATCTCTCTGGAGAGACTATAAACCTGGAATCAATTCCCTCTGGAACATGTGCTGCTGCTCCTCAAGCTTTAGCGTTACCCATTCAGCAAACAAGCCCCTTATCTAACTCTAGCTCACAGATGCCAATCTCAAGCACAAATTCCTTGTTAGACGAAAGTATCGATGATCTTGAGCTACCCTTGGATGAAGTTGTTCCTTTAACGGATCCACCATATTCACCCCCAACAGAATTAACACCCGACTGCCCTGCTAATTACATATTAGGAACTGTTTTTAGCAGTTCGGGATCATCAGTTTCCTATGAATGTAAACCACCCTGTGCCGTTCCAACCCCAGAGACCTTCAATGTGGGTGATTTAAGTGCTTCATGCGTGAATACCATGTTAATGTATCTCAACACGCATGGTTATTCTCAATTCATGACTGAGTGTGCCGATTGGGGTCCTGAGGACGAAAGAAGTTTTGATGAGTGCGGATTTGATGATGGAGGTGTATCCAGAGGAAATTGTGTTGTTCATGACAGTCTCGGGATTGTTGGCGAAAATTATCATGGAGCTTGCTATTGCCCAATAGCTCTTTCTTTAGAAGGCAAAAAGATATATGTTACAAAAGATCGCATTGTTGAATTTTCAATGGATGGGCTCCATTCAAAAAAACATTACTGGCCACAATTCTCTTCCAACGAAGGATTTCTAGCCTATGACTTTAACAACAATTCCATTATAGACAATGGTTTAGAGCTTTTTGGACAATTCACAAATGGTGATGAATACAAAAACGGATATCAAGCTTTATCAATATTGGATTTAGACAAAAATGGTTATCTTGAAAATAAAGAATTAGATAAATTAGTCTTATGGTCAGACGCTAATTTCAATGGTTTAAGTGAAAGAGAAGAAATAAAAAAGGTTTCAGACCTATCTATAAGAAGGATTAACATCAGTCATGGAATAAAATATGAATCTCTTGAAGCTGGTAAAGGATTGATTTATCCGTACATAGAAGACGGGGTTACTAGAGAATTGGCGAACAAAGAGTTCCTAACCGCAGCGAGTTACGATATATGGCTCCCAACAGTTATAGAGAAAGCCAATGATGAAATATATACAAAGCGAAAAAAAGTTGATCCTTCAGACAATACATAAACCATGAAAGCATTTGTTTTTAGCCTTATTGTTGTATTAATTGCACTATTAAATGCTTGTTCTTTAGGTGTATCAGACAAATATAAATTCAGGCAAAAAGTGGAACCTAAATTGTCAGAAAGCCATAAAGAGATAATAAACAAAATAACCAAGGGGCAACAAATTAGAAAAAATTCTCCCTTTGGTTATTGGATGTTTATGGTGTTTGCAAAAGATGGTCACAAACTCAAAAGTTACACAAATCTCATTAGAACTGAGTTAGAACAAAATGGTAAACCTACAAACTCATATGTTGTTCAAGAGAAAGATTTAGATAAAGAGGACTTTCTTCATGCAGGTTTTTTCTATTTCGACAAAGGTGAAGGTATTAACGGTAGGTATTTTGGATTCGACCTCACAGGATACGGAACAGTTTTAATCCCACATTACAATACTCAAAAGCTTGGACCAAATTCATTTGAAATGGACTTTGCCTGGATTCCAGGGGAAAAAGACAACCGAGACTTTAAACTTCAAAGATTTCATCGAATTATTAACTATGACCCCAAACAAGACATTTTATTTGGAACAGTTGACATGTATATAAGAAAAACTTTTCCCAAAGATGGTCTTCCTGAAGAAGTAGAAATCCCACTTGGAACATATGTCTGGAAAGCCAGCAGACTGTCTAAAAAAGATTTCCTCAAAATAAACAATACTGGAGAACGTAATGAGAGCTTGCCTAACAATGAGCATGTAGTTGCCATCGATTATGAAAATCCAGTAATTAAAGAGTTGGTTAAACAAAGTCTAAAGGAGAGTTGAATTCAATGAAGTTTTTTTTCAAACAATACATTTGTTTAATATTTACACTTTTGATTTTGACGTTAATCAGCGCCTGTACTAATTCATCAAACGACACTATTAATACAGTCAATGGTCAAAATCTATCCAATGCTCATAAAAATTTAATGAGTCATGTACTTTTTGTTGAAACGAATTGCGAACTACCAAATCCAACCGAAGCAAGACTAAGCGGCAACCTCACTTGTAAATCAATAAAAAGAAAGCTTACTTCATACCCTAAGAAACAAAAAACCCCCTATGGATATTGGTTTTACTCATCTGAAAAGAAAGATCTCTTCTTGAAAGAAGGTTACAAGCTTTTCTCCCCAAGAATAGACTTTTTAACAGGGAAAGTAATGCCAAACCACCCTTTAAACATAATGGAATTGAATGATGAAAAGGTTATACTTACGGGCATTTTGGAAATAAATAAGAGTTTGAAAGGGAATCATTTCGCCCCCAATGAAAATAATTTAAAGAGAGAAGTGCTTAATTTAAGCCTTTCGAAAAAAAATTCAAAAAATCTTCAATGGGAAACCAAAACTAAATCGGGGACAAACAAGACTCAAGCTTTCTATGATCCTTCTACTGATATCCTATATGGAGAGACATCTTTTGTTGGTGGGAAATATCAATGGAGAGCTTCTAGACTAAGTAAGCGCATTTTCCAAAGCATTTCGGCTCCAACTTTGAAAGATCCCTATCTGTTAGGATATGTCATTAAACAAGTAAAGTAAGAACTTCATGAATCTCGACTGCATTGCTTTAGCTCTAGATTTTTCAGCTGAAGACAAAGTTATAGACCTTCTCAAGAGCCTAAATCCAAAACCAAGCATATTAAAAATTGGACTTGAATTGTGTTCAGTCTTTGGTATTGAGAGAGCTGTTGAACTATGTAAGGCTCATAGTCCAAATTCTAAAATTTTTCTCGATCTTAAACTTCACGACATTCCAAACACTGTAGGTAAGACAATCTTGGGCATTAAGAACAATTTTGGTACAGATGTCAACTATTTAACTGTTCACACCTTAGGCGGTGCTGAAATGATAAAAGCTTCTGTGGAAGCAGGAGTTGGAAAGATAACCATTATAGGAGTTTCTGTTTTGACATCTCACTCGGCTGAGAATTTTAGAAATGACTTTGGAATAGATCTCGGAACCCTATCAAAAAAATTATTGAAGGTTGGGGTGGATAACGGTTTAAAGTGGTTTGTATCTTCTCCTCAAGAAATTATCAGCATAAAGGCAAGTTACCCCTCGGTAAAACTTGTAACCCCTGGTATCCGAAAAGAAGGAGCTTCCTTGCAAGACCAAAAAAGAGTAGCAACCCCAAGACGAGCATTAGAGCTGGGCGCTGACATGCTTGTTCTAGGAAGATCTATCACACAAGCAGAGAATCCAAATAGTTCCTGGATTGAGTTAATTCAAGAGGTTGAAGATACAAAAAGATCTCTGGAGACTAAAAAAATCGCTGATTGCTGATTCATGATATGGAAACAATCAATCTTGTCTGGCTGAGAAGGGACTTAAGACTTCATGACAATCAACTGTTCACAACAGAAATTCTAGAGAATAAAGCCAGCGTTTTCTTCTTTATTTGGGATGAGGATTATCTTGACCACTCGGAAGCTAGTGTTAAAAGAGCACAATTTTTACTCGAATCTTTAAAGAATTTAAGAGAGGAACTCGACAAACAAAATTGTAAATTGAGAATCTTTTACGGAAAAAGCAAGGAAATTATCTTCAATCTCTTAAAGCTTTTAAACAAAGAAAACAAACTTGTGAGACTGATTTTTTCTAGAGAAGCAGAAGTGGCTTACTCAACTGAACTGGATGAATCTCTTCTAAAGAATGTAAATGAACTCAACTGTAAGGTCAAACTCTGTACCAATAATTTTCTATTAACAAGAGAATCTGAAATGGACAGTTGGCGAGAGCAGTATTATGCTTACCAAAAAGCAAAGAGACATAAACCGGCTGAAAAGCTGATTCAGCTTAATTCACATTTACAATTTCCCAAGGAAACATCTTTGGAGGAAATTGAGAAACTTTTACCCGGGCAGAAATTCAATCTTTTCAAAGGTGGTGAAGTTGAAGCTAATCGAGAGTTAAATAACTTTTTGCAGAAAAGAGCCTACGGTTATCATTGGAAGCTATCTCGTCCCTGGCTAGCGCAGATGGGTGCAACCTCACATCTATCTCCTCACGTATATTTTGGCACCATCTCAACTAGAGATATCTCTCAGAGAGTAAGACAAGCTATTAAGGACACAGATAATTCAAAGTATAAATTCTCATTAAAAGCTTTTCTAGACAGAATTAGATGGAGGGATAGTTTTACACAAAGACTTTATTTTCACCCTGAGATTATTTGGCAAAACCGTCATCGAGAATTTGATGCAGTTTATTGCAAAGATGAGTTACCTAGAGAAAAGCAAGCCTTACTGACTGCCTGGCAGGAAGGACAAACTGGGTTCCCCCTAATTGATGCAAGCATGAGACATTTACTCGAAAACGGATGGATGAATTTCAGGATGAGATCCATGTGTGCAACTTTTCTGACCATTAATTGCGGGATAAGCTGGCATCATGGGGCAGAGTATTTTATGAAACATTTGATAGATGCAGATTATGCTATTAATAACTGGCAGTGGCAAATGCAGGCGGGTATCACGAATCCTCTTTCAGAAACATTTAGAATTTACAATCCAATTACAAACCTCAAAGAAAGAGATGAAAGACTGGAATACACTCATTATTGGGTACCTGAATTGAAGAGTTTTTACTTGCAGGAACTCTTAGATCTCAAGTGGATCAATAAAGTAAATTATCCTTCCCCGATTTTGGATTGGTCTTTAACTAGAAAAGTTAATGGAAAAATCATTTCAGATCTCCGAAAGAAGACAAGAGAAAGAATCGTAAAAGAAAAAGGACTTGAGTTTCAAGAGGCTTTAATTGCAAAAAAAGTAGTTCAAAAATATTATGAAGGTAAGCAAGCTCAATATGAACAATTGGTTTTGGATTACAAAATGGAAAATGATGGAAATCTTTAGGTTTTAACTTGAACTTCTTTAGCCTCGAACGAGCTTCTTCTCCCGCAAATCATTGATTGTGAGAGATGCTTTGTCTTTGTTTAGAGTGATCTGTTTGAGGACTGCACAACTAAAAACTTCGTGATCCAGAGAATCAATTGACGCTTCAACTTCACACTGAATATAACCGATTGAGTCGAGTAAAATTGGACACCCACGCTGATCGAGTTTGAAGTTTAGTTTCTTGAATTTATCGATGTCTCGGCCAGATTTTCGCCCCAGTTTATTGATTAGACTGGTTTGATCTGATGCGAGTAAGTTTATATTTAAAATTTTACTTTTCTTCACTAACTCAATTGTGAAATCTTCCTTATCCAGTGCAACAACTAGCATTTTTCCTTGCATAGAAGATTGCATAACCCACGTAGCAATATTGGCATTGAGTATATCTTCAAAAGCAGTTGTTACTGAAAATACAGAATAATTAATTTGTTTTAGAAGTTTTTTCATTTCATTGCTTTATTGGAGTCAACTCCTTAGGTAATCAAAACATACGAGATGAAAGATTGCACGATACAAACTCGCCGCGTATTGACAGAATAAACCTTGAAGGCTATTATTGCTTTACAAATACTGGTTGTCTCTTTAATGATTAACTCTATAAGAATTCTTGGAAACTCCCTGGCTCAACGTAGACAGGATAAATCAAAACAAGTATTTAAGTTAAAAAAATCTAATTCCAATAATGTGAGAACTAAATTTGTGAAACTCAATGGGATTAAGGGAGTTACACAAATAGAACAGAATTGGTCTTACCAGGTTATTAATAATACTGGTACGCCACAAATATTAGGCAAATTTTTTTTAAACGATAAAACTTTTCCATTTGAAATACTTCCTAATAGAGGCAACTTTGATAACACTAAAGAAATTCACAAGTATGAACTTATTTTACATTCTCCAAATGGAGAAGAATCTTTTGAAGGTGATGTCAAAATAAACACAAGAAGAAGAGACAGAATTGGCCCAGATATTATTATGCCTAATACGTTAAACAGGCTTGTTATGCCATACCGTTTGGCGAGAGAAGTAACAGATCCTAGAAATGAAGGAATAGGATTCACTATTAGTTCGATTAGCGGAGATCAATTCGTTAATATAGAACTCAATAACCTTCATAAGTTATATATTGAAAATTTCTCTAAATTATTTTTTCAATCAAAGAGTGGTTTTTCTTGCAATCCATATGCTGGAGATTTTATAGACGACTACGTTCCTAAGGTTCGGTCTATTAAAATTATTACCGGTATTCTCCAAGATGGAGAAGGCAAAGAATATCAAATTGGTTTGTACAGGGCTCCTGATTTTAGGGAAAAAGAGGAAGAAGATATACATTCATATAGATTCATTCTTAGATCACAAAACAATGACACCTTACCATTGGATACACAGTTAGTAGCTTTTGAAAATGGAAATGAAATTAATACAAAAACGCCTTCTAATAAAAACAGAACAGCTATAGGAGTTAGGTGTCATTTCAAGAAAAATGAACCTAAAGGATTTTGTGTTGCAGTTAAATTCCCTTCCCAAGATTATGCAACAGCTATATCATTAAATGAAATGTACAAAAGAGATCTAAAGCGACATAAAATCGATCTTTAGACTTTTCAAAATTAATATTCATCAAGTAGGGGTATTTGTCAAAGAATAAAAAACAGAAAAGATTCTCAACTATAATGAGGATAAATATGAGTTGCCGCCTATTTTGATGCGAGTCTTTTAATATTGATTCTAGAATTTCAATAAAATTCCAAATAATATGACTTCATCAATAATCTGGTTTAGAAACAACTTAAGGCTTCATGATAATAAAGCTTTTTATGAAGCAATTAAAAACTCGGATGAAGTTTTGCCCATTTATTGTTTCTTACCGTATCAATTTCAGAAACTATCTTTGAGTGGACTCCCCAAGACAGGATGCTTTAGGACTCAATTTTTAGTCGAAAGTGTTGAAGGGCTAAAAGCTAATTTACAAAGTTTAGAGTTGGATCTGCTAATCAGATCAGAGAACATTACAGAGGTTTTAGAGAGACTAAAAGAACAGTTTCCACACATACAACAAATTTATACTCAAAAAGAGTTTGCCAGTGAGGAATTGCAAGTTGAAGATGAAGTCCGTGAATTTTGCGAAAGAAATAACTTAAACATTCACTTCTTTGATACAAACTCTCTTTACAACTCTGAATACTTACCTTTCCAAATTGCAGATTTACCCGATATTTTCACTGTTTTTCGAAACAGAGTGGAAAGAGAATCGAAGATAGAACCTCTGTCCATTGTTCCTAATAGCCTTGAATTCTTTTCGGCGAAAGATTCTATAAATTCTTTCAAGACGAAACTTCTTGAGCTTGATTACTCTCAAGCAATTCCGCAAATAGATGATTTGATTCCTTCGGAATTGATTCGAACTGAATCTAACAAGTCTGCTATAAAATTTGCTGGCGGTGAATCCAAGGCTTTAAAGCGATTGAATTACTATTTGTGGCAAAGTAAGAAAGTTAATAACTATAAAAAAACAAGAAATGGGATGTTGGGCTCAGATTACTCAACAAAGTTTTCTGCTTGGTTGGCCAACGGTTGTCTTTCCCCAAGGTTAGTTTATTGGGAAATTAAAAAATTTGAGCAACAGTTTGGCTCTAACGAATCAACTTACTGGGTTATCTTCGAGCTTTTATGGAGGGAGTTCTTTAGGCTTTCCACACAAAAATACAAAAATAAAATATTTCAGAAGACTGGTATAAACGGTAAAAAAATTAATGAAAATGAACACGATTTGGAGAAATTCGAACAATGGAGGCTCGGCAAAACAAAAGAAGATTTTGTCAATGCAAATATGAAGGAACTCCTAAACTCGGGATTCATGTCTAACAGAGGAAGACAGAATGTTGCCAGTTATTTGGTTCATGATTTGCAATTGGATTGGAGACTCGGCGCTGAATGGTTTGAATCACAATTGATTGATTACGATGTCTATAGTAATTGGGGCAACTGGTGTTATGTTGCAGGAGTTGGCCACGATCCTCGCAGTAGAAAGTTCAATATTCAAAGGCAGTCAAACATATACGATCCCGATCGAAGATATATTAATTTTTGGCTGGATACTGATGTTCAGCAAAAATGTTTATTCACTAATTTCTAAACTTTTTAAAAACTTACAACTCAGATCCTGAATTTTGCTCAGCTCATCAGATTTTTTGTTTTTGAGATTTTTCATTGCAATTCCCATACGATGATTTGATTTCAAATGAGCTTGTTTTGATTGAAGAAAATTCCAGTATAAATAATTGAATGGGCAGGCATTCTCGCTTGTAGTTTCTTTAACGTCATACTCACAACTCTTACAATAATTACTCATTCGGTCTATATATTTGCCCGAACTTATATAAGGTTTAGTAGCAAACAAGCCACCATCTCCGAACTGACTCATTCCCAAAGTATTTGGAAGTTCAACCCATTCAAGAGCATCAACATAAACAATTAAATACCATTCACAAACTTCCTGTGGATTAATATCCGCCAAAAGACAAAAATTACCGATTACCATTAAACGCTGAATATGGTGAGCATAAGCATCATTGATTGTTTGACCGATTGAGTTCTTCAGGCAATTTAAATTAGTCTCACCCGACCAGAAAAAAGAGGGCAATTTGTTCTTATTCTCAAAGAAGTTGAGTTCTTTGTACTTCGGCATTTGGGTAATATAAATGCCTCTAATGAACTCTCTCCAGCCGAGTATTTGCCTAATGAAGCCTTCAACTGAATTGATTGGGTAGAGAGAAGGATTCGAATGATAAGCTTTTTCTACGGCCTGAATTACTTCTTGTGGATGGAGAAGTCCAAAATTCATTAAATACGAAAGAAGAGAATGATACAAATAAGTATGATCATCATTCATCGCATCTTGATAATCACCAAAATTAGCTAAAGAGTTTTCAATGAAACTTTTTAGACAGCATAAAGCTTGTCTTCGATTCACAAAGTAGCAAAAATTTTCCGAATTCCCATAATGCTCGGGGAAATATTCTTCTACTAACTGAATTACTTCAGCAGTTATTTTATCTTGCGTTAATTTTGGTGGGTGCTTTATCTCCTGAGTTTTTATGTTTTTCAGTGGTTTTCTATTCTCTTTATCATAGTTCCATGCCCCTCCAATTGGTTCATCTCCATCCATTAGAACTTTATGTTTCTTGCGAAGATAACGATAATAAGATTCCATCAAAAACTTTTTTTTATTTGAATTAAGTTGACTTTCATAATCTTTTTTTGTTGAAATGAAGAGATTGTTTTCGACAATTTCGATTTCGACATTTTTTAATATGCTTTGAAGGTTATTCTGCAACTCTAAGCAGTCATAATCTGCGGCTTCCATTATCTTTATTGATTTTATTTTTTCTTCTTTTAAAACAGTCTTTAACGCTTCTATAAAGTCGCAATTTTTTCCGACATCATCATCGAACTTAATATACTTAATTTTATAGCCTTGCATTCTTAGGTCTTCGGCAAAGTGCCTCATAGCACTAAATTGAAATATTAGCTTCTTCTTATGATGTAAGTGTTGATGAGCAAACTTGTACGATTCAATAAATAGGATTAAATCGTTTCTGTTGAGATTTTGAAAAAGATTTGTTGTTTGATTGAGTTGATCTCCTAGAACCCATACAAGTTTCATAGATGTTGAGTTTGTCAAAATACAATTCTCAATTTTACCGTACAAGCTTTTACAATAAGGTTTCAGAATTCAACAAATGGATCATATTTTAAGTACCAGACGAAGCTGTATTAGTACTAACAAGATCCTGAACATCTGGACCGATATTAGAACCAACTTCAGTACCAGTCACGCTACCAATCGCTTCCCCTGTTTCTTGAGCCAAATCACCATTTGATGTCTCCTGAGACGCATCGGCAACAGCATTGGATGACAACGAATCAACAAAATCATCATACGCTTGATTAATCGAAGATTCTTGGACCTTTGCTTGTTCTCTTGCTGCATTAACCTCAGCTATATGTTCAGGAGAACCTAAACTGTTTGAGTACTTACTCACTAAGGTATCCAATTCCCTAACCAAATTTCTTTCAGATTGCTCAAGGGCATTATCCCTTTCAAGAGCAGCATTGCACACCTGATCCTCCAGAGAGCCACTTCCACTGCAAGTAAAAGTACCCGGTGAATCGAACTGATCCCATGAAGCATCCCCTATGGTTGTACCAGCAGAATTACCGCCTCCAACAGAACCAGTGGTCACAACATCTCCAAAGGTTTGTTGAACATTGTTAATCTCTCCTTGAATCGAGTTAATATCGTTTGTAACATCTCCAACGGCATCTGTAACTCCACTCGTCAAATCACCTGTTATGCCATTCACCCCGTTTTTAATATCTCCAACTGCATTTGTTACTCCATCGGTAAGATTACCTGCAACATTATTTACTCCATTTGTAATACCTCCAACCGCATTTGTTACTCCACCGGTAAGATTACCTGCTGCGCTATTTACCTCCTTTGCAACCCCTCCAACTGCACCTGTGACTCCTCCTGCAAGATCTCCGGCAACACCGGTTAAAGATCCACCACCACAAGCATCACTCCCTAGCAAATTGTCGAACATTCCCTTTGCACCAACTCCTTTAAGCATTAAGCAAAATAAACTCTGATCTGCCTTACCGGACGATAAAGCTTGACTCTGAACATTAGGGTTACCCTCTAAAGCCCTAAAGGTTTGTCCAAGGTTTACGGGATCTCTATAGTGTGGAGCGTACCCTCTTTTACCACTAAACTGAAGATATTTTGAGGTTGCACAAGAGGTCATTTTGCAGGGAAGTATCGTTACATTATCACTTTCGCTACAATCAAGGAATAGAATTTTGCTCAAGAAAACAGTTCTAGAAAATATTGATTGGCGAGACTTTGTAGCACACACAGTGCAACGGTCTAGTCTTCCGGCAAAATCCTCTCTACAATTTTCTCCAGGGGGGCACCTTCCCGGTTGAAACATTTCCATTCTTGCAACCAGATCTTCGTTTTCTGGCTGCCCTGTTTTCATCAAGGCCTCTTTTGCAGCATTATCATCACTAAGACAATATTTCCAATTACCACCTCCTCCTGAAGGACATAATCCCGTATCAGTATTTGAACCAACCATTAAGCTTTGTCCCTTGTTACCATCTCTATCGGTAATATCAATAAAATCAGTTTTATCGATTTCTTGTCCAAGGAAGTCTAATATCTTGAAATTAATATTTTGGCCATCTTCTGTATTCTCAAAATACGATTCCGGAGACGCAGCCTCATTCTGGAATACCGCATTTACTAGTGGCTGCATTACCCTAACATCAGTTCCAATCCCCAAAGAACTTTGATTAATATCACTGCCTATTCCTTGAGATGGGATAGGCATTAAGTTACAAGCTCTTTTGGCCGCAATTTTGGTCAGCTTATCTAGTTCTTGAGCTTGATTGCTATATATAAACAACTCTATTGATAAAGGAATAAGAAAGCCCAGAACTATAAACAAAAACATTATCAATCCAAGAAATTCATAGATGGCACCATCTTCCTCTTGAATTAAAGAATTAAAAATTTTACGTACAGATCTTTTTGCAACCCAATTCATTATGGATATTAATTTCCTCTATTCAGAGGAGAATTCTCGGGGCCATCCTTGTTGTAGGTTATTTGAGAGAGCTATATTAGAAAAGATTTACAAAAGCTCTAAATCACTCTAGATTCAAGCAATATCATTACAAATCCATTCAGTCCCAACATCCTTCAGCAGCAGGGTCATCAACTGATAAGAACTGACATCTCATATCATGAAATAAATTATTGGTCCCCTCCTTATCTTGCGCGTTAGCGGCCTTCTGTCTTTGATCGTCCATCCTAGTCTTCTCTTTAAGAAGAGTATTTTGTTCGTTTTGTTGCTCTCTATAATTGACCTCAATTGCATTAAACTGGTTACCCAAATTCTTCCTATCTTGATAGGCTGGATTATATCCTCTCTTCGTGCTAGCTCTAGTGAGTTTCTCCGTTGCACAAGTGGATATTGCGCAGGGAATCATTCTGCTATCTTGCGAATTTTGACATGAAAGAATATGTCGAAAGAATGTTCTTTGAAATATTGACTGCCTAGTCTTTGTTACACAAACTGTACAACGATCTATTCGACCAATAAAATCATTTCGGCAATTCTCTCCTTCCAAGCACCTACCGGCTTGAAACCTTTCCATACGCTGAATCAAGTCAGCGTTCTTTTCATTTATCCCAGTATTCCTCAACTGTTGTTTTACTAGATCATCATTACCTTCCAAGCAGTATTTCCACCCCCCCTGAGCATTTGCTCCCGAAGGGCAAAGAGAAGCTTCTGTATTTGTCCCAACTAACAATAACTCTCTTCTATTCCCATCTGGATCTTCCGCCTCAACCCAGTTACTTCTATCAGAAAGACGTATTTCTTCCCCTGCAAGATCGAAAACTTTCAAATCAATATTTTCCCCATCGACGGTATTTTGAAAATACTCCTCAGGATGAGAAGCTTCATTGCGAAAGACTTGATTAACTAAAGGCTGCATAATATTGATGCTAGTAGCCATACCTAAACTGCCTTGTTTTAAATCTCCTGCAACCCCAATTGTAGGATTAGCTAATAATGTACAAGCTCTTTTTGCTGCAATCTTTGTAAGACGATCTGCTTCTTGCGCTTGGCCGGTATAAGCAAGAAGCTCAACTATCATTGGTATAAGAACACAAAAAATAATTAATAAAAAGAATATTAATCCTAAGAATTCGTTAACAGCGCCCTTTTCGTCTTTTAAAAAGCGCTTTAAGAAAATACATCTATTCATAATTATGAAATTCCTTTTCCATTTCAAATTTTCACAATGTTTTCCCCTGCTTCTACTAATAAAGAAGGAGAGAACCCTAAATATTTAATTCAATCAATTGAATTTAGTCACAGTTGATTGGAGACAGCTTAAACCTTTATGTTGAAAACTCTCAAAAAGCCAGCTATTGAAAAAGAATTTAGCTCAGTTAATTAATTTGACGTAGAATTTTATATTTGTGTAATCTAGACTTAAAGTCAAACTATAAATTAATGCTCACCCTTGAAGAAATAAATAAAGAGATTCAGAAATATACTGGCTGGAAATTAATTGAAGGATTAGGAACAGAACCAAATATTATTCAAAAAGAATTTAGTTTCAATAAGTATCTTGAAGGCATAGGTTTTGTTCATAAAGTAGCTCAAAAAGCTGAAGAAGCTAACCATCATCCTGATATTCTCATTAAATACGCTAAAGTAATTGTTAGTATTTCCACTCATGATGCTGGAGGGGTTACAGAAAAAGACTTTCAGCTTGCACAAAAAATAGATCTACTAGTTAACTCTTAAATTCACATATGAACGATAAAAATAAACCCCAAATATACAAGTTAAATAAGGTGGTTCCACTTTACAATTTATTCTTCGGAATCATAGTTGTTATGGGAGGCTTAATGGGATACTTTAAAGCTGGAAGCTTACCCTCTCTTTCAGCTGGTTTGTTTTTTGGGAACTTACTAATGCTGACTATCTGGGGAACTGATTTCTTTGCCAGCTCAGAAAAAGATATTGAGAAGAAAGAATCTCCAAGAGTTTGGGGTTATTATCTATCGACGGTCCTCTCCGTTGCCTTACTAGGCTTTTTTATAACCAGAATTATCAACACAGGGAAGTTAATGCCAGCTGTAATTATAATTACTTTTGGTGTATTTGCTATCCTGGGAAACTTGTATATTCTTCACAAAAACTCTATCAATAAAAATGAGTAAATTGCGTTTTCTTACAGCAGGTGAATCTCACGGACCAGGTTTATCAATAATAGTAGAAGGAATGCCCTCCGGATTAGAGTTGTTAGAAGAAGACATTAACCATCATCTTCAAAGAAGGCAAGGTGGTTACGGTCGTGGCGCCAGAATGAAGATAGAGAAAGATCGGGTCTCTTTTACCGCTGGTGTTCGCCATGGTTTTACTATTGGTAGTCCGATTTCCTTACAAATTGCAAACAAAGACTATGAGAATTGGATAGTTGTAATGAACCCCTCTCCAGTCAATAAGCAAGAAGAACAAGTAAAGGAAAAACTAGCACAAAAATATATTACAAAGGTAAGACCAGGTCACGCTGATTTTGCCGGAGCAATAAAGTATAGGCATGAAGACGTTCGTAATGTTCTCGAAAGATCCAGCGCAAGAGAAACAACTTCACGCGTTGCAGCTGGTGCGGTTGGACACAAATTACTAGATTCCTTTGGTGTAACAGTAAGGAGTCACGTCATTCAGGTGGGTTCCACATCCTTACCTCAGGAATACTGCGGAAGACTCTCGGAAGAAGAATTTAAAGAAGTAGAGTCTTCCGATATGAGGTGTAAAAGTAAATTAACTACTGAGCTCATGAAACAAGAGATTGATAATTCTCGAAAACAGGGTGAAAGTTTAGGTGGAATAGTTGAATTAATTGTGTCTGGACTGCCAATAGGTATAGGTAGTCATGTTCACTGGGACAGACGGCTGGATGGTATTCTTGCCCAAGCATTAATGTCAATCCACACCGTAAAAGCAGTATCTTTTGGGATTGGCTTTGAAGCAGGAATATTGCCGGGTTCTCAAGTTCACGATGAGATTCAGGTAAAAGAAGAAAATATTTTAGAGAAAAGTAATTATAAGCATTTAACCAATCGAGCAGGTGGTATAGAAGGTGGGATGACTAATGGAGAAGAAATAGTTTGTAGAATTGCTTTAAAACCAATTCCCACTCTTGCTCGTTCCGAGAAAGACTCGCTGAAGTCAATTGATTTATACAAGAAAGCAAACGACGTAGCTTTTTATGAGCGTTCTGATGTTTGTGTGGTACCAGCAGGTGGTGTTGTTTGCGAGGCTATGGCCGCTTTTATTTTAGCCGATCAACTATTACAAAAATTTGGAGGAGACTCTATAGATGAAACACTCAATAATTATAAAAATTATATAGAGTACTGCAGGGGAAGATGATAAGTTGTTGGACTGAAACTTAGAAATTGTACTTAAATTTACTTACGTTTAAAACACCCTTTTCTGTTATGTACCCACTAATCAATTCACTGGGTGTTATGTCAAAAGCGGGGTTGTAAAAATCAATTCCAGATGGACAAATCTGTTTATTATTAAACTCACTTAATTCTTTACTTGAGCGCTGTTCAATCTCTATTTCTTCCCCGGATTGTAGATTTAGATCAAAACTTGTACTTGGTGCAACAACATAAAAAGGCACCTTTTCTCTTTGAGCAGCAAGTGCAATCATATAGGTTCCAACTTTATTTGCAGTATCACCATTAGAGACAATTCTGTCAGCACCAACATACACAGCATCTATCTTTGCTGTTTTCATTAGATAGGTCACAGCTGAATCTGGTAATACACTAACTTGAATCCCGCATTTTTGAAGTTCCCAAGCAGTTAGTCTCGCCCCTTGCAAATATGGCCTTGTCTCAGTCGCATATACGTGCACTTTCTTATTTTGTTGGACCAAGAATTTTATTACTCCCAAAGCCGTGCCGATTCCCGCTGTTGCCAAAGAGCCAGTATTGCAATGTGTGAGCAATGTAAATTCACTTTTGTTAGGTAAAACAGTTAAACCATGAGAAGCCATAATATTACACATTTCAATATCTTCTTTATAAATAGCTTCTGCTTCATTCTCCAGAGACCCAGCACCTTTCTCAATTAAACACTTCTCCATTCGGCGAATTGCTTTGCTCAGATTAACTGCAGTAGGTCTTGCTAACTCAATCTCGTGAAATATTCGAAGTAAATCTCTCTTATCATCAACTGCTTTAACAGCAAGACAACAAGCCCAAGCTCCAGCAAAACCAATTGCAGGTGCACCTCTGACCAACATATTTTGTATTGCCTGGATAACCTCGTTATAAGTACTACACTCTACATAAATTTCTTCAGCTGGCAATTTCCTCTGGTCGAGAACCTTCAATGAATTTCCGGTGTATTTTAAGGGATAAATTTTTGTCAGAGTTGAAGACATATTAAAAGAATTTCGAAGATAATCAATGGGTCATTTCATTAATTACTAATCCTACATTAAAAGCTTTTTTGAAGACCAAGTCATAGATATCATTTTTATTTAACACACTTAAAATGTTCGAAGATAGTCTTTTATATCGCTTCCCATAATATTTTTAAGCTTTCTCAAGGCCTTAAACTCTACCTTCCTCACTCTATCTCTACTTATGTCAAGAACTTTACTCACCTCTTCAATGGAATGATAAGTTTCGGTTCTATTAAAACCAAACCTCAACTCCAATATACTGCGCTCCTCTTCTTCAAGTTGATTCAAAAATTTCAACAGGTCTCTCTTGAGCAATTTATGCTGCAGTTCCGATTCGGGTGTCTTCTCATCCAGGTCGCTTATTACTTCACTTAAAGTTCCTTCATGCTCTTTATTAATTGGAGATTCCAAGGAGAGTGTCTCATTCTCAATCTCCTTCCAAAGCTTAACATCAGCCATAGAGAAATCCAAGCTAGAGGACAACTCCTGCTCCGAGGGAGGCCTTCCATATTCTCTGGTTAATTTATCAACTGTTTTTCTTAGCTTGTTTATCTGATCCAGAACATGTGCTGGAATCCTAATCGCCCTCTCCTTCTCATTTATGCTCCTAGTAATAGCCTGCTTAATCCACCAAGTTGCATAAGTTGAAAAACGGTATCCCAATTCATAATCAAATTTCTTTGCTGCTTTCATCAATCCAGTGTTTCCTTCCTGAATTAAATCTAAAAGAGGAATAGAATTAGATGCATACCTTTTTGCAATTGACACCACTAAACGAAGATTTGCTTGAATCAACTTATTGCAGGCTTTTTTTGATTTTTCAGAATTGTCAGAAGCAATATCTTTGGCCAATCTAATTTCTTCTTCAGCCGATAATAAAGAGATTTTTCCAATTGTTTTCAAATACAGTTGAACAGAATCATCTAAACCGGTTATTGATTCTTCTAAATTTAGTTCTTCTTCGGGAATTTCTTCAATCTCTAAATCGCTTCTCTCATTATTCTGAACTTGACGTTGCAACTTCTTCTGTGGTTTTTGACCCATTCCTAATTACCATAATCCAACTACTGAGGATGTTCCCCAAATTACTTCTGGGAGGATCGGGTCTTCAGCATTTTTTTGTTTTATGGATTAAAGGGTTTTCCCAAAAGGAATATCAATAATGTGCAATAATGCACAATTCAGGATTGCCTGAAAGTTATGAAAGATGGATGAAATTGATTTAACGAAAAGGTTTACCATATTAGGTCTGGGAATTAGTGGAAGCGCTACTTTAAAGTTTCTACTTGAACAAAAACCTAAAAAAATATTCATAAGCGATAAAAGACCTTTCGATTCCCTAGGTGACTCAGTAAAAGAAATCATTAACAACAATTCTCAACTCATTGAAGCAGAGTTCTCTCCTGAACACTCCTTGCGTTGTTTAGAAACTGACTATTTAATTGTTAGCCCCGGAATTAAGCATGATTTTCCTTTAATAAACGAAGCGAGAGATCGTTCAATAACGGTAACTACTGAACTAGAATTAGCAACACAAATCCTGAGCCAATCTCAAAAAGATTTTATTGGTGTTACGGGAACTAATGGTAAATCCACGGTTACAACTTTGATAAGTCATTTAACTGACTATCCTGCATGTGGGAACATCGGAACGCCTGTTATAGAAACTATAGAGAATAGCCCGTCAGAATGTTACATATGCGAGCTCAGCTCTTTTCAACTAGCACACTCAAATTCTATAAAGCCTAAAGTTGCAATTATTACAAACATTACCCCAGATCATATTTCTTGGCATGGTAGCTGGAAACATTACGTAAATTCCAAATTAAAGATAGCTGCAAACCAAGATCAAGATGATTGGTTAATTTTGCCTAAAACTGAGTTCTTTCAAAATCTACAGGCAAAAGCAAAAATCCTGTGGATAAACTCCAAACCTCAGAATGAAATGTTTGATCAAAATTCTATTTGGATAAACTTTGACTCAGAGATAATTGCAAGAATTAATGGAATTGATAATAAAGTTTGCAAGATTGAAGATATTAAATTGCCCGGAAAACACAATCTTGAAAATGCAATGTTTAGTATTGCCGCTGCAAAAATTTTCAATGTACCTTCAGACAAAACAAGGCAAAAATTAGCTATCTTCAAAGGCCTTGAGCATAGAATGGAATTTGTAACTAAGTTAAAAGGCAAGAGATTCTACAATGATTCAAAAGCTACAAATACAGAATCCACAATCTTAGCGCTTCAATCTTTCCCCGGCGAAATAATCTGGCTGGCTGGTGGCAAAGATAAGATGACAGATCTAACACAACTTTGTAAAGAAGCTAATAAAAGAGCAAATTCAGCAATCTTATTTGGAGAAGCCGCTAATAGGATTTCTGAGAATCTCAGAAAGAACAATTACAAAGGAGAAATCACCCTAACAAAAGATATGGAAGAGGCTGTGAATCTTTCTATAGAAAGAGAAGGAAGAGTAGTACTTTTATCTCCTGCATGTTCAAGCTTTGACCAGTTTAATAATTTTGAAGAAAGAGGAAAAGCTTTCAAAAATATAGTTAATTCATTCATTTGATAACGGTAAGAACATATAGAAAGCTAATTTCAAGAACTTAACCATTCAGCAATTTGTCTAGCGTGATAAGTAATCACGCCACTAGCCCCTGCCCTTCTGAAAGCTATCATGTTTTCAAACACAACTTCCTTCTCATTTAACCATTGGTTTTGACTGGCAGCTTTAATCATGGAATATTCTCCCGACACTGAATACGCAATTACCGGAAGCTTTGTAATTTGCTTAGCGCGATACACAATGTCAAGATAAGACAAACCTGGTTTTACCATCAACATATCGGCACCCTCTAAAGCATCAATTTCTATTTCTTTTTCTGCTTCAAGGGCATTAGCCGGATTTAATTGATAACTTTTTTTATCACCGAATACAAGGTTTGAACTCAATGCGTCTCTAAACGGTCCATAAAAAGAGGAAGCAAACTTTGCGGAATAAGACATTATGAGAGTATCGCTAAAGCCTCCAGAGTCTAGAGCCCCTCTAATTTTAGAAATTCTCCCATCCATCATATCTGATGGTGCGACGACATCCACACCAGCCTCTGCATGACAAACCGCCATTTTGCATAAAATCTCTACAGTTTTATCATTAACGACTTCGTGGAACTCATTAACTAATCCATCGTGCCCATGAGAAGTAAATGGATCTAATGCAATATCAGATATCAAAATTGCTTGAGGGAAGCTCTTCTTAATTGTCTTTATGGCCTGAGGTATTAAGCCGAATGGATTCAATGCTTCTTCAGCGGTTTGGTTTTTGAGAGCTTTGTTAATTACAGGAAATAAAGCAAAGTTATTAACTCCCAACTTAATTAATTCGCCCACTTCTTTCATCAACAGGTCTAGAGAATACCTAAACACTCCGGGCATTGAGTTGATTTCTTGTTTAATATTTTCACCATCCAAGATAAAAAGTGGAGCAATAAGATTATTTACCGAGAAGTGAGTTTCTTGAACCAGATCTCTTATTATTTGAGTTTTTCTTAACCTTCTTGGTCTATTAAATGGAAAACTTGCAAATTTCATATCTAACACGCTTTTGGCTTCTTAACTTTTAGTGAAATGAATAAAACAATAATGAATCAAAATATGAGAATTGTAGTCTATGTATTTAATGAGAACCCACTTTATAAGAAGAAACAGTATATTCGTATAATATTCTAAATGGGCATACTAGTTAAATTAAATAGTAAAGTAGTAAGTCTACAAAGTAATAGCTCATTCGTATTGTTTAGTTCTATGTTTATTAATTCGTCACATCAAAATCTTATTTTCAAACGGGTTATATTATTTCATCTTTTTGTCATCTGCAGCCTTCTTCCCATTAACCAGGCTCATTCTAAAATAACCAATGTTGAGCAAGAAACAATTTCCCCTGGTCTCATTCATCACCGTTTTATAAAGTATACATCTCACGGACCAGTAAAAATAAACATTTTAGAGATTGATACCAGTAAAGGTTTTACAGTAAAACCATCATTAGCTCAATCTAACAGCATTTGGGGAAAAGCAACTGTTTCAAACATTGTGTCTAACAAAGGCGCAATTGCTGGAATAAATGCAAATTATTTTAATAGTAGAGGCATGCCAATTGGTTCATTGGCAATTGACAAAGAATGGATAACGGGTCCTGTCTATAATAGAGCTTCGGTCAGTATAGATGAGGCTGGCAATTTAGGCTTTGCGAGACCATCCGTTGTTGGTAAATTATCCGTTTTAAAGAAAAGCAGCAAAGGCTCTGCTATTTCAGCTTATTACAGAAGTAAAAAGAAGAATATTCCGGCACAGCTCATCTTGAGTGTTGACAACATTAATCAACCCGACTCTTTAGCAGGGAAAGATGGAGTCAGTTTTTACAATCATTGGTGGCAAGATAAGCTTTCTTGTGGAGAAGGTAGAGCCTGTGTACTTGTTGATCGAAACGGAATCGTAAGAACAAAAATCTCCAATTATGAAAGTACAACATTAGTTCAGCCCACAAGAAACGATTACGTTTTAACCTCTTTAAACAGCAGTAATTTAGAAGGTGTTGAGATCGGTGATAAATTAGTATTAAATTGGTACAGCACACCGGACTGGTCGAGTATGTCGCATGTAGTAGGAGGTGGCCCCTATCTATTGCGAAAAGGCCAGATAATAATAGATGAAGTAAGAGAAGGCTTTACCAAAAGATCAGGAATAAATAAAACTGCACCAAGAACAGCGATTGGCATGACTAAGCCTGGACGCCTCATATGGCTTACAGCCGATGGTAGACAAAAAGATTCAGTGGGAATGAATCTCCAGGAACTTGCATCCTTAATGAAAGAGATAGGAGTGGTTGAGGCAATTAACATGGATGGTGGTGGATCCACAACAATGGTTTTAGAAGGATCGGTTGTTAACAGTCCATCAGAGAGAAGCGGTCTTAGATCAGTAAGTACTGCATTATTATTATTCGAACCAGGGCACAAAGCTTCACCGTGGGAAGGTTCCATCCATGGACTTGGGGGGCCTTGAATAATTGAATCGTGGAGATTCTCATTTTGAAGAAAAGACAATACCCACCTGTTATTACGTTCTAGGTTGGGAACAGCCTAATGGAAAAGTTGCAATTCTTTGCCGGAACAATATTGGACCCGCAATTTGTCAGACCTGGAAAGAAAGTTTAAAGCTTCGAACAAGTTTATTAAATGATCCGAGAACCTCTAGGAATATAAATTCTCAAAGAATAATTAGTGCTTTAAGAATATACCGTCTCCCCAAAGGAGAAGCTCTCTTCTGGAGACCAGGAGATTTATGGGTATATGTAGACAAAAGAGTTGTTGAACCCATTGAATAAAGTAACAACTGATTAAGGAGTTTCAAAACTAAATTTACTTTTTTCAAGTAAACCCAAAGCATTACTCATATCTAGGAATGAAGCCTCAGAATGTCTGAGGAATCGATCTGACAAGCGTTTGAAATTATCTATATCTTTCTCTTCTAGATGGTTTTTAAATTTACAAGGGGCCTTAAGAGAGACAAGCATAGCTATATACCCATCATAATTAAACATACTATGCCTGGGTAAAGAATGAAAAACCATTGGCGAAGGACCGTTCTCATAATAGAAATCAACTATTTTCTGTACCCCTGAAATGTCGGTTTGTTCTCTACAATATTTCCAGAATGGTGTATTTAAATACTTATTGAATTTATAATGCAGTGAGAGAAACCACCTGATATCATCCCAAAGCTCACCAATGATTTCACTTGTACTTAATTTAATTGATTCAGAAGGTTGAAGATTCGAATCGATAAGCGCTTCAACTAAACGCCTAGAAGTTTCACAGATCATATGTAATCCTGTTGCCTCAAGAGGTTCTACGAAACCGCTCGCATTTCCAATTGCCGCGACATTTTTTACCCAAAAACTTTGATATCTACCCGTTGTAAATTTTATTACTCTGTGATCATCTGCCATTTGAGGGTTCTTCTCTTTCATTTCTTCAAGAGCTTTCTCAACAGAAGAGAATTGAGAAGAGAATACATATCCACGGTTAACTCTATCCTTAAGCTCGACTCTCCAACACCAACCATTGTTCATAGTCTCAGATGTTGTATATGGAAGTATTGCTTCTCCTTCTTGTCTAAGCCAACTACCTGTAATTGCTGTATCACAAAACAAACTTGATCGAAAATCAATATATTTCTCTTTTAATGTCTCACCTAATAAGATTGAATTAAAACCAGAACAATCGATATATAGATCAGCCTTCAAAGAAGTTTCATCTTCTAAATCTAAACTAGAAATCTCACCTACCGAATTTTTATTTATTTTAGTAATTTTCTTATCATGGATTTCAACCCCTAAATCTAGTATTTTTGATTTTAAATAACTTACAAAAGCTCTATTTTCAAGATGAAAACCAAATATTGAATGATCTAAATGCAATTGTCCGCTTTTTAATCTGCCCAAAGGAGATTTATTACAATTCATGAGACAATCTGGAACAGAGCCGGGTCCCAAATCATTAAGATAATAATAGGCATTATTTTTTTTCAATAAATTGATTTTTGTATCGAAAGTATTGGCGAATGTATAATTGAAGCTTTTATTAGGTAATCCCCACTCAAATTTAATCCCTAGTTTCCAAGTTGGCTTTACTCTTCTATATAGCTCATCTTGATCAAGACCAAGATAATCTTTTAAGAAACCTGGCAATATTGCCGTAGTCCCTTCCCCAACACCAATTATAGGCAATTGTTCTGTCTGGACAACTTTAATGTCCAGTTCAGGTAGTTTTGTTTTTAGAACAAGTGCTGACAAGTATCCAGCACTCCCACCTCCAACAACTAAAATTTTCTGAATGACTTTTGTCATAGATAAGTTATTCCCACTTCTATATAAGCTAGAAAAGACGAAACCTTACGAACTAAGAACCGCCTGCCCTCCTGAACTAACTGATTCAACTTCATGAACAAAGAAATGCTGAGATAATCTTGAGTTTTCTTTTGAGTCTCCAAAAAGCTGTATAATCCCATGAAAAATACCGCCGTCAAATAGTAGAAGCCTATTGAATTGGCAAGAAATAAAATCTGTTTCTATCCACTTATCCAGGTCCAAACTCTGTTTATAGAACCAATGAGTTAATTGTTCGTAATTCATGTTGTATTTGTTCATTGCCCACAATACTTTTTCATCGTTTTGTGGGTGCAATCTTGTGAGACCAGTTTCTTTATGTCTAAAAAGCGATAAACCCCCTTTACAATGTTCGGCCAAACTTAAGTAAATAATTCCAGTCCAACGACAAGGGTCTGTGTGGATAAGATTATTTCTAGTATCCATCAAATGTTTATCCATAAGCCTAAACATTCCCTGAACACTCTCGGGGTCCCAGCCAATTTTTTTGCCGACAATCTTAGATACTGACTGCATTATAGGCATTAATGCTTTTAAATCACATGGTTCAGTTTCTAGTCCAGGATAACCCGTTCCATAACTAGGTGATTTAAATTCTTGAGCTAAGGCAAACTGCCTGACTTGCTCAGGATTTTTATAAAAATCATCTACAACAATGTATGTCTGCCTCATGAATATCTTGTTCCCAAAAGAACCTAGATTATTCTCTCAGACAGGGATAGTCATATTACCATCTTCGTCAATTGATTCAATCTCAAAGAAAAAGAATATTTGAGCAATTCTTCCTGTTGCCAATGTATTACCAAAAACTCTAGGAACTCCATGAAATTTACCACCATTAAATAGAATTAATCGGTTGAACTTCATTGAAACTCTCTCTATTTCATCCCACTTGGACAGATCTAAAGTATCTTTCAAGGTTTTAGCACTGAGCTCATGATAACTAAGATTGTACTTTACCATTGCTTGCTGAACCTCAGGATTCTTCTGAGGAAACATAACCTTCAACCCAGTTTCCTTATGCTGATAAAAGCTGGTACCTCCACGACACTCCTCTGGAAGATTCAAATAGACAACACCAGTCCAGCTACAAGGATCAATATGCACTAAATTTGTCTGAGTTTTTTCTTCTTGCTTTTGCAATACACGAAACACTCCTTGAGGTCTATCTGGTGGCCAACCCAGTTTTTTACCTATAATAGATGAAATCCTCTTTGCAATATGCTTAATCTTTTCTGGTTCAAGGGAATTAGTTTCAACACCAGGATATCCTGTCACATAAGACGGATTATTGAAATTCTGCGAGAAAGCATACTGTCTCACTTTATAAGGATCTTCATAGAAGTCATCTATAACAATTAATGATTTCTTCATAGCTAGTTGCCCTTATAGAAACTCACTTCTATCGTTCTGCAGAGAACCACAAGAATATTACTCGGCCTCCTCAAAAAAAAAGTGCTGCGAGAGCCTAGAATCTTCCTTTGTTTGTCCAAAAAGCTGTTGCACACCATGAAAGATTCCACCATCAAACAGAATGAGTCGATTGAATTTATATTCAACTGAACTTAGTCTTTGCCATTTGTTCACATCTAGACCTTCTTCCACCAACCACCCTTTTAATCCTTCATGATCCAGTTGTTTTCTCTTCATGGCCTCCTCCACTTCTCTATTCAAAGGATCAATCCTTAGCAGCCCAGTCTCATTATGCTTATAAATGGACAAACACCCCTTACAGTCTTCTGGCAAACTCAAGTAGACTAAACCCGTCCATCTACAGGGATCAGCATGAATTATATTCCTTCTGGTTTTCATAACCTCTTCACTTTGAAGTCTAAATCTGCCTTGTGGATCATCCTTGAAGGAAACAACCTTTTTGCCTATTAAAGAAGAAAAATATTTCATTACCTTTGTCAATTGTTCAGGTGGCAACCCACCTTCAGTCTCTATCCCCGGGTATCCAGTAATATAGTCAGGTTTACTATAATTTTGGGATAATGCATATTCACGAACAGTCCTTGGATTATTATAAAAATCATCAACAACTATAAGTGATCTATACATAGGGAAGATGGTTTAGATGATGGTAAAGAAGTCACTCACTTCTCCTAATACATTCCCATCTTCATCCTTGATTAAAACCTTTGTATTGTAAGCCCCAACATTGAGGAGAGCGGGATCATAGATATAACTACTACCACTTGATGTGGTGTCTTGTGAGTTTATAAGTTCAAAATTACCGTCATTATCACTGTCAATAAAGAATTCATAAGTCAAGTTGGCCCCTCCTGGATTCTCAAGACCAACTGTTAAATTGATTGAACTACTTCCAAAAGCAATTTCATTTGTTGGATTGGAGTCAACATCTCCATACGCTCCATCAGCATCGTCAGAGTCTAATCCTACAATATTGATTATGGTTATTGAGTCTTGAACTTCATAAGTAAAGCTACTACCTTGAACTATTACTTTTGCTTGATAACTACCACTGATCAATCCTGTCGTATCGAACACTACTGATTGACCAGTAATGGAATCACTAGTTGTTAAATTACCAATCGTCTCAAAGGTACCATCATTGTCACTATCCACTTGGAAAGTATAATCCAAGCTCTCTTGAGATTGATTATTAACACCAGCACTCAGGTTAATGGAAGAACTGCCTTCCAAAACTATATTGTTTGGATTAGAATCAGCATTTCCGAATTCAGTATCAGAATCAACCGCATCAAATCCAGCACCAATAGAGAAACCACTTGAGACAATTTCTTCAGAAAGATTCACATCTATGACCTTAACTTCAAGTGAATGATTTCCAACTCCAAGTGATGCTGCTGATGAATTAACAGAAGTTGTTAAACCATTCAAATCGACAAAGCCTGTATTCCAGGTTCCACCATCTATCCTATACTCGTATCCAGTGATATTCGTATTCAAATCAACATTTGCTCCATTATTAATGGTGAAATCTAAACTATCACCTGGATTAATAACATTGTTTGAATTATCTTTAACCGCATCAATTTGGACATTCAGCTTTTCCACCCCCACATTAGTTGCAATATTTGAGTTGTTGGTTAAAGGTGTAACCGTTAAATTATCAATCTCAAACGCTTGATCGTAGTTCGCGAGTCCAAGCCTTAGGTTCCCTTCACTACTATAGGAACTTGAATAAACTAAAGTGTAGGACTCTTCACTCAGTTCTTTATAATAATAATCTGCACCCGTCTCATTAACTTCTATTTTGAATTTCATCCAATCAGTAGTTATTGCATTAAAGTCACCACCTCTCTTACTTGAATCCTCATAAACTTGAAATCTATTTCCATTGCTATCAAATACTGGATACAGAGCATGCACTAAGTTCGTATAGCTAGCCCCTGTTCCACTATCGTGGAGACCGAACATTGCATATCTTCCGCCAGTTTGCTTATATTCCAACTCAAAAACAAAGGGCCTATCATAAGTTTGAGTACTAAAGAAACCACTGTTCCAAGAACTCGCTCCCCCGCTAAACTGAAGAGTTTCATTTACCGACACATAACTGGCTGCGCTACCAGCTAGAGTCCATTTATCTTGATCTAGAGTTGTTCCATCAAAAGTATCATAGACTCCGAACGTAGTATTCTTATCAAAGGTTGATTCAAAATCACTTTGAGAAGAAAGCTGATCGTTTCCGTAACTTAGAAGTATTTTATTTGAGCCAACCTCTAATTCAGGAATTTCAACCCAAATTCTTGTCTCAGATGTATTAATGGTAGAAGAGTCAATTAAATAGTCAAGCTCAACAACTCCATCGCTCGAGGTAAATCTCAGATCTTCACCATTCGCCTGTAGTTTACCTTCGCTAATAAGCGTAGCAGTATCTAAAGTTATAATAACTGTCTCATTAGACAAATCATTAGAGCTTGAGTTTACAATTTCAACTTCTGACACATAAGAGCCTTCTGGCGCCAAAGATGTGAGGGTAAAGGAATCTGAAAGAATTATGTCTCCAAGGAGTTCAGAAACTTTAACCTCTAAATTATGAGAACCAATTCCTAATTTGTTTGCAGATCCATTTATATGTTTCTCAAATAAATCCAGATCATTGAATTCTTTCCAAACCCCACCATCTATACGATATTGATAACTAGTTAGTTCTGAAACGGTTTCTGATGTTAATCCATTAAAACCAAAGTTAACTTCACCACCTTGAATCGTGTTATCCGAATCACCCTGAACTGCATCAATCGACAATATACTAAAGTCTTGCGATACAGTTGTTTCTGTTCCCAAGTTATCGGTTACAGAGATTTCAACTTTATAGTTGCCACCCAACAATGTGGTACTTGAGTTATTTAACAAGCTAATGAAGCTTGCTCTATCAATATCAAACTCTGTTTTAACAACTTGATTATCTGAATCCAAAATTCTATATTCATATTTATCAATCGTTCCATCGAGATCAGAATCAAACATTGAAATATTCAATTGACTTCCAATAGAAATTAAATTGTAAGAATCATTAGAGGTTAATGTATCTAAGCTAACCGAGTCAAATTCAATTTCAGGAGCAGAGTTAATTATGAATGAGTCAGTCACAGAACTTGTTAGACCATTAACATCTGTGACTTCAACTTTAGCTTTGTAGGTTCCGTACCCCAGGTTATAAACGGCTAAGTTTTCCGACACACTACTATTAATGTTCTTGCCGCTCAAATATTCTTCAAAAACTCCATTATTATCCAAATCCAATTGAAAGCTATAAGTTAAAAGCACATTCTCTGTATTGGTCACTTGGGTATTTAAGGTTATAGACTCACTTCCTTGAACAATAACGTTTGTTACTCTCTGTGAATCAGCGTCAAAACCATCCAAAGACCATGCTTTTGCTTCTACAGTAAATTGATCATTTAGAACAGTTGAATTCCCCGAATAATCACTCACCGTTACTTTTGTATTAAAATTTCCCGGAGCAAAATCGGAAGGATCAAATTCTATTACAGCTTTATCTTCTACAGTTGTAATTTCTGTAATTTTTTCAAAAGTTCCATCATTATTGGAATCAATTTCAAAAGAGTATCGGAGTGGTTCACCAAATTGATTATTGACACTGACAGATAAGTTCATTGATAAAGTACCTTGAGAAATTGTATTGTTTTCAACTCCGTCAACTGCATCAAAGCTATTCAATAACCATGGCTGCTCAATTATAGGATTACTTACATCCTCAACCCTTAATACGTCATAAATCACTTCGGAAATTCCGCTTTGATCGGAGACAATTGCTTTTATAGTATAAGAACCTACACCCAAATCTTCTGTTCTGTAAAAAGCGTAACTATTATTATTTTCTGTATAGCTAGAGGTGATATCTTCAAAAGTTCCATCATAATCACTATCGATTAAATACTGAATTGTTAAACCTGTTTTATATGGATTATCGAGTCCCAAGGTCATATTAATCAAATCAGTACCTCTTGCGATTATATTTGCAGGGTTAGTATCACTATCATCAAAGGTTTTATCAAAATCAACGACATCAATCCCTTCTATTGACCAAGGTACTATATTGGCCCTAGGCTCTATAGTTATTGAATCTTCTACAAATTGGTTATTACCAGCATCATCAAAGACTTCAACTTTTGTATCATAACTACCTGGGGTTAGATCTTGAGGATTATAGTTAAAGGAAATACTCTCGTTTGCTGATACAAAAGCCCCAATTTCTTCAAAGGTACCATCCTGGTCACTATCAATTGAGAATCTATAGTTCATAGGCAAACCAAGAGGATTGTCAATAGAAGCAGCCATTACAATAGCACTAGTACCTTCCTTAATCGAGTTATTCAAATTGCTATCAACCCCTCCAACAATTCCATCAGAGTCAACACTATCGAATCCTAAAAGAGGAGGCAGTTTAACTTGGAAAGAATCAGTCGCTTCCTGAGAAAGATTATCAGAGTCTGTAATAATAACTTTAGTATTGTAAGTTCCCGAGGAAAGGCTAGTTGAAGCATAGTTCAATGACAATCCTGCCGAAGAGGATGATGTTTGAACTTCACCAATGTTTTCAAATACACCGTCGTTATTCGTGTCAATTTGGAATTGATATGAAAGGATATTTTGGCTAACGTTATTGACACCAGCTGCTAAAGTTATGAATTCAGCTCCAGGAATTATTTTATTTACAGAGTTACTATCATCTCCACCAAAACTTCCATCATTATCAATTGCATCCAAACCAGATAATGTCCATGGGTTCACGGTTGCAGTTGAAACATTATCGGTGATTGTTATTGCCCCGCTTACAAATTGCTGTAAACCATTTGGATCAGAAATAACGACTTTTACATTGTAAGTTCCTAACGCATAATCTCTTGGATCGAATAAAACATTGATTCCATCAACTGAGTTACTGTGTGCTGTAAAAATCTCAGTAAAATTATCATCTCCCGCATTATCAATAAAGAATGTGTAATCCAATTCAAATTCACCAGGATTATCAATACCTACAGAGAAATGGATATGATCTCCCTCTGGTAAATTATTAATATCAGCAATATTTTCTAGACTAGGATCAGAACTATCTCCATAAGAGGAGTGATCATCAAAAGTATCAATTCCTAGGACATCCCAGGTTTTGGGTAAAACGGTAAAGCCTCTGGTTAGTTCTTGTGTGAAAGCATTTAAATTAGAATCATCTCGAACAATAATTCTTGTATCGTAACTTCCTGGGTTTAGGTTAGAAGTATCATAAGAAATAAAAACATCCTGAGATGAACTTATCTGTTGCCTAGAACCAATATCCTCAAAAGTTCCATCATCATTACTATCTATTTGGAATTGATAGGATAAAAGCGCTTGGTCAGGGTTATCAATTCTCGCTGTTAAGTTGATTGAAAGATTCTCCTGCGTAATAATGTTTTTAATGTTGGAATCATCTCCACCTAAAATACCATCTGAGTCATCTGAATCAAGACCAGTTATTTGCCAAGAAGGAATTACGTTTCGACTAACTTCAAATGTATCGTAAAGTTCAACCGAAAAGTCGTTAAGATCTGTTATTTTGACTTTGGTTTCATAAATTCCATAATCAAGATTCCTGGGATTATAAACAGCAGATACACCGCCAGAACTACTGCTGGTATTTTCATCACTAATTGGCTCAAAGGTACCATCATTGTCCGAATCAACATAGAACTGATAGGCAAGTTCCGTTTGACTGCTATTCTCAACACCCACTGCAAATCTAATAGAGGTTGTACCTTTTAGAATTTCATTATCTTCATTAGCATCTAACCCATCATAAGTACCGTCAGGATGTACAGCATCAAAGCCTAACGGTGACCAAGCAACGGGCTTAACAGTAAAGCTATCATATGCCTCTTGAACATTATTATTTAAATCTGAAATTATAACTTTTGTGCTGTACTCTCCAGGAAGTAGTATCTGCGTGGAAAAGTTTGTTGACTGCCCCACTTCTGATGTACTGGATATATTACTTGCTATATCTTCAAATACCCCATCATTATCGCTATCAATTTGGAAAGTATAAGTCAAGAGAGCATTATCTGGATTTAAAATATTTGCGGTCAACTTAATGAAGTTCGTCCCCTGAACAACTTCGTTATTCAAGTTGGAATCACTAGGATCCAAAGGACCAGTTTGATCAATTGAATCCAAATTATTTAAGGACCATTCAACCACCTCTGAAACAGTAAATTGATCAAATGCTTCTAAAGAAGTACCAATTGAATCCGAAACAATTACCTTTGTATTATACGTACCCGCTGATAAATTAAATGGACTATAAAAAATTGAAGATCCTTCTGACGAATTCGAACTTACTGTCCCTATATCTTCAAATATCCCATCGTTATCAGTATCAATTTGGAATTGATACGTCAGTGCTGTATTACTCGCATTATCCACTCCAGCACTTAAATAGATTTCAATTGTGTTTGGGGTAATTACATTCGCTGCATTAGAATCAGACCCTCCAAATACTTTGTCTCCGTCAATCGAATCTAATCCACTTAAACTCCAGTCAGAAGCTACTGTAAATTGATCGGTCGTTTCTAGGCTTGTTCCTTCGGAGTCTGAAACAATTACCTTTGTATTGTACGTACCCGCTGATAAATTAAATGGACTATAGAAAATTGAAGTTCCTTCTGATGAATCAGAGCTCGCTTGCCCTATATCTTCAAAGGTTCCATCGTTGTCACTGTCTATTTGGAATTGATACGTCAATGCGGTATTACTCGCATTATCCACTCCAGCACTTAAATAGATTTCAATTGTGTTTGGTGTAATTGTATTTGTTGCATTTGAATCAGCTCCTCCAAAAACCTTATCTCCATCAATCGAATCCAATCCACTTAAACTCCATGCTCCTACAGCTGAACTTCCGACGGTAAAAGAATCAAAAGCCTCTTGAGAAAATCCATTTTGGTCTGTCACTATAAGCTTTGTATTATAGCTTCCTGCCGCTAAAGAACTTGGATCATATGTTACGTGCCTATTCTCACCCCAGCGATAATC
>JAAUYI010129380.1_pt1 | contig 103225 bp, 127 predicted proteins | sample 7278041 | NCBI WGS metagenome assembly JAAUYI01 (sample SAMN14350216, study PRJNA611818) | marine sediment metagenome | isolation source: surface marine sediment (0.6m) | place: French Polynesia: Moorea | collected 2018-08
AGCGAACTGGTAAATAGGCATCCGTTTGAATTCAGCGAGCGTTGTGCCCGAGTCCTCCAGCGCTCGGTAGAATGCCTTGGACTTGTATTTCGGCAAATGCCAGCGGCTTCGTAGCCAATCGGCCCGTTTTGGATCCGCGTCGATGTTGTACACGAACAAACCTCCGTTCGTTTATTTTAGCCCTTTGTAAACGTCGCCGCTAGAATTTAGCTTCGGAGCCTTCTTCCAACTGAATATACGCACAGCGTCCTTGCTAGAGCCAAGAACTACAAATTCCATTTCGCTCACCGTGCCCATCCCGTGACCACCCAAAGACAAAATGCGTTCCACGGGGACGTTAGCGCCGAATATCGCGGAATTGCCGGAGCTGGTGAAAGTTGCCGCGACCCAAGCGTCAGCCGTGTAACTAGACATGGGTTGGTGGGCTATCTCCGCATCGGTCGTTTTTTTACCCAAAGTGACCGGGAATTTCTGCTTTGGTTGGACTTTTACCCCGCGGGTTAGGTACAATTGCTTGATCCCTTGTGCTTTCAGCGTCTTCTGTGTGTAGTCGTATTGGCTACGCAAGAATTTACGCAAAGCCGTTTCCCAGCCGGTAGCACGGAACTGTCTCAAAGCCGCCGCGGCAGCGTCTTTGTTGAAGTGAGCGGTTACCGCTCCCAGCCCGAATTCTACGTCAGCGGCGTTTTGTAAAGCGATCGCCATCGGGTGCATATCGGCGCTGGTATTATTCCACATTTTAACCAGCCCGTCGACAGCCTGTCGTACGGCAAGTTTTATGTCTTTTTCGGACATATTTTTCATCATTTCTTCCGCGATTTCGCGGAAAGGTATGGTACCTCTGTCTGTTCTGACTTGGTGTCTATAAGCGACCGCAAATTGCCGAAATAACGGATCTTTGCTTAACTCTTTAGTCATCGCCACAGAGGCCCCGGCGTTATTGCTAAAATATGCTTTCTCTCCTTCTTTCATCAGTCTTTTAAATTCCCTTTGACGAGCCAACGCGTCCGATACGTTAAGCCCACTTGCTGGTGATGCTTTGATCGGGTAATCATTAATCAAATTTTTGGGTGTCGGGGCAGAAGCCGTTTCTGGTATCGGGGGTTTTAGTTTCGGCTTCGGGGTCGGCTTCGGGGTCGGCTTCGGGGTCGGCTTCGGAGCCAGAGCGGATTCCGCACCTTCCAGCCCCTTGTAGCTGCCGGCTTCATCGGAAACGTCGATGGTACAACGACACCGGCCATGATACGGCGGAAGCGCGAATCCAGCAGCAGCCAAAGCTTCGGAGTCCTTAACACCAGCTTGGCCTTTCAAGCGACCGGGCTTCGGGGAGATCGCTCGAATGTCTTTCAGCGGCTTCCACGGGTGTACTTGCTTCACCTTTTCCGGGGAATCCGCATCAATGTCGGCGAACATCTGTTTCGTCCCTTGGGCAACGGTGAACGTTTTCCCTTGGATATGGGCACAACGTTCGCAAATCCGCGTACCGCCGGGATTCACGATTGTGTACCGGGTGATCCCTATCTCGTCGAACGAACGCAACTGGCCCTGGACGCGAGCGACGGTTGCCGTATTGGCGGCCAGCATTTCCCAATATTGCTTGGACGTCCCGGTGAAGCCGCCGGGTGTTTTGAGCGTCTTGAGCGTTTTCCTGAGTCGCCCCTCGATGAGCTGGCCCGCGAGACTGGGGCTTTTGCCCGCTTCAACCATGGCCTCACGAACGGCTTTACGGATCGTGGCCGATACGTTTTTGTTGTAATGCTTACCGACCCAAAAGGTTTGTTGTTTTTTCAACGCCTCCATCGCTTCGTCGTCGATCAGATCGAATGTCGGGAGCACTTCGGCTTTCAGAGCTTTGAGCACGGGATCGCGCAATTCGTCGGGTACCCCTTTGGATTTCGGGGGTTTCCCTCCTTCGGTTTCAGCCGTGAAATTGGGAACGTTGTATTGGAGGGACGCTTGGGTTTCGCGATTGGCTTTGCGGAGTCCGGCGGTTCGAGCCAACTTGTAGATGGCGTCGATTTCTCTTTCAGTCCCGGGCAGGACGTCTTTCGACCACCGATTCATCACGGCATCGACGGCATCGCTTATCTGTCCGGAGGGCTTTAGCTGCGTCGCCATTTTCGTGGCTAGCTTAATCGCCTGGCGCGAACGTTCTTCCCATTTGGCTTGGTACAGTTCCCGTAGCCGTTGTTCGGCTTTGGCGATTTGGGAAACTTCGGAAACCCTGAGTACCTTGGCGATCATCGCGTCCACAACGATCACACGACGCCACAGGGTGTCTATCGACACATTTCTTCGGCTAGCCTTCATCGGCTTCAGGGTCATCATCGCCTCGCGATTCCACCGCGGATTGCCATTGGCGTTCAAGACGCTTGTTCACAGCCAGCAACGCGTCAACAACATCGTCGCCGGTCGCCGAATCGGCTTCGGTCACCACATCGAGCGTCCCGCACTTCGAACACTCTACGGCTATCGGTTCATGTCCATCGTCGGGCCCCTCCGTGTCATCCTCTGTGTCTTCTAGTAGGGACTTGATCGCCGTTACCTGCTGGCCGGGTTCGGTGGGCTCTGCCTTGTTTTTGACCGCTTCCGCCATGGTCAACGAAAAGGGCACATCCGGCGGGAATTCCCCTTCGAAGCCGGGCAGCTCTTTCGACAAGATGTCTTCCAACATATCCCGAGCGATCCGCGGGGTCATCCCGCCCGTCTTTTCGGCTCCAGCTAGGATCTTGACCAGTTGTTGGTTGTCGGTGGTATTTGGCGAATTGGATTTGAATTTATGGTAGATGATCCCCATGGAAGGGAAAAGCACGCGATTGATGTGTGCGTCGAATTCGTCGCGTTCGGGAGCAAAAATCTGTTCGTCGGCTAGCCGACGGCTGCTTTCGGCGGTAGCGCGGGTGTAGTCGTCTGAACGTCCGACGAAAATCGGCGGAAGCCGCCATACCCGTCGAATCTTGTCTTGGTTATTTTCGGAGTAATTTTGGAACAACGCATCTTTGTGTTGTTCGCGGGTGAGTGGCTTTATGTCCAAACGAATGTGTTGGTTCGAATCTTCACCCATATCCTCGGTCGCCGATTCGGCTTCGATCAACAGGAATTTGCTGTAGTTGTCTGAACCTTGAATTTGCGATTCGACGAACGATTCAATGCGGTCCAACGAACCTTCCGTTAGCTGCCCGTTAGACACGAGGATGGCCATTGACGGGACGTTGTTATTTCGAAACGTTACGTAGTTGATTTCTTCGGCGGCGCGGTCCCCGAAAATCGACAACAGGTTTCCGATGTGACGAGGTAGACCGTACGGGGTACGGGTCGAATACAGCCGCATGTGGACCACTTCATTCGACCGACGTTCCATCGGCAAATCGTCGGCGGCTAGCTGCCCCGTCTGATTGTCATAGGTGCGGGGGTCGCCGAATTCCTTGAACCAGCGGGTTTTGAATCCGCTGAGGGTGGAAAGGTTGCGTAGATGAACGGTTTTGGCCTGTACGTATTTTCGAAATCGTTTCCACGTCGGGATTTCGCTCACGCGCACAGACCCGTCTAGCATCAGTTCCAAAATCGGCCGTTCGACCAATTGTGGTTCGTCGTCTAACCGCCCAAGGCGCATCTGGTACGACGGGAGGTGGGTGAACGCTTGGATCTTCCCCGCAACATTTCGCACCACTTCGTAGTACGCGTTGCCTGTCGTTTCGAGATCCCGACGTAGCTTTTTGCGGAATTCGGTGAAGCTTTCTTCCGTACAATAGTTGAAAAAGTTGGATAGGTACACCCGCTCCTTCAACACCGCCTTTTCCAATCCAGGCGGCAACCGAACGTCGTCGTCGGGCGGTTTCACACGACAGAGAAACCGATGCCCAAATCCATCAATATTGTTTTCCATCGCGTCTAGGCATTGCTGTAGCTCGGTATTGTGTTCGGGGAGCATCGCGAGGGTTAGGAGATCGAATGGCGGCTCGATGGTAAGTCCGCGATGACTCAACGAATGGAACGGGTCGTCGGGCACTTTTTGTGATTGCCCTGGTTCGCCTGTCCCGAAGCGGCGCTTTTGTACCGCTGCGTCCCCGACGACGCGCGCGCGTACGCGACCGAGCGAGCGCTGATTTGCCGCTGCGGACGTCGCGTTGGCTGCCATTTGCTTTTCGATGGAAACGATGTTCTTGTCGCTCACGGCGTGCCCCCTCGGCTGATCAAATGACGCCTGGCTCGCGTCGCGGTTTCCTGCGCGTTTTGCGCTTGGATGCCGTTACGGCCAAATCTAACGCGTCGAATCCGTCTTTGTAGCGGACGTTCGGAAATAACACGAGCTGTTCAACCAACAAATGTCGGTTCCCGCCTTTTTTAAACCACATTTTGTTGTCCTCGAATAGGGCCGAAAGCTTCTGTGCGCGGGTGATCTTGTCCTTGCTTTGATGGATTGGGAGTAGGCGGACGTCGGGATCCGAATCCTTCAGTGTTTGGTATTGGGCATCTTGGTACGCGTTCACCTCGATAGCGGCCCGAATCGGCTTCCATAGCCGATATAGCTCTAAGATTTTGGCGGTCTGTGCGCTAAACCTGAGCTGCTCTTCGAAATAGTCCAATACGTAGCGGTTCTTCGTGTCGTCCATCCCGATAACGACCGCGGCGAAATGGTCCGCTTTGTCCTTTTCCGAGATCGCTAGATCGATCCCCATGTAGATCTTGAGCCCTTGGGGGAGATCTTCGGTTTCAATCGGTTGGCAATTGTCGTATTGGAAGATCTCGCCTTTCATCGCTTCCGTATCGCACTGATACTGAGCGTTGAAAATGATGATGCCCGCACGACGACGCTTCTCTTGGAACCATTCGGGTGGGTATTTTTCGGGCCACGGCGTTTGGCCGTCGTCGTTAAGGGACTTGATCCGTTGGTGTCGGTGCTTTAGCTCGTTGTCGATGAGGTGGCCCCACAAATCTGCGTAGTGATATCGCGTCCCTAAGCGGTGGTGTTCGCCACGGTGAGGCACGTCGGCGGACGGGGGCTCTAGCGTCGGGTCCAACGTTTGGTAATACCACACACGCGTCTTCTCGCGCATGTATTCTGTGCGCGTATTCTCTTCATCGCACAAATCGTCAGAAAGGATTACGTCGTAGTGTTTCCCGACAATCGTCCCTTCCACCCCGACGCACGTGATGGAGGCTTCTTTGGCCCGTGACGTGCGTGGCAACACCTCTATTTCGCGGTTGTCCCACTTGGTGGACTTGCGCGAGTCGTAATACGCCCCAAAAATCTCGGTCAACGCGTCGTTCCCTTCGAAATGCGCCTTCACCTCTTTCAAGAACGATTCAGCGTTATTGGCCGTCTTGCTCGCGATCAAGATCCGTAGATTTGGGTCTTTCAATAACAGATGGATGGCCTTGGTAATCGTACAGACGGTGGATTTTCCCGCCCCTCGGAACGCGAGTTGAAGCGTGTCGGCGTGGTGAAATTGGAACGCCATCATCGCCAAATGAAACGGCTTCACCTCGTAACCCAACACCATCGTCGCGAGGATATCCACGCGATTATTTTGGAGGACTTGGCGCCGAATCCATTCGGCTCGCATTCGACGATATTGCTGAAGCCGCTGAATTAGCTCGGATCGTTCTTCGCGTTCGACTGACTTGTTTCCAATGATGGGCGCTTTCAATGATACGTCGGCCACTTATTTCACCCCCTCTGCGTCCAATATACCCGCACCCGCGTAGAGACGCTAGGCGCCGATACACGAGCCGAGGGGATCAAGCGGACGCTTGTTCGTGTTGGAAGCCGGATACGTAGACGCTTGCTGTGCCTGCCGCGAGTGTTGTGACCGCGACGAAGAATTTGCGCCCTCTTGGCTCAATTGTGAACTCAAAAGGGACGTTTACGCCGACCCCCGCGAACGACAGCGGGGTGTGTTCTTGGATGAATTTGCCCGCCGCTTCGCTCCACCACCAAACGCCCACCGTCGGATTCGCCCCGCCCGCGGGAACGACTTGAACATGGGCGTAACGGTACATGCCCGCATTGCACCCATAGGCGGCATTCGTCGGTGCCGTCGCATCGACAGCAGCAATCGCGTCGCGGTGGAGCGCGTACGCAGGGGCCAAACTCGGTGAAGATTGTACGTCGGCCATATGGGGCTCCTATCGGGCACGGCGGCCAGGCGGGATGTCCAAATACCAAGCACACATACACTGTTCTTGCCGAACGCCTAGCCGCCGTTCCCTACCTCGCGATGTTACTCGTAAGCGACCCAATACACCTTTTCGCCGCTCACGTTCAGGTCCGTGTCCGCCCCGAGTTGGAACCCGTCGCTGAGCGGGGTGACCCCGTCTGACGTGATTTCGGACATAGTGCCGGCGGTGATGAATTTCAACGCTGCGGCATCTGCCATGTGTTCCGTCCACACGGCCCAAGCCAGCCCGCCCGCATTGTACACTTTCACCACTCGCGGTCGATACCCGACGGTCCGAACCGAAATTGCCGAACCCGTCCCCGTTACCGAACCCGTCATCACTCGCGAAACGCCTGAACTCATTGATCACTCCTCTTGTGGTCGTGATTGGTCCTTGACGGCTCTACGCCTGAGCGATAACGCGAGCCTGGTTGCCCTGGGACCTGTGTTAGACGGGTAGGGTACGACGTTTCCTGCCGCTTCGGAAACTCCTGTGGCACGGGCCGATAGATCGCTCGAATCGACCACGCCAACACTTTCCGTCGCCAACCAGGGAAAGGCAATCGCCTCGCCAACATCAAAGCCAATCCCCCCATCGCCCCTCTCAACGACATCACCGTTTCACCCGCAACTCCACCCCACACCAAGGGCAATATCGAGTCTTCTCGCCGAATTGCTTCCCGTCCGTTAACGTCCACGTTCCGCCGCATTGGCCGCAAACGCACCGCACCGTGTGCTGATGGACCGTGGTTACGCCCGCCGATGGCCTTTCGGTGACCTTCAATCGGGATTGTAGGACTTGGATCGTTTGGCGCAATGCGCGCAATTCTTCTTCGTCGCTCGCGCAGTTAATTGTCTTTTCGTTCACCGCTAGGTCCCGTTCTGGCCGTTGCGGGTTCCCCGTTCGCGTCGATGGGGTCTAATTCCGCGATTCGGATCTCTCGATTCTCCACCGCGATATAACAAGGCGGGCACTCTACGCCCCAAGGGATGCCACGGCCGTTGGTAATCAGAGCAGCTATCGCCGACAACGCTTCCAATGAAGCCGTCAAGGATTCCAAACTACACAGGACGTCAGTGGCGTGGGTGTTGACTTGAGCTACGGCGTATCCGAAACAATAGCGCTTGGCGCTTTCTTCCGCGTCGTCTTGTTCTTCTCTGATTTTGGCGTCTATTGTTTCGGCCGCTCGTTTAGCCCACGCTCGCAACGCCATCAGGGCTTCGGGCAATTCCATCGGCCTACGCCCCTAATCCACCACGTCCACGTATTCGTGGACGTCCCTTAGCCGAGACAAATTGAAATCGGCTGTTTCGATTGGACGGAGTTGATCCAAATTCGCATATTGGAGAATCAGCGTGATTGCCAATTGCCGCAATTGTTGGGCCGTTTGATAAGGCCAGCCGGAATGCTGATGGACGCGGAACGCTTCGGTCAATTCCGCACAAAACGCTCTCGCCGAAGTCTCGTCGACAAATTCCATTCCCACGTTCCGGGCCAATCTGTGGACGTCTAGCGTGATTCGAGTCATAGCGTGTCTACGTCCAACCCCAAAGCACAAAGAAGCCATTGGTCTTGACCTTCCTATCCACCAAACCGAAGGGGATTACAGGCCAATGTCGTTCCCCCCGTCGTATCTTGTTTTGCCACTCCCGTCTACTTGTCCGATCGGGAGACAGTTCACCCTTCGGTTGCTTGTGCTTTTTCGATCTTTTCAAAGTCGCGCAGCAACCGACGTGTCCGCCCCCCTGCGTCACCCCCCTTCACCCACGAATCGAACTGCTCCAACCGTATCTCCCGAGTCGCCGCATTATTGGCGATAGGGGCCCGGTAATACACCACGCCATCGACCACATCCAGGATCAACCTTTTCCAGTAATCTTGGTCACCAAACCCCCACATCTGTCCGGCTTTATATTCAGCCATCTCGCTGTTTCCCTTGGTCGTCTCGTCGAATCGACTTTGCTATTTCGTCTAACGCCGCGGCGTACGCCCGCAGCTTTTCGTGCTGGAGCGAAAAAGAACGTACGCCCCTTAATTCTGTACGAATTTTATCGGACAAGTCTTCCATGAGTTGTACCACTTCGTTGCGCGCGCGGGCACGACAACGTTCCCTTCAACCGGGCCGGGGCGGAGGGGCGTCTGTTTTCTTCTCTTGCTCCCTTACCCATTCGCCCGTTTCCCGCACCACCGCCATCAGATCTTGGATGTCTTGTGCGTGGAAATATCGGGACGGGCGGTTGTTGGCCCCGACACGAGTCAAGGTGAAGCTATACAGCCGCTCCAACCGCGGCGTTACCGCCGTATTCACCTCTACCCGTACGTTGCCGGCTTCTTTGGCCATGGCCGTGTTCCAAGACAGCGGTTCGCGGCCCGACGTCGGCGGACGTTTATATTCGTCGGGCGAACCGTACCTTTCGGTCCGCCGGTGATTGTTGAAAGCGTTGTGCCTATCGTCGCGTCGCATCATATCGTTCGCGCCTCCCAACAAGCTTTAATTCGAGCAGCCGGACGCTAATGGATTCGTCCTTGGCTGCCGTTCCAATTTTTCTGTAGCGCTGCGCAAGTCGCCGGATCGTCCGCCCACAAGTAACCTTCCCCCCGTCGCACCAACCTTTTCACGTTTTCAAACCCGTGGCCGCGACGCGCCTTCGCCAAAGCAAAAAACGGGCGAGGGATCGATGCGCCCAACAACCTGGCCTGTTTCTCCATAGAGCTTGACCACAGAGCCATAGCCGCTCCGGCCAACGTCGCTTTCGCTTCGCTTTCGTCGGACATGTGGACCGTAACGGGTCGTTCGTCACCCACCTTGCTGATCAAGATGTAATACGGTGCGGCGCGACACATACCTTCGGTTGTGGATTCTTGGTGACGGCGGGTGCCCCACCAAGTTTTTGTCGCCGAAGGGGATTCTTGCTTCCAATTTCTGCTACTTTTACACCTAGACATCACTCACCTCGACTTCAGGCGTTCCGTACTCGCTTATCTCACCCCCGAACGGGGAATACGCCCAACGACGCAATTAGTATAGCCGTTTTCCGACGTCCGGCAGCCGTTTCCTGTGTTAATTGCCCATTGCCTTTTCGAGCAACCTCTGGCTGCCTACGCCACGCGCATCCCGCCGTGGGCGGCCTTACCCGTCGGGCGAGTCGTTTTCGTTCCTACGCCCATCCGATGACGATTCTGGCGACGATTCCGGCGACGATTCCGGCGACGATTCCGGCGCGTTTACGCGTCCGGTCTCGATTTGCTGATCTTCCAAATAACGAATAGCCAACCAATAGGCATCCCGAAGCAACTTCGATTCGAGCCTATTCACTCCAACGTCATCTATCCCCGATATCGCCGCTTTCAAATGCCGTATCGCTAGCCGTAACCCGTTCACAGTTTCTTGGTATTGTCGCGCTTGGGGTGTATTCAATATCCACGAAAGAGACGCCCCGTGGCGGCCGATAGCGACCCAACACCCCAAGCATATAGAGCATCCGCGCCACGATTCCCTCACGGCACATTCGAACGACTCAAGATTCAACCAACGATCATCCACCATCAAGTCCGGCCTTTCGGCCCAACCGACCCCACACCCGGTAACACCATTATGTAGCAAATGTAACATCATTTTAAATCCTTACGACCATCCACAACCCGCCAACCGCCGGAAGCCCTTAACACTTGTTCCAGGAACGGCTTCGAGCTAACCACGGCTTGAGTCCTGCCCAATTCCTTCACACGGAACGTGCCTTCAGCGAATCCGAACGCCTCGTTGATCGCATCCCGCGGGTCTAGGTATTTCTTTTCGGTCACGTATATCGGCGCACCGGGGACGTAAGACTCCACCGCCCAGTACTGTGGCCGAATAGGGAAACCGTGGCGCAGCTTCATGCGGGCCCCAGGAATTTGGCTTCGACGAATACCGCCGGAGCCAACGCTTGGTGTCGGTGAGCGGACGCTATCGCTTTTCTCCTGGCCGCGTTCAGTCGTCGCAACGCCTCCACGTGCGTCTCCACCAGTACCGTCGTCGCGGCATCGCCGAATCGCTCCGGGTCCCTTTCTCGACGCTCGTGTACTTCCAGCTGCCTTTCGTACACTACATCCAACGCAACGTCCAGCCCGGGTTCGTACGGCGACGGTGCCGAATATCCGCCATTTTCGGGGCGATGAATCTCATCGGGCCAATCGATCAATCGTCGCAACTCTATCGCCAATCGGCGACAATCTTGAGCCGCCTCTTTATGGCCTTGGGATTGCTTTTGGTGGCCTAATTCCATGAGGATCCCGGCCCCTACTCGCAACCCCGCCTTCCACACGTGCTCCGACTTTCCCATGCTACCCTCGTTTACACCATTAAGGTTTGGACTCTGACATTCGCGCCTTTCCTTGCGCCCTTCGCACCTTGTCCTTTCGGGTCCCTTGGTCCGCTTTCTGTGCTGCGGCCAGGTCCAACGTTTTTTTGGTTTTCCGGTATCCGAACATCTCGTCTTGGTATAGCCCTCCGTCCCTCGCGTGAACGACGTATTGTTGAACCCCTGTTCGGGTCCACTTCCACATGTACACTTCAGTGCGATTGTGTTCGTACAACATCTCGCGAACGTACGCCCCGAATTCTTCCAGCCGCAAACGCTGTGCCCAAACGCCACCAAACGGAACCCCGCCGTGCTGCGCCCACGAAAATAGATACAAACAATAGCCCGGCTTTTCCCTCCGGATATTCCACCCGTTCCTTTGAGTCATTTCCGCTTCGCCTTCTGTTTAGGCAAATTGATCCTGATGGCCCGTTTGATCTTTTCCCGATCTCGCTTGGAACGCTCCAAAATCGTGCGTTGCCGGTCGCCTCGTTCAGGATCCGTCGATATCCCCTTTCCACTTTTCGACGACGAAGCTGATTCGCCTGGGGTCTTATCCAATTTGGCTTCGACGATTGTTGTGGCCTTGGGGCCGTAATGAAGATTGGACGTCGGCGGTGCCAATTCCGTGATAGTCTTGTCGTCGCCGTACCGTTTCGTCAATTGGTCCAATTTCTCCAATTCGGTCGTGATGGTCGTACGGAGTTGTTTGTTGGTGAGGTTGCCGACGATAACCCCGGCCACTAAGGTCTTGGTTGCCTCCTTATGGATGATTCCGAATTCTTGGCCCCGGGCGATTAGCTTGTCTTGGATGTCGGAACGCGCCTTGATAGCGCCGACAACCGCATTGGCGTTCCGACCCGATTTGTGAACTTCGATTAGCTCGGTTAGGTCCCTGATATTGAGCGCTTGGTCCACAAGGTATTGGACGTAAACGTGCTCCACCGGACGGGTTCGAAGTTCATCCGCTCTAGTGTCGAAAAATTCGGCTTTCAGCCGCTCGTAATCGTCGACGGGAAGGCCCATATCGTCCATCACTTCACGATCCGTTTTGCCTTGGGCCAGGTAACCGCTTATTGTGGCGATCGCTTCTGCTCTCTCTTCTCGACTTAACGTCAACATACCCCAAGCCTAGCCCTTCGCCGCAGCGAGCGCTATACATAGACAACCCGAACACACCGAAAGGAACGCCACGATGATCCGTTTTTTGGTTGCCGCGGCTGCGGTTGGAACGTTAGGGGTCTTGGCGGTTGCCGCTTATCGCTATCACAATCGACACAGAGGCACCGACTAAAACGCCCACGGTGGAGTCGGTGCTGGGTCTCTCCAAACACCCAACCCTTTCATCATCGCCCACCCTTCCAATTTCACCAATCCCTCGTCGTCGGAATATTCTCGGTACACCCACGCCCAACCCGCTTTCACCATTGCGCGCGCAACGTCCAATTTCTTAGCATACACCCGCCCGACGACTCCGACGGCATAATCCAATTCGGGCCTTACGACGACACGGACCCGACGACCCAAAATCAACGACTCCAAGAGTTGCTTGGCGTCGCGGTATCCCTCCTGCCCTTCTTCTGGCGCGTCGATATCGGAAATCATGACCTGATGGATGTTCCCGGAGCGGTCCCGAAGGACGAACCGATCCGCATCGATAACCGTAGCCACGACTCCTTTCAGGACGTTTCGCGAGGATGCGGATGCTTGAGCGGAAGCGACGGAAACAACAACGATTAGTAGCACTTGGAACATCGCCGAACCCTCCCGTTGGCTAACTGTTCTTTGTGCTATTCTAACTGTTTTCTTTTTGCTTCGCTGCTTTTTCGCCGAACGTCACGATTTTCCCGGTGATCGCCAACCCAATGTTAGCCACAATGGCCTCCATGGACGCCTGGGCTTCTCGTTCCCAGCCGACGTCGTATTCGGCACCCTGAAGCCCATTCTGTTGTTGGCCCGACAAATACGTTAGCGCGGTCTTCAACATCGAACGAAGTCTTTTACAATCGCGCTCGCTACGTTCCCCGCCCCCCATAAAAATTTGTTCGTCGAACCAATATTTACACAGCTCTGGCACGCCTTTGCTTCGCCTCCAGCCGGCCGCTCTTGTCCGTTCTTCCATTTGTCGCCAACGTTCTAAACTCATCGTCGCCAACGCCAGCACGCCTTCGTCCCACCTCGTACTGCACTTTGCCGACGGTTCCCACGAACCTGTGCGCATCTCCAGGAATTTGACGGATTCGACGACGTCCTCATAGTCCGTTTCGTACGAACCATCCAAGTACATCTTCACTTTCAATGCTTCATCGAGCACCTTCCGGCTATGTCGCGTATCAGCCGACTGGCTCTTATCGCTCTTTGACTTCATATGCGGGCCCTTTCGTGACCACGCGGAAACCCGCTTTCTGCGCGGCCAGCATTGCTCCACCACGGAGCGTAAAACGACGTTTGTCCCAATGGACTTTCCCCTGCCTGTGAACGTAATACGTCCAGTACCTTGACCTTTTCGTAGTGTCTTGGCGAAGTGCTACGTAGGCAATTTCAATCCCTTCTCCTGCCAATAATCGCACCGGCCCCTCCCCTGTGGTTTTTCGTTTTTTCCGTACCCGCACCTACCTCACCCTACCCGGCATCAAAGCGACCCAACCCCAATTTCGGGTACGACGACGGAATCAAATCCACCGTCGGACACCAACACTGTTTATGGATACCGGCCGTTAACTCCCGCGAAGTGCTTCGGACTGTCCCTATCGCCAGGCACTCCGACGCTTCCCCTGCCCGTACCGTCCCGTCCGCGTCTATGGTCGGGGTACAATATTTCCCGAACGCCCGGAGCCGGCGCAAGGCTTCGTACCCGAACCCGTACCGTTGTGCCAGGGCACGTAAGTTGTAGCATTCCGGTGAACATCGGGTTGCCTCGATCCCGTTCTTCCGGGCCCGGCCGAACGATGTAATCCCGAGCAACTGGTCCACATAAGTGATGCGAGGGTGCTCAACTTCGGGGACCGCGCGCGGATAAAAACGACGATCCCTCGTGATTTGGATCGTGACCCCCGACGCCAAGATCTCTTCTCTCAACGACCAGTCCTCCAAAAACACCCCGTTCGATATCAAGACACACTGACGCGGCAACACACCCGGCAATGCCAGCACCATATGGATGTAACGCAAGATATCTGGGTGCTGAGTCGGTTCCCCGCCGCTCAACACGATGGGGCTAGGGATGCCCCGTTCACACCGTTGTGCGAATTCCAACGCCGCGTCAAACGTCTCTTCGCCCATATGGTCGCCGTCGGGGACACTATCGACCATACAATGGCGGCAACCCATATCACAACGATTCGTTATCCTTATCAACACCCGGTTCTCCGTCCACGGCGGGCAGGCCCTGAAAGAACTCACAGGCCCCGTGCCATTGTGCTTCGGTCAGGAACAGAATGTCCCAGGGGCCTTCGGGAGCCCGGCCCTCTCCGATGCCGACCCACCGGTGTTTTCCGTCATAACCGAACACGACTGTCCCCGTATTCGCCACGAACACCACCTCTTCATATTCAGAGTCAATACAGGTCCCCATCAATTCACGTCCTTTCGCGCCGCAGCGGCCAATTCCATTTCAGGCCCCATCCGCTCTTTCAACGTCAGGGTACACTCGTAGCCCAACGCCCGATAAAAGTTGTACAAGCGTTCGACAAGCTTCATCATATATCCGCAATCCGTCGCAATCGCGGCCAGCTCGTTATCCGCCACGCCTTTCAAACAGTCCTGAAACGCCTCCAAATTCGTCGGGTCCGCCGGCAACAAACACCGGATCCGAGGGACGTCTTCCGCGTTATCCACCGTCAGCACGTTCGGCTTTGCCGAATTGGACAAACCCGCTTTATGTAGCCAGTCACAGACCAATGTCGGCGGTATCACGCGCACGAAGGCCATTTCGGTTTCCTGCGCAATGTGCGCCGCACCGCCTTCAACCTTCACCCCGAAATCCGTATCCACGACGAAATGCTGTTCCCGCTCCGTCGGCCGTAGCTCGCTTATGTCGATGGCCTTTGTGCGAATGGAAGGTTCGATTGGTCGGTCTTTCACGTTAAACTCCTTCAATTCAATTCAGCCCGAACCTACTCTACTACGCGCGCGAACGCGCGTAAGCTGATTTCACGTGTCTTTTCGTTGGGTACAGTTTCAGTAGCGCTATCACCAAAACAGCGTTATGATATTACTATCACGTGGAGGACGCAATGACGCAAGGCATCGACCGAAAACAACTCGGCAACGTTCACCGACAAATCCTAGACAGTTTACGCGAAGCGGGCCCGGCGGGAACCATTTCCCTGTCACACGTCCAATGGCTGGAACGGTACGGCCCGACTTACCGGGCAGCGGCGCTTCAACTCGAACGCGCCCACATCATCAATGTCACCGTCGCTCCGGGCCCGTCCGCCCAAGAGGCCGAAATCACCGTATTTCTCACCGCCACGGGCGAACACTGGCTCGCGTCGCTAGGCTAAACCTCACAACCAACCCCTAACCAAAGGGCACGCATCACCATGGGCAGGACAGTGGAAGTTAACACCAAGGACACTACCAAAGGCCACCGCTACCTCGTCACCGACTCGGAAAAAGCCGGGCTCGAACCCGCGGAACGGCCGCGACGGATCGTCGTCGTTGATCCCAAAACCGGCCAACGCACGCTCTTTCGCTATCACGCCACCGAACGAACAATCGACATCTACCTCAGCGATCCCCCCGGACGCGAGCTACACATTATCAACGATCCTCCGAAGCAGTCCAACCCCGTATAGCTCCCGTAAACCCCAAAACAAGAGCGCCGAACGTGACGTTCCGATAGTCTACGCGCGCGCGTACGCGTACGCGCGACAACCCAAGAAAGGACCAACCCGCGCATGCGTTCGAAACTCACGACCGCCGAATCCAAAATCCTCGTCATGATCGAAGAAGGCGACGGCATCGCCACCGCCAGCCACGAAACCTGGCGGGATCGAATCGGCCCGCACTACTGGCGGATAGCCGCCCGACTCGCCAATAAAGGCATCGTTCATCCGCCCGAAGCCGTCCCCCACGCCTTCACCGTTCGGCCGGTCCTGCCCCCACCGAACGTGCTGAAACTGTCCCTCGAATTCGATGTGACCGGAACGCTACGGGACGATGACGGCGATGGCGTGGTGGAGCTACTGATCGACACCCACGAAATCGCGGAAGCAATTAACGCACAGGTGGAAGAACAATTGGAAACACAAGCGGGGGTGCGCGTAATGGCGTCTAGTTGGGCCGGGGTGTTCCCGGTGATATTCGTGAAGCGGAGATAGGGGAATCGTCGTCAGCTTCCACGTCCTCCAAAGTCACAGCGACCGATTCTTCACCCGCTCGCGCACAGCCATCCGTAATCGCAAAAACAAGTCCTCCAACCCCGCCGCCAACTCGGCCAGCCCGGCCGCGTCGCGCATTACCTGTTCCGCTTCCCGCCGTTCGGCCAAACGCCAAACCAGGTCACGGAGTATCCCGTCATCCAACTTCGCCGCGTCCAATTCGTCTAGCCCCGGGGCCGCTACGTGGTACGCGTCCGAACACCCGTCGCTATCCGGCGGCAGCATCACCGTCATCCGGATCCCGGCCGCGCCGGAAAACACGCTGAAGCCCCCGCGGTAGCCCGGTGGCTGGATGTGGGTATCGATACGACGCCACTGGGGCTTGTCGTCGTTGCCCTTCTTACCCATCCGGCTGTCCCTCCGGCGATTCCGCTTCTTCGTTCCGTTCCAACGCACTCAACGCACAACGCAACGCCCCTTCGGCCCACGCTCCCGAAATCACCAATTCGAGCATTGCTTCGCGCACCGCAGGAATCGCCGCTAGCGCTTCCCGTACCATTGCTTTGCTGCCTTCGAGCGTCGCAGATTCGGTCCCCGGTAGGTAGAACGCCTGGACTGTTGCGGCGGTGTTCGACACAACGAAACGCACCCCATCGCACACATCGCCGTTATCCGCGTCCCCCTTCAACACAGCCACTTCATTCAGCCCCCGAGTAACACTAACACCCCCGTCGCCCACATTCCACGAAACGCTCCCGTCTTCATCGCAGTAGAACGTCAATGCCAATTTGCTGTCCTTATCGCTGCCCATCTTCGATCTCCTTCAACGCGTCCAACCCATCACGCATCCCCCGCGCCATCCGATCAGCCAGCCCAACCAACTCTTCGCCCATCTCCCGAAGCGTCGCCGCTTTAGCGAGCACCTTCCTAAACAGCAACCGATCCGCATCCACATCATCACGAGCACGCAACGCCGCCATCAACATAAAACGCTTCTCCCCACAGAGGTAAAACACCCGACTCCGCTCCCCGTCTTCCGCCGACACCATTATTCCATCCTCCCCATTCTCAAAAACCCCCACGCCATCGACCAAAACAGACAGCCCGGAAGACGCCCAAAATGCCCCCTTCCGGATGATTGGCGTAGTGGTCGCGTCCCTTATCTTCATCGTAATCACCTCCGCGAATGAATACCCTACCCCTACCCTATCGACCGACCCCACGCTGAATTAATCACCCCTAACAGTCCCATGTTAGCCCATTAAATTGGCCATCATTTCTATGTAGTTTCCACCGTATTCCACACGATACTGGCCCGATATCGCCGAATCGCTGTCGTTATCCCACTAAAAATCACAATTTTCAGGCGTTTTTGCCCGGAACGGGCAGTTTACGCCGTGTAAGGCTACCCGGTAAGGGGAAGAAAAGGAACGCTTCTCGGGGGAGGGCCCCGAAACGTGAAAAGGCCCATTACGTTGTTAACACTAAAATGTTATGGCCCCCATAGTGCTGGGCGAGGTAGGGAAGGACCGATGGATGTCGGCGGGATGCGTTTCGTCCGATTCCCCCCGTAAGGGGAGGGGCGGAACCCGTCGGGAGCGCTGTGGAGTCGGGGGGTCGGGCCGAAAGGCCATAAACGTGGGGGCCATTGTAATGTTGTGCGTGTGTAAGCGTGCGGGATGGAAACGTTGGAGGGTTCGGGCGTTGGCGCTTCGCGGGGCCATCGTCTTGGGAATCGGCTTCGGCGAAAGGTGGTTTTTGCATATAGAGTGACGACGGAGGGGCCCTAACGTGGAGGCGTGGGCGCGGGGGCGAAAGAGCGAACCGACAACGTTGTGGCGGCGGCCATACCCGTGGCTTTCGGGCCTTAACGGCCATATTCGTGGCGTCGGGGGCGCCAACATCGTTGTGGCGGTTGGCGCCTTAAACGTCCGCGACGGGTGGTGCTTGGCACTCTAAACGCCATGGCGGTGTGGGGTGGCGCGTGTGGAGTGTGAGCGTGTGTGTGCTGAAAAACCGTACACCGAACGCACCCCAGGCATCACACCGGCAACCCTCCAAGCCCTCCGGAAAATTCCACAGTGGGGGGGTGCGCATGTGCCCAATGTGCTGTTTGGGGGTCCACGCCTATGGAAGCATGGACACGCCTATGGAAGCACCAACAGACGACTGGCGCCTACCCGGAGCGACCTTGGCCTACCCCATAAGGCAACCTAATATCCAAACGCCCAGTTCCCTGTTTAACAATGGAATGGCTGTTTACACTTCGATGTTGGCCACTACCCCGCCAACACGGCGCTGTTCGTGCTTCCACGCCTCTGGCCACCGGGGGAGGGCCCGCCCCGGGCCCCGAGCACAAGCGTGTGAAGTTGCTCCGGCCCCATACGGGGCAACACGTAACATAACCCTGTCCCACAATATGCTGTAAGATGTGGTTTAGCGGGAGAACTGTGGATTTGCTGTGTTGTGCTTGCTGCTCAAAGCACCAACGAAATGGGGCGGGAGCCACCAATCCCACACGCCACAGCATTCACACGCTCCCACAACCCCCACTTTTCCCACTCTTCTCCGGGACCGCTCCTTAGCGCGTTTTCTCTCTCACGCCTTCCCTTTCCCTACCTCCCCTACGTACTCTCTTCAGTTCTTCAATCCTTCCCCTAGTCAATCTTCGGGATATCCTTACGGGTTCTCTTCTTTTGTTCTTCTCTTCTCCCTTACGTATCCGGGTCCCCTCTTTAGCGATTGCCGGGTAGCCTTATTGGTTCGGGGCTTCGATTCTCTTCTTTTTTGTGTTCAGTTACAGGTTTGTGTTAGGGGTCGGGCTTGTGTTTTTCGTTTCTTTTCACGTTGGGGGTGGGTGTCGGTGGGTGGTGCTAGGTGTGGGTTTATCGAGTTGGAAACGTCGATTTTGTGGGCTTCGTAGGGAAACGTGTTTAAATATGGCTTTTATGGTGTCGGGGACGGATATGGGTTTTTGTGTTCTTTTGTGTTGTGATCAATGGAGACGTGGGGTGTTTCGAACGGAATGCGCTGGCGCATTGGAATGCGGTTCGGAATGCGTGGATGGTCTATTTGGCGTACGTGCGCGTTGGGAGGACTGGAGCGTGTCGGTGACTCTCACGCGGGTTCCCTCCGTCGTCGCGTACAGCACCGCCTCACAACGCCAGCACGACACGGCACAATCCACCTTCCTTCTCCGGACGTTCGACTCTACGAGAACGGAAAAGACGATGGGGTGATCGCGGTGGGAGTAAAGATGGCGTGCCGCCCGGAAGAGCGCCCGGGACGTTTCGGCGATTAACCGGGTCACGACCGAAACCGTCTCACGATATCGTCCCACCCTCGTTCGGCCACTTCGAGTTTCTTTCGGCCCGGAGCGCGCTCTATCTCGTCGTTCCATCTTCTGATTGCCTCCCGGTATTCCTTCTTTTTTGTGTTGGAAATGGACGTTAACATATTCGTGTTATAGACGTTATTCAGCATCAACGTAACAACGTGCTGTATTCGGCGGTCCCTCCCGAGCGTTTGGCGTCGGCGTTGGCGGAGGTAAGCGGCGAAGCGCTCCCCCGATATCCACCCAGCCTCGATCAGCGCCCGGGCCAAGGCGTAGCGTCCCACGTACATGGTCGTAGCGCGGGACGGCTACCCTTCGGTGCGGGCGTGAACGCCGCAACGGACACAATACAGCACGCGATTCACCTTTCGGATCGGCCGTCCACACCCCGGGCAAGCTTTATCCGTTACCGCCGGCCGGGCTTCCAATCTCCGTTGTGTTTCGGCCGCGGCTGCTACCGCGTAGCCCCGGAGCAATTCGACGATAGCCGTGGCTGCGGCGGTGAACCCCTCGTTACCGGGGTGGTACTCTTCGGCCCTTCGCAACATCATTTCTGCTTCTTCGAGACTTTCCCCGTTTCTCATGTTTTCTAACAGCGTCTTGGCGACTCTGAGACCCGGTAGCTCGGCTACGGATGCTTGTTCGCCGTGTTCGTGCTGCTCGATGCGTTCGATGGCGTCGCGTAGCGTTACTCGATACAGTTTCCACGCCACATCCAATTCTATGGTCGATTCCCCCATTCGCGTTCCCCCCGTTAAGTTGGTGTGGGTTGGTCCTTCGTGTCCTTTAGGGCTTCCCCGTCCGAAAGCGCTTTTCTGGTTTGCTTTGAGTCCACAATACGCTGTAACAGCTTGCGCGCTTTGTCCTTGCTGATGTTCTGAATGGATGCCGTGGACGGTAGGACCAACAGCTGAACGTTTTGTGCGCGAGCGGCAATAACGGCAGAGAGACGTTCCATTTCAGCGTCGTTGGGCCCCTCCCCCGAACGAAACTTCAACACCACCAGGTCCCCGTCACGGATCGTAAGACATTGAACGCTCCGCTTCCACTCTTCTCCCGGTAGCGGCGGTTCCCCCGGCTGTGTGTCTTTGTATTGCCCGGGGACGCGCCGGATCCGACGCTTTTTCCAACGAGGATCATAATCACGTATCGGCATTGGTCTTTCCGTGATCTATTGTTGGGGAACGGACTCCGCCCCGAATTCGAGCAGCAACCAAAGCCCTCCCTTCGTCACACGGCTGTAATAGTGGAGGTGACCGTCCCGAATGATCCAATCGTGATTGTGGTCCTCCAGAAACGCGCCAGTTAGATGGGACGGCGATTGGCCCAATGGAGGCGGAACCCCCGGATCCGTCCACGCATACATAGACCAGAGCCGATCCGGCACGGGCCCGTCGTACGGGATCGGAGCCATGTGGTAAGTGTATCCCCGATAGACCCCCGGAGGGACCCAAACTGCCTTTCGCTCCATCACAACGACAGCCCTCCCAACAACGCACGATACAACTCTTTCATCGTCGTTCCCACGACCAGACCGCGACTCCCGATCCTACCTATTTCGGCCCACCGCCCGCGATATTTAAGCACAATCGGCCATTGATATCCGGTCAACGGCGGCCACTCCGTTATCCCCAGGTACCCCAACCACCAATCAGGGCAATGGTCTTCCACAAGCCTAACCGTTTCCGGCCACGCGACAATTGACCAACCGTCGCTACGGAGATATGCGCGCAGCATGGCTGGTTTGCGATTTTCGGGGACTTGTTGCCAGGTGACTAGCTCGCCCCCCCGACGATAGAGCGCTCTTTCGGGACCCATGAGCGCGAATTTGGCTGCAGCGGCCATCAAGGCTTCGCGCTTCCGCCGGATCTCTCGCAAAACGTCGGGGGTGGGGCGTATCCTATCACGCTCGGGCATCCGTCACTCCGTCGCTTCCAAAATCATCTCAGCTTCCGCTTCAGCGCCGGGGTCGAGGGCCCAACGCTTGATCCCACGGAAGCGCTTATCGGGGATGGGGACCGGGGTGAGGAATTCGGCGAAGCCGCCGTGAATTGCTGCGCCTGTCGCTTCGAGGGCCCCACTTTCGACCAATTCCTTGACCGCCGCTCGCACGTCCGCTTCGCTCGCGTCCAATGACGTTGAAGCGTATAGCCCTCCGGCGACGCGCTTGCCGCACTTGCGTTTCTCTTCTTCAACCAACATTTCCTTGGAAACGATGCTGAACTTCTCTTCCATCGCCTTCAGTTTTTCCGCGTCTTCCTTGCCGTCCGCGATATACTCGATAGACTCGGGGAGGAACATCCCGAAGACCTTGCCTTCCGGGAGCCGACCGGTTCCCCCGCAATGTTCGCACATATCCTTCTTCGTCACCGCTTTTTTGCGCGCCACGGGGTCTACTAGCCCACCATGGTGGAGGTGGTAGTTGTACGTGCGGTAATCCCACGCTTTCCCGTTGACTTGAGCCGTCCCGCCGGTCCCTGCTTCGTAGCGCCCCTCGCCTTTACACAATTCACACCCTCCCTCAATCCGGTCGGTGGCGTCCGACACCTTGTCCAAGATTGTGTCGATACGACGCGACAACCGCCGAACGTCCTTCGCTTCCTTCGCTCCCGCGCGTTCGGCCTTCAGATTCGCGAGCTGCTCCGACAACCGCTCCAGCTCGCGATTGGACTTCCGGCACTCGCCGCACTCGATTGTGCCGAGGCACTCCGGGCAATCTCGGTACTCGCCGTTGTCGTGAGCCACGAATATGGCCGTGCCTTCTTCGAGCATGGATGTTGCCGCGGCGATCCCGGGAAGACGCTTCGAAACGCCTTGCTTCTGTGCCTCTTCGACCCAATCTTCAATCGTGGGGTAGTTATCGGCACCGACCCACATTAGGTAGCTCTTGTTGATTGTCTTCATGGTTTCGCCTTCCCGGTTTGCTTGGTGTGCGCTGAATTGGCGTGTGCGTTCATCGTCGTTCCCTTTCGTGTTCCCGTCGTCTCCATATTTATATAATAGCCGCTCCAGTGGAAGCGCGCTAGTGAAAACGACGTTGGAAGCGACTTTTTTTTGTTGAGCGAGGGAGGGTGGAAAACGGGAACGTGCCGCTACACTTCGCACCAATACAACTTCACCACGTTGTCGTACTGGCAAACGCAACCTTCGGGGATATCGGCTTTTTTGAACGCCACCACAAAGTCGTGGAGCGCGAAATGTCGATCGCGCTCTACACGGACCCATCCCGAACCCGCGAGATGCTCCCAGTGATCGTCGCTGAAATCCGCCGCCGGGCACCGCTTACGCGGGGTGCGAGAAGAAGACGCTGGGCGTTTCTTGTCGCGGTTGGACCGGAATCTCGCCAGCGCCTTTTTCACCTCGTTGTCGGACGCGACAACTTCTTTAGGCGGCGTATCCACGACAAGACGGGCCCACGAAACCCCTCCTTCCTCAATCGGCGCCACGAGGTATTCCGTCCACCCTACGTAACGACCCTTCTTCAGCTTCTTGGCTTGGATGATCACGTGGCGTAAGCCGTCGTGTCGGATGACTTGATGACTCATGATTGAAACGACCTTCCCGGGTGAATGTTGTGGGGTTGTGCTTCTATCCGTATGGTTTCCCTGCCTATCTTCCAACGCAACACACAACGTTCTGGGGTACCGAGGGGCAAGCGGACGAAAATAGATTGCCGGAGCGGCCGGAACGACGGGAACCGCTTCGTTGCCGGTGACTTCGAGTGTCGCTTCTGTGTCGTCGTCGTCGCGATCTTCGAGCGTATCCTCGCACAACGCGACCAGCTCTTGCCATTCGGCGAAACCGTCGTCGCCCTTGGGTGCGGGGGACGGGACGGCTTCCGCTTCCGCCACCGGCTCGTCGTCGATGTCTTCCGCCGACTCGGAACAATCCTCCAACGCTTCCGCGCCGAATGCTGTGGTAATGATGTCCCCGACGATATCGGCGAAATCCAACTCTTCAGCGTCGTCGTCGCCCCAAGGGAGATCCCAGCAATCAAGCGCCAGGTCCAAAGCGTTGTCGATTGTGGCTGCGTTCATCGTCGCTTCCTCCGTCTTCCTTACTCTACTAACATAACTCTGTTCGGATGGAAGCGCTACCAAAAAACGACTCGGAAAACGACTTTTTTCTGACGGTTTTGTGCCCAATTATTCCGCTACCTTACCGACGTTCGAACAGACCCGGCAACGCCCAAACTCCTCCAAGGCTTCCTCCATTCCGCACTCACAGCACGCGCTTCCGGCTTGTTCGGCGCTCACGCGAAGCTCTGCCGCCGCGAGGCACGCCCCTTGAAGGCGCAAGAGCCATTCCGGCCATTCCGGGCCCCTAGATTCGACGTCCTTGGTGGTTTCTTCGAGAATGATGCCGAGTTGGTTCTCCAATTCGGCGAGTGCCGCGCCCATCATCTTGAACGCGGAAAGTGCTTCGATCAACGTTGGAGTAGATGGATGCCTACGACTCATGGTGTTGTGCCCTTTCGCGAGTGGCGAGACTGCTACCACTCGCTACCGGTTACTAGGCAAAACACCTGTGTGGGGCTGATTGAAAGGGCAATCGTTTTCGCCGACAAGAGTCTCAACGACCGGCGGCCAGACGCTGGGCCAAGAGCGAACGAGCGCGCAATTCCGAGTCCTTGGATCGCTTGGAAATCGGGAGAACCTTGGCGTTGTCCCAATTCGCCTCGCGACCCCAGGCCCGCTCAATAGCCGCGGCCGAAACGTCGTCGTCGCAGCTCACCACTTCTTCGACATAGGGGTTAGCTGCGTAGACGGCCAGCTTGTTGGACTTATTGAGCGAGGACAACAAATATTCGTCCCAACCGTAGCGAACGCCGCTGTTGACCTTACGGGTGGCGATAACGAGGTAGGAGGAATTCTTGATCTTCAGGATGGTGTTTCGGCTTGCGTTCATCGTCGTTCCCTTTCGTGTTCCCGTCGTCTCCATATTTATATAATAGCCGCTCCAGTGGAAGCGCGCTAGGGGAAACGACGTTGGAAGTAACTTTTTTTTGTTGGGCGGGGAGGGTTTTCTTAACGGCTTGGATTACCAGCGGATATCCCACATGCCGACGCGGTTGGAACACCTCTCTGGAGGCCAAGCCGAGTAATCCACTTCTTCAAGGCATTCCCAATCCTCCAACTTGCTACGATTCGCCGCTACGACGTTGAATAGAAACCGAGCCTTCTTCTTCTCTGTCGGATTGATGGCCTGAACGGCGTAGATGCCCGGGACAAACGGGTCTGCGTACAACTCGATCAACGTTCGCTTCCAACCGGTGTACTGCTGAACTGCGTCTCGGATTCGCTTCTCTGCTCTGGTGCGATGCACGGCCGAACCTTTTTGTGTGACGGGGTAGACGGCGTGCCCGCCGTCTACCGCTGTGTCTTCCGTTGTGAACCGATTGTCTACGCCTTGACTTCCACGACGTAGACGCGCCAGTAAATCTTCAATTCCACATCGTAATGGATCGACTGGGCGTCCAAGAGAATGGTTTTGGGGAGGAAGACGTCCGCCGGATCAAACGCTACCAGCAACCGCTCCAATCGCATTCCAACCTGATGGTGCGTAAAATGAGCCCACCCTGAGCGAGCCAACTTCCCCCAAGCGGAGTCACTAAAGTCCTCTACCGGGCAAGCGTGCTCCCGAAACCGAGCGGCCATGACGTGGCGAGCGTCGATCCACTGCGTCTTGCCGTTAGCCTGATTGCGGATCAAAATGCGCCCCGACTTGGTGACGCCGCTTTCCGTCGCACGCCACTCCAGGATGCTGTTGCGAAAGCGCACCAGGACTTCCATCCCAACTTTGAAACCCACGGATTCCAACGCTTCGTGATTCGTCCTTACATGATCGGCGTCATCGTTTTCGCGTTTCTTGCTATTGGCGCGATAGCGCTCGATAGCGGCTTGGACGGCTTCTTCCGGCGTGCCGGTTACCGCTTCGGGGATTTCGTGCGTTTGGTACTTGACGCCGTACGATTTGGTGTTCTCGGCGACCAAAGGCGCCAACGTGTACTCAGTCATCCCGGCCCGATTGCCCCTTTTGATGGTGCGAGTAGCAACAACAACGTAAACCTTCCCACGGACTTTTACGACTCGGCGTTTCGTCGGTGCGCCCTTCCCGTTTCGCGTCGTCTCTGTGAGAGTGTTCGTTAGCTCCTGAACCTTGACCTTGTAATAGCGATTCATCGCCGCTTCAATCTGCCTCCGACTTGCCGGAAGAACCGCTTTCTCTTCGGAGCAAGTAATCTTGATCGAACGCTTTTCGAGGTTCGTCAGCCCTTCCAACGGGAACAATTCGTATTCCCACATCCCTGGCCCCCCGTCTTCCGCTTCCTGCTGCTGCCTATCGATCACTACGTACCAGTGTCCGTCGTGGTGTACCGCGTGGTGCTTTCTCATGGCCGTTCCCTTTCGCGTCCCTGTCGTCTCCATATTTATATAGTAATCGCCCCGATGGAAGCGCGCTAGTGAAAAACGCCCAATCCGCTGTTTTGGCGAAAATAATTTCAATTCTTTGGGGATTCCGGAGACTTCGGGCAGGAGGGGATCAACGCTTCAGGAACGACACGGGCAACGCCGCGGCCCACCCACCGGCTTCGAGCCTACCTACGCCGCAATACCCTTCGAGCTGTGCCGCGATTTGGTCGTCTAGTTGTGCTCTGAGCACGTTTATGTCCGTCTCCACATCGACGGTCACGGGACCTTCGCGGACGGTCGCCTTGAATGTCGCGCACAAAGTTAACTCCACCTCCCGAATCGCCGCGACCGGCCGAACCGTCGTGACCGACAAGGCTCCATGGCTGGTCATGTGGCAAGGCTTGATTTTCCCCTTCAACTCCAACGCTTTCAACGCCTTGCGCACTTGGTCCCCAAACCTATCCGTCCACCAATCAAGGCTACGCTCGATATGCCCGGCTTCCGCTTCCAACTCGTCCAAAACGCGCCCTTCCAAATCCGTCAACAACCGCGTCATTTCGCTACTCCCTTCCGTGGTCACAGACAACACACAACCGACTGGGCCTAGACCAACTACACGATACCAGCACATAAATCGCCGTCATCGAGCCATCGACCGTCCCCCGACGCCACCCCTCGAATCGGTACGTATCCAATCCCCCAGCCACCATATCTCGTGCGTAAATTGTCTCGGGCAGGGTCTCTGTAGGTAGCCCTAGCCGAGTCGTGCTAGTGACATATTCGCCATTTATGACGTCTAGCTGATCGGACTCCGCCTTAGCCGCCACGCGACGACAACACATGAGACACCCCGCTGTTTCGGAGATTACGCGGTCTACAACTCGTCCAACTCTTCTTGGAGGGCCCGGAGTCGGTCCCACAACTCACCGATCTCGGCTTCCACCGTCTCGCGGGTGCGTTTTGGGGGCTCTTTCCCGCTAGGGGTCGCGTCCCCGACCACGTCATATCGCTCCACGCTTTTGTGTACGTCCAAGCGATCCAAAGCGACCGTCGGCAACGCCATCTGTACGGTAGTGCCCTCGGACCAAATCAGGTAATAGTTCTTGCGACTGCCATGGCTGGAGAACCCTCCCTCAACGATAGCCACCCCGTCGCCCAGTTTAGCTCCCGAGTCCCTACCAAACACCTGAGCGACAGGGAACCCGCCGAAAGTCAGCATTTGGACTGCCGATGGTGCGACGGGAAGCCCTAGTACCACGCGAACGATAACCATTGCCGCTTCGTCCGTGCCATCCGTGCCGTAATACTTGCGCAACGACTCCCGCACCAATTCTTCCGCGTGGTCGGGGAATATCCAGCACCCTCCCGACCACGACCCGCCTAGCTTACGGGCACTCTTGACGAATAGGGAGTTGTACGGGCTGTGAACGGCGATTTTGCCGCCTTGTTTCTCGACGTGGATGTTCATGGAAATGTGCCCTTTACTGTTTGGCGAACGGGAGGAAGGATTAAATCGTCAGCCCGTATTCGGCGACCAACGCCTTGCCCGCTCCGTCGCCACCCGTGTCCTGGGCGAGTAGCGCGAGCGCGAGATTGATCAGGTTCTGCTTGTGCGGGCTGGATCCCTCGATGGCCTTGGTGATGCGCTTGCGGGCCTTCCGTACCGCTTCCGGTTCCCCGCAGATACAATCGGCACGACCGCACTTCTCGCAGAGGACTCGCTGAGGCTGGCTCGCCTCTGGCTCCGCCTTGGGCGCCTTCTTGGCCTTGGGCGCCTTCTTGGCCTTGGGCGCCTTCTTGGCCTTGGGCGCCTTCTTGGCCTTGGACTTCTTGGCCTCGGACTTCTTGGCCTCGGACTTCTTGGCGGGTTTAGCCTTCTTTGCTACGTCGTTGGTGCTCTCGGCGTCTTTGACGACGGGTTGGACCGTGGCCTTGGCCTGGGCGTCGTCGGCTTGCGAGACGCCAAATTTGGGGCACTCCTTGTTGCGGCAGAAAGCGTACGGGCTACCCGTCTTGGGTAACTTGTTGTACTCGTGGTGTTTGACGCCCATCCACATGAAAAGCGCGCGGCCGCACTCACAGCGAGGATGTTTTTGGTGTGGTTTGTACTTTGGACTCATGGCCGAACCCTTTCGTTTTTTCGTTGTTAAGGGTATCATAACTCTGTTTTGATGAGCGCGCTACCAAAAAGAGATCGGCGGGATCGTTTTCAAGACAGCTCCACCCGCACAATCCTCTCCAGTGGCACCCTATCGTGCGGATCCCCATTTATCTCCACCTCGATAGGGATCAAGACGTCCATGAAATTGAAATTGATGCTCCGGGTAGTCAACCCGCTCAGTCGCCCCTCCCGCACGACGCCATCGCCCGTCTCCAGGCTAATGTACCTCCCCACCCCGCTGGCTAGCTGTTCGATCCAATCCCCTGTAACACGTTCAACCTTCACCGGTGCTTTCTTCAACATCCGAATCCCCCTTAGCTCGTTCGGCGCAATCCCGGCTACAATAATCCTTGGCTTTCGGTACATCTTCGCCACAATGCTTACACGTGCCGATGCGCCAAAAATTGATGCCTCCACGTTTTACCAAGTCCCGAAACATCGCTCTTTCGGCCGCGGTCAGGTAATCCAATCCGGGTTTCCGCACCACGCGACTGGAATCGTACAGCGGAGACATGGTTATTCAACCTTTCACAACAGTCGCCCGACGGTGCTGCTCTACTTCTGAGCGCGAATTCGCTCGACCGATCCCACGGCACCAAAATCTCTTCGCGATATCACCTAACCAACGCAACAGCCCACGCTTATGGACCACAGCCACCGAGGGCAATCCATAAGACAGCTCCGCCCGTACAATCCTCTCCAGCGGCACCCTATCGCGCGGGTCCCCATTTATCTCCAACTCGATAGGAATCAAGACATCCACGAAATTGAAATTGATGCTCCGGGTAGTCAACCCGCTCAGCCACCCCTCCCGCATCGCGCCATCGTCCATCTCCAGCCTAATGCGCTTTCCCGCCCCACCAACCAGCTGTTCGATCCAATCGCCCGTAACCCGCTCAACGACTTTCACCGTTGTCTTTTTCAGCATCCAAATCCCCTTGTTTCACCAAATCTCGGAACAACGGCACATCGGCCACCGTCAGGTAATCTAATCCGGGCTCCCGCAACATGCGGCCGAAATCGTACGAAGGGAACATAGCTATCAACCTTTCACGACCGTCGCCCGACGGCGCCGCTCTACTCCTGCGCGCGAATTCACTCGTCCGATTCCACGACGCCAGAAACGCTTCGCCGCATCGCCTAACCAACGCGACAATTCACGTTTATGGATCAAAGCCACCGAGGGTAATCCCTCCAACGCTCCGGGTTCAGCCCCTTCTAGCCGATACGATCCCAACCAATCGACTAGACGATCCCCGCTAATCGCGACATAGTCCTTATAATTACCACGAACGTGTCGAGCCGTCATTAGACCCCGAATCATGCGCCCGTTGGGCGTACTGGCGTCGGGTGAACGCTCCTTGGTCAGCGCGCGCTTTCGCCTTGGATCCGACGGCGGGGCCATCCCATACGTCGGACCCCTAACCATCAGACAATCCTTTCGCCAGTTTCCTGTCTTCTATCATCAATTTACGAAGATGCGGGGGGTCCCCTTGACGAAGCAAATACGACGGATGGAACGTGGCCACCGCCGGGATCTCCCTCGGTCCCTTGTTAGGCAACCAAAAATCCGCCACCAACACATGGCCCCTCCAGCGAGAGATCGGCGAAGCCCCGGTCAGTCGCCGAACAGCAGTCGCCCCTAGCAGCAACAACACGCTAGGCTCCACGATTTCCAATATCCCCTGAAATCTAGGGGAGCACGCGCACACTTCGTCCGGTTCGGGCATTCGGTTTTTCGGCGGACGGCAAGCCACCGTATTGACAATAATGACATCGCGTTCAGGATCTATTCCCGCCCCTAGCAGCAACCGATCCTCTTTCCGGCCAGCGACGCCAACGAAAGGCTTCCCCTGAATGTCTTCGTCTTTCCCCGGGGCTTCCCCAACAATCATCAATTTAGCTTCCGGGTTACCTCGCCAATGAACCAGCTGAAGACGCTCCCTATGAAGCGTACATTTCTGGCAAGCTTGCCACCGTTCCAAAAATTGCGACAGTTTTTGTGCCTTATCCACGAGCCAACCTCATCAATCCGGCCAACTCCGCCGGGGCCAACAAGCTACGGAACCGATATGCCATCAGCGACCGAACCACCCGCCCCTTATCCGCGCACGGCTCCAACAAACCAGGTTTCAGGTCTGTCCGGATCGTCGTCAATCGCCGATACAGAGTCACATCGACTTCCCCTGTGATAATCGTCCCTCGGTGACGCTCTGGGATGGGCATCTCGCTGCCTCCCTTTGCCGCTCTGATGACTTTGGGGAGGGAGCCTAACGCCTCTATGGCCTTGGCCGCGGTCTTGGGCCCTATGCCACTTAACCCCGGGATGCCGTCGGAGGGATCGCCCGCCAACGCCTTCAGATCAGGGATCCGTTTCGGCGGCACTCCCCATCGTGCCAGCACATCAGCTTCACGGTAGACCCGATCGGGGCCACGATGCTGCGGTGAAATTAACTTCACCCGTCCGTCTTTCACCAACTGAGCCAAATCGCTGTCCCCGCTGTAGAGAGCCACCGAACCCTTCACGCGAGTAGCCAACCACCCCATCGCATCATCCGCTTCGCCGCCGTTACCGAAGTATTGGCGCACCCCCAATAGCCGCAATAACGCCATCAAGCGCCGCTCTTGCTCCCGCATATCTCGGATCCGATCCAATTCGTCTTCAGTCGGTTCGTCCCGAGCCTTGTATGCGGGGTATAGCTCGTGCCTAAAATTCCCCGTACCTTCCCAAGCCACGACCATAACGCCGCCATACCGATGATGGACGCGCAACGCGGTAGACAAAAATCCGTAAATGGCTCCGGTAGGAACATATCCCTTCGGGGTCTCGACCGCCAGATCGCTGAACGCGTCGAATGAACGCCACAGCAAATGCCGACCGTCAAAAACCAACAGCGAAGACAGTTTCTTAGTGCTCAATTTCCACCCTAATGACGCGAAATCCGATCACAACAATCCCTCTTTTTCCGCCCACCACTGGGCCACTTCCAGCTCTTCATCGGTCGCTCCCGCAATCAGCGACTTGGGCACCACGTATTCGTCCCCATCACTTTCGATAATCACGGCCCGATCCGTCACCCTCACGATGCGGTCGTAACCAATCAACGTCACATCGTCCGACTCCCGCAACGACCCCCCGTCAACAAATTCATCCACAGGTGTCCCGTACCCAGTCCGCTCGCTCCGATTGCCCCGAACGCGACGCATCCTTTCCCAGTCAATAGGCATTCACAGCCTCTGGGTGAATCCATTCCCGCGACAGCAAATTCAACGGGTATGTCTTCGTCACCCGGTTGAAGACTTGGATTTCCTTCGGGTGGAGATCGCTCGTTAGAGCGTCGCCCGCTCGCAGTAGATACTCGATCCACACCAATTTGGCGATAGCGTACGCGTCTGCTAAATCTTCGCTGGTCTGGCGGTTCTGCCTCGGCTCCGGGTTCTTTGGGGTGGGCTTCGGCTTGGGCGGATTCAACGCTGAAAAATCAACGCCCCAACGCTCTTTCACCGCCGCTTCCACCGCCGGCTTTTTCGCTGTTCCGTTGTGTGCTGTAAACATTTTCACCGACGTCGGGTCATGAAGCCGTAGCCGGACCCCTAGCCTCCAGCAAATAAGTCGCGCCAGCCCGCCGGCTTCCCCCAGATAATGCGCACCTTGCTCCATCCGAATGGCGTAATCCTCTAGGCCAACGTAATGGGGCTTCTGTGGAGTCGTTAGGTGCTTAGACAAGAATTCGTGGATAAACGCCAAACGCTGGACCATCCGGACTTGCCGATCTTTTGTTTTGGCCGACGGGAGCCGGGTGCCGCGAGAAGACGCGGCTGCCGAGCTAGCCAAATCCGTGTAATATCGAAAATCCGTCAGCACCCCATCGGTCAGCGTCACCAACGCAGCGTGGTTAAGCGACAAATCGCAGCCAACAACACGCACAACCGAATCATTTTTCACCGAACGACTCCCGCGACGTCCGCACATATCCACAGATGCCGCAAATCCATTCCAATTCTACGTCGGACTCCACCGGCGCCAACTCCCCCGACACAGGACCGTCATCGATCAATTCAAAGTTCAGTTCCAGCCGCTGGCCGATGGGGCGCCAATCCTCCTCACCACAGACCCGACAGCGATCACCCCGAGCACTTCGCTCGCACATCTAGTCCGCCCCTTCCACCGCAGAGATTTCCCCACGCTTAACCACACGCCAAGCCTTAGTGAACACTTCGGACATATCCGGTTGGTGGCTAATCACGAAAATGCTGTGGCGCTCGCTCCGTAGCGTATGGAGCAAACGCAACACGCGCTCCCGCCCCTCCCCATCCAGACCATCCAACACCTCATCGAACATCAGCAGCCCCAATCGGGCGCTTTCGCGACTCGACACCAAATCCATAAGCGCCAAATCGGTGGCAATTTCCATCTTTTTGAGCTGACCGCCACTAGGCGGATACCCGTCCAGGCCTTCCACGCGCCAACTCACATCGATTCGATCGCGGTATTCACCCTTAGCGCTCTTCAGCTCGCTCTGACTTGAAAACGCTAGCGTGATATCCCCATCGGCAAGAACACGAAGATACCGATTGGCCCGTTTCGTCAGGTAGGGCATCACCGAATCCAACAGGTAACTGGGCATCCCTTGGTTCCCGAAGCCGGTCACCCAAAACTGCCAAAACGGGAACTGCTCTTCCAACGCCTTAGCTTCGCTGATCAGGGCGTCCCGTTCCTGCTGGTACCCCTGGACTTTCTGTCGGACTTCTTCGAGCTGGGCTGTGTAGGGATTGGATTCGCGAGCGTATGCCTTAGCTTGCTTCAACGCTTCGCGTGCCCGATTGGCCGCTGTTGCCGCTTCGCCCCTGGCCTTGTCTCGCCGCACAGAAGCCATCAAATTGCGCTTCTCCCCTGCCGCCAATTGCTTTTCCACCCCTCGCCGGTGCGATTGGAGATCGGAGATTTCCCCGTTCGCCTCCCACAGCTTCTCCACACGCGCTTCCGCGTCCTCAGCTTCCCGAGCCAGCCTTTCCACTTCACACTCGGATTCGGCCAATTCTCGGGCCATGCGGTCCCGATCGGCCAGGCGCGAATTCAAGTGTTTTGCGGCTGCCCCTCGATCCATCAACGACGTACAGAGCGGACATTTTTCGCCCGACAGCTCCGTCACGGCTTCAACCGCCACAACGTAATGGTTACGCAACGCATCAGTGTGCCTCGACGCTGAATTCAGGGCCCTTCGAGCTTGTTTCACGACTTCACGCTTCGCTTCCAACCCTGACACTCGTTCTTGGGCGGAGCCGATACGCGCTTCCACAACACGCAGCTGATCTCGATACGGAGACAAATCCTCTTGTTCCGGTTCGCTATCCGCGATTCGCAAGCACTCAACAGCCATATCTCGATGTTTCTTCGCCCACGCCTTAGCCGCTTCGATCTTTTCGGCCCGTTCGTCTTCCCAAGCGGCAACCCGCCCCTCCATCGCCTTCAAATCGTGCTCATCGATACGGGATTGATAGCGGGACGCTTCATCGCGATGCCCTTCTGCTTGGCTTTTCAAGCCCGACAGGCAATCGGCCGCAATCTCTTGGCAATCGGACAGCAACTCCAACCGCAAGATGCGATGGAGAGTCTCTTTTCGTTCAGCATCCGTGGTCGTTGAAGCGGCGAATCGCAACGCGTCATTTTGAGCATACAAAACCGTGTTACAGAACGCACGGTAATCCAGCCCCAGCATATCTACGACACGCGTTTGGATCTCGTCGCGCGAACCGACCACCTTATCCCCCGACGGCCCAAACAACTCCAAACGCGGGGTGCCCCTCCCTCGCGTACGACGCAACGTCCAAAGTTTGCTTTCCGAATCCCTTAACCGCAAATCCACGACCGCCGTTGTGGCGCCGTCCCGAATCACCTTATCGCCAGCTTCGCGATCGGTCGATTTACCGTACAGCGCCCAGCAAACAGCCTTAAATATGTGGCTCTTCCCTGCTCCGTTGCTACGGGCGCCTTGGGAGTCCAGATTGCTCCCCCCTATCCAAACCAACCCCTGATCCGCCAAAGGGAGTCGCAACGTAGCATAAGGACCAAAATCCTTGGCCGTAATATCAAACAATTCCACGTTGTTTCCTGGCCCGGGCCAAAATGGCGCGTCCCGTTGCTTTCAATTTGCCAATATCCGCATCGCCTTTGTGGACGTCTGGCGAATCGACGTACACCCCCAAGGCGTTATCCAGATCCATCTCAACCATCGACAGAGAAGCACCCTTTTTGGTCTTCACCAACCGTTCTCCGTGGTGATATATCGGGAGGTGCTTGTACTGCGCGTGATACCCCTGCTCTTCCAGATGCCAACACAATTCTTGTGCTTTAGGCTTTAGCTCGACCCAATCCGTATGCGTAGCCAACAACTCGTACCGGAGATAATCCCCCGGAGAAACCCCCGAACGCTCGGCTTCGAGATCATCAAACATGTGGAAGCGAGGCAAACCGGGCCGTATTGGTTCGCATTCCCAAATCGATGCCTTGTGCCGATTGTCGCGTATCCGCGCAGTAATCAGCCAATAACAAGCGTCTCTCCCCACGTCCCCATAATGGTGGTGCATCGGGGCCCCGACGTATCGCCCGTGTTGACGCGTGCCGAACGTCTGAGGCGTATGGAAGTGGCCCGATAACACCCGATCGAACCCTGAACAAATCTCTTTCACGGCCAACCCGTCTTCGCACGTCCACCCCTGATGGGAACAGCCGTTGATGCTGTTGTGCGTAAGCAGGATCTGGACCTCATCGCGATTCGATATGCGCGCTTGACGAGCCTGGCGGCGAAGGGACTTCAGCTTTTCTCTAGCCGACGGCGTCCCCATGTACGGCAACGGCCAAAATCGCAACCAAGAAGTGGGCAATACAGGCTCGCTGTCCAGATATCGAATACGCGGGTGCCGGATCTCCCGATACACTTCAGCCAAATTGTTGCCCCCGTCCGGAGACATCGCGTCGTGGTTGCCCGATAGGATGTAGGTGAAACGTTCGCCTTCCACCAGAGCTTTGGTGGTTTGCGTAAACGTAACCGGATCAACTAGCGATTTGTCGAACAAATCCCCCAGAACAAATACGGCCGTAGCGCGGGAATCTTTGGCCGTCTGATAAATGTGCTTCCACAATCGGAGCTGATCGCGCAGCCGATCCGTAATCCCGTTCTCGCCCACCCGTGCGTAGGGCAACCAATTCGACATATGGACGTCGGCTACGACCACAAATTTGTAGCTGAGCGCTCTAATCCCCATCCCTATGTCCCCGTAGCGTACCACAGGCCTGCCGAACCGTTCGGAGCACGAGATCCACCGCGCCAAATGCGGCTTCTTGGTTCTGACCATAGATCATAAACAGCTCCACATCTTCGTCGGTGCCGTTGTCCGCCGCCAATTGCTTGGCCGATTCCGCCCATTGTTTCAGGATAGACTCCAATACCAGCCTAGCCAACGCCCCTTCACTCTCTTCAGCCAGCCCGCGGCATTTTTGTTCATACGTCCGTAGCCACAATCCCACCACCGGTTCAGGGCTATCAATTGTGCCATTTCCCATATTTACGCACCTCTGCCTGTAGCTTTTCGTAAAGCGCTTCGTCAACGGCCAAAGCCTTAGCCGCCCTAGCCAATCCAACGCCAATTTTCTGGCCGCCGTAGACATATGTGTTGCCGCTGTTTTTATCCACCAAACCCCAACTCGCCGCTTGGACGAGCAACGCGGCCGGCCGATCGATCCCCTCCCCGTACCGGATAAAAAATTCGCCTTTGCGAAATGGCGGCGCGATCTGGTTCTTTTTACACTCGGCCACTATTTTGTTAGCAACCTTGATATCTCCGCTCTTTTCAGCTTGCATTCGACGCACGTCAATCATCAACGAAGCATAAAAACGCGGCGCCTTCCCGCCGGCCAACTCGGTGTCGTCGCCCCAAGAAACTCCGATTTTCTGGCGAATCTGGCTAACCCAAAGTAGAGCCACGTCCGCTCGGCTCACCAGGGGAATCAGCTTTGGCGTCAGGCGCGAAAACACCCGTGCCTGGGGACCTACGTGTACTTGACTCCAATCGCCTTCCACTTCGGCTCGCGAAAGCGCAGCATTCATGGAATCCAGCACAATCAGGATCGGGACGTCGTGTCCTCCTTGCCGGATCTTGACGGACTTTTGGATCACCTTTTCTGACGCTTCGAAACATTCCTCCAAGCACGACGGCTGGGAGATAATGAGCCTTTCGGTGTCCACGCCCAGAGCCTTGGCGTAATCCGGATCCAGCTTGTATTCCATGTCTTGATATACGGCTATGCCGCCACGCCTTTGGACTTCGGCCACGATATGGAGGGCCAGCGTAGTTTTCCCGCCCCCCTCCTTGCCGTGAACCAGAGTCAGGCGCCCGATAGGGATCCCTCCGCGCCCAATGGCGGCATCTACGGTAGCACACTGAGTGGAAATAACTCCCCGGATCTTGATCGATAGACCATCGGAACCCAAGAGTTGGGCGCCACCTTTGCCCGACACCTCTTGGATCCCTTCCAGGACGTCTTGGACGACGTCCATAGCGGCCACGGGGTCACCCTTCGTGCCAGTTTTCTTAGGCATGGAGGCCCCTTATATCACTTCTTGCTTTTGCCTGTGATACGGTTCAATTCTGCGTCCAATTCGTCCAGCCCCAAATCGTCGCTGTCGTCCTTGCTTTTGGCGGCTGTCTTCTTGGCGGCTGTCTTCTTGGCGGCTGTCTTCTTGGCGGCTGTCTTCTTGGCTGGTTTCGCCGGTGGCGGGGCGGGTTCGTCTTCTTCGTCTTCTTCTTCGTCTTCTTCTTCGTCTTCTTCTTCGTCTTCTTCTTCGTCTTCTTCTTCGTCTTCTTCTTCGTCTTCTTCTTCGTCGCCTTCTTCTTCGTCGCCTTCTTCTTCGTCGCCTTCTTCTTCGTCGCCTTCTTCTTCGTCGCCTTCTTCTTCGTCGCCTTCTTCTTCGTCTTCGTCGTTGTCGTTGTCGTCCAACGGCACCCCCGCCAGCAACGCACGCATTTCGTCGGGCGTCTTCAGCATATTGGACACAAGACGAAACAGATCGCAATCGCCGTCCACGGCAATCGCCTTATCCAAGGCACGCCTCAACGATTTGGGCAATTTTGCCGGTTTCTTGATCGTTTCCACATCCGGACGCACGCTGTATTTCGTGTCGTTCTTCTTGGTGCCCTCGCGCCCAATAATCAAGAAAATGGCGCCGTTAACATCCGTAACATCCCCATTGTCGAAAAACGCCTCCATGAATCCGTCGTACAGCGTCTTACCAACCATCGCCACCGACGGCTTACCCGGCAGCGTCTGCCAATCATCGCCTTTTCTCGCTCGATACTTCAGCGGCGTTACGCCCCACATGAACCGGGTCTGTGGCCGAGCGTCGTCTGCTTCGTCGTCAGTCAATTCGCCTTTCTCCAAAGCCGCCACCACCGGGCATTTCTTAGGCAGCTTCATCTTTTTCTTTTTGAGATAAGGCTTCAGGAACGGATGGGTGACGATTGGATTGGTCTCTTTGTCCAAAGAAACCAGCATCGCGTTATCTTTGCCGATCCCGTAATGGACCGTCAACGGGACGTACGGCAGCCCGTGGGTCGGTTCCCATTCGTCGTTATCGCGACAAGGCGGGTGGACGTAAACGAGCGTTTCGCCTTCTTTTGGCGTCCACAAATCTCCACCGCGCTGTTGCTGCTCGTAACCGCGCCTCATCCGTTTCATATCGACAACCACAGAAACCTCCTGTTGGCCGAGTCCCCGACCAAACGCTCAATTGCGCTTCTTGTTCCGCTGCTTCTTTTTGAAAATGTCGCGCACCGCTGATTCGCGCTCCACACGCTTTTCAGCGTTAGCTCTAGCCCGTGGCGACCTAGTGGATTCAGAAGACACCGAAGATTTCGTGGACATCGCGGTGCCTTCAAATTCGGCACGCAACATCGCACCACGACTCTGGAGCAGGCTGGCCTTTACGCGAAAAGCGTCCACGATCGATTTACTCAAAATCGCATTTCGCACACTCAGGGCCAACTTTTCCTTGATCTCCAAATACGCTGCTGAACTTTCGATCTCCGCACGCACTTTCCATTCGGCCATCTTATCGTTGGCATCCAGGATCATCTGCGTTTGATCGGCCCGCCAATGCTTGTAGTGGGCTTCAGCGCGCTCCCGTTCCGACTCGGCCGCGGCCCAAACAGCCCCCCAATACGCCATTTTGGCCGCGACCACCGTCATGTCTTCGGTCAGTTCACCAATAGCCAATTCCCCGTCCAAGTCTATCTCGACCGGATGGCCATCGATGACCATGGTAACTGACTCAAATCCCATGATCAATCCTCGTATTCGTCGGCCACGTTCGTGTCAACGTCCGCTTCTTCGGGCGCCGCTTCTTCGTGATCCACATCTTCGGGCGCCGCAACCGTTTTTGCTTCTTTGACCTTGTTCTTCTTGCCCTTTTTCTTGTTCTTCTTGCCTTTTTTCTTCTTTTTCTTGTCGACTTGGTCCCGGATTACTTGATCAATCGCTTCCCGAGTCTCTTCGTCGGGCGCCCCGCCAATGTCCTCCGAAGCCTCCGGCTCTTCAGATTCTTCGGCTTTACGTCGCGCACCTTTGCGTCGCGCTTTGGAGGGTTCCAACAATTCCTTTTCCTCTTCGCTATTCAGCCATCGTTTAGCCGCCAAACTCTGCTTGAATTTCAGGATCTTCACGTCGCCAAAACTGATGGCTCCGCCACGCAACCCTTCGGCGTTGTTCGTGCGCCCCTTCATGACGCGACAGGAAAATGTACCGAAATCCGCGATTCTCACCTCATCGCCATCGCCAACCGCTTTCAGGATGTACTGGAACAAAGCGCTTAGCGCTTCCGACGCATCATAATTACCATCCTCGGTCCGGAGCGGGTTTAGCCCTGCTTGTTTTGCTACCTGTTTGAGCGTGGCCATTTCGACACCTCCTTGATACCTTTAGGCCCGACGGGGGGCGGACGCTGATTTTTTGAGCCGTTTGACGGAACCGCCGTTGAAAATGTATTGTTGGCCCCGTCTGTCTGTCTGCGGTTCCAGCGGGATCTTGATGTGGTGACCGGGGCGAATCGCTTTCTTTGCCTCCGAACACCAAACAGACCCAAAACACACAACGTCTATATACCGTAAATCGCCGCCAAGAAGACCGAAAAAGGCCATTTCCTGGCCGCGCTTGTCGATTTTCAGCTTTACATTCGTGACCAACCCGACGAAATACGATGTTGCGCGATCGAAAAACGCCAGATTTCCAATACGATTCGCCGCTCGTTTCACTCGTCGCAATCGGCCATTTCGGCGACGATACGCGTAATCGCCCGACTTCCAGGGATACGTCTTGGTGGGGTGCTTTCCGTCGAGAATTCGTTCCCAAATATTCAGTGATTCTCCGGCGCGTACCCGACGACGATAACGCTCCAAATCAACAGCGAAATGGGCTCTTAGGTTCTCGTATTTGCCATTCGCCGCAGCAAAAACCACGACGGGCGTCCCGATTCCACTATCGATCAATTCACGCATTTCGTCGAACACGTCGATGTCGAATTTGATCCGATTCTGGACTCCGCCCGCATCCTCGACATTAACATTGGCGTAACGTGCGCCCCAAAACATCCGCTCGCGCTCTTCTTCGGACGGCAACGTGCCCGTATGGAAGTCGCCTATCTGATTGTACTTCACCTCGACTATTACGCCAGCGATCCAAACGCTTTGTCCGTCCCAACGCTTCCAAAAACCATCCTCAGACATCGATACGATCGGGACGCGCACGTGGCGCTCGATGAATTCGGCGTACGCGTCAATCGGATGTTTGCCGAATGCGAGCGGACTAACCGATGATGCCACCAGCAAGCGTTCTTCTGGGTCATAATGCGGCTCTTTGCGACTCGCCTGTAGCTCGGTCCAAGCCCCTGCCTCCGATGCTTTCTTAGCCAATTTTGGCCACCACTCATCGACATTTTCAATGAACCACCGAGGGTTCGGAAGCAACGCGTCCAACGCTCCAGCCTTAGCCAACGCCGCGACCACCCCCTTATGGACCTTTCGCCGATCCACCCGCTCCAGGAAATCGCGTAGGGAGCTATACGGCTTGGCTGCCTGAATTGCTGTTGCGGCCGCTTGGCCTACGCCTTTGATATCCACCAAGCTTCCCCGGATAGCGTTAGCGTCGTAATCGATCGTGAAAGCATCCCCCGAAGCCGAAACGTCAGGCGGAAGCAATTCAATATTATGGCGCTTAGCGTCTTTAGCCAATTGCTGAATACGAATGCGCGCAGGTTCGTTCTTGAGCAAAGCCCAATAAAATTGGAGCGGATAATACGTTTTCAGATACATGCCCCAATAGGCGATCACCCCGTAACAAGTGGCGTGACTTTTGTTGAAGCCGTACGAGCCAAAAAACGTAATGGCGTCCATGATTTTGCCGGCAGTCTTTTCGTCCATTCCGGGCGTGGTTTTCATGGCACCTTTGATGAAATTCTCCCGCTCTCTGCCGATCGTTTCGTCACCCCATTTCTTTGCGATTTTGCTACGCAACGAATCGGCCGTTCCCGGCTCGAATCCAGCCACCTGGGTGAAGATCTTGAGCACGTGTTCTTGGTAAACGATGATGCCGAGTGTGTCTTTGGTGATTTCCGATACCGCCGGGTGGAACGCCGTTTTAGACACCAACTTAGGGTTCTTTTTGCGCTCAACATATTGGGTAGCCAGCCCGCTCCGGGCGGTCCCCGGACGATTCAACGCAGTCATGGCTGCGACGTCCTCAAATTTGACGAATTTCACGCCGCTACATATCTTATCCGCTCCAGGCGAATCGTATTGGAAAATCCCTGCGTAATCGTGATCGGTGAAACCCTTCAACACCTTCTTGTCGTTGAGTTCCAATTTTTCCAAATCGATTCGTTCGCTTGTGCGCTCGGCAATCGCTTCCGTCGCATCGCGCAGCACGGTCAGCGTCCGGAGTCCGAGCACATCCAGTTTCAGAAGGCCCATCGCCTGAACGCCGTACATATCAATGGCGGACACCACGATATCCCGCCCTTCATATTTACGTGTTTCCAGCGGAACCATATCGGACAACGGCACGGGACTCGTAATCACCCCAGCCGCGTGGATGCCCAAATTCTTGGCCATACCTTCCAATCTTCGCGCATATTTCAGCACGTCAGGATAACGCTCATTGAATTCTCGACAAACCTGAAAATCCTTGAATGAGTCTTCAATCGTCTGACTCGCACGCTCGTCACCGCTAGACCGCTCGATGATGGAGTTAGTGACCGCATTGACATCGGCATAAGGCACGCGCAGCGTGCGCCCGACGTCTTTAAGCGTTTGCTTCCCCAGCAATTTGCCCACCGTAGCGATCTGACACACCTTATCCTCGCCCCATTTTTGACGCAAGTGCTCGATGATCTCTTGTCGTCGCACATCTTCAAAGTCCATGTCGATATCCGGCATATCGACCCTGTTAGGGCTGATAAATCGTTCGAATAGGAGCCCATGTTCTATTGGGTCTACCGACGTAATCCCCAATAACCAAGCGACAATCGAACCCGCAGCAGAACCACGACCAGGACCGCAAACGATCCCTTGCCCCCGAACCCACTCATACAAGTCCCAGGTAAGCAGGAAATAACCAGTGAACTTTTGCTTTTCGATGGCCCTTAGTTCACGCATTAGGCGTTCCTTATATTCGGCCAACGCGCTATCGTAAGGCACACCCAACCGATCCGCGCGCGCGCGCGCACGTCGCGGGATATCCCGCCAGCTCCACCCCTTCAGGCAAAGATGCTTAGTGAATTCAAATGGACGCCCCGAGAATTCACGAGGCAATTCGATCTCCGGGACTAAACACTTGAACCGGTCGATTTCGATTATCCCCTCATCCACTTGCTCATTCAACACCATCGTGCTATCAAGCGCCTCCTTCACGTGCTTTTTAGACAACGCACTGTGATAGCGACGAAAGGCACGCCACATCTCTCTACGAGTCCGATAATGATACTCATCCCCGTCAAATCTAAACCGATTGGGATCGTCCTTATCCGCACCCGTTCCAATACACAACAACACATCGTGGGCGTCGTGATCTCCCTGATGGACATAATGAGCGTCTTGCGTCGCCAACAATCGCGCGTGCTTCCCCCACCGCTCCCGCAACTCTAAGGCAAAACGATTGGCCTTTACCTGTTCTTCAAGAGCATGCGGCTGAACCTCCAACCAGAGATCTTCCCCAAACCGCTCCCGAAGCGATTCCGCGATTTCTAACGCCCGTTTTTTACGACCAGCAACCAACAGGTCATTTACAGGACTCGACAAACACCCGGTGGCCACGGCCAGCCCTTCACCGTGCGAAAACAGCTCCTCCAAGTCAATACGCGGCTTGTAATAATAACCCTCCAGGTAACTGGCCGTCGACAATTTGAAGAGATTCCGCAGCCCGACCTTGTTTTTTGCCCAAACGGTAAGATGCCACCGATCCCGGATCCCGTGCCGCTCTTCGTATTCACGAATAGCCGATTTGTGGTCCGCCCGTTTGAGCCCTTTGGTAATGTCGTCACGTTCGTCCGGGGTGAGCCCTTTACGCCGCATATCGTGCGCAACGTAAAACTCTATGCCGTAGATTGGCTTAACGTTGTGTTTCTGGCACTCGATCAACTGCTGGTAATACCCGCGCATGGTCCCATGCTCAGTCAACGCAAGAGCAGGTGCTTCACGGCGCTCCGTCTCTTTCACGTAATCAACGACCTTGCCACACCCATCCAATTGCGACATATCACTATGGACATGGAAATGGACAAAATCTTCTTTTTTCGGACCTTTTCCCACGCCAGCTCCAATAAGAACTCAACGCCCTAAAACGTGTGAAATCACATCTTTCAATTCGTTCGGGCAGCCAGCCCTGCGCAGTATCCGTTTCAGGTAATCACGACCGATTCGGCCGTTAGCCAAACTTTCGACATCCACACCTTCATGCCTGCCCGAAAGCAAGAGTGCGTCGTCTCCAGACCGCGAAATACGATATTCCAAATCAAACGGTCGACTCCCTGCGTCGTCATCCGCCTTCAAACCCCCGACCAATTCACCCAGACCGCCCGGACGACGAAGCAAAATGCGCAACTCTTCCAGTTCCAACATCACTCCCGCAGAACACGAACAATTCGACTCAAGCCATCCTCGATAGGGATCTCACCGGTATCCAGCCTAAGTTTGGGGAACTCAATTCGAGCAAACAAACGTGCGAAACGCCGATCCAAAGCGTCCCGTTCCCTTCGAGCCAACACAGCCCCGCTACCCCGTTCTTTCGCCACAGAATGCGATGCGATCAGCCAAACGTACAACACTTTCTGCCTCGACAACGATTCTTGCCACAAATCCAGCAACGGCCCGGCAGCTCCGCTGGGGACGGTCGATTGCTTAAAAACTTCGTCGTAAACCAAGGCAGAGGGCAGAGAACGATCCAGGATCACCGTCGGCTTAAACGCCCGCAGGTATTCAGCCAAGAACATGTCTTCTGCGTACCTATTAGCCGGGATCCCTAAATCCCGAAGTTTTTTCAGCCACCCTTCGTCATGATGCTCACCGCCTCGCCGATAAGCGCGATACACAGGCCACCCTTCTTGTTTGGCCAACCCGGTAGCGTATGCCGTTTTCCCGACTCCATTGGCCCCTTCAAAAATCACGATCACATTGCGCTCCAGATTTCAAATCCGCATAAGCCGATTCCAAAAGCCTCACGGCCTCATCCATCTCGCCCACCGAAACATCCAATACAGGAGCCAGCCGAATCGGACCCGGACGCCAACATCCGAGGATCAACCCACGCTTATCACAAGCACGAGACAACACCCGCGCATCGACGTCGCCATAAGCAGCGAGCATGAAACCGATCCCCTCCACTCGCTCGATCCAAGGCAAAGCAGCCACGCGCGTTCGCAGATATTCACCACGCACACCAACGTCTTCCAAGTACGTCGGCGTCAACAACGAACACATTTCCACGACCAGTTCGCTGGCCGGCGGGCTGCCCCCGAACGTGCTAAAATGAACCCCTGGAGTGAAAACGTCTGCCGTCGCACCCCTAGCCAAGCACGCCCCAACCGGGTAACCTCCCGCCACGGATTTGCCCAAAGCCAACACGTCCGGTTGCACCCCGACAATTTGCGAATACAGGTATCGCTGCCCGCAACGCCCCGTTCCGCACTGGATTTCGTCGAAAATCAGGACGATCCCCCGTTGATCACAATAATCCCGAATACCGCGCAATTGCTCTGCCGTATACGGAACCACGTCATGAGCACCCAACACCGGAGTGACGATCACTGCTGCCGCGTCGTCTGAAATCGCTTCAACGTTGTCCCAATCGAATTTGAAAAACCCGCCCGGGCAAGGGCCCATGCCCTCGTAATGGTACGGGGGACCGTCGCTTGCCGCGACCGCAGCGTAAGTGCGCCCATGAAAAGCTTTGCGCAAGGACCAGATTTCGTGACGCCGCTCGCCCCTTTTGTGCTGATACAATCGCGCCAATTTTATACAAGCCTCTGTGGCCTCCGTGCCGCTATTACAGAAGAATACCTTTTCCATCCCCGTCACGGAACACAAAAGCTCCGCAGCCTCATCCCTCAAGTCGTAATTCACCAAATTGGAACAATGGATCGGATGACGCCGATCCAAAACCCGTCGCCAAGCAGCACGCATAGCCGGATGATTGTACCCGGGCCCTACCGCTCCCGTATCGGAATGAAAATCCAAGTGCCGATTCCCCGCATCGTCGATCAAGTAACTGCCCTCTGCTTCGACAATCCGATACGACCGGCGCTCTACGGTATTCATCAACCGACTCATCGTTTCAATCTCCGTCCGGTATAGGGGTCTCTCTGCCAAAACGTTCGATATTGTTCTGCTCGCGCCGTCATTTCCTTTTCGCGAGGCACACAATATTCGTCCAAAGGGATCGGCCCACGTTCGTCCAGTCCGTGATGGTGAAGATGAAGAGGACAAGGCGGCAACGCATCGTCGCCCGTCAATCGTCGCCGACACTCTTCACGATACACGCAACCGGTGAAATCGTCCCCGTTAAGACATGGCGGGGTAACCAATTCGGCGAACACGGGGTGGACACGTTCGACCAATTCCCGAATCATCCCCTGAATTACCGGCCCCCACAACCCCAATTGAAGAATCCAACATCCCCGCTTACCCACGATATGCTGTAGGGCCCCGATATTGAGCTTCCAGCTGATCCGGTGATGTGCCCCGAGCGGGATTAGCTCCCGCGCATCCTCCATCGGGATCCCCGCTTCGACCAATTCGCGATACAACGTTTGGATCGCGGACATCGTCCTGTGGTATCGCGCTTCAAGTCCCTTATCGGCATGATGCGCGATCGTCGGCGGCAATCGATACTGCCGTTCGTCCGCAAATCGCCCCATATCTTGGATACGCATAGACTGCGACCACCAACTAGATTTGGCCAGATTGGGCATCTCGTCCATCACGAAATCCACGCCCACACGCTCCGGGGACGGCTCCGTCCCGATGCGATGCCGAACCGCTTGTTCTCGCCACGATACCGACACATTCTCCATCATAAACACGAAATCCACGTGTTCGCCGATCGGGATCTTTTGTGCGATAACCGCGCGAAACAATTTTTCCACTTCGTCGGGATAGACGTCCAATCGGATCTCCGTCGGCGTTCGCAACGAGCCAGTGGTTTTGCTCGCTTCCCACACGGAATAGACGGTTTCGAGGGGATGCTTGGTCCACGTGAGCAAAGTGACCTTTGGCTCCTGACATTTCGATTCCGCAAAATTCGCCACGATACAACCTGCTTTCGACAAAATTGGGTCTAACGACGGTATAGTCAACGGGCGTTGGCCGGACTGAATCGCGCTTCTTTCGCTCGCTTAGCCACTTCCAATACAGCATCCCACCCCGCCACCCGACGAATCAGAGTAGTGTTCGGCACGTCCCGATTGTGCTCCCGATCGAAAAGCAAAACCGGCACCCCTACCCCGGCCACTTCTTTGGCGTGTTTTTCTCGATCTTCAACCAAAAACGCTGGGCGCGCGGGCAAAACGTGATCGTGAACCGCTTCCGCCTTATCCTTGTTGAACAAAAGGAGATCGTACGGCACCCCGTGGTTACGCAACCAATCTATCGTATCGGCGTACAACCTCTTGTATTGGCAATACGGGCGAGCGGTGATTATGACGATTTTGTAGCCCATGTCCCGAATCGCCCGGAGTGCGGGGACCGCTCCTGCTATCGGCGCCAACGTACGCAACCCGCCACGCCGATGAAATTCGTCTTTCCACGCTTCGATTTCCTGCGACGCGGCCAACGGTTCCCCTGCCGCCCCTCCTATCTCCACCAACTTCTGTCTCCAATTGGTGAGATCGGCGATCACGTCATCCAAATCCGTCAAAACCACGGGAGTGTGTTCTTGAAGTTCAAGGCGTTCACCTCGTGCTCTATCCTCCACCACGTCCGATTTACGCACGAATGCCGCATGTAATTCTCCCGCCGTTACCTCGTGAAGCTGGCAAATCGCTACTAAATATTTCAAGACATCGGCCGCGTGGTGAGCAACGTCCTGCCTCTCGATCGCCGGAGACTGGAGATAATGCGCCTTGTACCTCGCAGTATAACGATTCAGCTCCGCAACTTCTTCGAGCAGCCCTAACGACAAATCTTTGGCGACTTTTGCCTTTTCGACGTCTACCATGCCATACGGATCCAGGCCGAACGCCTTTTGCTGCTCTGCTTGAATCGCCCACAATTCACTCAACCGATCATCAACCATCAGGGAACCACTTCTTGGCCAACGCCTTGGCCTTATCCAACGTAACGTCCGCCGTTGCCCTCGGATCCCAAGTGGCATACCGGCCTAACGCCGCGGTGTTAACGGGCCACGTGACCCGTTGTTCCAACGGCAATAAATGCCCCTTCAAATCTTGACGCAGGCTAACCAAACTCCAGCCATCGGCGAACAAGAAATTCAAGTCCGACACAAAATCGGCTTGGTTCAGCCGGCCGTTGCACTCCACCGCGTAGTGCCCACCGTCGGGAGAGATCCGGTGAATGTGATTGTGCGGGGTATACGGGGTATACACATAATCCCATCGAGCGTAAGCGTCCACTTTCGGAGCAATTTTCACAACGTTCAATCGCCTAGCCAACGCTTCCGGGACCGGGTAATCCACCAGCCCTTTGATACACCACAACGGGATAGTGTATACCAACCAATCGTAACCGTATCGCGCCCCGGATTTCAGTTCCACCCACTTTTCCGTGGCCCGGGTAACGCTCCCGCGAATCACCTCTTGTCCGCGAGCCAACCCCGACACCAAATCTCGCAAACAACATTTAAGCGCACGCCGCGGCTTATTGTTGGCAGGATCATTCATCGCCTTGGCCAATTCGCCTCCCGGCTCTAATCCACGCGTCTTGCGGTAATGATCCCGTCGGATCCGATCCGCCCGATCCGGGGACATCTCTTCGAAACACCGCGGATAAGGCCTCACCGCCCCTTCGAGCAGCAACCCGCCCCGCACAGCGTACGAGCTATATGGCAATTTCAAGCGCTTTAACAGCGCCTCCATATTCCTGGTGTGGTGGACGTAACGCAATCCGCCGGCCAGGAAATCCCCGCCTAGCGTCTTAGTCGCTTCAACGATCGCCAAAGACGATACGCGACGACGAAGCACGTATGCGGCCAACAAGCCGGACAAACCGCCACCTATAACCAGCACATTTCGACGTTCCATTGTTCGCCTTTGGTTTATGTGGTGGCGCTGTCGTCGCGGGTTCGGCCAAGAACAGCCACCAAGGTGGCAACGACGACAGCGCCATGCCTTCGCCGCACGAAAGGGCACTAACGCGCGGGTGGCGAAGGCAACAATAGTTCTCCACGCTCATGTAATCTTCCAATAACTTCGGCGGCCATGGCGATCCGCTCTTTATCCGCCCGCTTGACCACCGATTTGAACCGACTCTTGCCCGGATGGTCCTGTGCGTCTAATCGGCGAACGAAATCCACGCCAAAAGCCCCATAACCTGTGATAGGGACCGGGAGCGCTAGATCCAATGTCAGCGTCGCCGGACGCGGAATCAGCAAAGCGATCGGGACGTCGCGACCGTCCCCCGTACGACAATAACAAGCCAAATACTTGCTACTACGGCGACGATCTACCATATACAGGTGCCCCGGACGGATAATGGCCCGTTTGCCCGCGAAATTGTACCCGGGCAACTCGTCCAACAGCTGTTCCTTAAAATGCTCAACCAATTTCATGGCTTCGTTGCGCCGCGCTGCTTGCCTCGCATCCAAGGCCTTCCTGGCCTTCTTTTGGAGCCATTTTGCTGGCGCTCGATAATTCCTAGCGAAATGCTTCGGTGATCGCTGAGGATGACCGCGCGAAACCTTCCAACGTCGTATCTCCGTATCGCATAATTTCAGGAATTTGGCGTATCCTTCCAGCGGAACGCCATAAAATCGCTCGTCACCATCGGGATCCAGCTCCTTGCGGATCTCTACGTGATCCTCAACATCCCCGTCCACAGAGATCAGGTATTGCTGAAAAGCAGAACAGCGATCGCGCCACGCGCACACGGCTTGGTCCGCTCGCGTAGCTCCGTCCGGCTGGCCGTCGCAACTCGTATCCCCGGCTTCATACTCGCCCACACAATGGGGCACTCGCATCCTACCGCGTGGCATTTTCAACTCCTGTTTTGAGCGCTCGCACCAATGCTCCGTACCACGGCACCGGCAACTCATCACGAGCGCCGCTTTCGCTGTACACGTCCCCGGTGATCAGGTTACACCGCCCCTCCACCACCAAGGTACAGGCCTCCGCTCCCTTACGCAACATCAAGACCACGCCCCAACGATACCCCCCCACCCTCCGACGCCAATGCCATCCCCCGCAACCCATCTTTGGCCCTGCCACCTCTTCTCGCATCGGGGCCACGGTCTCGCCGTCCAGCCGACGTTCTTCCAAAACCTTGTCCACATATTCTTGGTCGCTATCCGACGACCAACTTTCGTGGATAATCGGCCAAGCTTTGCTCTCGACATATTCGCCGAATAACGTACGGAATTCTGGCCTTTTAGCCAATTTGGTGGCCACTTTTCGGGCCTTATGTAGTGACCAATCTATGGCGTTCTTGGTCACCCCCAATCTTCCGGCCAGTTCGGCGTATCCGCCACGCGTTGTTTCGTCCAGTTGAGCACCAAGAACGATCCGTTCCCGCTCATCCAATTCATCAAACAATCGCTCCCGAAACGTTCGCAGGGGCCCGTCCAATTCAGCTTCAATCACTTGTTGTTCGGGGGTGCGTTCCGGGTCTACCGGTTCTTGATGTGCGGTTTCGGGCCTAGACAGCATCTCGTCGTAAGACAAGATCGGTCGAGGCACTTTAATCCACCCCCCGTCGTCTGCTCGGACGTGCGAATGTGGCGCGTTGCGCTTCAACAAATGGTCCTGGAGCAAAGCACGATACGTATTGGCCACGACCCGACTCAAATAACGGCGCAGTCCTTCGTCGCCGTTCGCTTTCCGCGGGTCGTAATGAGGCAATGCGGCGAGCATCGCCACGCGCGCCTCTTGTTTCGCATCATCTACGTCCAAGCGCGGCAATCGCTGCTGAAGCCGACGTGCCCCGCGTTCCAGATGACGCTCCATCACTCTTTCGACGTCGGGGTACAACTCCCGATGCCCTTCGTCACAAGCGCGTTGATTCATTTGAGCAACCTAGTGCGCAAAAGACGAAAAACCCTTATCGCCAACTGGTCAATGTCGTCTACCACGATGTGATCGGAGCCATTTTTCTCACAATAATATTGACTTACGGAGTCATCTTCACACCCGATCCCCAAGATCTCTATCCCCGCTTTCGACACGCGCTGAATCACTTCGTGTAGGTGCTGGACCTGAAGGCGATAATTTCCTCCGACGCTAGGCCGGCCATCGGAAAGGACCAACAGGATCTTGCGCGACTCTGGCCGCGAAGCCAATCTTGCCGCCGTTTCCCAGACGGCTTCGGAATCGGCGTTATCCCCGCCCGCTTCCATCCAAGCCAAACGGCTTCGCGTATGACGATAACTCTCCCCAAAAAGGTGATACCCGCACCAGCGAAATGACGACGTTCGTCCCCATTCGAGTGTCCTCAAGACCCTCCCCTCCGGCAACCAATTACTATAGCCAATCAACTCAAAAGGGATCTTCAACGAATCCAGAGTTTCACACAACGCAATGGACATTCGACGCGCAGATTCGATGCGACTCAACCCGCGGCCATAACTCATCGACCCGCTCTGATCCACCAAAATCGACACGGCCACATCCAAAGTTTCGCCTTCGACGCATTGTGTAAACAGCGCACGATCGCCCGTAGCGACGCGAGCCAGACGCGAACTATCCAACGTGCCGGTGCGATGGCCGGCGGTATCGTAGGCCAAAGCACGAGAACGCAAAACAACCAACAACTTGGCCTTCAACGCGCCAATCTGCCGAAACACCTGCCTTTTAGCCGCTCCATAATCCCAACCGACCGACCCATGTGAATCCAACGAGATCCAGCGATCGCGCGCCTTGGCCGCCGGATGTGCGCGATATCGTCCCGTCGGCTCATCAGGCAAATTTTCGATCCGAGCCTCCAAGTACCGACGCAACGACGACGCGGGGTCTGAATCCGTTGCGTTGGCGCTGATCAAACGTCGTGCCCCCGCGACGCTATCACCCTCCTTTACCGAACCATCACTAGACGCACGAGGTTGCCCGCTAGTGCGTGATTGCCCCTCCCCCTGGGTACCGGTATCGGCACCGTCTTTTCCTGCCTCAGACGACGATTCTGATTCCGCTTCCTCGCTTAACTTCGCCACGACCCGCTCAGCCAAGCACAAAGCGTCTTCCGCCCAACACATTCCAGGGATAGCGGCGATTTCGTCCGCAATCAACTTCAACGCAGCTGTGGTGTTTGGCTCTAGGCCCAACGACGGTCGCCCCATCGCAACTTCCAAGATCGCCAACCCGAATTCGGTCCAAGGGTCCGGGGCCGGGCCCTTTTCCGCCCGTAACGCAAACGCGTGTTCATTCAACGCACGCAAGTTATCAGCCATTCCGGGGTAGCGCTCGGAATACTTGCGCTCAATTCGCAAATCCTCGAACACATTAAACATATATTTCAAGCGGTTACTGCGGCACTCCGACAACAGCGACATCGGGGTACGGCGACCGGCCTTTTCGTGTTCGCGTTCTTCGGCCACATGCGACACTTCGTGATCCAGCATCCCGTGGAGGATCCGACGAGCATCCGCCGGGAGTTCGTCACTGCGGAAAGGGATGCTGATCACTTGGCCGTCGGTACAGCACGCCCCACCCGTCGGCTCGATCCGTACGTCCCAACGCCGCGACATCGCACGAGCGATCCGCTCCATCGGACCCAACAGCGCTTTTTCGGTCGCAGAAATCACAACGCCACCTCCCCACCGAAATAACGCTGAATCAGCCCCTCGACGAACACGCGATCGTCTTGGCCCATCTTCCCCAATAAAGTGATCTTCGCGGCTTTTCTCGCGTCGCCCAACCGCTGAGTTGCCGCAGCCCAGAGGATCAATCGACGCGTGCCCAGCGACCCGTAGCATTCCTCTGCCCGGATCGCCGCTCGCACCTTATGCGCCACGGACACCATACGCTTAGCCAAGTCGCTCTTCACGCCTGTCCTAGCCACCAAAATCCGGATCTCGTCGTCGCGGCCGGGATAATCGGCTTCCAGTACCACACCAAAACGATCCATCGTCGCTTCGTTCAGAACATTCGTCCCAGCGTACAGTCCCGTCCCGTCGCCCCTCCCGTTCGTGTTGTCGCTGGCGAAAATCCTGAAGTGGGGGTGAGGCTTGACGATCTCGCCGTTGTTCTCGGTGAGGATCAAGGACCGCCCCTCCAACACCGCTTGGAGCTTCATCATAACACCGGCAGGGGCCGCTGTTATCTCGTCCAAAAGCAACCACCGGCCATAACGCATGGCGGACGTAAGCGCGCCGTCTTTCCACGTCGTCACTTGTTGGCCTGTATCCGAATCCAATTCCAACTCGATTTTGCCAACGAATTCGTCCGCCGTGAACCGTTGATTGAGCTGAATCCGAATCGTCGGCTGACCCACCAACGCGGCCAAACGCTCGAACAACGTGGTCTTTCCGCACCCCGCCGGACCGAATACGAACACTGGTGTGTTTTGCTCCGCGCCTAGCGCGATGCTCTCCAGCTGATCCTTTTCCCGCTCGCCACAGATCCAATTCGGGTCGTGCGGGGGCACCAATGCCAATTCCGCGTCAGGCAACCCGCGCCTCTGGTCCAACGCGATCCTGCCGAAAAGCAATGGCTTCTGTGATTCGTCCCCGACCGACGGCCTGGGCGGCTCGATTTGAGGTGAGTCTGAATCCGCGCGACGCTGTTGCCCTGCCGACGCGCGTTGCCTCGCCCAATCGCTAATTGTTTCTGCGTGCGGGAATTGGTCCCGATACTGCTTGACGTTAATGCTGTGTGCGCTTTTCAAATGGACGTCCAAACGGTGATATCGGCGGAAACACAATTGGCACGTGATCTTTTGCCGTTCGGAGCCGTCGGTTTGACGCTTTGTCGTTGTTAGAGTCATGGCCGAACCCTTCAATGTTGTTGCTTGACTATTCTAACCGGATCCTCCTTGAAGGGGAAGAAAAATTTTCGCCGCCACCTATTTTCAGTGCCCGTACGCGCGTTTTATCCACCCTTTGGATTTTTCCAACGCTCCGAAAACCTGTTGAATGCGCCCACGATACGGGGTTGCGGCGGCCATAGCTTTGTCTGCTTGTATGCGGGTGGCTGCGCCCGGGTCCACCCCGACGGGGAGCGTGGCGATCGAAACGTGGTCAAAATGCGCCACCAATCGAGCCGCGATCGCTGCTGGCGCCTCCAGTTCCTCCGGATCCATCAAGATAGTCACCGCTGCGTCCGAGGGCTTCCGATACAACAAAGATAACTGATCCACGTGGAGCGCTTTACCCATCAAAGCCAACGACGGGTACCCGTGCTGCCACATCTTCATGGCGTCAAGAGGCCCCTCCACCAATACCACATCTCCACTTACGGGCGCCAAATTCCACCCACACAACAGTTTCCCGTGATTCACACCCGGCGGATTCAGGTACCGTGGCTCTTGTGCCCCGGTGGTGTCTCTTGCTGTGAATGACCGACCCCCTGGACAGTCGACCGGGATAATCACCCGACCGGCATAGCGACCCACTCGGCACCATCCTAGCCCCCAAGCACGCGACGTTTCGCGCTGAAATCCCCGACGACGGAGATATTGCGGGTGGCGCCAACGGCCGTCGTGATACACCGGGATGAATCCTTTTGGTGGCGGACAATCCGGGGGACCGGCTTCATCCGGGGCTTCGTCGCCGCATCGCAACTCTCGAATCCGCTCCAGCAGCGATGCGGTGGTTTCCGCCCGACGGAATTCGACTTGGCGCCGAAGCATGTAACTGCGCGCTTCGGCATAACTACACCCTTCTGTGTGCGCGACGAAACCGACCAAACGCCGTCCCTTCGTCTCACACTTAAAGCACACGTAATGCCCGCTTTTGGCATCCACGTAAAACCGGCCAGGCTTATCACACCACGGGCACGTCCCGACAATCTGCCCGCTCGCACTTTTGCGCGCATCAGGCAAGTTACGAAACACATATTCTTCAATATCGAATCGCTTCACCACGGCCCCCAACCCAATCGCCGAATCAACCCCTGCCCCTCCGGGGCTTCTGTCCCCCAACGATCCCAACCCTCTGCCCGCTCCCGAGCGAATAGCTCCAGGCGCGGCATAACGTCATACAATTGTTCTACCCGACGACGGGCCTCTGGCGGCTTTGCCGAATGTGCGCCACGCGCGGCGAATATGACTTGATGAACATCGGCTCGGCAGCGACGCAGGCCCCTCCCTCGCACACCCAACAGGCACTCCTCTGCGTTACTCCGGGTGTAACGCCCCCCGCCCCAAGTCGGACTGCCCCCGTCCCGCGTAAGCTTAATCCAAACGAAAGCCACGGTCTTGTACGCGTAGCCCCAAGCCTCCAACAAGCGCAACGCTTCCAACCGCATCGGATACGTCGCCCACATGAACAGCACAGAGTCATCCGCCGCCATATCGTACACAGGGAGCGACATCAATTGAGGCAAGGCCAATGTCCCGTAATGACGCTCTGCGCCGATCCGACTTCGCGAACTATCTCGATACCGCCACGGGGGATCGGCCATAATTATGCGATATCGCTCGCTCATGCCTTCACCTCGGCCAGACGCATGTGACTAAATTGGGCGTCCAACGGAACCGTGGCGCGGCTAACACCATCTCGGTATTTGCCCAAATACGCCTCCATGTAGTGCCCCTCCAATTTATATGGCCCAGCCACCGCCACTGTTTCCTCATCATCATCATCGTCATCCCCATCGATTGTGGTGCGACGACCCTTTTTCGCTGGAGTGTTCAAGGACAAAACCAGGTCGGCGATACGCGCCTTATCGTAGCTCTCGCCGGTGGCTTCCGCCGTGGCGATCGCGTCTGCGTATTCACGCCCCGCATGGGTTGAAGTCCATAGTGCGTATCCTTCGCCCGCCAGAGCCGCCAGATCCCAATACACAGCAGATTGGGACAGACGGAACGACTCGTATTTTTGTTCAGATCGCATATGGTCGCCCGAATCCACCAAAATCAACTTCGGACGGAACGACTCGCTTGCGGCCAAATCCTCCAAGACTTCTCGCAACGAACCAATCGTACAAGCACCCAAAGGCATTTCGACGATCCGGAGCTTCTCCCCAAAGTGCGAACGCGCCTTCTTCAGCCGATTGTCGATCTCGCGCAATTCAGACGGCTTGTAGTCATACGTCTTGATTTTGTTGTAGTCCATGCCGAGCCATCGGCTGTCGAATCTCTGGGCGATTTGTAATGCCGGCATTTCCAACGTAGCGTACAACGTCGGGATCCCGCGTCCCACTGCCGTATACCCAAAATTCATCAACCCGATCGATTTACCCACGCCGGTGGTGGCTAAGAGCAACCCCATCTCGCACACCTCCAGCCCCCCACTCAAGATCCCGTCTATCGTGGGCAATCCGGTGGGAACCCGCGCGATCTCTTCCGGGTGATCGCGGCGATATTTGCGCAATCGCTGTCGTTCGTCGAATCCCTCGATCCATGGTTCAATCACATAATCCTTGGGGCGAGTATCGCGGCGTAGCGCGCTTCGCAACTGCTCATACACCCCATCCAAATCCCCCGACTCCAACCGCTTCGCCGCACCCTCCAAAGCGGCTTGCGCCCCGACGAAACGCACAAACTTGGACAATTCTTCCAGGGTGGCCGACGATGCCCGGGGCTTCCGCCGATAGGTCTTGCGCACGAATTCCAAACATTGCTGGTAATCCTCTTGCTTGGCGAAATCCGCGCGGGCCCTATTGACCAAAATCCGGACCGTAGCCCGCTCGTGGAATTTGTCCCAGATCTCCTTGAGGGCCCCCCAGACCCAAGCGTGCTGGGGCGTAGCAAAATGGTGCGCGTCCAATACGCGCGACGCACGCTTCAAGTAATCTGTGTCTTTCAAGGCCTTAGCCAGGATATCGCTTTCAAATTCCACATCGAATTCGGTCATTTGACGCGGCGTCCCTTCCCCTGTGGTGTACCGCCAACGTACCCCATGGCTTTATCCATCGTCTTGTGCTCGTTTACGCGGCCGTCCCGAGTCTGTAGGGCCAAGATCGCGTACCGCCCAGATAACACGGACATGGTGCTATCGGAATACCTCTGCCCCAATTCCGACAGTCCTAATCGCGTCCCCAACAACGTTGGACTCAATTCGCTTCCGCGATTCTTCAACAATTCATCCACGTACTGTGGATATTGCTCCGTCCCCAAGTCGTCCAACGCCACAAAATCGCTCGTAAGCAGCCAATCCAATCGACGAGCAATAGCGGGTTCCTTCCAACCATCACGGATGTGCTTTTCCAGCTCCGATGCCCGCAGGTAACAAGTCGTCCGGCCCCTTTCCACCGCACGGCGAAGCACAGCAGACAGCAGCATGGTCTTACCGCTCCCGGGCCTACCCGTGAAACACAGCCCGTATCCACTGCGCAACGCTCGTTTCAGCCGGCCCATATACGGCAACACCCGCTCGCGGTACCCTGCGAATGAACGAATGTTTTCCGGGATCACCTCCCAAAATTCCCGGGGCACCCCCGCCTCGTACAACCTCACCAGCAAGTTACAACGCTTATGGCATTCGCAGTAAGCGTCCGACCCGTCGCAACGGCGGCAATTGTTCACCAACACCAAACGAGTCTCACGCTCAAACTCCAGCACCTCCACCTCGCTACGCACGACCGTTGCCCTTGTATATGTTTTTTATCACCCAATCCACCATTTTCTTGGTCTTCCCTGCCACGAAAATCTCATAACCGGCGGTTATCGATCCCGCCAACGTCTGGACTTGGAGCAATTCTTGGTCGGTCATGCCCCACGTTTGGAGGCCCGCCCGATTCAGCCCGTGACGTACCCGTTTATCGAGCACAGCGGTGCCGCTGAAAATCTTGCCGGAGTCCACGCTTTCACGCGATCTCGCACGGATCTCGTCAATGGTCCAACCGCCTATTGTGTCCGGGCCTTGCTCGGCAACGACAGCGACGACACGCGGCGATTTCAGAAACGTCACCGGGGGCAAGGTCATCCGGCCATCGGCGAAATCACGGATGTGCTGGTGCCAATATTCGAGCACCTGGCGCGGCGTCACCCGATGAACCAAGCACTGGATAGCCGCCATCTCGCAATGCCGCTGCTCTTTTTCGCCCATGCGGTAATTCGGCTGTCTGCCCGCGGCTTTTTCGACTAGCCGACGATATCGGCAATAGATGCGGCTGTATTCGATCCCAAGTTTCTTGACTAGCTGACGCCGCACTTTGGCTTGCGGCGGCTTGTCTAACACTTCCATCATGTCGCGACGCATCTTTTTACTGGGCGTAAACGATACGACCGGGCGACCCCATTGGTCCAATCGAGTCCAGTCTAACAGTTTCCCCACACTTTCCGCTCTTTTGGAAATTAACAACCGCATATAAGGGCTGTCATTTTGCGTGTAAATTTCCCCTTTTCTGCTATAATTAAGTATTCGTTCTAGCCTTTTAAGATCTATTCTATAAGAATATATATATAGATCCCCACTTAGCGGCACAGTCGTCCCGTTACGCGTACGGCCAACTACAACACCACTCACGCTAACCTCCTCAAACTGTTTGACTTTTGCTGTAACACAACGCTGTTTTCGAGCCTCTTTCCAAACGACAGACTCTCGTTTTTTCTTGTGCGTTATTTTCCCAATATCTTGGCGTTGAACTGGCTTTTTTGCTGTTTTTTTGCTGTTCGACGAATTGGTTTTTCCTTCGCTACGGTCCCAGCACGCAACAGCGTTCATCGTAACGTTCTTACGTATACGTTCGTTTGCTTTTAGCGTGTAGCTTTCAATCCTCTGTGTTTTCATGTGTGGTTGTTTTGCCCATCGACCCAAGCGATCTCTCCACCGGGGTACGGCCTCGCCCGGAATCAAACATTTTTGACGTGCCCCTTTCCAACGAGGCAAATCTACCATTATGCTGCTCCATTGCGTGTAACGCCTGCTGTAGGCAACATCAAAATGATGCGCCAATATCGCGAATATAATACAGTTAGGGCCGCGCACGCGTGGGCCGCGACTATCTCGGGCCTTGCGGCCGTATAAAAACGTGCGCGCGATGCCTTATTGCTGTGGCTCCGTATCGACTTCTTTATGGCTGCTAGAAGGCTTCGATTTCTCCTCAGAAACACAGGCCCTATCTGTATTTAGCATATTGGGCCCATAAGCGTGTTTTGGACCATTAACACAATTATGGGCACTTACGAGCCCTAATTTCACGGTTAGCGGCCCCTTCGGGAGCACAAGGCGTTTTCGCAACTCCACGCACGTAGGATGGTACACTCCTTGTGCTTTGTAAAGGCGCAGATATCCCTTGCGCTTTAGCTCTTTCAGAACGGTCCATATCGTTGTGTGGGAAATATGAAGGACGTTCGCGCGTAGCGCTTCCACGCCGCCAGTCAGTTCTTCTTCATCGCACGCCAGCATTCGGACCCAAGCGCGAAAAGCAGAAGCACTCAACTCTTCGTACGCTTCCGCGATCGCGATCGCTTGTTCCGAATGGCCGCGTTGTCTTCCCAAATGGGGCATTGCCTATTGGCCTTTGTTTATTCGATACGTCTGCGGGAAGTCTTAGCGGATTTGCGCGCGTGGCGCTGATTTTCGTTTGCGAAAATCGACCTAGCCCATGATTTTCACAAGAAAAGCCGGTTCCGAGCGGTACACCTGGAGACGTTCCTTGGAGTGCTTGGCGAAAAACCGATTAGTTAGATCGACAAAGTCGACAAACACCGCTTCCATCTTGCCTTCGCACGGGGTCATATTTCGCATCCTCTGGATGGCTGTTTTGACGTCGCGTCCCCCCTCGGCATTGATGACGCAACTTACCTCTGGAATGTCTACGCCTTCAGCGAATACCGTACCGATGATCAAGTGGATATGGCCCTGTTTGAACTCTTCGATCTTTTGGGCCCGGACGTCCGACGGATCCGAACCTACGATCGTGGTGAAGTGTTTGCGTAGGGCTGTGGCGTTGATTAAGCTGGAAAGGAACCGTATCTGATTCAAGCGATTTGAGACGATCAAGACTTTGTGGCCGTCGCACACTTTCTGGAGAGCAATCTCCGCTACCCGACGATTACGCCATTCGTTTTCGTAGATCAAGGTATTGAGCAATCCTTGGCTCCATTCCTCCGTTTCGTGCCCGGTCGGTTCCGAGCAACGCCACAGCTCTATCTTCTGCCGCATCAGGTAACCTTGCTCGATCAAGTCCGACGTGGCCACTTCATACCGCACGTTTCCACAACACGCCTTCAGCCAGATCACGCCTCGTTCATTTTCTCGGTCGTTGTCTAGCTCGATCGTAGCGCTCAGCCCTATTCGGTGTTTGGACGCGATATTGAGCATGGTCTCGTGCCAAGCTTCGCCACGCGCGTGGTGTACCTCATCCCAGATCAAGAGATCGTAGCCGTACGCTACTTTGGGCCAACGAGGGTCCGTGGGCGCTCGGACTTTACGTCCAATTTTGTCTTTGCGAATCCCGCCACGCGCCTTGGATAACGTCTGTATGGTCGCCACCGTAATGGCACGTTCTTCCCATCGCGAATCGCCGATTACGCCTACCTTACACAATAGCGACTCTTCCAGAGACTTTTGTGTTTGGTACAGTAGCATTTGGGACGGCACGACGAATAGCGTCCGCCGTCCCAATGCGCGAATGATCCCTGCTGCCGTTTTGGTCTTGCCGCTTCGGATGGGCATTTTCAGTAGCCCGGAGCCATAGGACCACCCGTCGGGTTCGTCGGTGACCGCCTTAACAGCGGCTTGTTGATACGGGCGGAGGATTAACTCCGACGCCCATCTGTATTGGATGCGTTTTGAAAATAGCTCCCTTTCGTCGATTACGTCGGGGTCTTGTCCGGCTTCACGTGCTATTCTCACCATGTCTTCCAGCAATCCGACCGGGGCCCGGTACCCTTTTGAGCCGCTGAATTTGAGCAGCCGTTCACGACCGTCCCAACGCTTAGCACGAAACGCTGGGCTGAATCGGTATCCCGCCACAAGATAGCTAGTGGCGCGGGTTAATTCGCGGATTAGAGATTGGGGGGCGTGGCGGATGGCCACGTAATGGTTATTGATGATGAACTGAACCATACGGGTACGCCTATCGGATTCGTGTGATACGAACTGATTATTAGGCGCGAGAATGGCCGCGAGTCGAGTCCTAATCGTTGTCGCTTAGCCCGGTTTTTTCTTCTGGAGCGCTCGCTTGAACAAACGAAGCCGACCAATGAGTTGGTCAATGCCTTCATACGCCTGCTTGGATTGACGATCCGCTTCGGCGATTCGCCTTGCCCGTGGTTCGTCGCCCAATCGGCGTAGCGTGTGATTGTGTTCTTTTCGGCTCCATTCGAGCCAAAAGATCTCTGTTTCGTCCAACGCGTGGACGCCGCTGTTTTCACTCTTCATGGCGTTGTTTCTCCAGGATCTCTCGCAACGTGTCATCCAACTCCTTGGCTAATTCATGATATTTGAGGGATTGCTTTTCGGACTTGGTCACTAACCGATTGTAGAGGGTGGTCACCTGGCGATCTTTTCGTAATAATAGCAGAGTCAACGCAACCACGGCCACGCCCAGCAGGCTGTGTTCGGCGAACGTTTTGATCAAGTCGGTCATGGGGATAATGCCCCGATGGTACGGGCCCCTACGTATGTAAAAATCACAGTCGTGGCGATCCCGATAGCAAAACCTAACCACCGATCGAAAACACATCGGTCGGCACAGGCGCCGCTCCGGGCCGCGTCTAGGTGCTCTAGACAAGTCGCTTCGATCTGGCGCGCTAGGTCTTGATCGGCACGACGGGCAGTTTCACAACGTTCCAAATCGATTTCCGTTTCGGCCAAATCGATGTAGCGCGGTGGGGGCAAAAGCAAACCGGTGTACGGCGCCACGGAACCGCGTTCCAAAGGGATCGCCTCTGGCGTCGTCGTGGCTTGGGCAGGGGCAACTACTCCCAAGGCAACGACGAAGGCAATTGACGTCGGTGTCGTTCGTACCACGCCAACCATATGGCTTGCTCCTTTGGGTTTTCCATCCGGGCAATCTGGGTCAGGGCCCGCGTGCGCTCGTCCATATCGGCGACCAATGCCTTGTATTCTCGCTCGCGTCTGCCCAACAAGTTTGCCATATCGTCGTGAAACGTAGGACGTGGGTCGCAAATCCGTCGATTTTGAACACGGAAGGCAACGACATAGGCCAAAGCGGCAATTAAGATCCCCCACCACAACGCCCACCTTCGCCACCAGTCAGAACAGCGATTTGCTCTCATGATTGGCGATTTTCGCTATGACGTTTCGTCGCTGTTTCGTGCCAACCGACTGCGGCCATCCCGGCTAGGATCCCGGCAACGATCGAATTGGGGACGGACGCTCCGGTCTGGTACGCGCTCAACCCTCCGAGGAAGGCCCCGAGAGCAGCGGCGATATACGGTTTTGTCCACTTCCATCGATTCACCGTGAACCATTCGTCGATGGGGCCAAATCGCAAAAGCGTGATCAACAAGTTGATCAAGGCTATCAGGCCCGCGATCGCCCCCAAATTACGCCAATCGTCGATTGCTTTCGCGAGCTGTGTGAATAAGTCGGGTAGCGTCGGGGGCAAAGGCGGGCCCTCTTGCTCCGTAAAGGCTATCTCTGCTGCGTCTGAAGTCGTGCTTGGGTAACCGGTCGGGTGAACCGTTGACGGCTGTACGGTCACAAATTCGGGCGCCGGTATGGCGTTGGCGACGAACGTGATCGGCGTCGTGGCCAATGCCCACAGCAAAGCACAAGGAAGCATGAACCCTCCAAGAAGTCAGTACCCGGTAGCGAATTGGAAATGCATGTCGTCTCTATTTCGCCAACGACCGCCCCATTGAAATCCGTGTTGCTCAAATACGGCCACCAATTCCGCGGGTTGATTTCCGACTCGCCCGACCGGGTTGCTGGCCCAATTGATGTCCCATGCGATAGCCCACGAATGTGTGGACAATCCGCGTTTAGGATCGTGCATCTTGTGGCGCGGACACCAGCACCCGAATTGGTCAATGTGACGATCTAGCCCAAGGTCCGAAATGGCTCGGAATAGCCGTTCATTCACTTCCACCAATGCTACGTGGATTCGTTGAGAACCTACTACGGGAAGCATTTTGCGTATGATGTTGCGTTTTGCCCAATCTTCATCGATTTCCACATATCCGCCAGCGGCCGACACGTAGCCGAAATCGCCGAATACGCGCTTGATTTCAGCGAGTCCGTGGGGGGCTTTTGGAATGGATACGGCGGTGGACCCTGTTAGCGCGTTTTTGGCTTCGATGGCCCGATCGAGGGACGTTTGTGTGACGGGGTCTACGATACCGTCCACGAAATGGGCCATTTGAAAATCGACGACTGCTTGCTTGGTCTTCGGGCCGAACGTTCCGATCCCCCGCACGTCCGGATCCAAAAAACCGAGTTGTTGGAGCTGACGTTGGACGGCTACCACGTCTTTGCCGGTACACCCCTTGCGTAGCGTCAATTCAGCCTCCACTTCAAGCCGGTGGGGCCGGCGGTTGTTTTTCGGTGCTGTTTTTCTTGGCTTTCCGTGACGCTCCGTTGCCCGCGTCTATTGGAGCTGTTTTGCCGATTGGCGTTTCGTCCGTCGGGTCGGGGATCTCTTCTGATGGCATTACGCCTTCGGGAATCGGTGGCGGCGGTTCGGCGTCTGTGCGACGCCCTTGTTCCGCGCTAATTAGAAGCGTGGCGTATGCGTTTAGCTCACCGGATTGACGGTTGATGTTGCTGTCGAGATCCTGTATCTGCGCACGTAGGGCTTCCAGTTGTTTGTCCGCACGATTGCGAGCGTCATTTAGACGTTGGATCCCCTGCGAGATCTCGCGCAAACGCTTCACCGCCTCGCCTTCCAGCGGGCTATCCGTGGGGGCTTCCCGCCGTCCTGCCTGAAGGTGTTGGATGTATTCTTGTTGTTCAACGTCGGTCATTTTGGCCATAATTTGTGAATCCTTGTTTTGTGTTACAGCGCTCTAGTCGGACGGTAACGGATCGGCCGGAGCGGGTCTAGCTGTCGGCGGTTACAGTCCGTCTGGCCGGCCGAATACGGCGAACGTGAAGGATGGGTTTGCGGGGATGAGAGCCCAAGCCGGCGTGGACGGCAATCCGGTGATTTTCCAGATTGTGACGCGAATGACTGTGGCGCTTTGGCGTGAAGCCTGATAAGTGTACGCCGTATTCGTTTCGGACGAAATCACGTGAAGGCTAAGGTGGTAATTCTCGGCATCCACTCCTTGGTCCAACGTGATATCGTACACTCCGGTGGAGACGTTAGAAATCGAAGCGACGTTCCAGTGATCCGCGTTCAGCGAACCCAACGCCACCGAACCGGTGGCCAACACACAATTCAAGCCAGTGTGGGCTGTGGCTTCTTGCGCGGACGCGGGAGAAGGGTCGGAGGTGTCAATCGCTAGCGTCCATCGTGAAATCACTCGGTTCCAGGGTCGCGTGGTGTTACCGAAATTCGGGCCGGGGACGTTTACGGGGGACAAATCATCGTTGCCAGAATCATATTTCCACAACCCTGTGCTGTTATATGACCAAGTAACGTCGTCGGCGAGTGTGTCGTAGGCGATGTCGAAACTTGGGCTCCCTGTGCCGTCGGACAGACCGAGAATAGCGGATTCGCTTAGGCTGTTGGTTATCTGGACTCGGGTGTTCGTCAGCCCGCTACCATTACCGACATAAATCCCCGATTCCGCAATTGGCGCTGAGGTAAGCGACCCCACGAGCAATTGCGTCCGGCTAGGGGTCAGAGCGCTAATCAGCGTCATGCGTCGAATATTGCTTATGACCCATTGGTATTGGTCCGCCGAACGGTCGTATAGGCAATAGTCGTTCGTATCCACCAGCCATTGGGGGTCGCTCGTGGATAGGAGTAGCCGGTGGTCGGTGTCGCCGAAGTATCCACGGGTGACATAGGCGTTGTTCCAAAACGTCCCTGATGCCCCAATATTGACCGTCGCTCCGGCCAATAGGTCATTGTTTACCGTGATGTCGTTGCCGGTACCCAATTCCGAAAGGCTATCCACGTACAGGTCTTGCGAATACGTCCCTAACCAAGCATTTCCGGCACTATTGCCCGAATTGTAAGTGACGTCCGCAGCAGGCAAGGCGTCCCCTTCCACCTTCATTTCCGCGGCGTCTATCGACCAATGAACAGTTCCATCGATACGGTATTCCAGGCGGTTGCTGGCGCGAACGAATCGGATTTGATCGTCTTCGGTTGTGTCCGTGTCTAGGGTGAACGTCGGATTGCCGCCGATGATCTGAGTGTGGAAGTTGACTTCGTTGTATTGCTTCAACGCCCATAGCTCGTTCCACCGCAACGGCGTGGTGTTTTCGCCAATATTCTGTGTGTCGGTGGCGTTCGGGACGAAATCGCTGGCCAAAGAAAGGTTGTTCACATACATGAAATTCCAGGGCCGGCCCGATTCCCCCAGATTCCACGTCCCGCCCGCAGTCGGCACCAAGTTGTTCGCCACGCCCCGGCCGGCGGAATCGTCTACGTTCAGGTCATGAGTCGCGACCAATGACCATCGTCGCGACGTGCTGCCTAAGCTTCGTACTGCCCCGCTATCAGGCAAAACGTCGCTGGCCACCCCTTCGCTCGCAGCAGTGCTCAAAGTCAGCACGTCGATCAAATTTGGCGTTAGGGTGCCCGTGATCTCTACCGCTCCACCGACTTTCAACGCGTGGGTGGCGTCGGGGAGCGCTCCGATGCCCACCCGTCCGGACGAACCGTCCACACGGAAATAGTTGGCTGTGCCCGCGACGTCGGTGTGGTGCCACGTGCCCTTGATCGTGTGGAGATCGCTCGCGGCGTCGCCGGCGGTGAGATTCTCCGTGATCGTTTCGCTTGAAATGACTTGGACGACATCCCGTTGGGTCGTTTCTCCCTTAACCTCCAGATCGCCGTCAATGACCACATTCCCGGCCTCATCGACCTGAAATCTCACCGTGCCGGTGGAGTCGGTGACGCGCACTTGATCTTCGGCGGTTTCGCCGGCAATGGCCTTAACGTCGATTTTCAAGCGACCATTCGACGCCACCCGGGTGATCTCGTTTAGCTGCGGGATGGAGGCGTTGAATTCTTGTTGATCTGACGTGTCGAATGTCGTCGGCGGATTTCCCGCTCCCGCTCCGGTAACGATCCCGACGAACGCGTGCGTGGAGCTATTCCGCAAATCTGTGTTGCGTTTCACCGACGGGCCAAGAAGTATCACAACGTAATCGGCCGCTGTGGTGGAAACGGCGCTTTGCCCGAGCGTCCCTGATGTGGTGATCTGGTTGAAGCCGCCGGTGTAAGCGACGGTGGCGGTTTCGATTGCGATTGCTTCGGTGAGTGCGTCGGTTGCCGGCGTGGCCTTATACACCAGGACTTGGCGGCCCGTGTTATCCACCCCAGTTTCCGTGACGCTATCCACCGTGAATGTGATTGTGCCGCCGTTGTCGGTTACTGCGTCCGGCGTACCGGCTTCGCCGATTTCGTCGGCGAATGCTGTGTATTCAGGCAACCCATTGCGCGGATTCGCCGCCACCTCGGACGGTTTTTCGCAGTGTGATAACCCCACGTAATAGTCGATAGCACTGGTGTTTTCGAATTGGATACCGGATACGGCGCCTTGGGCAGGATCCAATATGTGGCCGAGCCCATCGGCGGCCAACGCGGTCCCGGTGATTTGAAATTGGTCGTTGCCGTCGGCGGCCAAAGCCAACGGGCCGTACGTCCCTCCGGAAGCGTAGACTCTTGCCGCTTGCTCACGAATTGAATCGCGAAGGTACGTCAGTAGCCGATCCCCTAGATCCGTATCGCCCAATATCCTCTTGGGTGTGATGTTCGCGAATACAGCGCCCGTGGCCATGATGCCCTCCTATGCGTTGATGTCGATGATTTCCGAGTCGCTCGGGAGGGGCATCAATTCCACTTCATCGTACGCGGCAGCCACGCCAGCGTCGTGAAATAGGCCAACTGTCCCTTGCGAATATTCGCTATCGGTCACGTTGATTACCAAATCGTTGTCTAAATACACTTTGATACGCGTCGTGCCCCCTTCGGGGGTGGCTTGGACCCGTACGCCGTAGTACAAGTCATTCACCAACGTACTCCACGCGCCGTAATCCACATCGGCGAGCGTCGTCGGGGTCCCGCCGATTATCTTCAAAAGTTTCACACGATTGTTTAAGATGTCGAGCCCTACTCGATACGCGTTGTCCACGTCTGTGGCATAGAATGTGCCGCCAACCAATGCCCCCGCCGTGGTAATTGTACTTTTTAAGCACCAATAGGCCAGGTAATTGCCCCAAGTGTCATTCCCATTTACACTCGCCAATACGGCTTCGGCCACGCCATCGTCCGGCAAGGTCGCGATGCCGTCTGTGACGGTAGGGCCCGTGCCGCCCCATTGGGTCGTATCCCCGACCACCGTGAATTCATCCAAAAACAACAGATAAGTGACCTCGAATCGTTCGCCGATTGGTCGCATGAGATTTAGCAATTGGCGAACCACCGCACGATCCAACGTTCCGTCGTCAACAATGCGTAGGTTGCTGGTGTATTCCGCGTCGCTGGTCCCGGGCGTCCCTACCGCCCAAGAGTCTGCCCCTTCGTGGACTTCGCTCAAGACGGTTTCGCCGACAATCCACCGAAAATAGAACCAGTTCCAAAGACGTTGGCGCGCACCGGTAACCAGAGTCAATACGTCCAGCAACGTGTCTTCCGCTCCACGTCGGCGCCAAAGCGGGATAGACGTTGCGATCAATCGGCGAAGCGTAGCCGCGTCCAAAGCGGAAGTGATATTGTCATATCGCGGCGTCCACCCTACGATATTTTTCAAATATTGTAGGTAGTCGTCGGGGCACTCGGTGAGGCTCCACAGCTTTTTGATATCGAACAAGGACGTCTGTGTTTGGAGCCATAGGGCTTGGGGCCCCTGAAGATAGCGTTTCACGAACAACCCACCACGTTGAACGTCTTCCCTCCGTATCGGTTCGATCAGAAACCGATACATGTCCAGATTCAACACTTCTTCCGGGGCCGGCGGTTCCGAATAGCCTAGCATTTGGGCTTGGGAACCCGTCACGAGGGGATTGTTTGCTAGGTCCTGAATCGCCATGGCCGCCTCTATTGGGTAATGGTGAGGGTGTATAGGGTGCCCGGGGTCTGATCATCGGTGACGAGCTGAACCCTCTCGCCTATCACGTCCAGCACATTAAGAACGTTCAGCCCATTGTCGAATGTGTACTTGCTGGCGTCCCGGATCTCCGGTGTATCCGCCATGATTTCGGTGAAAACGACGTCGATGCGGTTTGGGCCGATGGCTTCCACGCGAGCAATTCCCGGGACGTCCCCGACTCCGGTCAGGGACGTTGTGCCGCTGGTCAGGGGCGTGTCCGTTGCGTCGCGCGGCCCGGTCGTCGGATCGGTCGACACGGCCACGTCGTAATCACCTCCATCGGTCATTTCGGTACACGTGATTTCAACCCACGTCGGTTGCGTTACGTTTTCCGCCACAATCGACTGTAACCCAAGAGCGACTGTGGCCGGATCGGCAGGGGTGATTGTGTAATTGGACAACGCAAGCAAACGGCTGTCCTTTAGCATCGCTTGGGAGAAAGTGATCCGGATGGTGTTGGCGTCGGGTGCCGTGGCTGCGGCTACACCGATAACCGGCGCTCCCATTTCTGTGCCGAGCACCACTAGGGTGGATTTGTTGATTCCGGGGCTATCGCCGTTGTCGCGCCCCATGTATAGGTACACGTCTTCTTCAGCCTGTGCTAGACCGCTGAGAGCGCCTATCGCTTTGATGATTGTTGTGGCTGTGCCCGATGTCCTCGGAGTCACCGCGGCGTCATTATCCGCCAGCGCGTTGCCTCCTATTGTCGGCCATTCCATCGTGGTCACGACGGTTCCGCTCGGCGATGCGCCATAACGGACTTGGTGGCAGTAGCCGTCGGCGCTGATTCCTAGATGTTCGCCGAAAGCCAAAAATACCGCCACCCCGAGCGAATCTGGAGTGTAGGGCGTGGAGTTTCGTTCGGGATCCGCCAAAACATTCGGTGGCATGTATCGCGGAAGCGCGTTGTAGACCGTGTCGTCTTGGTCGTACGCATAAGATGCCAAGCGATCTAGTCGCAATATCGTCAGATCGGTTTCAACGTGCTCCCATTCGTTGGAGCCGAAGTGTTGGACGGTTACTTGAAGAGGCGTAGCCGTCGGGGCTTCCAGGACGCGGTACAGCGATAAGCCGTGGATTTGCGTTTGGTTCTTGTCATTGGGGGCGTCGTTGTTGGTGACTTCAACCAACGTATTGGAATTTGTGACGTCGCGTAGGCGTAGCCCGTACCCGGCAAAAGCGAATCCTAAATCAGCACGCTTCATCACCCCGCCTACCACAACCAAGTAATTGCTGGAGCCGTCGGGAGTGAATGTGGCGGATGCACCGTCGCTCGATGCGCTGTAGTCCGTATCCGAATTGGTCAACGCGATGGTGTTTTGATTTACGATTAGATCCACGTTTTCCGTTAGGTCCCCGGTATCCAAATCGATTAGGACCATTTCGGCTTGGAGCAAGTAACAAGTCCCGCCCGAAGCGGCGGCTTCGATTTTGATTGAGGCGCCGGCACCAGGCGTACGTACGCAAGCGATGTGGGGTTGGTGCCGAACGCCGTTATTGCCGCCATAAACAAAGCTCTGGTAAACGTCCGGAGTCCCTCCGACGGACAATCGTAGCAAGACGTTGCGCGAGATAGGGCCCTGATATATATGGATGTGAGCCAAAATTAGGTACCGGTGGCCGGCCGTCAATTCGCCGCTTGTCGCTTCCGTCAACGCCACCCACCCTTCGCCCACGTCAATGGTGCTTTCGGCATCGAACGGTGCGCCCGGGCGAAAGGTCTTATGTACAACCGACAGGCTCATGGTCAGCTCGCAATCGTGATGGTCACAGCCCCTAATACGGGCAACTCACGAGTCCCCAACGCGACGTCGGACGCTGGTGCGGTTAGCGTCACGTTAGTGATGGATTCGTCTGTTTCGAAAATCTCGTGGATGATACGATTTCGCGGGACATCTTCACCAAAATTCCATTCATAGGTCGCACCGTCGGCTTTCAACGCTTCGGGCTGGAGCACCTGAGCAAGGCGATTCAGCACCGCTTCCGCCGTGGTGTCCCCGTATACTGTGGCCGTTATGTTTATGGCCACGGGGGTGTAGTTTATCGACGTTAGCTCTTGATTGGCGACGATTCGTTTTGGCGTCGGTGGCACTGCGGTATCGTCGCCGTTGAAGTACGCGTCTAGGGCTTCCAGTTGGGCCGCTGTGGCCAAACCGCCACCTTTCGCCACCACTACCAGCATAATGGTCTTTGGTCCAAAACCTTCCTCAAAAGCCAACGCGCGCCCGAATGGCGACGCCCCACTATCGTCAACGTATTGTTCGGCGAGCACTTCGGCGTCATCCGGACTCAGCGCCACATCTTTTACGCGTAGGCTAGCCGGGCCCGCTATTTTGGCTCGTTCCAGGCTGGTTGCTGTAGACCCCTCGGCTTCCGACCAACCGGCCGCTTGGCGTGGGTTCCAAACGCGAGCCACGAAAGTCAACCCGGTTTTGTCCACGTTAATGGTATTCGCGCCAACGTTCCCGTCGCTTTCTGCGCCGTATCGATAGGATATCGCGACATTCGCCACCCCTAGCGGCGGGATCCTGCCCGTGGTCCCGTCGCCGAATACGACTGTGGCACGGTCGTTGTCGCCTAGCTCGATTCGATAGTGCTTATCTGCCGCTTCTGACGACAAGAAGTTGTCCACTCTGGTCCACGTTTCGCCATCAACGGTCACAGTTTCGCTATTGTTGATGAAGTAGTCTTGCCCGGTCACAAATCTCTGGTCCGCTAAGCCGGTCGATGAACCCAAGGGATCTTCTGTGCGGCTACGTCCTTGAGTTGCGGTGCGCTTGGCGTATTGCTTGCCCTCGTCCATGCGGGTGCGTTGAATCGTCGGGGGCGTAGCCGCAGCCACGGTGAGAATCCGATACCGGATCCAAAACGCGGTCTGGCCGTTGACTTCGGTCCGTTTCCAATCTTGAGTAAGCGTTTGCGGCAGCGGGTACTCTATGGTGCCATCTTGCTGTAGGTTATTGGTTCCGTCGTCTATGTCTTCGAGGATGGTCCAATCAGAACCGACGCTGTATTTCGTGGGGTCCGTCGATGGGCTTGTCTGGCCGAGTAGCCCGGTGGTGGCGATGTTTTTCGTCCCGGTCCATGTGCTTTCCACGTCTTGGAACGCCGTAGACTCGTTGAATTGAACGCGTACCTGTGTGCCTTGCCTATTGGTTAGGCCCAATAGGCTGGTCAAATCGAATTCGAGTGACGTCCCTAAGTCGGTGACTCCGGTCGGAGCGGTTTTGGCGTATTCCCCGTCATAGAATTCGAACACCCCCGTGATCCCCGCTGCTGGCGTCGTAAAGACTGCCCCGAGCACATCCCACATAACGTTGGTGTGCCCCCAATAAATGGCGTCTTTCACGGCAGGGGTTGCCCAAGGCGTCCAATCGTCTGCCGGGGTCGTAGGACTATTGGCTTCAGTCGTGTAATCTGTAAAGACGCCGTCTTCCGCGGCGTACGCGTGAGTGTGTTGGTCCGTTCGAACGACAGTAAGAGCCTCCAACGCTTCGAAAAACACCGGCGCGACATCGCCTTGGCGCGCGGTAGCGGCTTGCGCCGTGGGGCTCACGATTTCGGTAGCGGCGACAAACACTCGGGTCAGCTCGTATACCAGATCGGCTTGTGCGGGCGCAGCCGGGCTCAATTCGTACCCAATCAACCGCAACATATTCCGCACGGTTTCGACTAGCTGTGCCGTCGGTAACGTGGATTCGTTGGCCACCAAATCGATGTTGACGTTGTTGATGTGCCCGACTAAGGCAAAAGCGCGCAGAAGCTGAATGAAAGGCTCAAACTCCGATTCGTCAGTCAATTCTGGTACGTTTTGTCTTTTGTATTGGATCAACGCTTCCAACAACTCAGGGTAGTAGAAACTAGCCCATTCAAACGACGGTACGGTTACGGTGGTAGCCATGGCGCTGTCCCCTACCCGATGAAATTGGTTTGAAATAACACTTCTTGGTCCGACTCCAGGTTGACGTAACGGAATTCCAGCCTAAGCACCTGCTGTGATTCGTCTACTTCCCATTTGATTGTCCTTGGGAGTAGCGCGTACCGCTTTTGTGTTTCGAATGAAGCGAATAGGGCTTGAATCCGTCGTTGGATTCGCCCACGAGTCGGGGGATCGTTGATATCAAACACCATATCTTCCCCAAGCCCGATGTCTTGCTGAAACGCGTTTTCGTTGTGGTCCGAACCGAGGGCTAGTTTGATGATTTTGGCGTCGTTGATATCCCCGTCAACCAACGCGATTCCGCCTGCGGCGTTCACTCCTAATGGGACGTTCAATCCGACTGGCATCGCTTAACCTCACAAAATCGGGACTATGGTGCCGCCCGGGGGCGGAGGGCCCAATAACGCTGTGCCACCGGTCTGTGCGTTATGGATGACGGTGGCAACGTTTTGTGCCGCGAGATCTAGCTCCAACTGGCTCGCCAAATTCGACGCGAACACCGACGTCAGCCCCGCGGCTATCCCCGATAACAAAGCAGGCGGAGTCGCAGAAACGATGGCGGGGACCACGGTCCAGACAACGGCTGCGGACCCAACGATTGTGCTCCAAAAAGCCGTGATCCCTGCCTGGATAATCGTAGCTGAAGCGCTCGGAACGGACAAACCAACCAGAGCGGACTTCATCGCCGTTTCGGCCGGAGCTAGGCTGCCCGGATTGACGTTGACTCCTGAAACGGACGCGTCACCGAAATACGTGCTGAAAGCCGCGGCGAAAGTGTCTATTGCTTCCGTTTCCGTGCTTACCGGCTCCATGTTTATCAATCCGGCTGTGAGATTTCCTCTAACCAATCCCATGGTTACCCGTCCGGAAACGTCAGTTTTGTGCTATTAATGGCCGAATCCCAAGCCGGGGCCTGTACGATTGGCGTCGGCGTCCCCGAAGGGCCCATGCCCGTCGGATGAACGTGTGTATCGAACGCGTCTAGCTTGGTTTTCAACACTCCGTACAGGGTCTCTAAGTGATCGGCTATCGCCGCTTTGACTCCGCCGTCCCCCAATATCGTAGTGGCATCGGCGTCTTTCCCTGTTATTTTCAGCGCGGCCCCTTCGTCTAGCTGGACTTCGATCTCGTTTTCCTTCAGGTGTAACACGTGCTTGTTTAGCGCGGTGAGCTTTATCGTCCCGTCAACATCAAACACCAATTGGCTGATATCCGCGACGTTCCCCGCTTCTTGCGCCCAAGTGAGATAGACTTTCGGGGCCCCTTCGGTGTCGTCGAACAACAAGACGTGCCCGGCCGGAGTCGCGAACCCGCGTCGTTGGCCATACGACTCCAGGAAATCGGGGTGAATCGATGTAGCTTCTGTGTTATCGTCGCCCGCTTCCGTGTAATACGTGGCGCCGTCCCATTTTAGATCTGGGTTGTCGATGCCGTATTGGCCGCGATGTTCGTCTTCATCGCTGCTGATCGCCACTTCGATTTCGACCAATTGACCCACTTTCGGGACAACGAACCAACCCCATTGATAAGCGGGTTCGACCCAATCAGGCACTTCGGCTTCTTCGTCGCCTAGGATCCCTACGCACAACACTTTGATTCGCCCACGGTTCTCTGGGTCTTCTACGTTGCTGACCACCGCCGGGTAACGTTCAGTCGTTATCCCCATCACGGCACCACCTTTCGCGCGGCGAAGTCGCACACATAACCTTGGTCGCGAGACATTAGGTGCTTGACCTTGGTGAAATAATACTGGCCGCTGTAGAGAGTGCCTACGCCTTGGATGTTATGTGTTTGCCGAGCCATGAGTGTTTCCAAGCCGATGGTTCGCCCACGAGATAACACGAAATTTTCGCGTTGACGACGGAACCATTGTTGCGCCCAAGCGGTTAGCTCAGCGGCATTCTTGAATTTGCGATTCGCCACCACGTCTATGGAGAATTCGCCAAGGAATAGCTTCACGTCCGAAGCCGTGGTTGATTCGCCTTTCACTTCGCCGGTCACGTCGCTCGCCGCGGATGTGTCGGGGGCCGCATTGTTTTCTTCTTCCACCTCGATCTCCAAGCGCCTGCCCGTTTTGGGGTCTTTCGTAATCGCACGTAGTTTCGTCGTTGCGCCTCGAATCAGCAATTCCGGTTGGAAGGAAAACAACGCACTTTCATTACCCTGATTATATTGAAACGTGTATTCTAGCTCCTGGAGCGGTTCTAGCAGGTTCTCCGGGTCCCAGAAATACGCGCTCCATGCGCCGTCGGCGTCTCCCTCGACCCAAAACAAGAACCCGTTAAGGTTAGCCAGCCCGCGCACGAAGTCGTAATCGGTCAAGCCAACCTTCTGGAAGAAATTATGGGGTTGGTCCGGCGTGGGTTGAATCGATGCTTGGAAGTCGTAATCGGCGAACCTATCCTCCACGGCATCGGAATGTTTCGCATCCACGAATGCGCGTCCGCCTTTTCCCCTGCGCTTTTTGCTTTCTTCGGGCGCATTGTCCATCATCTTGTAGTCGGCGGTGTACCCCGTGACTTGGATTGTGGGCATCCCGTCTTGTGGGAAATTGGGCGTTTGCTTTACGATAACGACGCGGCCCACGTGCTGTAGCTGCGAGCCGTACCCTAGCCAAATGGACATTTCGTTGCCGGGCTGAAAAACCTTGGCGTCGCTGATCAGGAAATCGGGATTAACCGCGCGGATTCGAGCCATATCCGCCATACCGTCCACGCTTTCGTATTCGACGGTTTCGATGAGCTGGGTCACCCCGACGTCCAGATCTTCGCCTTCGATTTGAATGGCGAACGTAGGCGCGTTGACTTCACTCATGTTTCACACAATTACGTGGGACACATACGGGGTGTCTCGTGCGTCAAGCATCGCCAGCCGTAGCCGCTTTTGGGGCGTGTCCCGTTTGCCGTACGCGGTCTTCAAGGCGATGCTGGTTTGGGTGACCGTTTCCGTCCGGATAGCCTCGATGCTCGGCAACTTGATCACGTCGGCTATCTGAATATTGGGCTTCGTCGGGTGACGTTTACGGATTATGTCGCCCAGCAAAGCATTTCCGTATTCGTCCCAGCACAGTAATTCGTAATAATCGCGAACCTTCGCCCGGTGATATCGTGTTTCGAATGTCCCTTTGTCGGTTAGCTTGAAAGTAGTGTATACGCGTAGATTGATGGTCAGTGCGATGTCACGGATTTCACCCAAAAGAGTTGGACGGCCGAACGTAATGCCCGACAACGATTCGATGTATACGTCGTTCGTTTGGTTGTCGCTACCGACCCAAAACGTGAGGATCGGGGGGCGCCCCGTTTTCGGGTCAGGGATAGTCCAGGATTCCAATAACGTGAGGATAGTTTGAGAATCCCCTGTCGAAAACACCGATTCGTCGTACAAACGGGCCTGGAACGAATAGGTTGTGGTCCTGCGGTTGAGAAATTGCGCGATGGAATTGATGCGATTCAACGCGGTGTGCTCTGCCCAATTCGTCCCGACTTCTTTGGTCAGCGCCTGTGGCTCGAATTGGCCCTTGATCGTTTGGAACGTTTCCGGATTCAACAAAAACCAAGAGCGAGTTGGCCAAGGCATAGGTTCCCCTCTCGATTACACAGTAACAGCACCTTGTTCCAGCGCGATGCGGCGTTGCCACGGTGTGGCTTTAAATCCGGCGCGCTCTTGAACTTCTTGACGATGGCGTGCCGACGCGACGTTCAGTGCTTCGCCTTCTACGCACATTTTGTTGGTGATGTCCAATTGGCGCTTATCTTCGAGCGCCACTTTCACCTCGGTTTTCGGGGTCGCGGCAGCTCCGGCTTTCTCTCTCGCCTTCAAATCTGCGATACTTCGAGACACGTCGGCCATTTCCGCCACAGCGGCTGCGAGATTCGCCCCGACTCCGAAATCAAAACCCGTGGCCGCTTCCACGCCGGACGCTTGTTGTTCGCCGATCTTCTCCGCTCCCTTTTCGGCCACGGCTAGGGCTTGTCGTTGCGCATCGGGTTCCGTCGGGAACAGTTCAGGGAATAGCTTATCCCCCATACCCTTGATTTCCGTGGGGAACACGTCCTCAAGGCCCGGGATCAGGTTGGCCAGTTTCCCCACCCCTTCGGCCAACGCACGGAACGGTGCGGTGAGCGTATCGAATAGAGCAACCGCTATTCGGTCCACCCCTCCCATGAAATCACCTTCCATGAACTTTAGGATGCCGTCGAACACCAAGGTGGTGAAAGTGTCGAAAGCCACAAACGGCGCTTTCAAAACGGACCACAAAGCATCCATAGCTTTTATGGCGGCACGAACCATGAAGCCGAATCCGCCAATTATTTCGGTCATCAGCGTCACAGCGTCCATCGCTACCGACGAACCGAGCGCGGCCCAATCCGTGGCCATACCCTCCGTACCGAATCCCCAATCACCTACTAAGTTGAGGAACGATGCGCGAATGCTCGAAACGGTATCGGTGAACGTTGCCGATATCGAAGCCCAAGCGGCACTCCACGCATTTCTGACGACTTCGAGCATGGGGACGAATACGCGCATGAACCCGTCGATAAACGGCCGTATAGCGGTGTCGTACGTGCTTAGAGCGGCTGTTTTGATAGCGCCCCATACGCGCGTAACGGTTTCGCCGATGCTTTCGTTCTCGCGGCGGATAAACGCAAACGCGAGCCCAAGCGCACCCACGACAGTAACGACCGGCCAAAACACGGCTAACGCGAGCGCGGCGACTCCGCTGATGACCGTGAATACGCCCGACGCGATAACGCCCAGTGCCGTAAAAGCGGTAGCAACTCCCGACACCACGAATCCAAACGCCCCCAAACCCAAGATTACCGGAGCCAACGCCGCTCCGATGACCCCTACGGTTGTGGCGATACGTACGATTTGTTGGATTCTGGCTTCCCCTACTTGTCGGCGGAACGCTTCGCCGGCACGTTTCACCGCGTCGATGGTTTCGTTCCAAGCGAATTTGATGTCATCTATGGCGTCTTGGATGCCTTTTGCGATGAGCATCGCGGTTCGGCCGTGTTCGCGTTCCACTTCCTGTAGATGCTGCTGGTGCTGGATGCGGGCTTGTAGGGCCGCTATCCCGCGCGTGGCGATGGCTTCGTTGGTAGTGCTATGCTCTATCGACGCGGCTAAGCGGTCTGCTTCGGCGCGACTCAGGTTTTGGGTCTGTCGTAGGATCTCTTGGAGCCCTGTACGAGCGGCTTCGCGCTGTTTCGCTTCGGCTTCCGTTAACGCCTCGCCCGCCATCGCTTGGCGGGCTAGCACATTAAGGTGTTTCTGCGCCGCGAAAGCTTGCGATTCGGTGGCCCCGCTATTCATCATCCAAGCGCGCGCTTGGTCCACTACGGCTTGTGACGTTTGGGCAATCGCGCGTTCGTTCTCTTTCTCTTTGCTTTGTACGGCGTCCAGCGAAAACAACACTGCGTTCAGCCCTTCGGTCATCTCGCGAATCACCGGCGTGAACTCTTGTAGTAGCGGCGTGAACATCCCGATGGATACGGACTCCACCGATGCGCCAAATAGCGTCAACGCGCCCAGAAAGTTGTCCAGGCGTTTTTCGGCCATTTCCGCCGCGGCCCCTACGCCCATTGATGAGCTAATGAGGCTTGTCTCCAACTCGTCGATGGATGCTTTCCCCGCTGCGGCTAACGCCATAAACGCGCGTTGGCCACGGATCCCGAATACCTCGGTGGCCATTTCTGCGCGCTTGATGGCGTCGGGGTTTTTTTGTAGCTCCTTGTTGAAATCGGCGACAATGGACGAGATCTTGCGCATGCTCCCGTCGGCTTCGGTGAGTTTCACGCCAAATTCGTCCAGGATATCCGCGCCTTTTTTGCTCGGTTTAGCCAGTTTGATCAGCATATTGGTAAACGCGGTGCCGCCGAGCGAACCGCGTAGACCGGCGTCTGCTAGCTTGCCGAAGATGGCCGACGTCTCTTCCAGAGATATGCCCATGGCGTTGGCCTGGGATACGCCGAATTTGAACGACTCGCCCAACGAAATGATATTGGTGTTCGCGGAAGCGGAGGTGAGGGCAAGGACGTCAGCAATGTGCGTCGCTTCGCTGAAGTCCTTGCCCATCCCCTTCACCACTTGGGACACGATATCGGCAGACGTCGCGAGATCGATTGAATCGGCCGCTGCGGCGTCCATGACGCCTTGGAGGCCTGAGATAATTTGGGTGGTATCGGCACCGGCGCGCGCCATAAACTCCATGGCTTCGCCGGATTGAGTCGCGCTAAATACCGAAACGATGCCCATGCGGCGCGCTTCTTTCGTGAGGCGCCCCATGTCTTCTTCGTTGGCTCGGGTAATTGAGCCGACGGCCGACATCTGTTTTTCGAATGTGGCGGCTTGCGCGACTCCCGCCCCAACGGCCAAGGTCAGCGGCAACGCGCCCATAGCGGCGTTACGCAACCCGGCGTTGAGCTGGTTTACTCCTTTGCCGATTCGCTGGATGCCTTGGGCCATTTGCTGACCCGCCCGACCGACGGATAACCCAACGCGCCCCATAACGGGGGGGATACGATTTGCCCCGGCTATGAATCGTCCCATTTCGTCGCGGGCCCGACCGCTAGCTTGGACGAATGGTTTATCGTCCAGAGTTAACACTCCGCCTAGCCCTATGCGTGGAAACGGCATGGCCCCCTCTTACTTGTGGCGGCGCGTTTGCGCCTTTTTGATCTGCTCTCGCTCCCGTTTCATCTGGTCGTGAAGACGGCGAATGTACCAATGGCGATCTTCACTAGGCATCTCCATCACGTCTCGGTACCCAATCCCGTCCATACAGTACGTTAACACAAACACGTCTTCCCGCAATTCGTCCAAACTCCTCAGCGGGAAGAATCGCCGAAAAAACTGTCGTATCCCCAATCCATGGCCATTCGGTATTGGTAACGACAGCGAGGACAGGCCCCTTCGATCGACATATCCGGGCCCAATGCCCGTTCGTCAATCTCTCGCGTCAACCGCTCGACATCCCGTTTCCCCATTTCGTCCAATTCGGTGTCGGCGAGCATGATTGTTTCGGGGACGCCTTCTTTCGTCGTCCAGTTGGCGACGTTTACGATGCTTCCCGCGATGATGCTTGCCTTGGCGGCTCCCGTGTTCAGACCGGAATTGCCGCCCATCGTCTCCAAAGCGTTCCACCGCGCAGGCCCCAGAGTCAGCGTTTCAATGGGTCGTTGTCTGGTATTGAACGGTTCCATCAAGTCGTAGGTCCAGGTCGCCGACTCTGGGGTTCCCGCACAGGAAATCTCAGTCGTTTCGAGATCTACCGTCATTGGGTGTTTGTGACGGCAAGCCGGACACGTGAGATTAAGCCCTAGTTGGGGGCCTAGCGTTTGAACGCGTAGCCAGAGATATGTGTAAAATACGTCCCCGATATACATCTGCGAAATGGCTAGCTCGCGTTCCGCCTCTTTCATCGTTTCGAAATTGTGCGGACCCAAGCGCGTACACATTACGGACAAGACCGCGCCAACGAATTGCGACACGTTGCTGTCGCGTTTACGATCACGTAATTCGCCCAAGGCGCGTTCTTCGGCCATTCGCCATCGACGGATCGCGATATCGCGCGTGAAGTTGCCGGTTTGAGCGTCGACAATCCCAAGGGGAAGTCGGGGGCCCTGCTCTTTCAATGTGACGGTCGTCACGGAATCAACGGGTTTCTCTACGTTCACGGTTCACCTCCAATTAGCTTGGCGCCTTGTGCGGCCCAACCGTGTTTATTGCCTTCGGCGGATTACACCGGCACGATATCGTCCACAGAAATGGTCCACTCCACGTTGGCCATTTCGCCTTCGTTCTCCAGCTCGCGATCGGGCGTGGTCCGTTTCGTCGGGAAGCACCCGACCAACGTTCGCGTCACGATAGTGTTGTTACTGATGGATTTCGCGATTAGCGAAGCCGGCTTTTTGTACGTCGGGAGCACAGGGTCTTGGCTTTCGCGGAACCACACTTCCATTGCCGCTTGTTCCACGCGATGGTGTTCGGGCAACATAATGGTGAATTCCGACGGGCCGCGGCCACCGCCGGTTGCGCGGGTACGGTCGGGTAGCACGGTAGTCTCCAGCTCGTCTTCCAGACCGCTGATCTCAACCGGCAGCAAAGCCGGCAACCCGAGCACCAAAAGCTGGTAGTTGTTGACCGCGATGTGGTCTGCTTGTAGTACGCCTTTGATCGGCATGGGGTCCCCCCTATGGATTGTCGACTTGTACGGCTACGCCGCGGCCGGATTACTCCACTTCAACCAACGCCGTTACGCTAACCGCGGTTCCTTGGGCCACGGTTTCGGTGTCGCTTTGTGGTTGTGATGTGTTGTACGCTCCCGCTTGGGCTCCGTCTGCCGCGTGCGTATGGGTGTTGAATTTGGAACTCATGTCTTCCACCTGGGTGATCAAGGCTTCCAACACCGCGTACAAGCGATCTGACCCGTGCGACTCGTCGATGCCAGCACCGCCATCGCCTAGCAGCGCCTTGAGTTTCGTTGTGGCCATTCTTTGCTCCTTTGTGCTCTGCTTGCGATTTGCAACGGGCCTGGGCCTATTTACCCGGGCCCGCTCAAATCGTCGTTATGGCGCAGCTAGGCACCCCTAGCCAACAGATTCGAAAATCCCTTGCTTCCCGATCCGAATCACGAAACGCTCGATTGTGTCCGCGAGTCGGAGTTTGATCTCTGCGATCATGTTTCCTGCGGCACGAACAGCGTCCGTGTTCAGTTCTTCATCCAATTTGATGATTGCGGCGTCCTGGAACGTATCGCCGCGCAGCGCTCGCTTCCGCCATTCCGGCAAGAAGTAGTCATTCAACGACACCAACGCTAGCTGTTCCGTGTCGGGGTCGTTGATAGCGAATACGATCCAATCGAACGACTCTTGAAGCACGTGCTCATAATAGGACATCAATTCACGTTGATGTTTCCACTTCCAGTTGGGGTCGGTGTTTAGGGTCCGGTCGCCCCATAGGATGAAATTGCCTTTCACCTTTTTGATGACGGCGATCCCCGACGGGTTCAGCCGCTCTTCATCCAAAATCGCGTCACCGGTCGGGATCGCGAGGATTCGCGGTAGCTTGGCGTCGATGCCCGCTTGTGCCTTGTGGTAACCGTCATAGTCAGCCGCGATCCGTGCTTCCCGCCCATGGATCATTCCGGTGAGAGAAACGGTTTTTCGTTTGCCCTCGTTTAGGGTGCCACCCGGGTCCGGGACGTCGCCGTACGAAGGGAACGACACCACGGCATAGTCGGATCTGCCCAGCGTGTCGTTGATGTACGCCAAGGCCCCGTTTTCCGTCGTGGTCGCTTCCGGGATCTCGTATCGGTATTGATGATTCTTGGCGTCGGCGTAGGCTACGCCCGATTTTTGAACCGCGGTGGAAGTGATTCCTGGGGTGGCGAGTTTCACCAAGCCAAGATTCTTACCATTCAGCTGATTGAACGGGCTAGACCCGGTGTCCCACGCTTGTTGTTGATAGTCGGCGTCTGTAAGATCTGCGATCCCGTCCCGTCCGCCAACCAACTCCAACGGTGCTTCCACCATAAATTCGTCGGTCGCCGCACCGTCAACGGTCAGGTCCGAACCCGCAGCGACCGTAATCGTGTTGTGGTCGTTGCCCGTGATGCGGAAACTGGTGTTTTTGGCGTTGACCTTATCGGGGTACAACTGCCCGCCGATCAGAGCATCCGGGGTGAACGGCTTATATGTGAGGGACATCACGTCCGCCGTCGCCAGGACGGTTGCGCCGTTGGCGATCGTAAATGGTGGCGACCACTTGTTGTTCGGGGTGAAGAGGGCCCCGACCGTCCCCGACCCCAAAGCGCCGTATTTGTCGCTCACGGCATCGAAATCGGTGAGGCTGGTCATCGTGATGGTGATGACTTGATCGGTCATCGCATCCGTCGTCGTCCCCAAGGTGACGGTCGGGTTCGCTCCGGTGGGGCTGTTGGTCACCACGAATTCGTGGATATCCGCGGTGAGAAGGGTTGCCGTGACCGTAGCGATGGTGCCGTAGTGATTCGCGGGCCGGGTCCCGGCTACGTGTGCGCCGGTCCAGAGATCTACCGCTTCGATCTCGTAATTGGCATCATCGTTGTTAATGATGCTGACCCAGTAACGGGAGCTGGCGGGGTCCGTGCTGAGGTTAGGATATTTCCGAACGAAATCCCCATCCACGTAGACGCTTAGGGCAAACTCCGTGTCCGGCTTTTCTTCGCCGTCCTGGATCAAGTACGACACGGCCTTGGCTTCGGTTGGAAGCGTGAGGTAGTAGCGAAGCGATGAACCGCTCAAGGCGTTGTACGTGGTGAGCATCGTTTGGTCGGCGGCTACGGTGATCACTCCCGCAGCGGTATTCCCAACGATTGGGTATTGGACATTGGGGATGTCCTCCAATTCGATATAGCCACCTTTCCATTCGTCTGTGGCGAAAGCCGACGAACCCGTGTCTAGTGTGACGTCGGTGAGATCGTTGATGCTGGCCATATCGTCGGTGTAACGGCGGAGTTTCCCGCCCCATCGTCCCCCGTTGTGTGCTTTCAGAGTCCCGAGCGCACTACGCGTAGACGCGTTGCGGGTGTAGAGGGTGGCTTGAGCTTGTAGCTCGTTGCCGTCGGTGACTCGGATTAGGGCCAACCCGCCGGCACCATTGGCCAGATCGTAATAGTCCAGAGCAGCATCCGGCAACAGCGAATCGTCGATATACGAACCGCAGCGAGCCTCGAACAGCTTTTTCGTCCCAGCAAGAATCAGTTTCCCGACCGGGCCCTTTTCCAAGACTCCGGCATATCCGGCCCAACCGAGGGCAGCCGCTTGGATGGTTTTGTCGCCTTCTAGCTCTACGATTGCCACGCCCGCACCGCGAGTCGGGCCAAAACGCCGTTGTGCCATTTGTCGATCTCCTAATTGGTCGTTGCGTCCATGTCGCCCGTCAAGCGGAAACTCTCAACGGCATAACTGTCCACCGCGTCGCGTTCAAAAAATGCGGCTTTCACGATGCGGAACCGAAGTTGACCCACTTGTAGCCCCTTTTGGTTCGCCACCGTTTGCATATCGTATTCTGTTTGTAGCCAGAGGCGGAACGTTTCGTCCATCCCCAGCGAACGCATTAGCGGATTGTTCCGGAAGAAACGCTTCAATTCATCAGCTAGTCTGTGTTGATCCACGGCTTTGTCCGTTAACCCTCGAAGCGTGATATCGAAATCGGCTTGAAGGGGCCCGGGGACTTTCACCGCCGTGTTATCGGCTCGATTGATTACAGAGTCATCGTGACCGGGCTCCGCCGAATCGACCAGATTCACGTCACTCAGTACAACCGCAGGGACCTTGTCGAATTCGTAATAATCCTGCCCAGTGGTCAAGACCACTTCAGGTTCGTAGACCAACCGAATCCAAATCAGCTTATTGACGTCTACCGGGCCGGTAAGCGACAAGACTTTCGTGTTGGCGTCGTACGATTGAAGGATGTTCGTGTGACGTTCGGGGTCGTCCGAATAGTTGTACACAGCGTCGATATCGACCACGTTATACGGGGTTTCTAGCACATAAGCACTATCGTCTAGATCGATTGTGTCGGTCGTGGAAGCCATGCGGACCGGGTACGCGGCGATCGGTCGGATCTCTTGCTTCATCAGCCGTAAAAGCGAACGGAGATAATCCTCTTGGTGTTCGATTGTGCTCGAATACAGGATTTTGATCGCTTCTACGGCGGGGGTGTATCGGGCGTTCGATGTGCTTAGATTGATGACGACTTGAATTTGACGGGACGTTGAGGGAAACGTTGGGATGTTCGCCGCTATCTCCGTTTCGGTATTCCAATTGACGTTGTTTACGGCCCAGGCTCCGCCGTCCCACCAATAGTCGTCGGTCCCGTCGTTAAGCCGATACCGAACATCGGTGACTTGTACGCCTTCAACGGATTGGTGCTGTACGAATGCTTGGAAACCTAGCCATTGCTGCGCGCTTTGGGGATTGGCCGTCCACGTTCGAGCAGTCAGGTCTGCCGTAGTCAGGTAAGTCCCATCCGGTTGCTCTTCGAGCTGGAGACGGAACGTTTGTGGGTTGAGGCGGGTCCCTGCCCCAAGCGTAATCACCGAACGTCGTTCTGGCAAGAAGTCGAACGTTTTGACCAGTCGTTTGGTTCTCACTAGCCCGCCTGTTCTTTCATCGCTGCTTCAATGGCTTGTTCCCAATTCAGCTTCACCTGCTTTTGAAGCTTAGCTTGCTTGAACGCTTGTTCAATAAATGGGCGCTTGGGGATAATGATAGCCTTAGTGGACGGTTTCAACGGGTACCAACCGCCGGGCATTTGGTCCCAAAGTTCCCGAGCGCGTCCCGTCAGTTTCTTTTCGATTTTTGGGTCACGTTCCGCGGCTGCGAGAATTGAAAACAAGCCGCGCATAGCGTCGGTCACTTCGATGGTCGCGCCTTCGTGGACGACCAAGGCGATGTTGTATTGTTCGTTCGCCTGAAGGACTCCGATGAATACCGTGTGATCATCAATTATCTGGCTAGTAATCGCTTTGAACATCGGGCTCCCGGTACGGTAGCCTTGAAGCGGTTCGTTTCTGCCCCCTTTGATCGCGACCGTGAGCGGGGCATTGGGTTTGAATTTACCCGTAGACATCTCTTTTCGCACCGCCGCTTCGGCGAGTTTCCCGTTCAATCTTGCGGCACGTCTTAGGTGCTTTCTCACGGTGGACGTTAGCTGTTTTGGGTCTAACGCGTGTTCAAGGCGTTTCCACCCCTTATTCATTTTGAACCGCGTCGCCATTAAGCACCGCCCCGGGACGGCGCCCGATCGGCAAAATGCGCTTTGATAAGGGCCGGTCCGTTTTGGTCGCCGTAATGCCCCATCGGGGTGGTCCCTACGATATACACATTTGTTTGAACGTGGCCCATCGAGATAATGCGATCATTCTCGCGCAACTCGATGCTCAAGCCTTGTAGATCTACGTATCGGAATAGCACATACCCGTTGGCGGATTGCTGAATTCCGCCACGCGTTACCGTCATGCCTTCTTCGTCAGCCCATTTGACTTGCCCCGGGACCGTTACCGCTACGCCGCGCTCTGCTTGTTGGATGGCCTCCCTGAAATCGTCATCATACACAGTCGTTTGTGTCGATAACGTTTCGATGACGATATCTACGGGGTGTATGAGCAAGGGTAGCGGCATCGATCGTGTCCTTAGCAATAACTCGGGTGAGCGGGAGTCGCTACTCCGATTGGGGCCCGATACAACCGCAAGATGTCCAGAATTTCTTGGTCATCGGTGATTCCGACCAATCCGGTGGAGCGTTTTTTCACCTCCGCACCGGCGCGCGCGTATTTTCGTTTATGGCCGTCGGTCCATTCTTCCAGCAGCGTCCCGAGAATAGGCGGTGGGGCTACCGGCGTTTGTGCTGGGTCCGCTACGTACGGTGGGCGCATCAGCTTCTCAATACACAGCTTCAACAACGCTCGCTTAATCAGCTTCGGCACTCCGCCGTCGGCTTCGACATAGCCAAACGTGCCCTTGATCTCTTGATTCTGGCGGCCTTTGCGAAACTTCATTCGTCCGGTGATCAACGGCGCGCTGTAGATGTCGCGAACCTCATATTCGCTGATAAGCTTAATGCGGGGGTTGGACCGATCCGAAGGGTACGTCACAGCGTTATACACCTTGTACAACCCTGTGTCCAAGGCCGTCGTTTCGTTATTGATTTTCACGTAGTCTATCGAAATAATCGGCACACCGAAATGGATAGCATCGGAGTCCGTGCCGTCCAGTTTCAACACGAGCGTTTTAGGCACAAACCATTGGCGACACGCTCGCTCGATCAAAGCTTGCCACAATTCGATGGAGGCCAACACGTCAGCGTCGCTCGGGGGGTCGGGGATCCCTTGATCGCGTAGGTCTTGAATTGTGATGTACGTGTCGGCGCTCGAACCCGCGGATTGAACCAAGACTTCGAAGTCTTCTTGGCCCGATTGCCAAGGGGCCGACGCCGTAATCTTCCAACGCCATTCGATCCGATGTGTCCCGATTGGTTCCGTAAGACTCGGGGTCCACCCCGTCCCCGCCGTATTGTCATAGGCGTAATAGCTCCCGGTGGCGAATTTACCCGGAGCGTTCGTCACGATTTCATAATCGGGAGCGGTTGGAAAGATTTGGGTTCCGGGCAGGCCTCCTGTGATGTCGAAAATTCGATATTCCAACGCGTAAGCGTCGGTGAGAACGCCGTTAACGGTGATGAACCAGTTGATGATGCTCTGTGTGTTCTCTTGGCCTCTCGACAACGCAGGCATAGGCCCCTCCCCTTAGATCACATTCGCCCAAAGGCTTTTAGACAAGGGTTCCCAGTCGCCCCAATCGGATTTGCGCGTTTTGGCGCCACAGCCCTTTTCGGTGTCGTCTTCTTCTTTTTCGACGTTGTTCTTGGTGACAGGGATATCGTCTTTTGGAACGAATGAAGTGACACGGCGGACTTCGGTCGTGGTCCCGAAATCGAACATCCCCTTTTTGTCCCTGCTGTATTTGAACGCGTAATATCGAGTCGGTTCGGAGCCTTTGTACATGGCCATAACTACTCGATCCGAAAACGCCTCAACAAGCCACGCCCCGCCAACATTCGAGCGAACACCCCCCGTAGCGCCAGAAGCGTATGGCGCCACATTCATTTTTTTCATCAAGTATTCGCGAGCGTCCTTGCCCAACGATGAAGTGAAATCATTCACGGACTCGCCACGCAACAACGGGACGTTGGCTTTATGGACAGCTACGGTCATCGTCGTGGTTTCCATGTTCGCTCCTACGGCAGCAACCCCGTTGGGTGGAACGGACTGCCTTTAACTTGGTCGATGGGGACGGTGGAAGCTGGCTCGAAATCGTTGTAAAACGCTTGGAGGACGTCCCCGGTTTTGGGCGCAATCGTCGTCTCAATCGTTTGGTTATCGATTTCGAGCCAGCCCTTCAAGTCGTCGTCGGGTTCGTACACTTGACCGTTCCACACCACCCGTAGCGTCCCGGCCGTATACTGAGTTGGCGTCGTGAACGTGCGGTTCGCGCCATCGACAACGCCGACTAGGGCCAAGATCTTGGATTCGTGGAATTCGGTCATGTTTCGCTCAGATTACGCGGCCGTACGAAACCAAACGTTCACCGTCCGAGTGCTTCCGCTCCCCGTTGCGGTGTACTCTACTCGTGCTTTGTATCCGACGGGGATGCTGGATGCTTGCGCCGCAATGATCGGTTCGATTTTTCCATCCGGACCGACGTACACGGTTTCGGCGAATTGGTGGACTATGTTGTTGGAGCCGTCCAATACGGCGAATTCCACATAGTCTCCAGGCTGCGAATTGTAGACTTCCAAGCCCGCCCCCTGGAGATCTCGGGCCTGCGCGAATGTGTAGCTGTTACCCGTTTTCGTCCCGATGGGGGCCGAAAACTGGTATCCTCTGTGGACTAGCTTACGGCCAGGGGTGCCGCTAAGATGTTGGACGTAACGTCCGCCTTGCTCCGGCCCTAGCCATTCATTGTGCACTACGCCCATGATCCCCTCTATGTTGTGGTAGGAGTGTCGAGCACTTCTTGTGTGCCCATACAGATGACGTTGAATTGGACGAAACCCGATAAATCGTCACTAACGCGTGCGGCGATTCGATCTTTTGACGACGGGACCAACGTGATGGGCGCGAATAGGTCAAAATCCACAGACAAGTAATCGTCATTGGCGCCATAAACATTGGCGAAGCTGGTGTAATCCGTGGCGTAGGATAACAAGTCAATTAGCAATTGGACTGGCTCGAAGAAGAAATCGGTCCGAAGGCCTCCTTGTTCGACGAATAGCTCTAGCCCGTTGGCCAACCCGGTGGGGTTGCCGTCCCCGAATCGGTTACCGTCGCTTGGGAGATGGCATTTAGCGTCTTGCATCAAGAGCCGTATCCTGTGGATATTCAACATCAGATTGTCATCGCTCGTTAGCTCAAATTCCACAGGCGTTACGCTCCCGTCAACGTTCAAATCCCCGCTGTTGCTTGAGTTTCGCAACAATTCGTTGAATACCTTGGTCGCCACCCATTCTTCGGGCAGCAGGTCACGAAAGCGCAAGAAGGTAGACGTGGTTTTCAACGCATGAGACTTCGTGACCCCCGCTTCGATTCCGGTGCCTTCGCCATCTCGGATCCGAGTCGCTATAGACATGCTTACACGTTCAATTCTTCGACGGTTGAGAGCACGAAAAAGCTGATACGGCCATGAATCGTGGCGCCGTTCGTGCTAGTGGTCATCCGCAAAGCCAAATGGCGCCCCGAAGGAATCACGATGGAGCCTTCTTTTCGGTATACCACTTCCCCCGGGCCCTTTAGCCAATGGACGTCGATTACGTCAGGGGAATCAGTCGGGATGGCATTGTAATTGGCCTCCAGGCCGGACGCTAGGCTGGAATTCTGGTTCATGTTGACGATGGGCGATTCGGTTCCCGCTGCCCACGTTCCGCCGGTTAGCACCTCGCACTTACACTCGGAGGTTTCCACGGAATCGACGCCCATGCGAATGTAGGTGATTACGGCGAATCCCGTGCTGACGTTACGGATCCCCAAAATTCCGTAGGCACCCGCTGTGGCGATCGTACGTTCGCCCGATACGGCTTGGTATGCGCGTTGTTTCGTGAGGGATTGTAGAGCTTGAAGCGGGAATGACGCCGATGACGTGGCTAGGCGGAAATCTTGGGTCACCTTGGCCCGTATCCCGGTCCCTCTGCCGTCTACGATCTGTGTCATCAGAAAGCCCCTTCTTCTTGTTCGTTGTCGTGTTCGTCGGATTCTACGATCCGCGCCAGCAAACTCCGTATAATTCGCAGTTCACGCAACACATCTCCTTGCCAAGCTTGCGCTTCGTGATCCGCGATCACCAAACCGTAATCCGCGCCCACCGGGATGACGCTAACGGGATTTCCTTCAGCGTCGTACAATACAGCAGCAGGCGAATCGCTACTCATGGTTACCTCACGTAAGGGTTCGCGTGCGGGACGAAGGGAACACCCCGTCGTATTCGATAACGTCGGTCACCGTAGCCAAAACTGTCGCCCCGTCATCGTCGTACAGGTTCCAAGTTATCGGCGACGGTGTCACCAAGCTAGCACTCCCCCCCGATCGCGTAATTATCTTTTCCACGATTTTCTTGCTTTTCGAAACAGATTCCCACCATATTATTTGAGTCGGGAACGGTTGCCCTATGATCTCTTTGTGGGCCCCGCTCGTGAATCCTTCCGCCGGCCCGTCGTCGATGAAATGGATCAATTGTCGGATGGCGGCGTGATTGCTCGCCTCCCATTTTCCGGTCGTATTGTTCCACAGCACGACGTCGCGGGCTGTGGCGCCGCTTTGATTCAATTGCTTTAGCTTAGGTCTGGACATACAAATCTAGCCTAGTCGCTCACATATTTGGCCACAAGGGAGTCCGTCGTTTCCAGATCTACGGCGGTTCCGGTCGCCGCCAACCAAGTGATCGCGGTTCCACTAACGGTGTAATCCAACAACGCCCCTTGCTCTTGTTTCACGCCATTTAGGAATAGCTGGAGTGCTGCGTTGGCTTTGGGTGTGTAATCCAACGTGTCGGTCAACACCGTGTCGGTTCCCGTGATATTCTGCGTTGTGACGGCTTCTTGTCGATGGTTGCCGGTTTGGATCGTGTTGGGGTTGGCGTATTTCAATCCCAACGGTTGTGTGCTGTCGGCGACCAGGACTTGATCGTTGCTGCCGACCGGTAGACGGCCAATGGCGGTGGCCCCGCGTGCGTAGATATCGCCTTTTGTCGTCAGTAGCGAACGCAACGGGTAGCGGCCATCGTGGTGGTGTGTTGCCGCCGCTACGTCGGAACCGTCGGTGATTTCGTTCAATTCCGCCGTGGTTCCGGTGAATCCGTCCAGAACGTTGATTTCGGCCGGTGAAGCTGTGATGTCCGTGATATCGGCCAGAACATGGGTGTGTGATGCCGGTAGGATCTCCTGGAACGCAACCCCGGTCTGAAGAGCGTTGAATGGCGCGTCTTGAAGCGACAGGGATTCGACGTACAGCAAGTCCACCGTTTCGCCCGCGCCGAAAGTGTGGGCGATTTCGCTGCTAGTCGCGTCCTCCACATAGTAGGACAAGGTCAAGTCCAACTTGCTGCTACCGCCGGCCCCCGTCGGGATAGTCAATCCGCCGGGGTTGCTGATTGTTACCTGTGTTGGCTGGACGTTGGTTACTTCGAAATACGCGCCGTCGGCGTCCAGCTTGATCCACTCGCCGATGGCCAATTCAGACGACGGGTCTGCCGAAGTCGCGATGGTCGTCGTACCGTTCCACGTGTATGTGGCCGCGGCGAGCGCGGTTTCTGCCGCGGTAAGCCGACCGAAAATCATCCGGTTTTGCGAATCTTCCAACGGATCGTTCGTGGACCGCTCCCGGATGGCTATCTTGTTGTTCGGGGACGTGGTGATGACGCCTGGATTCGAACCATCTCCGCCGATTCGCTTGGACGCCGAACCGTCCAAAAACTTCTTGGTGAGTGCGTCGCTGGAATCCGACGATGCGGCGGACGTCGTGAAGTCATCGGTCTGGACTCCGAATGCGAATCGGCGCGACTCCAAGACGTCCGCTTTCGCTCCGGCGGATAGAGCGTGGATGTGATTTGCGCGAGCTAGGGGCGTCCCGCTGCCTTCGTCGTTGGCTGTGCCGACGTCTACGGGCGTTCCCGTTTCGACTCCGTGAACGTGTGTTTCGCGCGCGAGTCCCGTGCCGGCCCCTTCGGCGGCAACGGCTCCCGCTTGGATAGTGGTCAAGGAACCGCCGGTTTCCACGGCGTGTTGGTGGTCCTTGATGGCCATGCCTTTGGCCGTGCCGACTACCGCTGTGTCCCCCGCTTGGACGGTGCTTAGCGTGCCGTCTGTCGTGTTGATCTGCTTGGATGGAATCTTGACCGCCACTTTGCTGATCCTTTCAGATTTCGATTAGACCAAGGTTTCGCAATACGACCAACACGCTAGTGATAGCGGTTCGCGCTTCGGCGTCTATTGTGGTTCCACCAGTCGGATCTGCTATGGCCCCGGACTTGAAATGCCGTTCGTCCATTAGTTCGTTGTCGCGACGGTACGCAGCACCAACAAACGGACCATCATCTACAGGGGCGGATAGTTTAGTGTGTGTCGTCGGGGTGTAATATTGGCCGTCGCCCGCTCCGGGCAACCCGTACGTCCCTCCGCCGGGAACCAAGTCATCCGTCAACTCCAGCGTCGTACCGTCGGGGACGTCCGTGACTCGGTACGGAGCGCCGCGACCCACGGGCAATCCATCTAGGGGTGCTAAGACGTGATCCCCTGTAGTTACCCCCACGCTGGTTACGACGTCCGCCGTATACACAGGCCCGGCACCAGAAATGCCCGTTATCGTGATCAACCCTGCCATGACGCTAACGTACCCTTTTCGGTTTGCGGCCCAAAGGCTCCGACCGTTACGTTACACGATTGTACCGGCGTATCGATTCGGGTTGTCCGGTTCGTATTTTAGGTGGCCGTTGGCTTGAATCCACGTGTATGTGGCGCGTTTCAATATATTGTACGCCAATTCCCCGACGGATTCTGCCGTCGCCGATGCTACCAGGGTGTCGTAAGCGGGATCGGCCGGGATTGGCGGGTCCACCGTATCGAGGGCTTCGGTGTTTTGTATTTCCCAAATTTCGGGGGGCAATCGGCGACCGTACGGGTGCGCCGCTTGCCATTCGTCGCCTACGGTGTTGCCGAATTCCCCGTATATTCGAATGGTTTTGTTGTTGGAATCGGGGTCAATCCTTGCTTTATATTGAGCGTATTCCGTGACCCCGTAAGAGTCGTTTACTGCGCCCAAGGGAGTGGTCAAGGCAATAGGCATCGAATACCTCCTCAGCTGTTAGGGGCAACGGATAGGCAGTAATGGACGGTAAGCCGAACGGCCCCGGCGGTAAACGCCCCCCCGTTAGGCGTCAAAACCACGTCCGTCGCCGAAGCGTAAACGGGGGCACTAGCGATGGTCCAATCCGAGTTATTGGACGTAGTGGTCGCAGTAGTAGCGATGGTCGCTCCGAAAGCATCTACATCCGAGCCATCGCCGATGTCGAAAGACGTGGCGCCTACGATAGACGTCGTTACGCGCGCGGTCACTCCGAGCACAATGGCTCCGGCAGGGATTAACCCGGTAGCCGTGGCGGACGTCGACACGTCCGATAGCAACGTGGTTGCCGTGCTTATCAATAATCCTTGTGAATTTTGGCCGCCGTTGATGCCTAGTTCTTTGACCGCGACGGGGGCCCACCCCGAGTCGTCGCCCAGCCGGGCATAAAATGTCGTTCCGACTCTTCTCCACGCGGGATAAGCGGACGTCGAACCACCCAAACAAAGGTACGCACTCCCGCCGGCACCGTTGGCGATAACCACTTGATCCGTGGCAGGGTTGAGTTGGAGATCGCCTTTGCCTGTTCCGATGATGTAATCGACGGAGTCATGGAAGAATTTACCGTATTGAGTGTTGTCCGTAGCGGGGTCGGTGGCTGAATGATGGAAAACGGTTGGATGGGTTTGCGCTCCGTGGCCGTGGGCGTCGACATAATAATTGCTGTCGCCAATAATGATGTTTCGGTCGTGAGCCGTTCCGCCGAATAGCCCAATGTGCTTTCGGCCGGTCGTCACGGTCACAAATCCCATTACGGAACCGGAGCCGGACACGGTGTTATTAAACCAGTGCCAACCGTTATTGCTGCCTAGCCCGACTGTGAATTTACCGGCGGATATTCCTGCGTTGGAATTCGCGACTTGGGATGCGATATCGAGAAGCTGTAAGCCAATTCCATTCACCCAACGTAGGCGTACGCCGAAAACGCTATCTGGAGCCGTCCCCACAATTACGTCGCCATAACCGATCACTCCGGTACGCGAGGGTCCGCCCAAATATACGTCTCCATCGGCGGTCACCGTGAAAGCATCCCTGACGGACGCTTGTCCAAAGTCGGTACGCAGCCGGAACAGGTACACCTTGTCCCAGCCGTCGCCTTGTGTCGTCGTCGCCGTCAACGTGCCGTCAAAAAAGTGGTATTCCTGGGTGCCCCCGGCATCCGGTGTGGTATCGTTTAGGGTCTGGGTGGCTCGAATCCCGTAGTCGTCCGTGCCCGCGCTCGTTAACGTAGGCAGAGTCCATGTCGTCGGGCCGCTCGCGTCGAACCCCCCGTCAAAATTGATCTTGAATTTGGACGTCCCGTCTATCAGGTAATCGACGAAATGGAGATCGTCCCAACCGGCGGTATCGGTGGCTGTGATGTCGACCCTGTAGTGACGGTATGTCGCGCCGGTGCCGGTCGCGGCATTCAATTCTTGCGTGAAAGAATAGCCATAATCGTTGGCCCCTGCCGTGGTCAACGTTTTTTGATAAATTTGGTTTAAGCCACGAATGTAGAAGGTTTGGGTGTCGCTGCGTCCGATAAACATAGCATCGACGCCACCGGTCCCTATGGTCAATGTGTTATTACAGTCGATGTCTAGACTACTCGTTCCCGCATCCGCAGTCATTCGCGATAGGGTGGGGGCCACCTTATAGAACCGAATCCCGTTGGGCCCGAACATCCTTATAGATTCGCCGTTTGGGAGGAATTGGAACCCTCCGGCGCCCGAAGTAAACACTGTATCGGTTTGATCGTGGGTAAGGGACCACCATTGTGTGTTATCTGCGTCGGGGTCTGTCGCCGAGTGCCCGTATATAATCGGGTCCACAGCCAACCCGCTGTGGTCGTGATCTTTCCCCGCGTTTGCCAACGACGTGATGATAAGGTGGTGATTCGCTTGTAACGATTGATTCCCGACCAAGAGATGTACGCCATCGTCGTCTTGGTAACGGAATTCAACCATCGTAGCGGACGTGGATGCGCGTACGCCTTTCAGCAGAGAATCATTCGAGTACGCCGCGAACGCCCCGGCACTCAACGAAGCATACCCGGTGTCGTCGCCCAATCTTGCGTCGAATCCCGCCCCATTACGTTTCCAAGCCGGATACGCGGACGACACGCCACCAAAATTCAACATATCAAATGTGGTTGTGGTAGCGTCATCCGTTAGGACCAATTGGCCTTCCGCCGGAGCGGCGAGGCGCGCGTTGTCGTTGACGCGAAGCCCTTGAGCAATCAACGTCCCGGTGAAATTAACAAAGCTACCATCTATCGTGAAACGCGGCGTCCCTGCTATCGACAAGCTCATGGCGTTAGCGCCACTTAGGTACCACCCCGTGTTTGATTCGCTGGTGAAAGCGTACGTTGGTGCGCTCGCGCCCCCATCCGCCCCTTTAGCCAATCCAAACGACACATCGATTGGGGTAGTGCCGTTTTCTATGAAAAGGGCTAGCAGCCCATCGGTAGATGTGTCGAACACAGCGCCTTGTGTATCGGATTCGTTGGTCAGCGACAAATCGCCGTCACCCAGCATTTTCAGCCGGCCACGTCCGGGGGCCGCGCCGAATCGGATGATTCCGGCGTCCCCTAGTCTTAGCTGATCGATCACAAGGCCCACGTTGTTGACTGCCGCTTCGTCCCGTAGGTCCAGCCACCCGTTGGTTTGTGTGTTGAATCGAATGCCTTGCGAACCCGCCGTATCGACCAACAGCAAGTCGCCATCCGATGGCGCCGAAAGTCGGGAGCGTGACGCCCAAACGACTTCACCGCCAGATGCGGTGTTTAGGCTGGTGGAACCGGTGAGCACCGTGCCGACGAGTGTTGTTCCGGCGCTATCGTTCGCCAAGCGCAACTCGAAACCCGCCCCTACGCGCTTCACGGCCGGGTATGACGTTGTGGTCCCGCCGAATTGGAGCAAATCGAACCCCAACCCTGTGCTATCGGTGACCGTTATTCGGCCGTCACTCGGTGCTTTGAGTTGGGCGCGAGCGGTGATCACGTAACTGCCGGTTGATTCGGCGGTGTAAGCACTCGCCGAAACGGCGGCCCAACCCAGGTCGTCGGCTGTGCGGAAATCGAGGCCTGCTGCGTTGCGCTTAATTGCGGGGTAGAGCGCTGTGCCGCCACCGAATTGGAGCAGCCCGAAGTCGGTCCCTGCGTTATTGACCAGACGTAGGTCCCCGTCGGTTGGCGATGAAGCCCTTGTCCTATTGCTCCATCGCAGTTGCGAAGCGCTCGCGACGACAACATCCGTTCCAGACACAATATCGGCATCAGCGTACAAATTCTTGGCGCGCAGGTCGCCATAGTCCGAATCATCCGCGAGTCGAATTTGTAATTCGGCGATGCTCCGTTTCAAGGCCGGGTACGATGACGTTACGCCTCCCAACTGGAGTAGCGCGAAATCATTCAACGCATTGTTTCGGACCAATAGGCGCCCGTCTGCGGGGGCCGTCAAAACGGTGCGGTTGGTCCAACGGTGAACGCCTGTTTCCGTCGCTATCAGGTTCCCGGCAGCCACGTCCGCCCACGTGGCGCTGTCCTCTTCGTAAACGCGCAATTGGCCGTCTTGTGAAATTGCGTCTAGGACGATCCCTTGAGTCCCGGCGTTGTTTGTGAATCGGACTTTGCCGTCCAACGGCGAATCCCAAGCGGCGCGCCCGGTCCAAACAATTCGGCCTCCCGCCGCCAGGACGAAATCCCCAATCCACCCTCCAACAACATTCAAAGCACCAGTAGCGGCGTCAATCAATAGACGATCGGCGGACAACGTGATGTCCCGAATGACGAAGTCCCCGGTCGTGGGTTGAACCCCCATTCGCCAACGCTTCACCGTTCCGGTGTTCTCCACATCAATTGATGCCCAATTGGCGCTGTTGGAGGTTTCGGCTTTGATAAAAGCGTCGGTGGCGGAAAGTGCGGTGATGAACGGGACTTCCAGTTCATCGACGGCCAGCTTGCTTCCGCCACCGACTCCCCCGATGGTGATCAGACGGGTATCGGTGCGTTGGATGAAGACGTCGGCGTTGAGGGGATCGCCATCGGGGCTGAATCTGATTTGATTGTTGCTTAGAACGTCGGCTTGTGCGCTTAACGCAAATCCGCCGTCCAGGTAGACCTTACCGTTCGTTTCGATCTCGCCGTTCACTACGAGGCGGTCTGGTGTCGTAGCGTGTGTGTTATCGAGCCACTTCAGTTTCGCGTCGCCGGATAACGTCGCTAGCCCGTCCCACAACGCAATCTCGTGTTCGCCAGAACCCGAATTGCCCGTGCCCCCCACGCCACCTTGCGCATCGACCAGTTGGTTGTCTCGTCGGAGTGCGGGAGCCCAAAACGGGCCTTCGTCCACTGGCTGGCTGAAACCGCGTGTCGTCGGGGTGTAATATTGGGCATCGTCCGCCGCAGGTTTCCCGTAGGTAGTTGTGACAGGTTCAAGATCGTCCGTCACTTCAATGCTACTGCCGTTGGGCACGTCACTTACACGGTACACCCCGCCATCCACCGAGCCACCGCCCAGCAACGCAGCCAACACGTGGTCGCCGATAACAACTCCGGTCGAATCGTCCACCGCGAGCGTATACACCGGGCCCGTGCCCAATACGTTTGTGACGTTAAGCAACCCGCCCATGTATCACCTCAGATGTACGTAATCTGCCCGTCGTACACGTTTTCGAAAATCACCCGAAAGGTGTTGTTGTCTTCGTGATATAGTCGGTATAGCGCGGGATTCATCGGCGCCAGAAATTGGCTGGTCCCGAAGCCACCGGAACCGAATCCGCCGCGGCCGAATAAGCCCCCGGATGCCCGTTTCTGGATTTGTATCATCGGACGTCGCCCCAAATTGTGAGACACCAACACTTCTGTTTGTGCTGTGAACGGGACGACTCGCGAAGCCCCCGCTCCCTTCCCGCCGGTGTAACGGTACGCGGTCACTTTGAGAGGGAAACTGAATTCCGTTTGGAACCCTATCGGGTCTTGTACCAGCGCGACGCCATATTTGTGGACGAATATGATCCCGTATTCGTCCATTTTGCCGTCCACGAGAAACACGTTGCTGTTATCGTACAAGCGCGTTGTGTAACCGAGATCTCCCGGGACGATGTTCGGCGGGATGTAATCTTCGTTTCCCGTTAGCCAAATGCTGTTCTCTTCGCCCGTCGGGGTCGTCGGGTCGGCGGCCAGAACCAACAATTCGTCTTTCACGACGTGTCCCGATGTGACTGCTACCGCGGGGTCCGAATCCAATACTTCTTGGAATAGCTGTTGGCCGAGCAGGATCTGCGCGAATCCGGCGGTTTCTTCCAATACGCGCTTGGCCGTGCTAGTGGGGCGCCGATTTTGCGCAAGCTTGAACAGAAAATCCAGGCGATCCCAAGCCATCTTACAACCCCTCCACCGACGTAATCACCAGCCCGTTGGCGCCACGGAATCGTAACAGCAATCGATATTGCCCGCCATTCGCTCCGCCGGTCGAATAGGGCCCGCCCGCAGCGGGGGCAGCCAACGTGAAAATCAGGTCATAACCGGACACGCCGAATCTTCCGCCGATTGAATTGGCCAACGAATCACCCGAGCCGTTGCCGTTGACGTTCGGCGAGTCCAACCCCAGGTCAAACCACTTCCCCGTCCCGTCCAACTTCAAGAACAAGTTGAACGCTCCGGCGTTATATGGAGATATTTGGGACGCGGCCATCATCCCGAATCGGACCGTGCCGCCGGATTGGACCCCAACCGCAAACTGTTCACGTTCCCAATCGGCGTCACCCCCCGACGGGTGTGCCGGGTAATCGCCGTTGGCCCCGTGTACGAGTTGTCCGTTGCGCACTTGGGCGTTCCCTGCTACCAGAGGCAACGTCGGGTTCCATGGCGTTGACGTTCCTAACACCACCCTGTAGTTGGTGTCTACGAATAGGTCTTTGGTGGACGTCGAACCGCCGGTGGCGTATGTGTTGATGCCGCGAGCTAGCGCTGTGGCCGCTACCGCTGACGCTCCGGTGGGTTTGCGTAACGTCACCGATGCCGATGCGGCTAATACGGCCACCGCTCCGGATACCAATACGGCGTCTTTGATGACCGGGAAGTTTTGGTTAACGCTTGGGGTGACGGTCGGATTGATGGCTTGAGTCGCGGAACCGGGGACGGTGAGCGTGGCGACTTGTGTGGGGTGGTAGCCTTTGCGGAAGATGCCCGCAGCGGCGGTAAACGTGACTCGGACCACCGTGCCTTCGCGATAATATTGGATGCCGTCCAGGTATCGGGTGAATTCGGTGAAAATGGTGTGTCCCGGAGCGACTTCGAATGAAGGAGCGTCCGCCACGTCATCTCGGTAATACACCACTTCGTTGGTTTCGCCGCCAAGTGTGCTCCGAAGCCTATGGGACGCACGCCCTTCGGCGTGGACGTAGTTGATGCGCGCGTTCGCTTTTCGCCAAATGCTGTTGTACGCGGCAATGGAAGTGATTTCGACCGTACCCGAAACGCCCGGTCCGTCCTGGATGAAGCGGAAATCCGCTTCCGAGCCGTTCAAGACGTGAATCACTTTTTGGTTCAGCGGGTTCCCGCTGAGAAGTCCTTCGTAGAATCGTGTGGCTTGATCGGGGCTGGTTAGAGTGTACGAATTGGCCACGATGTAGCGTTGTACGATATCCCCCGGCACGTACGGATTCCACGCGGCCGGTAGCCCGCTCGGTAGGCGCGCCTGGTACGTCGTCACCCCTTCGACCAAGTTCAGTCCGTCCAGACTCCCGGGGGCCTGCGGCGCGATGTCTTTGAGCACTTCGTTGATTTCGTCGATGGCGTCTACGACGCGCGTGGATGGCGTTAAAGGCAATAACCCGTCGTCAAAGGTCCCGTCGGCTGGGATGCCTAGCTCGGATGATCCCGCGCCAATTTTGAAGCTGTCGAGGTATTTGCCGACAACTTCGTCCCCGTCTTCCATCGCGAACGGGATGTCCAACCAGGTGATGATGTTGTTCACTAGGGTGAAATCGGTACCTTCGAAATATGTCACGCCATTCACGGTGAACTTGAAGCTATCGGCGTCAACGGGCGTTCCCGCGAGCACGAATACCGTTTGGCCAGCGGTAGCCGCAAAAACCTCCTCCACCCATATGCCCGCTGGAGCTGAAGTGATTTTGCCCGCAATGCGTAGGATGAACTCGCGATCTTCGATGTCACCAATTTCAAGTCGCGCACTTTGTGACGTTTCGTGGACCGCGACCACCTCTGGATTCGGGTAGGTCCCGTCCAAGTCGCCACCGGCGGGCCCGGTCGCCCCTAGACCTGCGCCGCCGCCACCTGCCCCTGACACGTCTCCACGGAATTCTTCTTCCAGAAACTCATGGAGCGTTCGCCGTTCTGAGAACGCATACGCGATCTTTTGATCTTCAATATCGGCGACCGGACACGCTTCCAAATCGTCGAACGTGCTGTTGAATCGCACGAAACTGATTTGCCCAAGATCGTTTCCCGCTAGAGTGAACGGGTTTCCGTCGGTGGCGCCCACCCCGACTTGGAGTAGCCCCCAAATCTGCCGTTCGTCGCTAAATAAAGCATCCCCGGAATCGCCGTTGAAAATGGCCACCAGATTTTTGGGCTTAACCAGCGTCTGGCCCGCTATGGTGTCTAAGCTGTTTAGCCCTACCGTTGAGGCCAATTGTGCGGCCACCGCGCCCCGAACGCCTGGCGACAACGATATGTTTCGGTCTGGTGGCTGATTTGCTTCGTCTAGCACCACATAATTGTGGCCGTTTCCCACGACAACGTCGGTCAAGTTGTATCGCCAACGGATCTGGAATTTGGCTTCGAGCGTCGCGCGATTAAACAGCGCGTACAACGTAGCATCGCCACCGTGAACGGTTATAGGGTTGTCGTACCAGTTGCCGGTGCCGTCGCCGTGGATGATTCGTTTGACTTGTGAAAGCACCCCGTCGTTAAATTGATCTAGATCTTCGGCGGTGGTTTCCGTGGCCGCGACTTGTGCGGCTGTCCGCTGGTCATCGAGCGACTCCGGTGGAGCGATTGAGTCCGGTCGCTGTAGGGATTTGCCCATGGTCGCTCCCTTATCCGGCCACCGGGTTGTATTGTCGTTTGCCCAGATGTTTCAATGTCACGCGTGCCGCCGGCTGCCCCGGATGAGATAAGACCGCAACGCAAACGTCATCAGCGAAACACGTAACGATTTCCCCGCCACGGATCCGAGATTCCGGGTCCGGTGCGACGTATTCTGCGTGGTAACAGACCCGTTGGAATCCCTCCGGGCGAGACAATGAATGGTTGGTGGTGATCTCGTAGGGTTGACGGTCTAGGGGGTGCCCGCAAGTAGTACAGCAAGACGCCAGGGCCCGTCGACAATTAGGGCACTTCAGGGCTTTTCGATGCGGTTGAGCCAACGTGAAGCCGGTGACGTCTTGCTGCTTCAATCGCCGTAGGCAATCTCGGGCGGCCGTTGTGTCGTCCAATCGTACGGTCCGGGTCAGACCGTCGCGAGTGTGGATTTTCAGCACTTGGCCCCCCGTTGAGCATACGCCAATCAAGGTTTCCGGCCAGGGGCGAGCCCTATTACGCGTCGTCTGCGTCGGACTCGCTTTTGCCGAACGGGTTCGTCGCCCCTCCCGACGGCACGACGACGGACGGCACGGCGAAAGCTTTTTGCTTTTCGAGTTTGCCCGCCTTGTCGTCGTATGGCACCACAACCAACCTGCTATACAGCGCCAGGTGATTGTCTTTCAGGTGTTTTAGTTCCCCGTCCGTGACCACCTTAGTGGAACCGGGCATGAAATATAGCGCCCCTTTGCGCGATCGTTCGACTTCTTCCCCGAAGTCATCGACTTGGCAAGGGCGCACGTTTTTGGGCACTTGGATCAACGGCATAACAGCCTCCAATGCTGGGCCTACCGATGCCTGTTATTGGGCGTCTAGGATCCGTTCGGTCAGTTCCTTGACCGTCCCGACGGTATCCAACCCCAACTCTTTACAGACGTCGACCAACTCAGCCTTTCGCATCACGGCCAATTCGGCGCGCGTATAGTCATTGTCGCTGTCTTCGTCGTCTTCTTCGTCGTCTTCTTCGTCGTCCAATTCTTCGGGCTCCGCCGTTTCGGGTATCGGCTCGGCCGCGGGTTTGGGCGACGGTTTAGGGGCGGAAGTCTTGGCGACAGGGGCAGGGGTTTCCCCCAACACGGTTACGACAAAGCTGCCTTCTTGCTGATAATATCGGATATCAGCCAGATTAGACAGGATTTGCGGTTGCCCCTTTTTGAATACACGGCCATTCCCGTGATGGGTCAAACCGGTCCTCAACTCCACCCTTGCTCGCTTCGCCATCTTGAGCCTCCAAACAATGGCTTATGCTGTCACGAAAACAGTACGAAGCGGGGCGACCCTGGGGGAGCGCCCCGCTTCGTCGGCGCAAAGACTACACACTTTGACCGAGGTTGTACGCCAAGACCAACGCGTCCAGTTCTTCGAATTGGACTGCCACTTTGCCGCTGATCGCGTATTGGTTGACCGTCTTGAAGATGTCTCGATCTTTCTCGATGCGGATGTCCCGACCGATCCCCACAACGAAGTTGTTTTGGTGGGTCAGGATGATTTGCGGCGGGGCGGAGTAGGTGACCTTGACCGTGTCACCGTCGCCGATAGTGCCGGCTGCGTCGCGCGCGATCGTTCCCGCCGTAGCGTCCAGCACATAGTCGTTGCCGGAGCCTTCGACATACGGGGTCGTCGGAGTGGCGTTCAGATCGTTCGGAAGCACGACGACGTTGGCCACGTTGGTATTTTCCAAGGATACCGCGGTGGTGCCGTTGAGCGTGATGTGCTCGGTGACCTTGGCCAGAAAATCCCATAGCGGGATCGGGACCGCCGGGATCCCGAACGGCCCGTGATTGGCACCGCCCGCAGCGGCATCGCCTAGCGCAGTCGCACGAGTCGAAAGCTTCTCCAGGTAGATCTGCCAGAGATCGGGGGACATCATCCATCGGAGCGCGGATTTATTCCGCCGGAATTTGGTCGGCATGGCTCGGATCATCCGGCTGAAAATCGATAGCCCGATGTTTTGGCCAGCGGCATCTAGCAGGTGACCGCCCCGGGCTAGCTTCAACCAGCCGTTTTGTAGCGCCAGGTAGCTGTCTTTGACGTACCCGGAGCTGGAGCCGTTGTCGATGAGGTTGCTTTCGAGATCCGCCGGTCCAAGCGTATTCCCGTTGATATACAGCTCTTCCAGGTCGTTGGCGGTCTGAGTGGCCATCATCTGAACGATGTGCTCTTCGACCGCATCGCCTTCGATGTTGATTTCACGGAAATTGTCGCCGATCTCGAATGGCACCATCCATTCGCTTGGCGTCAAGACGATCTTGCTGGTGGTGACGCCGCGGCGTACGCCCGGGTCGCGTGCTTCGGCTTTCGGCACGGCCAAGCGGGTTCCGATCCCGATTTTGTCGATTTCCAAACTCTCGTTTCGAAATCTCACCGTGCGAGCGTTGTTTTTCAACACCGTTTCGTCGATGACGAAATCGATGAACTTGTCGCTTTGTGCGGGGTTGAGCTTACCGCTGGACGCTAGCGCGTCCGCCGTGATCAAGGCTTTGCGGATGAGTTCTTCATTCGATGTAGGCATGTGGTCCCCCTCGTGGGCTTTGGGCCCTTTGGTCTTGTTCTAGGCGGCTGCCTAGCCTAACAACAAGTGGCTGTGCGCCTAGATGACGCCCGACCAAAAGCTTTTTTGTACCGACTGCGAATCCGTGTCCCCTTCGCCTTCCACGCTTTGTGACGGTTGCTTGGTTTTTTCCACAGCCTCCAAACGCTTAGACACGTCGGTGACTTCGTTGGCCTGTTTTTCCATCACGCCCTTCAAGTCCTCCAGGGCTTTCATGATCGGTTTTAGCCCGGTCTCGCCGAACATGGCAGTCCCGGGCACCGTTGTGCTCGGAGGGGATCCGGCCGGGATCTCCTTCATGCCCAGTTCCTTGGCCAAATTGGACAAGGTTTCGATGGCCTTCTGTAGCTCCTTTTGACGACCGGGCGTGAAGGCTTTTGCTTTTTGAACGCCTACGGCCAAGGCTTCCAAGGCCTTTTGAACGTTGGTGTCGTTGTCCGTATCGGGCTCTTGGTTCTTCTGGACGTCGGTGCCAGCGTCGGCAGTTTCGCTGGCCGTTTCGTCGTTGCTCTTCTTGATGGGCGCCTTCATCGAAGCTCCTGGTTTGAACATCGGCGGGAACGCTTTGTTGAATTCATCCATGGCTTTGGTCAACGCTTCGCCTTTCATTCCCGCCTTGACCAATTGCGCTTTGTACATATCCGCCGGCTTCATCGCCTTTTCGACATCAGAATCCGTTTCGTCGCCCGAATCGCCCGACGAAGCGGATGGCGGCGAAGCCGCGCTCTTGGTGATGGTTTCGACGATCTGTGTGACCGACGCCATGGCCTTTTCAACGGCCTCGGACTGTGCTTTTGCCACTTCCACAGTCACGCTTTCGGGCGTATCCCCCGAACCGTTGTTTTTGGCCACAGTCGTGTCCTCAGCATCGCCAGTTTGGATCACTTCTGTGTTTTCGTTGGCCATGTCGCCACTCTCCTGGTTGAGCCGTTTCACCACTATGTACTCGTGCTCATTTGCCGGGGAATCCACCAGGGATATCTCACCGACATGAAGCTCCAAAAACCGTTGTTTCGGCACGTTCGGCACAGTCGTCTGCCCTCTCTATGTCGATGACGTCAGGCTGAACGTCGATGGATTCAACTTCACGACCCGGGCCTTGCCCCCGACGCTGAAACCTCGAAGCTTGCCGTCTTTGACTTGTTTCCAGATCTTGCCGTCTTTCACCTTCACGGTGATCACCCAAGAACCCATCTTTACGGCACGATTGTTGATCACCAAGTCGCCCGGAGCCAGGTACGATTCCAGCAATTCGAATCGCTTGTTGAATTGCTCGTGGAGGAGCCCTAGCTTGGTGCGCTTGTTGAATGCGGCTAGGAATTCGTGAGCCGCTTTGCGGATCACCTCTGCGCTGTAGATATCCCCTTGCCCATCGACAACTTCAGGCACTAAGACCACGCCGGTCACGATCTGTTCGTCGGCTTTTAGGATAGGCACGAAGATGCGTTTAGCCACGTCTTTGGCTTCGTCGTCTTCATCAGGCTTCGTCGCGTCCTTTAGCCCCGAACCACCGGGCAAGCCCTGTTTCGGGTGAAGCTTCCCGCCCGTGTCTAGGGCCGTTGCGGTTACGGTCGCTTTGGCGACGTTGCGAAAGGCTACGTTTCCCGCGTTAGCGGGGACAGCGCGTCTTTTTGTATTGGGCATGACCCGCAATCCTCTTCACGAGGTTACGAGCGTAATGCCGAGCGGTGCGATGGCGAAGCGAAGTGGCGGTTTTGCTTTTGATGCGCAGGGAACCGAATTCGATAGGGCCCCAAGGGCCAATTTCAAGCGCCGGATGGCGGGATATTCGTTGCGGTTGGTCGCGAGCTGACGATCATTTCTTCGAGCGCGGCGGCTTATCTACCCACTTGTCGTTACGGATCCGTCCCTGTTCAACAGCGAACTGGTAAATAGGCATCCGTTTGAATTCAGCGAGCGTTGTGCCCGAGTCCTCCAGCGCTCGGTAGAATGCCTTGGACTTGTATTTCGGCAAATGCCAGCGGCTTCG
>JAAUYI010004825.1_pt1 | contig 100794 bp, 89 predicted proteins | sample 7278041 | NCBI WGS metagenome assembly JAAUYI01 (sample SAMN14350216, study PRJNA611818) | marine sediment metagenome | isolation source: surface marine sediment (0.6m) | place: French Polynesia: Moorea | collected 2018-08
CCAATAAATGGACCATGCCCATTCCTAACTGGAAATCTGCTCTCAACTGGTTTGCTATTCATTTTCATGATAGATTTCCTTTCTCTTTTACACACTTCTCTTGACAGACTCCAGATAGCAAATAATCTGTCAAATTCAAATTATTCATCAAACAGCTTAAACAACAGTACTGAATAATCCTCTGTCCTTTGGACATCTCCTTTAATAAAGGAGAATTATTGATTGATTCTTTGTTCTAGAGGTGAATGAAGCCTAGATTACAAATATTTACCGGGAGTAATTCCTCCTTGGTGAGCGGTAGCTGGAATTTGCCCGGTTTGATTGAGGCGCTTGAATATATCTCTGGTTCTGAAGAAATTGAAGATGTTAACTCCAATACCTATGCTAAGAGCAATTAAATATACATAAATATTTTTTGCTCTTTTTATTTGTTTAAACAGCCTTTCTTTCTTCGCTTTATCCAGCTTTTGAACATCCGGTAATTTTTCTATTCTTTTTATGTTTACTCGATTGAAATCCAAAACCTGATTTGTTTCAAAGGTTTCTTTGGGACCCATTAAGATTTTTCTAACCCCGAAAAGTCTTCCAATTATCCAAGTGCATATATTTTGCATTTGATCTTTTAGGAATAAAGCACAAGGCACAACCCACATACAGGCTCTTGTAATAACCTCAAACAACTCTGGATTTTTGCCGCTTTTAATATCTTTTCTAGCGGCCAAAGGATAAGCGATGCAATCCATTCCCAAGGTTAAAGCAAAAATCATTCGTGAAAATCCAAAGTTTTTCTCTAAATCAACAACTTTAAAAATTTTATCCATCATTTTGGGTGCTTCTAAAGAATTCTTTCGTCCTCTAAAACTAAACACACTAATTCCTGTAATTGCAGCTAGAAATGCTCCTAAAGCCCATTTCATAAATCTTTCGGCTCTATCTTTTACATAAAGTCTCTGTGTTTCTCTTTCCGAAGGAGTATCCGTTTCCGGAAGACCGGAAATCTCAAAAAAGCTTCCAGTTTTCAAAAATACTGCTGAAAGCCAGTTCCTATAAAAAGGCAAACAAAATTGCTCAAAAACCCCAAAAGCAGTTGCACCCAAAACCGATAAAAATTTCAATCTGGTTACTTTATGAAAAAGTTCATTAGTTAAAAGATATTCTTTCTTATTTTTAAAACCTACCTTTACTTTCTTTCCGATTTTTTCTTTCAAACTTTTATGTGTCAAGCCAGCCAATTCGTAATTTGGTACCCCAAATGGTTTAGCAAAAGTCTTCGCTAACAAAGAAGCTAGCATTACAACTAAAAAATAAACCGTTAATCCTTCACCAAATTCCAAGAAAAGTTCATCCACTAATGGCTTAAAGCTAATTTGGTGTGGTTTATTTTGCTGAGAATCATTACTTAACGAAGATTCACCAATTGTATTTTGAGTGCTCTGTTGAGAAGGAGAAGGTTGCTTTTGCGTATCAACCGCAAACATGGAGTTACCTAAAACTCTTGTTAAAAATAACGTTACAAATTTTGGTAACCAACTAAAACAAACTTCATGAAAGAATTGCCTATAGGCGTTTTCTAAGTCAATCGATTTACTAATCGGCACAGAACTATTTTCCATGGGAAATTTATGCTTATTCCCATGGTTCGATACCGAATACTGCGGTCTAGAAATGTAATCTATAGCAGCAACTGAAGACAAAACCGTTGTGTTCTTAACCGAAATTTAATTTGCAATCAAAAAATATTAAGACAAAACAATAATTAAAACAATATTAAAACGGTGTAATTAGCATTAAGTTTTTTTATGAATACACTTCTTAGTGATTCTTAAGAATTCTTTTCAAGCCACCTTGTGAATAATTGATTATCTACTCCGAAAGCATCCAAGGTCTTCCCCACAACGAAATTAACCAAATCATCCATAGATTTCGGCTTGTGATAAAAAGCTGGCATTGCAGGTACAATCATTCCTCCAGACTCACTAATGGTGAGCATATTTCTCAAATGAATTGAATTGAAAGGTGTTTCCCGAGGAACAATCACTAATTTACTTTTTTCTTTTAGGCAAACATCCGCACACCGGGAAATTAAATCCTCCGATGTTCCATTCGCTATTCTTCCAATAGTACCCATACTACAAGGGATAATTATCATCCCTTCATTTCGATAGGAACCGCTTGCTACCTTAGCCGCTAGATTATCAACTTCCCACAAGTTTAATTTTTCAGCATTTAACTTGTTTACTCCTTTAGGCAAACTCTCCGATAAATATTCAACAATAGTCTTCTTATTTTTCTGTACCGAGTTGAATTCTAAGTTCAACCCCAATTCAATACTTATAACCTTGTTTGCAGTTTCTGAAAAAATTAAATCAACGGTATAACCTTCAGAAAGAAGAAACCCCAAAGCCTTAAAACCATAAATAGATCCACTCGCGCCAGTTATTGCAATTGTAATTGCCCTCATTAATTTAAAATCCTCTTATTTGAATTTAGAGCTTGTCTTAAAAAATATATAGTAATCTCTTATTTAATAATCAAAAGTTTTTTATGAACTCTCTAAGTTGGAAATCTTTTACAGATTATTCAATTTATAAAAAGTCTAAGTATTTAAAGTAACAAGAATATGTACTCAAAATCCAAAGAGTTATTCAATAAATCATCAAAGCTATTTCCCGGCGGGGTTAATTCGCCCGTTAGGGCTTTTAAATCAGTTGGAAGTTCTCCCATTTTCTTTAAAAAATCTCAGGGAGCATATCTATATGATGTTGATGGAAATGAGTACATAGATTATGTTGGTTCCTGGGGGCCGATGATTTGTGGACATGGTCACTCTAAAGTAATAGAAGCAATTCAACAAGTTGCAGAAAAAGGAATTAGTTTTGGTGCTTGTCATGAATACGAGATTCATCTAGCAGAAATTATTACTAAGTTAATGCCGAATATTGAGATGCTCAGATTCGTCAATTCTGGAACTGAAGCTTGTATGGCTGTTGCGAGATTAGCTAGAGCATATACAAAAAGACCCAAAATTCTCAAATTTAACGGTTGTTACCATGGACACTTTGATTCATTTTTAGTGCAAGCTGGTTCTGGTGTAGCAACAATGAGTTTGCCCGATAGCCCAGGGGTACCGAGTGAACTGGCCGAATTAACTTTAACTGCTAATTATAATAATTTAGAAGAAGTTGAAAAATGTTTTGAGCAAAACCCCAACTCAATCGCAGCGATTATGGTTGAACCAGTGGTTGGCAATTCTGGATGTTTGCTACCCCAGAACGGATTTCTTGAAGGGTTAAGAAATATTTGTAACAAATACGGAGCACTTTTAATCTTTGACGAAGTAATGACTGGGTTTCGAGTTGCCAAAGGTGGTGCTCAAGAAAGATTCAATGTATCTCCTGATTTAACAACCTTAGGTAAAATCGTCGGAGGCGGTTTACCGGTTGGTGCTTATGGAGGTAAAAAAGAGATTATGGAAATGATCGCTCCATCTGGTCCCGTGTATCAAGCTGGAACTCTCTCCGGAAATCCTTTGGGAATGGTTGCGGGTGCCACAACTTTGAATCTAATTCAAGAAGAAGGTTTTTATGAAAACCTAGAATTGTATGGAGAAAAGCTTGAAACTGGAATCAAGCAAATAATGATTGATAAAGAAGTTCCAGTGACTATAAATCGATGTGGAGCAATGTTATCGGTTTTCTTTACAGATCAAAAAGAAGTTTATAATTTCCCAACCGCAAAAACCTCAGATACAAACCGCTTTGCTAAGTTCTTTAATGAACTGCTTAAAAATGGAATTTATCTTCCCCCAAGCCAATTTGAGGCATGGTTCTTCTCTTCTATACATAGTAAGAATGAAATTGAAAAAACTTTAAATGCAATTGAAGCAGCGCAGTTTTAGTTAGTTCACTCTCAGGGCCTCATCCTATCAAAACCTTGACAATTGGGAAGCTTGCAAAATTGAAATACACAATCTTCTATTCTTTTACAAGCCGTTTCTATCTTGAAAAGATCGGATGCTATGCCAGTAACGTTAGAAACAACAAAACTTTGATTGCCAGCCCTAGTATCGTTTCTTGCGTAATATGTATCCAGTCCAGCTATTGAAGCTCTATCTTCATAACTTGTAATTGGCTCAAAATTCTCTTTTGTAACTTTGATTGAACCTGTAATCTCGTTTCTAGTTGTTTTTTCATCCTGGCAGGTTGAAAAAGATCTACAGCAAGTCGCCGAACTAGGTGATCCAGTTGTCTGCATCCTACAATTACAAACTGACTTACCATCAGAACCAATGTTTTCACCTCCACCGTTTGACATTGAATTACAACAAAGGCTCCTTCTACCAGCAACTGCTTCTTCACAATATTTTTGTCTTATTAATATCGCGTTTCTTACTCTTTCTTGTGCTGTACTTCCTTTTGCAACAACGTCTTGCCCTGTTGGTTGTCCAGGAGGTTTTTGTGGCCAAAACCTAGCTGTTTTAGAGCAATAAGCAGGATCACAAATCGCAGTAAGTGCAGGATCTGGTTCCGTTCCTGCTGCTAAAACTGGCAAAAGAGCTTTTATTGGAGTTTTTATATAAGGCTGCCAATTGCTTTCGTTTGAAGAGTATATTTTAATCCGGTCTTGGTTTAAAAATTTATTAAACAAAAACTTTTCGATTGTCCTGGAAGGATCAATCAAACTGAGGATTTTGGATATTAGAGGCATCCATCGATGATGTTTGAAAGAGTAATATCTTACATCTGGAATTCGTTTCGCTTGCCACCTAACAACGTTGATGACATTGCAATCTTTAGATGGTTCACAGTTTAAAGCAACTGTATAACCATCCATTTTATTAGTCCCTTTTTTATAGTTGCCTTTTGCTAACCAATAAGTATTTTCTTGTCCAATTGATTTTTCTTTAAAGTTCGAGAGCCACCGAATCTCGTATTCATCATTACTCGCTTGACTCCCTAAAATTTTAATTGGTGCATAATCAACTGGATTAGAGTGTACATTCGGGTAATAACTTCCGATGATTTCTCTGTTTTGATACTTTTCTTTTCCAAAACTAAAATATCCAGTGTAAAAAGTATCTTCAGGTTTTAATTCAAGCGAGCCACTGTAATGTCTTTTGTTATTTTTATTCTCATATTCATTTTTCAAAAAGCCTTCTGGATTAAAGAGGGTTGTATTTTTTACTTTAACGGTATATTTCCAAGTACCGTTAATTTCAGATAATGGATTTGAGCGAGCTTCGCTGGGTAAAGTGAATGCAAAACAGAGTATAAGAAAAATCGAAAAAATTATTGAGAATCCTTTTTGCGATTCTAAGCCTAATAATGGATTGCTCTTTTGTATTTTTTTAGTCATTTGCAATTTGTATTAGTTTATTGAAGAAAGAATTCACATGCTCTAAATACGATTTATCGTATCTTTTTTTATTCTTTTTACCGCATTTATCACTTTTGTTACCTTTAAACGTTATGTCCCAACTATAACCATTTTGGACTTCTCCTTTTTGGTTTTTAAATTTAAAGCCATTCTGAGAATAATTTGCGGAAAAAGTTGTTCCATCTTTGGAAAATTTAATCTTTTTACTTTCTTTATGAACAACGTATCTTCCAGAATCCAGCTCTAAAATGTTTAAGCTGGTTAAGGGGCTTAATTCCTTAGGTTGAGATACTCCATCCTCGTTAAGATCTGACCACAAAAGAAGATCTTTTAATTCATCTCCTTTTATAAGTCCATCTCTATTTGTGTCTTTCATAAATGCTAATGCAGTATAGCCGTCTGGGTTGTATCTATCGCTAGTCCAATTACCAAACAACTCTCTCCCATCGTCAATTTTTCCATTTCTGTTTGTGTCAATTGCTAGAAATCCTTGTGTTTTACTTCCCTTAAGGAGTTTGTAAGATAAATCCAACCTCGTTTGATTCAAAGGAAAGCAATTTTCTTTAGAAGATAATTGAATATCTTTCTCAAAACTCAAGACTATCGGTGTGGGTGAGCACTTTACGCAAGTGTTGCAGGTGGTTTTGGTTGTTACATTCCCAGAAACGCTAGTCTTAGAATCTGAGCTACAGGTTTCTCTAATTCCAGGTGGCTGATTTGGTACCAGTCCACATTGAGAAGCAGTTGGAGGGCTCATTGCTGGCATTACGGTGCCCCAGCTTCCAGGGCTTGGTCCTGGACCTGCTAAAGGACCATTACCAATTGGATAATTCGCATCGCCTAAACAGGAACCTTCAATTTTAGGTAGATCCGTTGGACAAAACTTATCATTAACTTTTCCCGTGCAATCTCTTGTTGAAGGGCATCTGGTAGGAGGAGTAAGTTGTACTATTGGGGCAAGAAACGAGCATTTACCGGTTTTTATAACATTTGAGACATCTGCCGTACAACATTCTCCAACTGCATTTTTTAAAACTTTCACTGCACCAGTGGAACAGTGAGGGAAACCGCCGTCCCTAGGTAGAGTCCTCTCGCTCCATCCTTGAGGCGTATCGTTAGGTACACCTCTGTAGTACCAAGTGATTTTTCCTTTTCCACATGGATATGTTATTTGTGGAATTGCAGGTGGCCTAGATCTACAATAACTTCTCAATAAATTAGGTTCTGCATCCTTACAGCAATGCCTTTCAGCACAATCTCTCCGATACTTACATTCAAGCTGAATATACATTGGATTTAAAGAATAAAAGGAAGTATTAGTCCACACTTGTAGTTGGTGAACCGTTTTGGCTCCATCCCATAAATTGCTCTCATTTCGGCAGGTTCCATATTTGCCACACATTGGACCTCCTGGATTACAGATGTCACACAGTTGATGATAAGGCATTGCCATATCTAATGGTCCATCGAGAGAACCAGTTGGCAAAGCATTAGCTGTGTTTGCATTTGCAATTGGAGCACTGGCTAAAGAATTGACCTGAGAAGCTGAGGTGAACTCTTTCCTTGCGGTTTTTGCCCCACCGACATATGGACCATTCTCATAGTTGGTTATTACTTTTGAGTCATTTCTGCATACTAATCTTGAGAAAGAAGAATTAACATTTTCTCTTCTTATTGGACAGGGACCTCCAGTGCCATCTAGATTCGTAACCTCTCCAACTACTTTATCCATCGGAGCAACGCCACTATTACAAGATGGTTTCAACATTACATAATGATCACAACGACCTAAAAAGTCAGCGGAATTTGGGTCTCCATTGGAGTTCATTATCCTTCCAAAAGCATCTCTTCCCATGCAAGCATAACGGATACCGATCCAATAAAGAGGTGCATCATCTATATCTCCACAATTTGCAATTCTCATTAAGCCAGATGGTTTAGTATCTTCACCTTTGCAATAAGTTTCTGTAGTTTTTGTACTGATTCTTGGGTTAATGTTGCATTTATTACACCTTTTGCATGTCCCCCCACCTCTGGTCACTGGCCATTGATCGATAATGTAATTATTCTCTCCAGTACCAATCGATATTTGATTGACCTTGGGCCTGCTTTGTCCTTGAGCTTGAAACTCTGGACATACTGATGTTCCATCACTCAAAGCGTTTGGGAAAATTGCGTTTTGGCTTCCACCGTTATCCACATCGCATCCATCTTCCGAACAAACTAAAAATGGTCTTACTCCTGAAGCCAATAAAGATTCATTAAGATTAGAATTTTGAGTGGTACCAGATCTGGAAGCAGGATAAGAACCTCGCCCTTCTAGCCAGCCACTTAATGCAAACACTCTCTCTTCTGGTGCAAGTCTTTCCTCTAAATACATGGATTTGAGAAATACCGGCCAACATCCACTACAGTGAACGACAGCATGATAAACAATGTTGTTTGTAACTGGGTTCCTCAAGGCATAACATCCTCCAAAACGAAGATTTCCAGGACTACCTCTCAAAGAACCTCCCCAAAATTGTTGAGGTTTGCCAGCACCAAGTTGAACTAAACGATCTCTTAAATTACCGGCAGAATCGATTTCGTCAAAAGAATTAAAAGCCGCTTTATTTCCATTTAAAATTGCATCAACAAAATCAGCTCTAACCCTGGCAGAATACCCGGGAAAAACTTGTCCAACAGTCCGAGCTGCAGCGCTACATCTGTTTGCAGCATCTTCTGGGGGAAACTCAGAGTTCGTAGCTGCTTTTAAAGCAATTTGCCTTGCTGCAACGTTTAGCGATGATTGAAGCCAAAAAAGAAAAACAAATTCTACACAAATGAGAAAAACAATTGTGTAAACAAATAAAAGTATCGGTATTTGAACAGGAGGTACCGCTCCGAAAGAATTCCTAGTGAAATGAATCATTTAATAAGTTTGTTGGAGATAGCAGCTGACGGTTTAAAAACCCTAAATTATGACTCTTAATTTTCCTATAAAATTCAGTTTCTTACAAAAGTAATAATGAAAACTAATACATCCCACTTAATCTAAATGATAAGTAAACTGAAGACTAATTTCAATTAGAAATCAAAAAGGTTCTAGAAAATTAATAAAGTTTCCAAGACCAATTTGGTTAATTAACTCGAATTTACTTTTGAGTTAATTAACCAAGCCCAAATAAAGAGGGTAATTTCAAAGCCAAAGGCATATCACCAGAGACATTGAGCTTCCCTAACATAAAAGCCATTTGCGCAGATAAACTTCCATTAATAATTGATTCCCAAGTTGCTTGATCGGCTTTTAAAGTAACATTGGGTTTTTCTGGACTATCCAGCAATTCACAAGCTTGATCTTTAATTTGAATTCGATAGTCTTGATCATCTATTTGAAAAAGGTATATTGCAGAAACATTTTCTGCAGCTTTTTTGTTGAATTTGTTTGTTACTTTTTTAAATAGTTCTTTAACTGACATTGCTTAATGAAAAATACGAAAGATTAAGAAACAATAATTAGTTTAATAAAGTCTGTATAAATTTGGGGTGTTACACATTAACTTTCAAAATAAGCTAATATAATTGACTTACGTTAATTTCCAATAGCATTTTTATAAATGAGTACCAAAATACGTTTAAAAAGAACCGGTCGTAAAAAAAGACCATTTTATAGAATAATAGTTATTGATTCAAGAGAAAAAAGAGATGGTTGTTCCATTGAAGATATTGGTTGGTTTGATCCAATAAAGGATGCAGTTTATTTGAATTCAGAGCGTTTTGATTATTGGACATCAGTTGGAGCTATACCTTCAGACAGAGTTAGTTCTTTATCAAAACAAAAAGCTACAAGTAGTAAATAGTCAACTGCTTTATTACAAGGCTTATGAACAGGAAATATACTTTTTTTATTGAGTTTATTATTTTAAATTCAATGAAAGTATTATTACTAAACCATATAAAGCTTAAACTTCCTTAAGTAACTTGATTGAACTTATGACCGAAGCAAAAAAAATAGAAATTTACACAACAGATTATTGCCCTTTTTGCAAAAGAGCTAAAGAACTTTTGAATACAAAAGGAGTTGTGTATACCGAAATCAATGTCGAAGCTGAGTCTGAAAGACAAAAAATGGTTCAAAGAACTGGAGGACCAAGATCAGTTCCTCAAATATTTGTTGACGGGGAACTTTTAGCAGGTGGATGTGATGGACTTTATGAAAGAGACAGCAAAGGAGAATTAGATTTAATTCTTGGTCTTAAATAAGTTATAAAATTAAAAAACTTATTCAATTAATGAGTAAAACCGACATAGAAAATTAATCCTAAAATGACTGATCTTTTTGATGATATAGAAGACTGCGAGGAATTATATGAAGATCGTTATTATGGTTTAACAACAACCGCAGCTAGAGCCAGATTGTGTGGACAGTGCGCTCATTACACAATTGAAAACATTCATATGCCAAGTGTCCGCTGTAAATTGGATTTAAGGCCAACGGCAGAATTTGATAAATCTATTGGTAAATGGAAAGCCACTTGCTCAAACTTTATAAAACGTGTTTGAAGAATAACTCTCAAAGAACTTTAAACAAGTGCAAAAATAAAATTATGAAATGGAATTATAGATCTCAATTCCTTATTTATTGACATTCTTAAAGAAAAGAGAGGTGAATGAATGATTTTGAATTTTTCTGATAAATATACAAATTTTGGACTTCTATTTCTCAGAGTTGCTTTTGGGATTATGTTCCTTTTTCATGGCTACCCCAAAATCGTTGGTGGGGTTGATGAGTGGATTAAATTAGGCCAAGTAATGGAAATGATAGGAATAACTTTTGCGCCAGAATTTTGGGGTTTTATGGCAGCTTTTGCTGAGTTTTTTGGTGGGATTTTGCTCATTTTAGGTTTTTTCTTTAGGCCAGCTTGCCTTCTCCTATTTTGTACAATGGCTATGGCCACAACAATGCATATACTCAAAGGTGATGAATTTAATATTTTTTCCCACGCTCTAGAAGATGCAATAGTGTTCTTTAGCTTATTTTTTGTTGGGCCTGGAAGTTTTAGTATTGATAAAAAGCTTGTTAACAATTGAATGACGAATTGAGCTTGAGATAGAATTTGTATATTGAGTTTAAAGTTTGTTCTTAAATGAAAAAAGTTTTACTGGTTACATTATTATCGATAGTAACCATTGTTATTCTCGGTTTTGTTACTTGGTTTGGGTTTAGATACAGCACAAGTAAGGTAATGGAGGTTCCGGTTACCGAATTTAAGACCTTTCAATATGCAGAAGATCCGTCGAATTTAAGTGTGGATTATCAAAGATATTCTGATCGAAAATTAACTATTGTAAAAAATGATGATACTCACTTCGATCTTATTCTTGAACCTCAAAATGACTCAACTGCAAAAATAATTTTAAAAAATATAGATCTTAGTTTATTTGTTACGAGTGAACCTAAATGGACCAAAAAAGATAAAAACTTAGAACTTATAGCTTTTACCGATAGGGAGTGGAATCGACAACAAGCAAGATTCTACAGAAATTCTCCACATGTTGAAATTATTGGTGGTGATGGATTCGAAAAAAATCATCTCTTTACTGTTGAACTAGCAAAAAATTGTTTAAATGCTGGACTATGGGAAATTTTTCTAACTAAAGGGGATAACGGTCAAAAAGCAATTTACTACCATGGTTGGTTTAACTTTCCTTTGGGGCATTACAAAAATATCTTTGAAAAAATCAATAAAGTTTCTTATTGGAAGTATTGGTGGAGCCTCGAACACTGGGTTGATCCGGAAGGTGCACCAGTTAATCTAAAAGCCTTAAGAAGTATTATTGATGAAAAAGAAGTAAAAGCGAAGTTTCTTGCCGATGAAAGAATTTTTGCCTACGGTGAACAAAGAAGAAAAAGGAGGACTATTCAAGCTCAAAATCTGAGAACTTGGAAGGACTTCTATGACGGAAGAAAAATTGAATTTGCAACTTTTATTCCTCCGGGATTATATAAGGTTAATGTTCCTTGGAAGAACGAATTTTGGAGAATAGCCAGACTAAAAAAAGCGTTCATTAGAAATATTGACTCTCCAGCATCCTCCGAAATTTTACAAGAGATTGAATTGATATTTTCTGATTCAAAGTCAGGAGAAGAAAATAAGCTTGTTATTAGTGGTATGAATCTTGAGTCTTTACCTCAGCTTCCAGTATGGCAATATCCAAAAGGATTGTATAAACCAATGGGTATTGGAGTTCCTTCTTTTAGTCAAAATTATGAAATGTATGCAAAGTATCCGGCAAACTTGAGCCCTTACTTTTGCTTGCTACTCGATTCCAGGAATAATTGGATTAATCATCATGATGTAGCGGTGGACGGACCTGTTTTACACAAAGATGAAAAAAATCCAAATTTGCTTCATCTGTACTTACTTTCTTACGAAAGACACTCTTTGGTCGGTCACTATACAATTGAACTCTAATTAGTAATAAAGTTAAATATAAAAGATAGAGATCAAGTCCTCAGACACCGATGAGCTTTGAGAAGAAAGTATATAAAAAAAAGCACTTAATTTTGGAAAAACTTTCTAGCCCTTTTTTGGCAGGAATATTATTTATATTACTAGCATTCATTATCTTAATTGGAACTTGTATTCCTCAAGAACCTTTGGTAGGCAAAGTTGCTTTAGTGGAAAAATTTGGTAATTCTTATGAATTCTTGAAATTCTGGGGAATTTTAGACGTTTTTCATTCCTGGTGGTATATTGCACTTTTGTTCCTTTTAGCTATAAATCTAACGGTTGTTAGCTTCGTAAAAGTTTTTCCAAGGGCCAAAAGAGCTTTTTCGTGGCCAAAATTTATTGAAAACGAACTTTCAGAAAAAAAAAGTATAAAGAGTATATCTTCCAATTTATGGAATAAGTTCCAAACGATTCTTAAGCGTAATGGATGGAAGATAAAAGTAAATAACTCGGGAAACTCCCTTGTGGCAATTAAAGGTGCTTACCATCGACTTGGAGCCTCTGTAACTCATGTTGGAATACTACTAACAATGTCTGGGGCACTTTACAGCTTATTGTTTGGTTTTAATGGGGTAGTTCAAGGAGTTCAAGGTGATCGATTCATTCTTTCAGATCGTGAGAACTCCAAAAGATCTTATATCTTAGTTGAAACATCAAAAGTTTTTCATTCTCCTCTTTGGTTTGGTAAAAGTCCAGAGCTTGAAGTGGAAATTGTGGATTCTAGTAAAGAAAGTTATAAAGATGGTAGGCCAAAACAATGGACAACAAAATTACAGTTCTTAAACAACAAAGGTAATTTACTGGCTGATAAAACCGTATCAGTGAATAATCCAATCCATTTTCAAGGTGTTGATTTTTATCAGGCTGATTGGAAGAAAATAATGAAGGTAATTTTTAATAAGAAAGAGTTTGAGATTATTTTAAATGAAATAAAAGGTAACCAAGTTGCTTATGTAGCACCATCTCCCAACCTTGGATTGCTTTTTTTAATTACAAAAGAAGCTCCTCAAAAACTTAATTTAATTTCTGTTAGAGGAGAAATAAGCGCTGATATTTTTACAGGTTATAAAAACCTTATGGAATCAGATAAACTCAAATTCTTGGGCTCACTTCAGCCTGGTGAAGACCTAGAGTTGGGACCTATGAATTTCAAATATAAAGGATCCTTTGCAAAAACTGGAGTTCAGTATAAAAGCTCTCCAGGAGATTGGATTATGATTGTAGGCATGTGCATTCTGATCTCCGGCGTAATGATGGCATTTGGAGCTAAACGTACAATCTGGGCCAATATAAATCTTCAAACCAATCAAATTGACTTGATTGCAACAAGCGATAGATCGAAAGAAATGTTCGGAAAAGAATATAACCGGCTTTTAGATTACCTGAGCGAGTCTTAAAATATTTTCATATTTGTAGCGGCAAACTTGATATTATTTATAAAAGTTAGGGATTTTGATTGATAAAGACGTGAAGCTTTGAGAAGTCTAAAATGAAGTGGCTAATAAAAACAAAGTCCGATGTGAATATCAAAGATTTAGTTGAGAAGCTTAATTTAATTGGTTGTAATTGCAATGATGAAGGTTCTGTAATTCCCCTTGATCAAAAGGAACAAATGTTAGAAGTATCAGGTCCCAGAGATCTCCCAGATTTACTTGCGGATGAGAAGGGAATTATACAAATTTGTCCCTCTTCAGAAATTAACTATTATTGATTTTTGCGAATAACTAAACAGCTACTCATCATGTCGTGAAGACATTGTTTTTTAGGTGAAAATAGCATCATAAAGTATCCAATAAAGAAAATTAAGGATATGTATTTCCCAAAGTATCTTCCAATTGCTCTCGAAATAGAAATTCTGTTTCCATCTAGATTAGTAACTTTTAAGCCGCTAGCTATTTTTCCTAATGTAGCTTGTTTTGGACCACTTTCCATTAGTACAAAGTACACTGGTCCAAGTATCCAGAAAGTAGCGGAAATTAGACCTGCATTTAATTGAATATCAAAGGCCTTAAATATAATATAAAAAGTAGTAAGCGTAAGTGAAAGTTTTAATAGTGTTAAAATGAAAAAATCAATTATATATGCCAAGAACCTTCGCCAGAATCCTGCATATTGAAAGATACAACCATGATTTTCACTTTCAATATTTTTCTCTGATTCCTTCCACTGAGAATCATAAGACTTGATCATATTGCGAAGATTATTGTACATTGAATGTTTAATATTATTTAAGTTGTCTGTAAACTTTTATTGTATCACCGAATTGTGGGTTTGAAATAAATTTGTATTTACTTTTTTGATTCGCTGATTTTTTGTCAATTTTTATTTTTTCACTATTTAATAAGATAGATTTTATTAAATTAACTATTATTGACTTTTGCGAATAACTAAACAGCTAGTCATCATGTCGTGAAGACATTGCTTTTTAGATGAAAATAGCATAATAAAGTATCCAATAAAGAAAATTGAAGATATCAATTTCCCAAAGTATCTTCCAGTTGCTCTCAAAATAGAAATTCTATTTCCATCGTGATCGCTAACTTTTAAGCCTCTCATCATCTTCCCAATTGTGCCTTGCTTAGGGCTGCTCTCCATAACAATAAAGTATGCTGACCCAATAATAATCCCTAAGGTATTTACGACAAGATCTACATCTAGTGAAATATCAAAAATTACGAAGACAATAGATAAAGCGAGTCCAAGAGAAAGATTTAATAAGAGTAAAAAAATTAAATCAATGACATACGCTAAAACTCTTTGCCAAAATCCAGCATATTGAAAGTTGTGACTTGCTACTGTTTTCTTTTCGTAACTATTTAAAGTTTCCGATTTATCTAAGTCTAAACTAGGATCATTTTGCTTTTCATCATCAACACTATTAAGCAATGAATCTTGATTTCTTTTACTGTTTGAATGCTCCTTAACTTTTGTAAGATCATTGTGTTCTTCATTAAAAGAAACAGAAGTATTTATGTTTCCGAATTTTATTTGATCTTTCTCTTCTAAAAAAAAGAATTTCTTTGTTGGTAGTTTTTCACCGTTCAAAAAGGTTCCATTGGTACTTCCCAAGTCACCGACAAAATATTTACCCTCTGGTGTTACGCCTATTTTAGCGTGATTTCTCGATATGCTTTCATCGGGTATAACAATGTCGCATTGTTCTCCAGCTCGTCCAAGAATTAGTGGATCAATGGTTTCTAAATCTATTTTTTCCCCTGTTTCCAGTATCAAATGAGGCATGATTAAGGTTGTTATAGAAATAAACTGGGCAGCTTAATGAAATTATTCTCACTATATTTACTTAATTCTCATTTTTCTTGGGCACTTAATGGAAAGCCCTAGGGAAAATATTAAAAACTCATCGCATACAGGGCAATAAGAACTAGAATTGCACAAGCAGCAGCACCAATTTTGTAGACATCATCAGCAAAATAAGACTTTCGATTTTGCAAATATTCTGTTTTATCCAATGATTCTAGAGACCATTCATCTTCTCTTTCCATTTCATCTTTTTGAGAGTTGATGTCTTCATCATTAAATTTATCTTCTTCACTCATAATTTATAAATATGTCTATTAATTTATTGCTTAATTTAGTACTTTAATGATTGACTGAAGGTATTGATTGATACGCCCATTAGTTTCATTCACCAAAAGCCATTTTTCTAGAAAGGTAAGTCCCCAAATAAAATATGGATATTCCGGATTTTTTATTTGAAATAAGTGAGTTAGCTAAACAAAATAACCAAAAAGTATATTTGGTTGGAGGAGCTGTTAGAGACCTTCTATTAAATAAAAATGTTTGCGATTTTGATCTGTTATGTAGTCATAACGCTATTGAGTTAGCGAGATTCCTTGAAAAATCCAATTATTTGGAAATCAAGTCTGTTCACCAATCGTTTGGCACTGCAAAAGTTTATTTGAAAGAGCATCAAATTGACTTGGATTTAGCTACCGCAAGAGAAGAAGTTTACGAATATCCTGGCTCTCTTCCAAAAGTTCAATATCCATGTGCTATTGAAGATGACTTAAGAAGACGTGACTTTTCAATTAATTCAATAGCTTTGGAACTAAAATCGGCTAAAACAACTGAGCTGGTTGATCCTTTTGAAGGTAAATCTGACTTACAAAGTAAATTAATTAGAGTTCTTCATAACAAAAGTTACCTAGAGGATCCCACCCGAATTATAAGAGCAGTGAGATTTGCAATTCGTTTTGATTGCAAAATTGCCGATGAAGATATTAAACAAATAGCTCTCACGATGAACGATGAAAGAGTGATAGAAATTACAAAGAGAATTCGCGGCATTCGCTTTGGTATTGAATTGAAAAGATTATTGGAATTAAATAATTGGTTAGAAGGTGTAAAACATTTATCGAAACTTGCAGCTTGGGACTTGATTAGAAGAGGGCTAGTTATTAATAATCAACCACCTTCATATTCCATAGATTCTTGGGATGCAAAGTTAACGTGGATACTTTGGAATAATTCATCCAAAAACGATTTAAATACATTGCCATCAATTCTCAATGAACTCGGAATATCATTGAAAACTCAAAAACAAGTTAAGAAAGTAAAAGAAATTATTAACTCCCCAAATATTTTGTCACTGAGCCGTTACAAAGAAATTAATGGATTGGCAAATGATTTTAAAAATATAGCTTTCTCTTTGAATTACAGTTTAAAAGAAAATTTTGAGCTAATGAGTGAAGCTCTGCCGAATATAAAACCGAAAGATTTAATAGAGAAAGGCTTTACCGGGAAATCAATTGCAGAAGAGCTAAATAAGATCTTTCAAAGCAATTTACAAAAGCTTCGTAAGAAAACAAATTAAGAAAACAAAAAATTGAAATTTGTTAGGCGCTACCTTAATATTGATTGGGTAATATTGATTAAATTATATAAATACAATTAGCAATTTTTATTGCCAATAACCATGTTTGATAACTTAACTGACAGACTGCAAGGTGTTTTACAAAAAGTAAAGGGTGAGGACAAGCTCACGGCTGAAAGCGTTGATGCTTCTCTCGCAGAAGTGAGAAAAGCGCTAATTGAAGCTGATGTAAGCTTGAAGGTCGTTAAATTATTTCTCAATCGGGTTCGGAAAGCAGCCGTTGGAGAAAGAATTGTTAAAGGAGTTACTCCATCACAAAAATTCATTCAAATTGTTAATGATGAACTGGTTCAGCTTTTGGGTGGCCACTCAGAGCCGTTAGATTTGACAGCTCAGCCCAGTGTAATTATGCTTTTGGGTTTACAAGGAGCCGGAAAAACCACTACTGCCGCTAAATTGGCACTAAAACTAAAAAAGGAAGGCAAAAAGACATTGCTTGCCGCTTTAGATTTGCAAAGGCCTTCTGCAATAGAACAATTGAGTATTCTGGCTGAACAAATTGAAGTTGAAATTGTTAAAGATGAAACTAATAAAGATGTTTTAGATGTTGCCGCAAAAGCTTGGATGAAAGCTCAGGATGAGAATTATGATGTTGTTATATTCGATACTGCAGGGAGACTTCAAATAGATAATGAGTTAATGGCGGAACTCCTTCTTTTGGATAGAAAATATCAACCAAAAGAAAAATTGCTGGTACTTGATTCATTAATTGGTCAAGAAGCAGTAAACGTTGCCGAAGCTTTTAATACTCAAATTGGAATTACTGGTTCTATACTCACAAAGATGGATGGAGACGCTAGAGGTGGCGCAGCTTTATCTTTGGTTGAATCTACCGGAACTAAGGTTAAATTTCTTGGACTAGGTGAAAAAATTGAACCTCTCGAGGATTTTGATCCGGAAAGAATTGCAAGTAGAGTACTCGGTTTTGGAGATGTAATTGCTCTTGTTAAAAAAGCTGAGGATGCATTCGATAAAGAAGAAACTGCAGCATTAGAAAAAAAACTGCAAAGAGGAGAATTAACATTTGAATCTTTTCTGCAAATGCAAAGAATGATGAGCAAACTAGGCAGCTTGTCACAAATATTCAATTTGATGGGGTTGAATAATGCACTTCAGCTAAATAAAGAACAAAGAGAGCAACTCTTTGAAGAAGGTCAGCAGAAATTGAAGCTATATGAATATGCAATTCAAAGTATGACCAAGCTGGAAAGAAAAGACCCAGATCTCATTAACCAAAACAGAATTCGCAGGATTTCTAAAGGCTCTGGTTTGAAAGAAAAACAGGTAGATCATTTGATTAAAGAATTCGGTCAAATGAGAGGAGTTGTAAAAATGATGGGGTCCTTTGGTGGGGGTAAGCAGGTTGGAAGTTCTCCTAATCCTCAAGATTTAGCAATGATGATGAAAAAATCCAATAAAATGCAAAAGAAAGAAAAGAAAAAGGGTGGAGGACCTTTCGGTGGAGGAGCTTTTCTAAAATTCTAGATTCCAAATAGCTATCTCTTATATTTTGACTTAATAAGATAATGGAAGAATACATTTTGGCACTTGACCAGGGAACAACAAGTTCAAGAGCTTTACTATTTAATAAAGAACTCAATGTTGTTGGAATATCTCAGAAAGAGATAACTCAAATGTATCCAAATTCTGGTTGGGTTGAACATTGTCCAGAAGAAATATGGCAATCACAATTATCAGTTGCCAAAGAAGTTTTAGAAAAAAAACAAATTAGTGCAAAACAAGTTCTAGCAATTGGAATTACTAATCAAAGAGAAACAACAATAATTTGGGATAAAAAAACTGGTAAACCCATACACAATGCAATTGTATGGCAAGACAAGAGAACAATTGAATATTGTAAAAAAATTAAAGATAAAGGATTAGAAGAATATATTCACAAAAATACCGGTTTAGTAATTGATGCTTACTTTTCTTCCTCAAAAATAATGTGGCTGCTAGACAAAATCAGTGGTGCAAAAGAAAAAGCCAAAAGAGGAGAGTTACTGTTTGGCACAGTTGACAGCTGGTTGATATGGAAGTTTACAAATGGGAAAGAGCATTTAACTGATGTTACCAATGCTTCTCGAACAATGCTCTACAACATTAATAAACTCAGTTGGGATGAATATATTTGTGAGCAGCTTGAAATTCCAATGCAAATACTACCTCAAGTGAAACCTTGCAATTCGGATTTTGGGAATACTATACCTGAGATATTTGATGGAGTGAGTATTCCAATAAACGGTATAGCCGGAGACCAAAGCGCTTCTTTGATAGGGCATGGTTGTATTGAAGAAGGTACTGCAAAAAATACCTATGGAACGGGTTGTTTTGTTCTAATGAATACTGCTAATAAGAAAGTGCATTCTCAAAATGGCCTGATAAGTACAATTGCGTGGTATCTAAATGGAAAAATAGAATACGCAATTGAAGGCAGTATATTCTCCGGAGGTTCCTCAATTCAATGGCTTCGAGATGGACTGGGAATTATAAAACACGCTTCTGAAACCGAGTCTATGGCAATAAGTCTCAAGGGTAATGAAGGTGTATATTTGGTCCCTGCTTTTGCAGGACTCGGTGCTCCTTATTGGGATATGGAAGCAAAGGGAACTATTGTTGGTTTAACTAGGGGAAGTAGAAAAGAGCATATTGCACGTGCTGCTCTGGAGTCTATTGCCTATCAAACTAAAGATGTTATAGATGTGATGGAAAAAGATTCTGGATTGAAATTAAAGTCTTTAAAAACGGATGGTGGGGCTGCGAAGAATAATTTTTTAATGCAATTTCAATCTGATGTTTTAGAGGTTCCGGTTAATCGATCAAAATCTTTAGAATTAACGGCATTGGGTGTTGCTTTCATATCCGGTATTGAACTTGGACTTTGGAGTATAGACAGAATTGGGCAGAAAAGAGATTTTGATGCTTTTGAACCGAGAATAACAAGTGAAAAGAAAGCAAGACTTCTTTATGGATGGAAAAATGCGATTCAAAAGGCAACGAATAAATCAAATGCAAAATGATTTAAAATTTGTACTTCAACGAATAGGAAGAACATGGACTACCTTATAGAAATTGGAACCGAAGAATTACCTGCAGGAACCACCAGCGAAATTGCAAATAATTTAAAAACTTTATTTGAAAAAAACATTAAAGATTACGGGATTGAAACAATAAATTCCACTGTGTTTTCAACTCCCAGACGTATAGCCATTAAATTAACGGACCTTCCACCCCAAAGTCCAGAAAAGAGAGAAATTATAAAAGGTCCAGGAGATAAAGCACCAAAGAACGCTATAGAAGGTTTTGCTAAAAAACATGGATTGTCCACTAATGATCTTCAACTTAAAGATAATAGATATTTTCTTGAAAAGACTGTTTGTTCTGTTTCTATAAAAGAGGTTTTAATTAATAGCTTTAAGAACGCGACTAATTCATTGAGTGGTGAAAGATGGATGACTTGGGGAACTGGGGAATACAATTTCTCAAGACCAGTTAAATGGATCCTTTCAATTTTGGGAAATGCTGTTCTCCCAATAGAATTATTCGGCTTAAAGTCGAGTAATCAAACTCGAGTGAATAGACAAATAGAAGCACTAGAAAATAATTTTGTAAGTTATGTTCAAGTTGAGTCTGTCAAAACTTATGAAAAATTGTTAGAGGATAATCTAGTTTTTGTTTCTAGAGAAACTCGAAGAGAAGAGATAAAAAAACAAGTTCTTCAATTGGAAGAAGAATACCACTTGAAGATTGAGATACCGGAAGATTTATTGGAGGAAGTAATTGACCTTGTTGAACAACCAACTGTACTAATCGGTAAATTCGAAGATAAGTTTCTTGAACTTCCTGACTTTCTCATTAAAACAGTACTCATAAAACACCAAAGATATTTCCCTTGTTTTAAAAACAATGAATTAATAAATAAATTTGTTTTTGTTGCTAATTGCTTTTCGGAAGCAAAAGACAATGTGGTTAAAGGAAACGAAAGGGTATTGAAAGCACGATTGAATGATGCTGAATTTTTTGTTTTAGAGGACTTGAAGACACCTTTAATTGAAAGAAAAGAAAAACTCGAAAAAATGACTTTTCAAAAAGAGTTGAATATTGATAATCAAAACAATTCATCTATGAAAAGTAAAGCAAATAGGCTCGTTTCTATTGCTAATAATTTGAATTATCAGGGTTTTCTTCCACAAAACATAAATGCAACCGAGCTGGAACAAGCTAGTGAACTAGCCAAATGCGATCTTACAACTCAAATGGTCTTTGAATTCCCAGAATTACAAGGATTAGTTGGAGGTTTCATTCTTCAAAAGTACGATGAAAAAGAAGATATAGTAAAAGCAGTTTCTGAGCATTATTTGCCAAATTTTTCTGGAGGAGATTTGCCTAGTTCCATTCTGGGAAGTTTAGTCTCAATTATAGATAAGGTGGATAATGTAACCAGCATATTTTTCATCGGTAAAATCCCAACTGGCTCAGCAGACCCTTTTGCATTGAGAAGACAGACTCAAGGCTTGATTGAAATACTGCTCAAACAATCTCTTTCAATCTCTATATTTAATCTTTTTAAATGTTCTTATGCCTCATTAATAAAGCATTCTAATAATATAGCTAATGACAATTTAGATGAAGTCTTCTCTAAATTCTTTTTTGAGAAAGGTTCTAAAAAAGTGAGCTTAGCAGAGTTCATTTTACAAAGGCTTTCGTTCATGTTCTCTCTAAAACATCCAACTGAATTAGTAGAAGCATTGATTTCTTCTGAAAATTGTTTGAAATATCCAGTCAAAGATATTTCAAATAATTTTGAAGCCTTTGCGAATATTCAAAATCAAGCTAACTTGTTAAATAACTTAATATCCATAAGAAGAATCTCAAGAATTCTTAAAACCTTCAGAGAAGATGGATCAGTAGACGAGAAACTTTTAGAGAGTAATTCAGAGAAAGAACTAAATGAAAAATACAAATCTTGGGTAACAAAAATTGAAAAATCTGAAAGCTTTGAAGAGAAATGGAAAAGCTTGAATGAACTGAGTGTCAACATTGATAATTTCTTTGAAAATAACTTAGTAGAAGATGCCAATCAAGCAATATCTAAAAACAGGAAATTACTATTGAATAATGTTCTTAAAAAAGCGAATGAGGAACTTTTACTTCCAAATTGGGATAAATTAATTCTATATTTGGAATTACGTATTGAACTCAATTAATAAATTTTTTACATTCCCGAACTAACTGAAGTGAAAGTGACAGCATAAATTTTGTTTTCAGGGTGAATCCTCTTTAAAAGCTGAGCACAAATCTCAATTGTCGATCCACTAGCTATAAGATCATCAACAATTAGCAATTTTTTCCCTTCAAAAGCATAGTTCTTTAAACCGTGTTTATGAGATGGTTTAATTTGATAAGAATTTTGAACTGTTTTTCTTCTATTTACTTTGTCCAACCTGTATAACTTAGTTTCTTGAGACTTTTGTAAGGGCTCAATATATGGTTTCTCTAAAAGTTTACTGAGCTCTTGCGATAATAAAACGCTCGGTAACCAATTACGATCTTCATTCATCAATCCGGGAACTGGAATCAAATAATCAATATCAGGAAACTCAGGACAATTAGTTAGCTTATAGTTAATCAATTCTGCTATTGGATGAACCAGCTTAGGATTAGACCACTTAAACTTCTGAGTGATGGTTTTAGCTTCATTTTTATATTCTGCAGCAGAAACAACTAGCTCTAAATCAATTAAGTCTCTCCTCGGCTCAAGAGATAAATCAACCAATTCATTAAAGCAAAAGGAACAAACCTTTTTAGACCAGCCATCAGCCGAACAATGGCCGTGCATAGAACATATATGCTCTATTTCAAATGGGCACTTGTGCTCATACAATAAATCAAGGAAGGACTCGTACAAGCTTTTAATAACTGTGCTCATATAATTTATTTTTTAGTTTATTTTTCAAACAAAAAATACCCTTATAGAAATTCTAACCTTTTACAGTTAGAGCTCAAGTAGATCTATTTGAAAATTTTAGTATCAACCCTCAATTGTTAAAAATAGTTTATGCAAAAACGTTTTAACATTTATGAGAAAACAAAATTAATGTCGAATAAAAACTGTTAATTCGAGAGTTGTAAAAACTGCAATAAATGTACTTTTGGAGATTGACACAATTACTAATATTTTCCTCTTGGAAAGAAAATTTTAAATTAGTCTGTATATCGATTATTAGTGTAGCCATGGGAGTTGCCCTGGTAGTTTCCATTTTTAATGCAAATGAATCAATTATTGAGCAATTCAATTATTCAAACAAGTTAATACGAGGTAAGTCGAGTGCAAAAATAGTAAACAAAAATAATTTTATTTTTAGTCAGAATTCTCTCTCTACGGAACTATTAAAGCAACTTAGAAACTTTGATTACACCCCCGTCTTAGAAATAAAAGCGTTTGATACTAAAACAAAGCAGACTATCAAAATTCTTGGGATAGATTTTTTGAATGATTATAGATTTAGAGATTATGACCTCGTAAGAAAAAATCAATTTTTCACAATCAAAGAGCTGATCGACTCAAAAAAGGGAGGTCTGTTGATAAGTGAATTGACAAAAAGGAAATTAAATTGGCTTTCACCTAATCAAATGATTCTATATGGTGATAGGGAAATTCCAATTTCTCTCAATGAAAAAGCCACTCTCAAAGATATTGGAATTGTAAAAGCTGAAGGAGGTCTAATAGCCCTAGGAGATATTGAATATGTTCAAAAAATTTTCAATGAAGAGAAAAAGTTTAGTTCATTAGAATTTAAAGATATTTCACCAAAAGAGCTTAAAGAACAATTGAGATTGCCGGAGTCGTTTGAAATAGTAGATCCTTCAAGAAAAAAAGAAGAAATTAGCAACTTAACTTCAGCCTTTAGATTTAATTTACAAGCCTTGAGTTTTATTGCTTTATTAGTGGCAGCTTATTTAATCTCTCAGACTGTACTCATTTCATTTCAAAGAAAAACTAAAGTAATTGGGATATTGAGAGTTTTAGGATTCAGTCGAAAGCAAACCTTTAATATGCTTTTACTCGAGTCTTTTCTTATTGGGCTCATAGGAGTAATTATAGGAAGCTTAATTGGAATTATTCTCTCCAAATCAATTTTAGGAGTTTTGCAGACAACAGTTAATGAACTTTACTTTTCTGTTACCAGTACCGATTTAATAACATCTCCGAAAGGAATTTTAGTAGGTTCTTTCGTCGGGCTTACAGCCTCTTTAGTTTCAGGGTTACCTTCCAGTTTTCTCTCATTGAGAGTTGAGCCAATAGTTAATTTGAGAAGTAATTCATTCAAGAATATAGATTTTGTTTCTCCAAGGAAGATCTGGGGAATTTGTTTGAGTGGTTTATTTATCTTGTTAATAATCTTTGCATTTCAGCAAAATCTATTTTCGTTAAACAATAGATACAGCGGCTTTATAATCGCTTTTTGGACTTTAATTGGACTTAGCTTAATTGCAGGATTTTTCCTTTACTTGGCTTTACTATCATTTTCGAAAGGTTCGAATTGGTTCACCAAATTGATCTCAATAAGACTATCTTCAAATTTCATAAGGCTTTGGATAGCGACTGGTGCTCTTATTTGTGGTCTATCAATGACAATTTCCATCAACTTAATGATTGATAGCTTTAGAGATACCGTAGCAGATTGGATCAATCATACTCTCAAGGGAGATATATATTTAAGCTCAATTTATAAAAATCCAGTCGGCATTAATCCTCAAATAATAAAAACAGCCGAGAGTTGGACTGAAATTGAAGCTGTTGACTTTCTCAGTAAGCATAAAACAAAAATTAATAACAAGCCATGTACAGTAGGAGGAGCAAATATAGGCTTACAACTTGAACAACTCAAACTAACTGAAACGGCCATTGATTATAAAAACAAGCTCTTATTTGGGGCAAACTATGTTTTAGTTTCCAATACATTTGCCTTAAAACACAACTTGATAGCTGGGGATACCCTAAATATTCCCACGAATAATGGTTTGAAGGAGATGATTGTGGCAGGTATTTACCAGGATTATTCCAGTGAGCACGGTTACGTGTTAATGAGAAGAAAACTGTATTTGAACTTATTTGATAATCCTAAAATAAGTAATATTGCTTTCCACCTTCGTGAAAAAGACGATTTGGATTTAGTGAAAACCAGACTCTTTCAACTTGATAAAAGCATATTGAATGTAAATGCTTTAAAAATACAAACGAACTCTCAATTACGGGAGAGTATTTTAGAGATTTTCAATCAAACTTTTCAAATTAGCTATTTATTCTTTTGGATAGCTTTATTCATATCAATAACAACGGTTTCTTTAACTCTTTTTTCCTGTATTGAAGAAAATGAGTATCTTAATCTTGTTGGCAAATATTTAGGGACTACCAACAATCAAATTAGATTAATGGAAATTACTCAAGGCCTTCTTATTACTTTCTTAGCTATCGTTCTTAGTGTTCCGGGAGGATATTGGTTATCTTATATTCTTCAAAATACGGTTAATAATAATTCTTTTGGGTGGATTATTTACCTTCACCCAAATTGGCTTAGTATATCCATAATTTCTATATTGTCTCTTTGGGGAGCTCTAATAGGCTCCATAATACCTTTGATAAAAGCATCTAAGATGAAAGTACTTAAGAACGCTTAGTAAAAAACTTGGCTTAAAGACCAATAAATAGATTTTGACTAAAAGGCAACTTTGAGAGAAAATTTTTTAAGATTCATTAAAATCTTCTCTCAAAAATAAAAAGGAATAGAAATGTCTATATTAAAACAACCTAAAGTAACTGTTATTGGTGCTGGTAATGTAGGAGCTACTACTGCGCAAAGAATTACTGAAAAGAATATAGCTGATGTTGTTTTAATTGATGTAGCAGCCGGAATTGCAACTGGTAAAGCACTTGATTTGTCGGAAGCTGCTCCAGTTGAATATCACGATAGACGGATAATTGGTGGTGGTAATTATGAAGATACAAAAGATTCTGATGTTGTTGTAATAACAGCTGGTATTGCGCGCAAACCAGGAATGAGCAGAGATGATTTGTTGAAAACAAATGCGAATATTGTAGGCTCTTGTGCTAAAGAAGCTCTTAAACAATCTCCGAATGCAATTTTTGTAATTGTTTCCAACCCCTTGGACGTAATGACTTACTTAGCGAAAGACATTACAAAATTACCCGCAAACAAAGTAGTTGGAATGGCGGGTGTTTTGGACTCAGCCAGAATGAGATTTTTCATTGCTGAAGCTTTAAATGTTTCAGTGCAAGATGTAACAGCTTTTGTTTTGGGTGGACACGGTGATTCAATGGTGCCACTTGCAAGATACTCTTCTGTTGCTGGTATACCACTTACTGATTTATTACCATCGGATAAAATCGAATCAATAAATGAAAGAACCCGTAAAGGAGGAATAGAGATAGTTAATCATTTACAAACCGGAAGCGCTTTTTATGCCCCAGGAAGCTCAACTGCAGAAATGGTTGAGTCAATTGTTAGGGACAAGAAACGTGTATTGCCGAGTTGCTGCTACCTTGATGGACAATATGGATTGAAAGATATATATGTAGGCGTCCCTGCAAAACTAGGCTCCAATGGAGTTGAAGAAATATTTGAAATTAAACTAACCGATCAAGAGTTGGCCGAGCTACAAAAATCTGCGGCAGATGTTAGATCTAATATTGATAAGCTTGTGAGCCTCACTAGTTAAATAAATGAACTGGCACAGGATTGGGCGACTGGGTCTTTATTCTTAATTGTTTTTAGTTTTTATTAATTAACAATTAATTGAAAAGACTCAGTTGTTGGTCTGAAGAAGCCTGCTTCAAAACCTTGTTTCTTCAATAAATCAATTAAATAATTTGCTTGTGCTTCATTTGGTGCAATTGTAAAAACAGATGGACCAGAACCAGATACGAGGCTATGAAAACCGTTAGAATCAATTGCACTTTTAGCTCTGTCAACCCAAAAGCTTTTCGATACAACCACTTCTTCAAGAGAGTTGAAAAGTATTTTGGATATAGCGTCTCCTTTAGTTAATAAAGTTTCTATGAACCTCTCAGTTGTAACTTTATTATGATCATTGAGTCTGGGTAATTTATCAAATTCGGAATAAATCTCCTTTGTAGAAAGTGTTTCATTCGTTGGAGGAAATACAATGACGAATGAAAGATCTTTGAAAGGTGATAACCTGGTCAACTGATCTCCTCTGCCGGTCCCAAGCATACAACCACCGAGAAGACAAAATGGAACGTCAGAACCCAACTCTTTAGCTAATATCAATAATTGACTTTGATCTAATGGTTCTCCAGATAAATAATTTAAAGCGAATAACGTTGCTGCAGCATTTCCGCTACCTCCAGCTAAGCCTGCTGCAACCGGGATCTTCTTGTTGATTAGAATTTTGAGGTAAAAATTACTTTTGCTAATCTTACGAAAAAATAGACGAGCCGCTTTATAAACCAAATTGGATTTATCGGTGGGAACCAGATGACTCTGCTCTGATTCAGCAACTTTAATTTCAATAAGGTTTTCATCATTGCTATCTAAAAGCTCAAAAGATAACCGATCGTATAAATCAATCGTTTGAAAAACCGTTTCTAGGCTATGGTATCCATCGACTTGCCTTTCTCCAACAGACAAATACAAATTTAATTTGGCAGCTGAATAAACTGAAATTGTATTGGACATTACTTATGGGGTGAGGCTAAAGCAGCTATGATTATAACCAGTTTCGGTTAGCATAGACAGTCATTTTAGACTGAGCACTAATAGAAGTTTAGTCGTTGATAAGCTCTTGAACTAAATAGTCAGGATAAAAATGATACCCATTATGATGAGAGTTTGGCCCTTGAAATATTGTCACCTTAGCATCAAGTTTTTCAGCCAAAAAGCGCCCTTTATTTAAACAAGCAGTAGTATCCTTTTCACCAAAAACAATTTCAATTTCAGGTTTTACGCTATTAACTCTTTTTTCAATATATTTAAGCAGATCTAGATAATATCTGTTTGCATTATCTGTCCAGCGGATTGAAGGTTCAAATTGTAAGGTGGTCTTTGGGTACATTTCATGAAGTAGGTTCAATATATTTATTCTATAAGGCCCTGAATTACTACTTTCTTTCTGCTCAATAATCTCTGGATAAGACTCTAATCGGCTAGCAATAGATGATATTTTGGGATTCAATTTCCAAGGTTCTGCCATTGGAGAAAACTTAAACCCTTTTCCCTTGAACAGAGCTATTAAAGGAGACAAAGTCCATACGCAGTTTTGCAAAACCATTTGAGAATGACTTAATCCAGTATAAGGACCGTTTAGAACGAGTTTTTGAAAGAATCGTGTATATTTCTTCTCTAAGGCAATTTTCAAGAGTGGCATAGAGCTTGTACTTAAAGCAATAACTTTCATTCTAGAATCAGGATACTGACTAACTAAATAATCAATAATTCCTCTAAAGTCTTTTTCATAATCGACAAATGGATTTAAAAGCGAATATATGCTTGGACTAGAAACTTCTTTTGAGGAATTCACTTTCAAGTGAGTTAGCCCTTGACCTTTTAATTCTAAAAAAGCAATGATGGATTTAGGATCATTTTGTAGAATTCTATGAGCAATTAATGAAGCTTGATAAGGAACATTAGCTTTTAAACCAGCTGCTATTAAATACAAATTTTTTCCGTTGTCTCTATTTCTTTGATTGATTTGATTAGTTAAACCTTTATTACTCAATAATAAAAAACTTGCACCGATTGGTAGCTTTATGATTTCTTGTTTCTTTCTATCAAATAAGGTATTTCCACTATAAACTTTTGTTTCAACTATTCGATCATCCTTTTCAGATTGATAAACCCATTGGCTTATATCAGTGGTTATTTCAAGTTTGGGAAACCTTCCATTTCTAGCGAGATAGTATTGTCCTTGGATTTCTTTAGGAATTTTATTCTGACTAAAAGGCAATTGAACCTTGACAGTTTTATTATGTTCGCCAATGCATCTGGAAGATGGAGTTCTTACATTAAGCTCTTTTGGTAGTGAATACCTTAATTTAGCTGCCAGGCTACCAAGTGAATCAACCAAATCTGAATTAAAATGAAACTTTGTTACATAAATGCAGAAGATAGCAAAAACTATTATTAATAAGCAAAATATTTTAATTATAGTTCCTTTATTCTTAATTCGCTTAGTTTTAGCTTTTATCATAGAGTAATTTCACACTTCACTCTCTAATTGAGACTTTTTGTCTTTGACCCAATTCTCTTTTACTTCTTGTTTGTTCCTTGAAATAACTAAACTATCTTTGCAATTCACACTTTCGGTCACAATGCTACCAGCTCCAATCATACAACCGTCTGATACTTCAACCGGAGAAACTAGGACTGAATTGCTACCGACTTTCACATTGTCCCCTAATTTGGTTCTGCTTTTTTTATCGGTTATTGCATTATAGTTTGCAGTAATAGTGCCAGCGCCTATATTTACATCGTTACCCAAACAAGAATCTCCAATATAACTTAAGTGAGGAACCCGAGTTCGAGATCCAATTTCACTGTTTTTCACTTCCACAAAATCACCAACACTAGAATAGTCCAGCATTTTTGTTCCAGGTCTAAGATTTGCAAAAGGTCCTACAGAGCAATCTTTCCCAATATTTGTTTCAACAACTTGTGAGAAGCGAACCACGCTATTTCCCTCAATAGTAGAGTCTTCTATAAAAGAATTAGGACCAATTTGGCAGTTCTCTCCAACGTTTACTTTTTTATTAAAATACGTATTCGGATAAACCACAGTATCTGCGCCAATGAAAGTTTCTGGTGAAACAAAACAAGAAGAAGGATTAATAAATATAACCCCATTATTTTGAAGGTCTTTTATTTTTCTTTGATTCAAAATGTTTATTGCATTAGCAAAATCCGCTTTAGAGTTTATTCCAAATGTTTCGGAAGGATCATCAGTTACATAAGAAACAGATTTTAGTTTCTCCGAGTTAGCCCACTCAATAATGTCTGTTAAGTAATATTCTTGCTGTTTATTTGAATTTTTGATTGAGGAGATACCTTCTAGTAACTTTGAGTAAGGCATATTGAAGTAATAGACTCCAGAATTAATTTCATCTATTCTTTTTTCTTCTTCAGTAGCGTCTTTTTCTTCAACAATCTTTGTTATATAATTTTCTTTTTTGACGATTCTTCCATAACCAAAAGGATTTTCTAACTTAGCTGAAAGTATTCCAACTTGAGCTTCTTGAGATTTAGTTACATTAATGAGCCCATTTAAAGTGTTCTTTTTTAGTAACGGTGTGTCAACGCAAGTCACAAGTAAACCGTCATTATCATCTTCTAGATTGCTTAGACCATATTTTAAAGCGTGCCCGGTTCCTAGTTGTTCTAATTGATGAACATAAGTTTCCCCATTTTTGAGATTGCTTGCAACCTCTTCAAGTTGGTGACCTAATACAAATTGAATTTGCTTTGGGTTGAGTTCCCATAAGGTTTCTAAAACCCTTTCTAAAATTGATTTACCAAATATTTGATGAAGTGCTTTGTGCTTTTTAGACTTAAATCTTGTACTCTTACCAGCCGCTAAAACTATTATTTTCATGCAAATATTTTAGCTAGAAGATAAAAAAGCATTGTTAATTAAACATTCATGACGAATAGTAGAATCTTTTAACCAAATCGCAACAATTTTTGCACTTTTTAGAACTTAAGTACTGTAGATTGGATATTGGAACAACCACTCAAGTTTTATGTACATGCGCATTATAAAAGTCGTTAATCGAAATCTTACACTTCAAGCAAAGAAAACTAATAATCAGCAAATTGAAAATAAGGATTTAGACACGAATGTAACTTATTTAGATAAAGATAATACTTGGTATAGGACCGACAGAACTGTAAGACAAGTCCTGAAAGAAGGTTCTGCAAAAGAAAATTGCGCTGATCTTCGTAATACAGGTAAAAGCCTTAAAACAATTGGTCAAGTTGAGATTTCTTTAGCTAAAAGTCTTAGAACCTATAGTACTAAGGAACAGTTTACTCCGAAAATATTGAGTGAAGCTATAAGTCTTATGGAAAAAACTAGAGCAGAATTCAAGAGACTAGGAGTAGATGTTGATTCTAATCAGTATTATGATTCAGTGGTTGGAAAATTAAAGTTATGGAGAACAAAAGATAACTTACAAGAATTAACATCCCCCATATTTGAAGATTTATGGGGAATTGCTAGCTCGCTAACTCGAGGTGGAACAAGGTCGATGAAAAAGGGAGAACTTTATATGAATCCCCCTCTTTTGAGAATCAGCTTCATGAAGGAATTTAGCGATGACTCGGCAAATGAGTACGACATGGATTTTGTTGATACAGGCAAATATCTTAAATGTGATCCCCCACAAATATTAGATAAAAAATCCATAGAGCAATCAAAGCAAGTTAATACGACGGCAATGGTTTCAGTAGATCCTTCAAATCTTAGAGATTATTTTTCAGATTTCGGTAAATATTTGCTGTCTGGCTATTGGAGTTTACCGGATTTGCCTATGTTTCCTATTTTTCTGGGAATCAGTGTTTTTACAAACGTTTTGAAGAAGAACAAATTTAAATAAGATGAGCGTTAAAGAAAATAAAACTGAAATTTTAGCGTGTTAAAATTCTTGCTTGTATTGACGAGTAAGTGTGAGAATTTATAAAAATAAGAAGCATCCTGAAGTTTATCTCCCCCAATTTTATAGAAAAAACAATATTCGACTTTATTCTTTAAAAAATGGTGCAGAGATTTCTCCTTTGGCAAGAAAGAAGTTTGGTATTGAGCTTGGTCATAATGGAACTTTCAACGGTTTAGAGTCAAAATTTAATATTAGGCTGAATAACTTTTTATATAAAGTCTTGCCATGGGTAGGTGATTTTGAACAATTTATTTTTGCACTCAAGTCCTTCGGAAAACTCAATGGCTTACAAACTAACTTTTTAAATGATGAAAAAGCTCTCCAAAATATCAAGCATAATTTCCAGATATGCTTGAGGGATAAAAAAAATCCTTATATGGTTAGATTCTTAAGTAAATCAATCTTTAAGAATATCTTCAACAAAACCTATGGAATTCTTCAAAGGGAAGAGCTTCTTATTAATGACAAAAGAATTTATCCACACAAATATTATTCTTTTTTGGATAACCAGGGTAATGAAATACCACTCTCAGAAATAGGAGATTATGTTCCCTTAAAACTTTCTTTTCCAATTCTTCTCAATAATTATCCTGAACACTTTTATGCTCCTAATCATTTTCTCAATTATGATAATCCTTATTCTTGGATGAACTCAATTCAAGATGCATTAACGGTTCATATTGCCTTAGAATCGTATTATCCAGAGTCAAAGAATAAATTCTCGATCTCCAAAGATAACGTAGATAGTCATAAAGAAAAGTATTGGAAGCGAATTTGTTTAAAGCAAGAAGAAATTTTTATTAAGACAGTTCAAAATGTAAAAACCCCACTTGATCTTTTCCTTTTGGGCAAGTTTTCTTCGATGTTTGACTTAGAACTTATAGAAAAAAGTAATGCATCAAAGCAGTTTGAAGAACTCAATCGTTATTTCTCTCGATATGCAAACTTTGGTTACTATGGTCTAAAATTTGGAAATCGAAAGTTGAACTTTAACGATTACGCTAACTTTCATAACTTAGTAGAAAATTGGCAATTATATTCTGGTGCCAAATTCTTAGCAGGAAACCTGGTTTTAGCAAAAGCAGTTCCCGAATCTCATAGCCTCAATAAACTAGGTGAAAACATAAAATTAAGTTTATTAAAAAGAATAAATTCCTCACAGCGCAATCATTTTTTGCATGAACTGTCTCGTTTCAAAAAAGAAATTTTGATATGTTTTAGAACTCATGGTTGTGATGGACAATACAAACAAAACCAATTATCTTTAAGAAGAACGTTAAGAAATGCGGGTATTGTTGTAGCGCCGGTTGAACCAGAAAACTAAATTTTCTCAGTATTACAGATAAGTTTTTGCTATTTAGTAATTAGCTTATCTAAGATTTTGTTAATTAGGGCTGGTGAAGCTTTACCCTTAAATCTTTTCATTGCCTGCCCAACAAAGAAAGATTTCATTTTGTCTTTCCCACTTTTTAATTCACTAAATTGATCTGGAAATTGATTAACAATTGCTTCAACTTCTCCAGATATTGCTGATTCATCAGTAATCTGCTTTAGTCCTTTTTTATCACACAATTCTATCGGAGATAAATCTGAGGTGAATATGTCTGGAATTAAATCTTTTTTAGCACTGCTATCACTAACAATACCATCATCAATTAGCTTTAACACTTCTGATAATCTTTCAGGTGACAATTTTGTATCGAAGTAACTGAGTCTTTGTTCTTTTAGATAAGCCGCAACCGGTCCGTTAACCCAAGCTGCAACCTTCTTAGGATTATTGCTTAACTTAATGCATTCATCAAAGTAGCTTCCTCTTTCTAAGTCTTCTACAAATATGAATGATTCTTCTTCGTTGAGCTTATATTCTTGCGAATAAATCTCTCTTTTTTTAGAGGGTAGTAGTGGCAGTTCTTCTTGAATATTCTGTATTTTTTCAGAACTTATGTTAATTGGTAATAAATCTGGTTCTGGGAAATAACGGTAATCGTTTGCTTCTTCTTTTGTTCTCATGGTTATTGTACAACCACGATTTTCTTCCCATAGTCTTGTCTCTTGAACTACTTCTCCACCTTCGTCTAAAATTTCTGCTTGTCTTTCAATTTCATATTCTATTGCTCTTTGAATGGATCGAAAGCTATTAACATTTTTTATCTCGGCTCTAGTCCCAAACTTTTCAGTACCTTGAGGGCGAAGACTAATATTCACATCACAACGCATACTTCCTTCTTCCAAGTTACCATCACAAACTCCACAATAGATTAAAATTAGTCTCAATTCTTGAACGTAAAGTCTTGCTTGCTCCGCTGTTCTAATGTCAGGCTCTGTAACAATTTCAGTAAGTGGAGTCCCAGCACGATTTAAATCAACCAGTGAATAAGCCGAACCATGAAGTCTTTCGGCACCTGCATGGACTAATTTACCAGCGTCTTCTTCCATATGAAGGCGGTTAATTCTCACCTTGGAGCCATCGGGTAGATCAACAAAACCATTGGATGCTAAAGGTTGATCGTATTGTGAAATTTGATAGCCTTTTGGAAGATCAGGATAAAAATATTGTTTTCGGTCAAATTTTGATTTTGGGTTAACAGTGCAATTGAGAGCTAGGGAAGCTTTGATTGCGTAATCTAAGGCTGTTTTATTTAAAACAGGTAAAACTCCTGGTAGACCCAAACAAATTGGGCAAGTATTAGCGTTTGGCTCACCACCAAATTCATTCTTACAAGAACAAAAGAGTTTTGTATTTGTTTTTAATTGGGCGTGAACTTCGAGACCTATAACAGGTTCATATTTTTTTGTTATTTCTTCAATTACAGAGTTCATACAGAAACAAATACAACATAAATACAAAAGAGGCTTATATTTTACAATTAAATTATTAATTAAGGTGCCATTACTACTTGTCTTCTTTACATAAGCTGCTAGAGATGGAACTTATTTGTCCGACTTTATAGAAAGGCTATTAGCATGACAGTTGTGAAAGAGATTATTGACGATTCAGTGAAAAAAGTAAAAAAGAAATGGCCACTGCTTGCATCTTTGAATCATAAGAAAAGATGTGAATTGATAAACGATATTGCCGAAAAAATAAGTTTAAATTTCACTTCAATTATTGAAGCAAATAAAAAAGATCTTGATGTTGCCCGAAATGAAAATCTAAGTAAAGCTCTAGTTGATAGATTAACCTTATCCGAAGCTAGGTTGAATGGGATGGTGAATGGTTTAAAGAAAATAGCCAATTTAGATGACCCTCTGGATGATATACAGACTTGGCACCATGTAAACGGAATGAAATTCTCAAAAGTTAGGGTTCCAATTGGAGTTATTTTAGTAGTTTATGAAGCAAGGCCAAACGTAACAACTGATACTGTTGGGCTGGCTATCAAGACTGGAAATTCAGCTATTCTAAAAGGTAGCAGACAAACAAAATTTTCCAATTCGGTTTTAGGAGAGTTAATTAATGCTGTCCTAGAAAAAAACAATTTAAAAGATTCAATAGCATTTTTCCCAGAGCTATCTCCAGATGAATCCAAAGAGTTAATTAGTAATCCTGATTTAGACTTAGTTATTCCGCGAGGAGGTGAAGGTCTTAAGAAGATTGTAAACCAAAATAGCAAAGCACCTGTCCTAGGAGCTGGCGGCGGAGTTTGTCACGCTTATATTTCACAATACGCCGATTTGAATAAAGCAAGAGAAATAATTTTTAATTCAAAAACCCAAAGGCCTGGGGTATGCAATGCCTTGGAAACAGTTCTAATTAACGAGGATTTGTTACAAAAAGACAAAATAGAAGAATTATTTAGAAAGCTCTTAGATTATGGTGTTTCCATTAGAGTAAGTGAAGAGTTGAAAGGTTTAAACGAGAAATTTAATCTAGCAACCGAAAAAGATTGGGAAACAGAGTATTTGGATCTGATTTTATCGGTAAAAGTTGTGAGCTCTGTTGGAGAAGCTATTGAACACATTAACAAATATAGCACTGGTCACTCAGACACGATAATTACAGAAAATAAAGAAGAGGCAAGAACATTCACTCAACAAGTAGATTCTGGAAGCGTTTATGTGAATGCATCTACAAGATTTACCGACGGAGAGGAGTATGGATTTGGTGCTGAGATTGGAATTAGTACTCAAAAGCTTCATGCTCGGGGACCCATTGGACCGAAAGAGCTTACAACCTACAAATATATAATCGAAGGAGATGGACAAACCAGAACTTAAAACTTAAAAATTAAAAAAGAGAACTGTAACTTTGTATATTTTAGTTCTCTAGCATTAGAGAACTAAAATATACAAAGTTTGCAAACCTAACTTAAATCATTTGAGTAAGGAACCTCTACCCACTGATCTTTCTTAAAAACCCAAGATCTGCCGTTAACTCTATCTAGTTTTAAAACCAAAATAACGTTTTGTTTTTCTCCAGAAACAACTGGGATAATTTCATATCTTTGATTATCGTTCATTTCATTATTTCATTCAACATAGCCAATGCTAGATCAGACAATAAAAAACAAAAGTACTCAAAAACTTTTAGTGAGTAAGATTAACAATTTAGCTTTTCAGAAAGAATAAAAGATCTCGTAAACTCTAACTCTTTCCTTTAGAAACAAAATAAGTTAGACTTTTAAATCTTGAGATGCCCCGGTGGCGGAATAGGTAGACGCTACGGACTTAAAATCCGTTGTCCGTTTAGGACGTGCCGGTTCAAGTCCGGCTCGGGGTAGTTTTTTTATTAATTTAGTTTCTTTTTCAAAATTAAAAGTAACTTTCTCATAAGTAATCTATTTGAAGCACAATAGGCAGTTTATTAACTTCCAAACCAATAATGTTTAGCTCATTTGTTAATGAAGTCCTAATAAGAAGTAAAAGATTACTCCTTATAGGACTAGATTATTTTTTCTTACTTATGAGTATCTTTATAGCTCATATATATTTCGAATATCCGGAATTTGGATTAATTCCAGATGAATCGTCAAGTTTGTGGATATCTTTTTTGGTTTTCATTTTTCTTGTTCAATTTGTAGTTTTTTATACATCCGAGCTTTACATTGTTCCAACAAGACATAAACGAGTATTAAAAACAAATAGCATTTACCTTCTCCTTTGCTTACTTATAGTTTTTTCTTTGATTGCAATTTTTTGTTATGCAACCAAATTTTCATTAGGAAGAGACGTTTTATTGTTAGGAGCTTTTATTAGTTTTATCTGCTCAGTTGTCAATAGATTACTTTTAGTTCAAGTTTTTTCACCTAAATATTTTGGTCTCACTCAGCCAATTAAATGCCTTTTTGTCGGTAATGGACCATTGTCAGAACAGCTCAAAATTGAGCGTAATTTTGTAACAAGGTACAAGCTGATTGAATTTAACATATTGGAGAATGCGAGCTGCTTTAGAGAAATAATTAAAGAGCTTGGTGTCGAAGTGATATTAATCGATCCAACTTCTAATATAAAAATTTCAAATGAGCTTTTAGAAGAGCTAATAAAACTAAAATTTCAACAAATACAAGTTGTTGATATGGGAAGTTTTTTTGAAAAAGTTACTTTTAAGGTTCCGCTGTTATATCTAACTGGAAGTTGGTTTTTGAATACACAAGTTTTTAATGAAATATCTAATCGAACACTATTCAGAGCAAAAAGGATTTTTGATATCTTTGTAGTTCTTCTTTTAGCACCAGTAGCATTACCTCTAGTTCTCATTAGCGGTGCATTGATGAAGTTAACGTCATCTGGCAAAATCATATATAAGCAAGAAAGAGTTGGAGAAAATGGACAAATTTTCACTGTTTTCAAATTACGTTCAATGATTGAAGAGTCTGAAAAAGATGGTGTACAGTGGACACTAAAGAATGATCCTAGAATAACGCGAATCGGCAAATTTTTACGCACTTTAAGGATTGATGAATTACCTCAATTGTGGAATATTTTCATTGGTGAAATGAGTTTAATAGGTCCTAGGCCCGAAAGACCTGAATTTACAAAAGAGTTAAAAAGAGATATCCCATATTATGATTTGAGACATTCAGTCAAGCCAGGCTTGTCGGGTTGGGCTCAAATAAATGAACCATTAGCTTCCCCTTCAGAATCATTAGAGAAACTAGAATATGATTTGTTTTACGTAAGAAATATCTCTCTTTGGATTGAATTAAGTATTGTTCTGCAAACTATAAAGGTGATCTTTATGCGTAAAGGAAGATAGATTTTTAGTACAGATACTCAGTAAAAGACCCAAAAATATTTGAGTTTATTGCTATATTTTTTTAAATTTTGTATCTTTAGGTTTTTTTATAATAATGACTCAAACAAAAGTTGAAACTTCAAAAGGCGGTTTGGAAGGTGTTATTGCCGGGGAAAGTAAAATATGTTTAATTGATGGTGAAAAAAGAAAGTTATATTACAGAGGTTATAGTGCAGCGGACTTAGCTCAAAAGTCATGCTTCGAAGAAACGGCTTATTTGCTACTAACTGGTAATCTTCCAAATCAAAAAGAATTGGAAGATTTTAAAGCTGATCTATTAACTGCAAGATATATTCCAACTCAAGTTCTTGCGATGATAGCTTTAGTTCCTCCTCATACTCACCCAATGGACGTATTGAGAAGTATTGTATCTTCTCTTAGCCAGCATGAGTCAGAAGTTGCTGATAATTCACCAGAAGCTAATTTGAGAAAAGCAACTAAATTACTTGCACAAGCACCAGTTATTGTTGCCGCCTATCACAGGCTTCGTAATGGTCTTCAACCCGTTCCTCCCATGAAGAAATTAAGCCTAGCAGCAAATTTTTTATATATGCTTTCAGGAGAAGAACCAGATCAGTATTCACAAGAAGTATTTGATGATTGCTTGATCTTACATGCTGATCATGGATTTAACGCTTCTACTTTCACTGCTAGAGTTACAGCAGCAACACTATCTGATATGCATTCTGCTGTAACTGCGGCAATTGGAGCATTGAAAGGTAAACTGCACGGTGGAGCTAACCAAGACGTGATGGAGTTGCTGAAAAGAATTGGTAGTGCTGATAATGCAATTCCCACTATAAGTAAAATGTTTGAGAACGGTGAAAAAGTTCCTGGTTTTGGTCACAGAGTTTATAGAAATTGTGAAGATCCGAGAGCAACTATTCTCCGTGAAGCTTCTAAAGAACTATCCGCTAGAGAGAATAACGATAAGTGGTTTAAAATTTCAGAAGCCGTGGATAAGTTCGTTGTTAAGACTAGTGAAGAGAAAGGAAAAGCAATCTTTCCTAATGTAGATTTCTATTCAGCTTCAACATATAGTGTTTTAGGCATTGAAACTGAGTTGTTCACCCCAATTTTTGCAATGTCACGTTTAGCAGGATGGTGTGCTCATATCATGGAACAACATGAAAACAACAGGTTAATTAGACCCAAAGCGCAATATATAGGAGAAAGAGATTTATCTTATTTAGAAATATCCAAAAGGTAAACGTAAATTAGAGTCAGTATTTTATTTGAGAAATAGATATTGCTTTGAAAAATTAGTAATAAAAATTAAATCATTTGTTCTTTGGTTTAAAAGACTTTTACCCCTTCTAGGATCAACTCTACAAATCTGGCCTTCATAAAGGGCAAGGTTAGTATTATTACTAGAACACCAACTAGTGGTTTTAAAGAGAAGCTGATACTGAATGGGTTTATTTGTTGAGCAGCTCGAGACATTAATCCCAGCACAATATCCATAAAAAGTGTTACCAGAATAATGGGAGAGGCTCCAATTATTCCAAAAGTAATTACTTTCTGAGTTAGGCTAACAACTTGCAACATATTTATCTTAAAAGTCGAAAAGTCAATTGCTGTCAACGGAAACAATTCAAAGCTCTTGACAAAAGATATTAGAGTCAGCTCTAAACCACCGACATACAAGAACATAACAATACCAAAAGTATTGAAAAACAAACTTAAAGTGGTTGTTTGGCCGAGGTTTGGGTCAAACAATGAAACTGCATTCAGTCCAAGCTGATTATCCATAACCTCACCGGCGACTTGGATTATATCCAGTACTAAACGCGTTAAAAAAGCAACAAACATTCCTGCCAGAACATTCAATCCCAAGCTCAAAAAGAAATTATAAGAATTCATATCTGTGGGAGCGGCAGGAACTATGGGGCTTATAATTACAGCTATTAGCAAAGACATTGCTACCTTTACCAAAATGGGGAAGCTTCTTTGTGGAAAAGCAGGAAAAAGATGAGTAAAGCCTAAAACCCTCGCAAAAATAAGCATGAGTGAGCTCATCCAAGTGTTATAAATTTGATTTAGATCAGAGTATTCCACAGAATATTCGTAAATATTTATGAGAAGCCGAACAATAATATATGAGTAAACTACAAATAATCTAATTCAATGATTTATAGTTTATACTCCGTCTAATAATCTTGACACAACTTGATAAGCAACATAAACCTTGATCCTTCTTCCATATTTCCTTTTGAACTTGATCATTTTCAAAAAGAAGCCATTAATATGCTTGATAATGGAAAAAGTGTTTTGGTTTGTGCACCCACAGGATCTGGGAAAACGGCAATTGCTGAGTATGTAATTCACAAAGCAATCGCAGAAAACAAGAAAATTTTTTATACAACTCCTTTAAAAGCTTTAAGTAACCAAAAATTCTTCGACTTATCTCAACTATTGGGTGAGTCCAAAGTCGGTCTTTTGACTGGAGACGTTCAAGTAAATAGAGAAGCAGAAGTCATAGTTCTAACTACTGAAATCTTCAGAAATATGCTTTATAAATCTGAGGAAGAAAGAGATTTGCTAGAGAGAATGGGTTATTTAGTTCTTGACGAATGCCATTATATGCAAAATGCGGATAGAGGAACAGTGTGGGAGGAATCGATAATTTATTGTCCACCACAAACTCAAATTATTGGTCTTTCCGCAACTATTGGGAATCCTGAAAAACTAAGTCAATGGATTAATGAAACTCATGGACCCACAGAACTTATAACAAGTGACACAAGACCAGTTCCACTAAGATTCTTCTTCTTTGGAAAAGATGGAATCATGCCAATTAATACTCCTGAGGGGAAGTTAAACAAACGCCTATTAACCAAACAAGGTAATAAAAAGAGCTCAAATAATAATCTACCTAAAATTAACGATGTAATTGCTGAGCTTCAAAGCCGAGAAATGCTTCCAGTTATTTATTTTTTGTTTAGCCGTAAAGGTTGTGAAGTTGCATTGAAAAGATTACAGCATTACCAGTACTCGTTACTATCTCCAGAAGAGAGTTCTCGGCTAGATCAGGAGTTGAAACAAGCTTGTAAGCAACTACCTTGGCTTAGATTTCATCAGCATTTTTATTTTCTGAAGAGAGGAGTAGCCGCTCATCATGCTGGTCTCTTACCTGCATTGAAGAGTTTAATTGAAAGACTATTTCAGAAGAACTTAGTTAAAGTTGTTTTTGCAACTGAAACTCTGGCTGCAGGAGTCAATATGCCAGCTAGATCAGTTGTTATTTCCCAAATATCAAAAAGAGCAGAATCCGGTCATAGGCTTTTGACCGGTAGTGAATTCTTGCAAATGAGTGGAAGAGCTGGTAGAAGGGGAATGGATAAAATTGGCTACGCAACAGTTCTAGAAACTCGTTTTGAGGGAGCCTGGGAAATATGCCAACTTGCTTCAACTCCTTCGGAAGATTTACATAGTTCATTTACACCAAGTTACGTAATGGTACTTAATCTTGCGGCTAGGTATTCTTGGGAACAGTGTAAGGATATTGTTTTGAAAAGCTTTGCAAGATTTGAGATCTCTGAAGAAATTAAGTCCTTGTTGAATACCAAAAACCAGCTGAAAAAAACTTTGGAAAAGAAAAGAACGGATCCTGCAAAAAGCAAAAAAACAGAAAAAAAATTAGAAAAATTAAATAGAGAACTTGCTCAACTTGAATTAATACCTTGGCCAGACTTTGAACGTTCTGCAGAAGTTTTAATGAAGTTTGAGTATATGAACACAAATTTTCAACCCACTCCAAAAGGTATTTGGGCCGCCGATATTAGGGGAGACAATATTTTATTTTTATCTGAAATAATTCACTCAAAGATTTTGGATAAATTAACACCCTATGAATTATGTGGTTTCGTTTGCAGTCTAACTAGCTATGAAGCCCGTTGGAAGCAAAACAATCCAAACTCAAAATCCTGGGCAATAACTGAAGAAATAGAAAAAACAGCCAGAGATATTTTTGAGATTGTAAAAAGAATTGCCGAAGTTCAAAATGATTGTGATTTAATGGTGAAAATTCCCTTCACTCCCTCTTTTATTGAGCTGGGTTTTGACTGGGCTTGTAATTATGAATGGCAAGAACTTTTAGACAAATATAAGGCGGATGAGGGAGACTTGGTGAAAATTATCAAGCAAGCCTCCGATTTACTCAAGCAAATAACGGTATGTAGAGGAAGTTCTTTAGAGTTAATTAATAATGCAAATAAAGCTTTCGATTTAATTTATAGAACCCCGATAAAAGATGAATTGAGCAGTCAAGATTAAGAGTTTTTCATTTTATATTCAGTTTCCAAATGTTTCTCTCTTTAAAAGTTGTAACAATTAAATAATGTTTTAATATTCAAATATAAAAGAGGTCGATATTATGTCTTGGTTCAGCGGTATACCTATTTTGGGTGGATTGTTTGGAGGTAGTAATACCAATCAAAACGTTAAATCTACAGCAGAGAAAAAGGTTAAATTAGCAGATTCAAGCAACCCTTACAACATAAAATCTCGCAGATTAACTTTTGGTAATCGAACTTCCATTGGCTTTAACAAAGATACAAAGGGAATAGTAGAATTGATAAATGTTAGCAATGATCATGAAGCATCGATAGAAGCTTTAATGGCTTCTGCAGTAGCTGCAAATCTTTCACCAGAGATAATCAAAACTTACACAGAAATAAGAAATATATTGCAACAAAATCGTTCTACCCCTCTAAGAAGCTATGCGCAAGAATTTCAAAAATGGCAATACTTATCCAAATCAATTCAGTACAAGTTTTTAGCTTAAGAGGAGAAAAATAATATGAATCTTCAAATACCAATAAAAATGGGGGATAACTATGAGTTCAAAAACAATGTATCACCGGTTAAAAATCCTTTAATTAACCTTATAAAAAATGCCAATATAAGACAGCAGGCAATTAGAGGCTCAACAAATTATAGTGACACAAACCCTACAGTAATTATTAATCAACTTTCACAATCTTTAGAAGTCCTAAAAAATGTCAAGAGCACATTGAAAAATGTACCTCCTCAACAAAGGCAAGCTATAGTAAGCCACTTTGAACAAAAACATAAACTAACTGTTCAAAAAGTTCATTCTTTACTTAGCAAAACCGCTAGTAACAATCAACAAATAGGTAACCTCATTCAATCTGTGGGTTCAGCAAGGTTAGAACAAATAAATGGTTCCTCACCAGTACCTTTTCCGGTGTTGCGGCGACTAGCTCGTTCTACACCTGAGCAAGCTTACAACTTTGCAACAGGCTAAACTAAGCAATAAACCTACCACCAAGTTACATCCTTAGAGGAAGATGAAGCATCTTCCTTAGTTATCTGTGAGTTTGTATAACTTGGTAGTTTTGGTTTAAATATTTCCTTTGGTTTGTAACTTTCTTCTTTAGTAAGTTCCTTATTGTTTCTTGCATCACTCAAAAAGACTTTGTTTTTATCCGATCTAGTTTTTTCTGAGTAAGGATTGTTTCTTTGAACTTTATTTCTTGAATTTGTTCTTTTTCTTTGAGTATTTAACTTCATTGTGGAATTTGATGATTGGCTTTGATGAAAGTTTCTATCCGGTAATGGTGGATAGCCATTTGAGAAACTTTCACTAAGGTCATCATAATTTTGTTGGTTGGAGTAACTTCTAAAACTCTTATCAACTGTACTATTCAAATTATTCAAGTTGTTGTTATCTGAAAAGCTATAACTACTTGGTGAATGATATCTAGAGTGATTTGGATTATTAAAAGTTGGATCCGCTTTGTAATTTTGCTTTTGATTATAAGTATATGTTTTTGGTGATGGGCTGGTTTGCATTGCATTGGAAAATGCTTTTATTGGGGGTGAAAGAGTTACATTGAAAGAACCTTGAGTAGACGATAATCTGCCATAAGAACTAAAGGGAGCGTTTGATGGAATATTAGGATTTGAAGAGTGTTGTGAATCAACTGGAGAACGCTTTATAGTATCTCCCAGTTCTTCCTCACCACTTTTTATATCTTGGGAATAAGGAATAGAATCCCGGTTCAGCATTACCATAGAGAATGCTTTTCCAATTGTTTTTTCTGTAAATCTAGTGAGATAAGAGAACATCCACATCCCCAAGAATACCAAAAGCAACATAACACCAATGAGTTTAATTGCAGACGGTATTGTTTGATCTTGCACTTGAGTAGCTGCTTGAAGAATACCAATTAATAAACCAACTGCAGCAGCGGCAATAATAATTGGACCAGCCACTATCAGGATGGTCATTATTCCTTCCCTCAATGGCCCAAGCATCCAATTCACATGAAACTCTCCACAAGCCCCTTAATTATTAAAGACCAACCATCAACGGCAACAAAAATCATAAGCTTAAAGGGTAGAGAGATAATAGTGGGACTCAACATCATCATCCCTAAAGCTAATAAGATATTCGCAACAATCAAGTCAATAACTAAAAAGGGAACATAGATCAAAAAAGCTAAGGAAAAAGCAATTCTTAACTCTCCAAGGATGTGTGCACCAACCAACTCCGCAAAACCAATATCATCCACACTTTCTGGAATCGGCTTTCTAGATAAATCATAAAAAAACTTTATATCTTTTTCATCAACCTGTTCCAGCATTCTTTTTCTCAAAGGGTTGTAAGAAGAAACCATTGCTTGGCCTAGCGTTATTTCTTTTCTTGATAACGGAGCTACGGCAATATCGTTAATTTCTTGTAAGGTAGGCGCCATAATAAAAACCGTCAAAATTAAAGACAATCCTGTTAATACCAAAGTTGGCGGTATATTTTGAACACCAATGGCTTGCCTAATCAGAGCTAAAACAATAATAATCCTTAAAAACGGAGTTGTGGTTAAAACCATAAGAGGAATGAAAGTAACCAGAACTAAAAAGGCCAAAAACTGAAGACTTGGCTCAAGATTTTGAGGTAAAAGGCTATCTATTACTTGCGGTTCCATTAATGCTTCCTTTCCTGTTTAAAAAGTTTCTGAACCTGGGTTAATAGTTCTTCTCTATCAAAAGCTTTTGCATTGTTTTTAACATCAATCGGCTGGAGCTTATCTTTATCATAAGAAGCCAGTAAATTAGTTTGATTTGAAGATACACCAATTAATAAAATCTCTGATTCTGACACTTTTACTAAATGAATAGAATTTGCTTGGGAAAGAATTATCGAGTCAAGCCTTTGAAGGTAAACGTTATTTTTAAAAGAGAAACCGCCCGATTTTACTTTTAAAAGCCAAACCGATAGACCCCACAGAAATAGAAGTGGTACTAAGCACAATACAAATTTTTTGAGGATTTCATCTTCCACCAAAGCGAAAAGTCTTAAAGGAAGTTATGTTAATGAATAATAGTATCTCAAATGTAGTTGTTGAGTACATAGTCCTTAAGCTAATTATGAAATATATAGCAAAACTAAATCATTAAGTTCTTCAAAAAGAAAGAGCCTCAAAATAAAATTCTTGAGGCTCCAAACTCAATTGTTTTCTAAGTATTCTCTTACCAGAGACCTCTAACTGGTTGCTTATATTGAGGAATTTGAGGAGGTGCAATCGGTGCAGGGGGTAGATATCTCCTATAAGGAATTGGTTGTGGAAAATATGTTTGATTCATTCCCATCGCGTAGCATCCAGATGGACTACCAATGTAGAAATCTCCACTACAATGAGGTTGAACTGGTCTTTTTACTCTTGAAGTACCCCAATTTGCACCTAAAGAGCCTGAGACTGCTCCATCATCACCAACACCTTCACTAAATCCAAAGGCTGCTCCTAAACTTGTTCCATAACTTCTAATTGTTTCAGCGAATGCGCAATTAACATTTCCAACAATGTTGGCTCCATTTCTAGCTGCCATCCTGGATAAGGAAACTAAAGCCGCCTCCGTTGTGGCGTATTCTTCCATAAAGACATAGCCAGTACCGATGTAAGTCACGCACCCAGGAGGTAATTTTGTATTAAGACCGCAGGCTATAACAGCTCCGCCAGCAAAGGCACCTCCTCCGGGAGCACCAGAGGCAATAAACTCTCTTTCATCATAAATCCCAAACAATCTATCTTTTATTCCTCTTTTTAGAAAAGCTCCGACATTCACTATTCTGCAAGCACTAAAAGGTGAACCATCATTAATAGTTTTACTGCAATGGAAAAGTATATTTGGAGGGGTGAAATTCCAAGGACCGTTAAATAAATGCGTATTAGCAAAAGCACTAGGAGAACCAACTACAGTAGCAATGGCTCCGCCACCACTAGTACCAGGCCCTATTATTCCAGCTTTATTATTAACTTGAATTTGATTTAAGTTTTGAGATGCATTCTGCAACTGGATCTGGTTGTTGTTATTTGTGTTAGAAACCGGCGAATTTGTTACGTTGTCTCCAATTGCAACGTTAGCCTGTGAAAAGGCTTCTTGACTGTTAAAGAATGTAAAACAGGCGCATGCTAGAACTCCAAGGGTCAAGCACTTAAAATTTGTTTTTTTATCAGAAAAGCCTAACAATTTTATTTCTCCATCTCATTCCTAAGAAGCTAAGACTAATAATTTGTTCCTAACCCCTTAATATTTATAGATTTCTAAATTCGATTTACCCTAAGAAAAAAATTATTATCAAGCAGTTATATAGTAATTTCTATAAATGTTCGGATAATCCTATGTCTTAACCCTTGTTCTTAAAGGTTTTAGGACTATAAAGCTTGATAAATAAAGACGCCTAAAAGATTTACTTGAAATCAGTAAATCCTCCAAAGAATGCAGAGATGAAAGTTAATACTCAATCCATTTTGCATTTGCGTTGTTATAGTGTAAAAACAAAGATACAAACATTTTTTTCTAGACATTTTCTAGTACAAATGGATTGTAATTCGTTTCATAATCGTAGAAATCTTCTTTTTCAGCTTTTTTTAGCCAATCTACTATTGCGTAAGTTAAAGGTGTTGCGAAAACTTCCCATGTGACCTTGCCGATATAATTTGCCAGCATTATTTGTCCTAAAAGTATTAAAGGAAAATCCGGGTTACCTAAAAAGGCTAACGGATAAAAAATCAACGTATCCATAGCCTCACCACATATTGTTGAGCCAATTGTTCGGCTCCATAAAAATGAACCTTGAGTAAACATTTTCATCTTGGATAATACGAAGGAGTTTATGAACTCACCAGTTGCAAAAGCGATTATTGAAGCACATGCTATTCGCCAACTTATATTAAAAACTTCTTCATATGCTTCTTGATGAGACCAATTGTTAGCGGGTGGCATCTTGACTATAATCTGCACCATAATAGTCGCAAAAATAAGCGCTCCGAATCCACTCCAAATAACCTTACGGCTTGGTGAATAACCATAGACTTCAGTTAGAACATTACCAATTAGATAAGAAATTGGAAAAAAAATGATTCCGGTGCCAATTGGGAAAGAAGCAAAATTGTTTCCCGAAAATGGATTAATAATTGTTATCTGAGAAACCTTAGCAGCCCCTACCAAATTGATTACCAGGAGTATGCAAATAAAAAGAGCTTGAATATAGCTTAAGTATCTATACTGTATTCTACGAGGTTGCGTCATTTAGAGGCTGTGTAAAAAAGAGAACAAGATTCTTTAAGATAGAAATAACAAAGAATATGAAACTGAGTTAACCGAAGTTCAATGGAATTGTATCAGGAGGATTCATTCATGAGTAAAAAACGAAATTGGAAGGCTTTCAATTATTAAGTTTGGATCAATAATTAGAAACATTTACATAGACTTTTGAATAGTCAACAGATTAGTAAGCATCTATTTAGCTAGCATTCCTCAATTTTATTTAGTGATAAATCAAGCTTTAATACTGGAATCTAAGATCTATTTTGTAACTATTCAATAGAGTTTATGGTTTATTTCCCTTTATCTTTTATATTCAATTAATGAACGAGAAATTATTTATAAAGCAAACTAGCTTTTATTCACTGATAACTCCTGAGACAAGGTGATGCTTGCTGTTTCAATTTTATCTGTCAAAGCTCTCGGGTAAATGCCTAGAAACAAACTTAGTGCAAGAAAAGAGCTTAAAACGAGCACTTCTGATGATTTAAGATCCGTGAGATTGGACCATTTTGGCATTTCATTACCAAAGAAAATTTTTTTAGCGAGCCAAAGCATATAAGCGGCCGTGATAATGACCCCAATTGTGCTGAATGCCGCAGAAAGTTTCACATAAGTTGGAACATCTGCTGAGAAAGCAGAATAAAAAACTAAGGATTCTCCGACAAAGCCTGACAAAGCAGGTAAGCCGAGATTAGCCATTGCTAAAGCAAGGAAGAAAAAGAAAAATATAGGCATTTTAGTTGCAAGACCACTAAAGTTGGATATAAGTCTTGTGTGAGATCTTTCATAAATTACTCCAATAAGCATGAACAAACCCGCGCTTATTACTCCGTGACTGAACATCTGGAAGATTGCACCATTTATTCCTTGTGGAGTTAAAGTTGCTAAGCCTAACAGTATGAAGCCCATATGGCTTACGCTAGAATAGGCTATAACTCTCTTCATATCGTCTTGTGCAAGACAGTAAATAGCTGCTCCCAAAATATTTACGGCTCCGACTGCAGCTATGATTGGTGCTAATTCAACCAATGAATATGGGAAAAACTCAGTAGCAAATCGAATTAAACCGTAACCACCCATTTTTAATAGTATACCGGCTAAAAGCATTGATATTGGAGTAGGAGCTTCAACGTGTGCCTCTGGAAGCCAGGTGTGTAATGGTATAGAAGGTAGTTTTATACAAAAGCCGACGAGAAATAGAACGAATATCCATTTTATAAAGTCTAAATGTTGGCTTAGTGGACCTTGTTCTTGAAGAAGTCTAAAATTATAGGCTGATTCTGCCATAGAGAAGGTTTTAGCTCCCGATAACCAGAAAAGTAACAAAATACCTGCTAGTAAAAGTGCGCCTGCAATAAAAGTGAAAATTAAAAACTTATTGGCTGCTTTTAGTCTATTTTCACCACCCCAAATTGATATTAAAAGATACATGGGAATTAATTCGAACTCCCAAAAAACAAAAAAGAAAATTAAGTCTTGAGCCAGAAATACTCCTAATACAGCAGTTGTAAGAAGGAAAAGTAAAGAGTAATAAAGTTTTGGCTTAGTTTTTTTTGCAATAGACCCACTCGCAATGATGGTTGGAGGAAGTAAGATACCAGTTAAAAGAACCATGGAAACTGATAGTCCATCAACTCCCAGTTTGAAAGTTGAAACATCTCCCAGCCATTTATATGATTCTATGAGTTGTAAGCCGGATTGGTTAGGAACAAAACCAATATAAAAAATAATGAGACTTAAGGCTAAGATAACTCCCGAAAAAATTAAGGACACTTTTTTACAATCGATTGCTACTTCTTCATCGGAGCGTCCTTCCGCTGGAATGAAAGAAACTACTATTGAAGCTAGAACAGTAATTGCTAACAGAAAACTTAAAATTGGCAAGTTGAAAGAATCCATAATTAATTAGAATTATTTAGATTGAAGTTTTGTAAAAATTCAACATTAAGGATCGCAAATTTTCCTTTTTTGAGCAATTTTCAATTATCTAATGTTCAGTAACTCAAAGAAAATTTATTTGATGGGGGTTTTAAATGTTACTCCCGATTCGTTTTCTGATGGTGGAGAGTATTTGAGTCTCGATAAGGCTGTCGAAAGAGCCGAAAAGTTGATCCAAGATGGTGCTGAAATAATAGATATTGGTGCTGAATCTACAAGACCAGAAGCAAATTTAATTTCATCTGAGCAAGAGTGGAGTAGATTGGAAGACACTCTCAGAAAAGTTAATGAAATAATACTCAATAGAAATGAACCAGAATTAATACTTTCAATTGATACAAGGAAAAGAGAGGTGGTTGAGAAGACCTTAGGTTTCCTTTCTAGAATCATAGTTAATGATGTAAGTGCTTTAGAAGATGAAAATGCAGGAATTGCAAAGCTAATTGCTAAGAGGCCAGATTCATATATAGTTATAAATCATCACCGTGGAATCCCACCTACAAAAAATAATCCCAAAGCTAACCCACAAATTATTCATGAATTGATTCGTTTTTTTTCTTCAAAGATTGAGCTTGCAGAGAAATTGGGTGTTCAAACAAAACAAATTATCCTAGATCCTGGACTAGGTTTTGGGAAAGGATTGAAAGAAAACTTATTGATAATAAAAAATTTAGAGGAGATAAGAAAATACTTTCAACTTCCAATCATGATTGGAGCTTCGAGGAAAAGATTTATAAAGGAGTTATGGGGTGATGCTGGACAAGATTGGGGAAGCTTAGTTGTTAGCGCTTTGGGAATTAAAGCTGGGGCAAATATAATTCGCTGCCATGAGCCCAAATTTTATAAACCTTTAAAATTAGAATTTGACCTAATTGACTAGTTGATTAGGTCAAATTCTATGGAGATCAATATATGTGACTTTGGCTGAAGAAAATATTTAAATTATTTACTATGAACTCAATGAATTTGTTTGCCTGATTCCTTAATTGTTCCCAGAGTCCAGGGATGTTGAAGATAATTAGCAAACAAACTAATGGTAGATAAGAAATATTGTTCAAAGAGCGTAGGGGTGGAAAAATTTCTTGAAAAATATGGAATCCATCTAAAGGTGGTATTGGCAATAGGTTAAAAAAGCAAAGAATAAAATTTAAGATTGCCCCAATATAAAAAACGAAAATTAAGTTTTCATTCATCCTGTTTTCAATTAACCAGTTTTCTTTCGAAGCTAAAAATATTAAAGACGAAAACACAACACACAGAACTATATTTGATAAAGGACCTGCTGCTGAAACAATGATATTACTCAGCTTTCCATTCTTAAACTTTGATGGATTTACTGGCATTTGACCCCAAGAAATACCGAATAAAATTAAGAAAATTACTCCTGACCAGCCCATATGTGTGACAGGGTTGAGTGTTAAATGTTGGAGTTCTTTTGGCGTATCGTCTCCTTGAGAAATCGCTGCATACCCATGCGCCAACTCATGAATGGTGATAGATAACAGCACAACTAAAATAGTACTGGAAAATGTTAGTGGGTCAGTGAAAAGCCTCTCAATAAAAAGCATTGTGAAATTTTGTTTACTTTTAGATAAAAGCTTAAGATAAAGCTTTAGATTTTTTCATTCAAGCTTTCATCATAGCCTGTTAGTTCTAAATATCCGCTGCCAATTTTCTTTCCTGATACTCTGTCAATAACCTTAATGGCACCTTCCCAATAATTAACCGCTGTACTTTTTTGTGTCGTTAGTTCCTGATTGAACATTTTTGGAATAACTTTTAATCCTAAATTGAGTTTTGGAATTGTTATCTCCCACTCTAAAGGATATTCAATGTTGGTTTTTGGGCTTTTCCACTTCTTTTTTCCTTTGAGATAAAGCTCCGATTTTTTAAGATGAGTGACTTCTCCATTATTGGAAATGTAGCTGGCACTGGAAAATTTTGAGGTTTTGCCATTTTTTTCTCTAATTTGGTAAATCATCAAACTGCTCTCATCACTGAACTGTATACTGAACCAATCCCATCCAACTTGCTCCTTCTCTAGTTGGCTTGATCCAAATTCATGATCCATCCAGCTTTTACCAACAACATTTAATTCTTTTCCATTTATATTGATCTTTCCTGAGGTTTCTATTAACGGGAAAGAGTAATAATGACTTGCACAACTTTTACAGCTTCCTTTCCTACTTATTCCTTCACCTTGAATTCCATGAATAATTGGGTTCGTTAATGGTTGAAGAGTTAAGTTGATTGAGATGCCATCTTGTTCAGCCTTGAGTATGTGCTTCTCTATATTAGGGAAAATATTTGTTGACCAATTGCCATTCCAAATAAAAGTTTGTTCAATGCCAGCTTTGGATAATATTGAACGATTTATTTTTTCAAAATGATAAAACTTCTTTTTTTCAATATCCGAGACTGCGAAGTGAGCGGCGTAAATTGAGTTTCCATTAGGCTCTAATCCAATTCTGAAGAAAGTAAGTTGATAACCGTATTCGCTTTTTGTTCTTGGTGAAAATAAATTTCCAGTGTAATACCACCACTCGGTTGAAAACTGAGAATGAGATGAATGATCTTTTGGAAATTGATACCAATAACCCGGCTCTGCTGATGAAAATGGTGATGTATTTTGTGTTGATTCTGTCTTTTTGCTGATTGATGGGGAGGAACTTATAAAACAAAAAAATAATGTTGAGAAACTAACAAGGAATAAAAAGGTTCTATTAAAAAGTGTTAAAAAGTATGTAAGCAAAGTAATTTTTAAGTTTTTTTCTCTGTAAGCAACAATTAATTGTATAAATAATAAGAACTCTAATGCTTAGCAACTGAATATAATCGGTTAACTTCTAAATTCCTAACTTTTCAGATAAAAGTGTTTTCAATTAAATCTATAAGAAAAATTTTTGTTTTTGTTCTTTTGATCGGTTTATTTATAAGTTTATTTGTAAATTTTTCTGCAAAAGCTTTCTACAATAACAGTGTTTATCGTCCTCAGGTTCCGAGTGGTAGATATCAAAAAATAGGTACTATTTCACCGATAAGAGTTGCAAAGAAAAATTCTTTAAACAAAACCAAAGCTTCGCAAGCTGTAATTTTACTCCCTGGCTTGAATTCAGCTAAATTATCTAATGAATTATATGAATGGAAGAACTTTTGGGAAGCGTGGAATGAGGCGGATATTGATTCGGAATTAAAAGAAAAGTATAAATTTTTTGTATTTAGATATGAAGGGTGGGATAGTTTACACGAATCATCGAAAATTCTCACTCAAGGAATAAAAGAAATTCTGGAAAAAGAGCCCAATATAAAGTCAATAAATTTTATTGGGTACAGCCAAGGCGGTATGATTCCAAGGATTATTTTCATTAACAATCCTGAGATTGCTTCAATAACCAATAAAGTTCAAACCCTAGCTTCTCCTCACCAAGGAAGTATTGCCTTAACAAAAAAACTTACTCTGGATAGCATCGAAACTCAAAACCCAATCGCTAAGTCAAAAAATAAATTAGCTTTGAGGGTATTTAGTAACTGGTACAAACATGCATATCTTGAGCAAGCTTGGACGGATTTTGATGGCGCCTTACCTCCATCGGCAAATTACAAACCACCTGAAGAAGCGGTGAATTTTCCTCAACCAAATGATTTAAGTAAATTTTTTACCTATGCGTCTTATATTTTTCCTCCTAGGATGAATGATTTTGAAAGTAAGTTTGGAATATTTTTTGGTGAAACTATTCCTCGGCTTTTATGGGACAGAAGAGCTGGAATGAAGGAATTGAATAGATGGATGGCAAAGAGAATATATGAAGATGAAGATTCCAGAGTTCGTGATAATCATCGATTGAACGATGGTGTGACGCCTTTATCCAGTGCTTTATGGGCTAGGCTTTGTAAGCCGGATGAAGAACAACCGGATAATTGGAAGAAACTTTTTCCAACAAATAATTATTGCCCAAGTACTCATGTTCACAGGGCCTTTTATGGTGTTGACCATTTAATGTGGAGAGAATCAACCGCTGCAAGAAAAAAGGTTAAAGATTTACTCAATCCGGGTCTAGAAAAGAGACCGGTTTATTCATGGGTTATTGAAGATCTGGTCGGTTTGCACTCAATTAATTGAATTTAAAAATATAGTTTTAGTTTTGTTTGAGACTTGTACCGAAGATGTATCTTATTTTCTTCCGTATATGTCGTCGAATCTAATAATGTCATCTTCACCTAAATAACTACCCGATTGTACTTCAATTAGATTGAGATCTTCTGAACTTGGATTCGATAGACGATGTTTAGCTCCAAGAGGAATGAAGGTTGATTCATTTTCCTTAAGCTTAAAAGTTTTTTCATCTATTGTTACTTCTGCGGTTCCGTTCACAACTATCCAATGTTCCGCTCTATGGTTATGCATTTGAAGGGATAGCTTTGCTTTTGGTTTTACTACTATTCTTTTTACTTGAAAATTCGGTCCTTCATCTATTGTTTGATAACTGCCCCAAGGGCGATATACCTTAGTATGGTAATCGCATTCTCGTCTTTTATCATTCTTTAAATCTTCAACTATCTTCTTGATCTTGGATTCGCTGCCGAATTTGGATACTAGAACAGCATCATCCATTTCCACAATTGACAGATCTTTTACCCCAGTAGCAACTAAAAGTCTTCCATTGGAGCTTAAGTAGCAGTTCTCAACATCTTCTATGTATACGTCTCCTTCAATGGTATTACCTTGGTCGTCAGAGTTGGATACATTTCTAATAGCTTTCCAAGAGCCAACATCTGACCAATTAATTACTGTTTCAGAAAGAACTAATTTATCCGATTTTTCCATAAGTGCATAATCGATGGAAATAGCCTCTTGGTCTTTGTAAGATTTTTCATCTAGCCTTATAAAATCGAGATCTGAGGATGATTTGCTTAGTGAATTCTCTGCTGCATTAACTGTTTGTGGTGAATATTTTTTGAGTTCATCCCACATTACCTTCGGCTGGAAAAGCAATATACCGCTATTCCAATCGTATTCTTTTGAGTTGATGAATTGTTTAGCTAGGTTGAGATCCGGTTTCTCTGTGAATTTATCAACTTTGAAGATATTGTTTTCGTTAAGTTTTTTTCCCTTTTTTATATATCCAAAACCAGTATCTTCGTATATTGGTTTAATACCAAAAGTCCCTATAAAGCCATCTTTTGCAAAAGATTCTAGATTTTTAATTGAATTGGCTAGCTCGCTTAAATTCTCAATGTAATGATCCGAAGGTAAAACGAGCAAGAATGTATCATCATTTTTATCTAGTTCCATCAAAGAAGCTATTGCAATGGCTGGGGCTGTATTTTGGGCAACGGGTTCTAAAACTATAATTGCTCCCATGGACATTTCTCGAGACTGCTCAGCCACTAGAAATCGATGATCTTTGTTTGCAATAACAACAGGTTTTTGAATTTTTAATCCAAATTCTGTTGCAAGAATACGCAATCTATCTAAAGTTTGCTGAAATAGAGTGTAATCGGAGTTGATTTTGATAAATTGCTTTGGATATGAAGTCCTGGACAATGGCCATAGCCGAGTGCCTGAACCTCCAGAAAGAATAACGGGGATTATTGTCATTCGATTATTCTAATATCTAGCAAAAAAATTTATGTAAGTCAGAAAAAATATGTAATAATATGATTTGAGTATTTACGTGTCTGGCTGATTTACATATTTTAATGAATAGTTTGAATATAAAAGCATTAGCAAAGGAAGCGCAATTGCAATGGGTAGTCAAAGCTGGTCTTTATAGGTATTCTCCTTTTGATGAGCGTCCAGATCTGAAATTGCCAGGTTTTTAAGTTAAACATAGTTTTAGAACACTTGAAGGCAAAGAGGTGGGGGCAAAAGTTCCATTGGAGGTAGGGAACCTTGGTGTAAGTCTAACTAGGCATGATGCTGTCTCTCATGGTTCCAGTGTTACAGACGCTACTGATCTTGGAGAACTAGTTAATTGTTGTTTTCATTATCTTTTGAATGGTGAATATATTGGGCTTAATACTCCTCAAGAAGATGAAGAAGAAAAATATCGGAGGTTTTGTGGTCCACTAAATGTACACTTAAAGCAAGTTTTAGGCGAAAGCGTGGATATGCTGAAGAAAATTCATGAGGGGTTAGATGCTGCACACTCTCTATATTTGAAGCCTTTATTGGCTCGAAAGGGACAAAACCTTAAATATAATCTTCCCGCAAGCGAGTGTAAAGAAATATATGTTGTACCGGCACCATATGTGACAACTTTGTTAAAAGCTTACGACTCTTTTTTTGAAGAATTTCAAGGAGCTAGGTTGTCTATATCGGATTTATTCAGACTTGGAGATGGATAATTGAAGGAGTTCTTTAATTAGAACTTTAAGTTATTTCATTTATTCAAATGTTGTTAGTTTTGTTTTTACTTCTTTAATAGCTTGCCAGGCTTGCCATTTAGGGCTTCCTTCGTTCTTTGAAGGATTACGTAATAAATAGGAAGGATGATAGAAAGGCATTATTAGGGTATTAGAGAGTAGATCTCCTTCTCCTTCAATCCACTTACCGTGGAGTTTCGTGATTCTTGGGTTCTTCATCTGTAACAGACCAATTAGTGCGGTAGAACCTAATAGAAGAATTATTTTAGGCTTTATGAAGTCAATTTGTGCTCTTAAATATTTTGTACATTGTTCAGATTCGTTTTGAGCTGGAACTCGGTTATTTGGAGGTCTGCACTTAACAATATTGCAGATATAAGTTTCTTTTTGTCTATCAATTTGGACCGCTTCCAAAATTTTATCTAGCAATTGACCTGCTCTTCCAACGAAGGGAAGACCTTTTAAGTCTTCTTGTTCACCGGGGCCTTCTCCGATGAGCATTAACTTTGCATCAGGATTGCCATCGAAAACAACAACATTGGTCCTTGTTTCACAAAGAGAACAGTTGTTACACTCAAGAGCTTTGGAATTCAATTCATCCAAAGAGCTAAAGCTGTTATCTTTTGTTGGCCAGGTAATATCTTTATTTGCGATTTTATTTATTGCTCCAAAAGCTCTTTGTTTTTCTTCTAGCAAGTTTCCTTGAAGAGTTTCCATTTTGAAACCTTTTTAAGTTCGAGTTGAAATTCGAGGATTTGAAAATTGTAAATCTAAAGTCTTAAGATTTGTAAATTCAGATATGAATTTGATTGTTTTCATGAATTTAATGCAGCTAATCAAGATTAGACAAATAAAATAAAGGAAATAAGACACCTAATTAAAGTTAATATAGAATCATAAGTAACCTTGGCTGAACAAAATCGTTAATAATTGTCAAATGTCATCAAGAATAGTAAGAATATTTCAAACCATAGTTTGTAGCAGTTTAATATTTTTTTTAGCATCTTGTACCCAGAAACAAGAAGTTGAACCGATTGAAATCCCAGTAGTTCCTAAAGATAAGGTTGTAGTTTATTTTATAAAAGCGCATAGTAAGAAGGCAAAGTTGGAAGTTGTCTATAAAACCTTGAGTAAAAAAGAAGCTGACAAGAAATTGTTTTATGCTATATCTCATCTGGTTAAAGGGCCAAGCGAAGATGAAGTACATAGAAAAATAGGAACTGAGATTCCTCGAGGAACCAGGTTGCTCTCCTATAGAAATAAAAAAGACAAAGCGATCTTAAATTTGACAGATCAATTTCGTTCGGGAGGTGGTTCCAGAACCATGATAATGCGCTATAAGCAGCTTTACTATACTGTTGCTGCTAATGCAGGAGAAAAGCCGGTTTATATTTTAATCGAAGGTAAACCCTTTAAGAGACTTGGAGGAGAAGGCCTCATAACAGATGACCCGATATATGATGGACAAAAGTAAATTATGAAGATTTTATTAGCCAAACCCAGGGGCTTTTGTGCGGGAGTTGATTATGCAATTGGTATAGTTGAAGAGGCTTTGAGGCTTTTTGATGAACCAGTTTACATACTTCGTGAAATAGTTCACAACAAACAAATAGTTCAAGAACTCTCTGGAAAGGGTGCTAAGTCGATCCAATCAATTGAAGAAATTCCCAAAGGATCAATAATAATTTTTAGTGCTCACGGAGTACCTCCAGAATTTCATACAAGAGCAAAGAAACAAGGTCTTTATGTCTTGGATGCTACCTGTCCTTTGGTGAGAAAAGTTCATCTTGAGGCGATTAAATTTGCGAGGGATGGTTACACAATTTTATACATTGGCCATAAAGGTCACGAGGAGGCTGAAGGCGTTATTGCCGAAGCTCCTGGTTCAATGATTCTTATAGATAACAAGGAAGAAGCTTTAAAAGTAAGTCCTTTTCAAACTAATAAAATAGCCTATTTGACTCAAACTACTCTTAGTGTTTCTGAAACAACTGAAATAATTCAAATACTCAAGGAAAGATTCCCCAATATAGTGGACCCTCCAAAAGAAGATATCTGTTATGCAACAACTAATAGGCAATATGCTGTTAGTTTCTTAGCAAAAAAAGTTGATTTAGTTTTGGTGTTGGGCTCTCAAAATAGCTCCAATTCTCAAAGGCTTAGAGAGCGTGCAGAGAATATCGGTACTAAAGCATTTCTGATTGACAATAAGGAGCAAATTCAAAATGAATGGCTAGCCAATATAAACTCAGTGGGAATTACTGCTGGAGCATCCGCCCCGGAAAAGCTAGTTCAAGAAGTAATTAATCATTTGAAGTGTGAATTTCCAGAATCTGTGTTCGAAGAGATTGAACCTATTAAAGAAGAAATGGTTTTTCCAATTCCGGATTTAGTAAAAAAGATAGGAAGTCAAAAAGCTACCTTTAATTTAGCTTAATTTGTGTTGAATTTTAATGCCTTGAGTTTGTTTAAGCTGTCGCTAAAAACTTCAATTAATTTGTTAATTTCTTCAGTTCCCACTGATACTCTCACTAAGCTTTTTGATACTCCGCATTGTTCAACAAATTCTAATTCTTGGTAGTGAGCTAAAAGTGTATAAGGGCAAGCTAAAGTGTAGCTAGTTCCTAGACTTGGTCCTTTTGATACTTCTAGATTGTCATAAAAAAGCGGGGCTGAAACTTCGGGATTCTTGAATTCAATTGAAAATAACCCCCCATAGCCAGAGTTAATTTTGTTGGAGAATTTTTTGTAATTATCAACATCCACAAACTTTGGGTAATGTATTCTCTCGATTGAATCTTGATGGGTGAGAAAATCACAGAGTGTTTCGGCGTTTTTATTAATTATTTTCATCCTTTCTTCAAAGTCTTGGCAATTTGTTAATAATACGTCTGCATCTTCAAACCACAATAAATCTTCATATTCGCTAGCAATAAGATTGAACAGCTCATCGTAAAATTGGCTTTGCCCTGACAAAACTAAAGAACCAGCTATTGTGTTTCCCACCCCACTAAAAAACTTGGTTAGGCTAGTTACCAAAATATCGATATGTTCAACTAAATTCGCATTTGCAAAAGTTGCTATTGTGTCATCAACTACTATTGGAAAGTTATATTGTTTTGATAGTTGAACTAATTTCTCTAAATCAACGCTTCTTAACAATGGATTAGTAGGAAATTCTGTGAATAGTCCAGCAATCTTTTCCTCCTGTAAAAGAAACTCTAAAGCTTTTAAATCTTCTTCATCACCTTTGTGGAAAAAATGGACTCCTCCTGAAAATTTTTCTTGAATCTTCAGCGTGTCCATATAGGGGAATCCAAACTGAACTGTTTTTAATTTATTTTTTGAAGAATTCCTCTTCTGAAGTATGCTGTGAATGAAAAATATTGCAGCCATTCCGCTTGGAAATAAACGGATATTTTTTGTATCTTCACCGGTGAGGTTTGAAATTTTTGTTTTTATTTTTTCTTTAGAACTTGTTGATAGTTTGTTGACTTTTTGTATTTTATTTTCGAGAACTTTCAAACAATATTCTGCTTTTCTGGAAGAAATTATCTCTCCAGAATGCTGCCAATAAGCTTTTAAAAGATGTACGTTATCTTTTGAAGTGATGACGATAAAGAGGTTGAGTCCTTTTTGAACTTCAAAGATGTCAGCTTTACCTAGATTATCTAAAACGAATTGCTTTGCTCTTTCGGCAGCTGATTTGGATGGAAAAACAAAATATGCTTCATTTCCATCACTTTCGCGAAGAGTTTTATGTTGACTATAACAATAATCAAATAGCTTTTGAACCAGTGGATGGATTACAAATCTTGGATAGCCCAATTGCAACTGACTAATTACTCTATCTTCTTTTTCTTCATATCCAATAACATCCATCCATTTAGGTAGACTAACGGAAACTGCATGGTCAGAGTGAGGTATCGGTTCTCCTAAACTGTTCATGGATTTAACTTGAAAAAGGTATATGTATAGTTTATCGGATTGAATTCGTACGGTTCTCTTTTATTTACGTTTCCATTTTTTATTAGTAGCGTTATCAACTAATTCAAATCTTAAATTGAATGTTCCGTCAGGTAGCTCAATTGTGGCTATTTTTATATCCTTTCCTAGTGACAATATACTTTCTGCGTAAGGTTTGCTCTCGATTAGTAATTTTGCAGCCCACTCAGCTTCTTCTTTTGTTTGTAATCTGCTAGACTTACCACCAATAACGTGATTTGAATATGATTCTTGATAGTACTTATTGTCTAAATAATCATTTAAAGTTGTAACTCTCTCCAGGGGAGAACTAAGCCTGCCATTGGATATTGTCGTACTATCAATTGCAAGAGAAGCTATTTGAAATTCTTTTGTAGTTGCTACTGGATAATAATTTCCTTTCACTTCGATTAGTTGAGCTAACATTTCAGACAACTCATTGAGAACAACGTCATCTAGTTCCCCCAAACTTAAGTAAGCATTCTCAATTAGCATAAATCCATATGAGCTTAGTCCATTTAAACCTAAAGCTAACTCGCTATTAAAATCTGATGAAAGAAATATTGGAACATCTGTTTCTTTGCTGATTAGTTGGAGTAATTGCACATAATATGAATTCCCTGATATTTTCTCTATAAAATCGCTTTGTTCGTTTGTTATTTTCTTATCGGTTAAATAGAAAATGTTTTCTGTGTTTTTTATTGGTAACTGTATTTTTTTATACAAATCATTATTGAGAACTGACTTTTGCAGTTGTTCATAACCTTTACTCACTGTCCAGTTTTTTGTTTTCCAATTTTCTATGGTTTCTTTCAAAGCTTTGCTCAATGGTAATTTTTGTGAAGGAGTTTTATCTGGAAACTTTTGATAAAGACCAGCAGCACCTCCTTCCAAAACGGCTTTTTCAATTTGCTTTGCCATTTGAGGGTTGAGTTTTGCAAATGAAACAATGTCATCAATTACTCTGTAAATTGTGCTTAATTTCGTTGAAACTTCGGTTTTTGAACTCTTGAATGTTTTTAACTTGGAACTTGTTCCAAAGGTATTGGTTGAGAAAGTGTCTTCCTGGAGGCCTGTGCTCTTTTTTAATCTGCTGAGTAGATAATAAGCTGTTTTTTTCGTTAAACTGCCGGATTCAACTAGACGAAATAGCTCCTCTGTAGACGGCCTAAATACATTAAAGTCTTTTAATTCTTTTGTGGTATTTCTAAGATTATTATTTGTAAAAGCCCTTTTTAATGAAGTCCCAGCTCCATTTATAGAATCACCCATAAAGTCAACCCAAGTTCAGCCCAACTATAAATTCCCTTTAATAATAAGTATTGCAGTAAATGATTTTGAAATGATTATTAAAGCTTTAAATTCCTTTTAAATTCTTCAGTTGAACCTATAAACTGGTTGGCTTTTTAAGTTATTCAGGAAGCCTCAAGAAAACTTTTTTGGGCCTTCTAATATTTTTTTACCTGTTTCTTCTGCAATACCTTTAAGCATTCCATTGAAAACTATGAAATGGAATGGTGTAACTAAATACCAGTAAATTAGTCCTAGAAGTCCTCTAGGTAAGAATCTGGCAATTTGTTTCAGTTCAACTTTACCATCACCAACCTCTTCAATAACTGAGTCTAAAATTGCTTCACCGGGCAACTTCATTTCAGCTACTAGCAAAAGTCTTTGATTCCTTTTTAAGTCAGCAACTCTCCAAAAATCGAGAGCATCTCCGGGTCTTAGATCCATGTCATGTCTTCTTCCACGTTTTAAGCCAACCCCTCCAATTAATCCATCCATGGCTCCTCTCAATTTCCATAACCAATCACCTTGATACCAGCCATTCCTTCCACCAATTTTAATTAATGGCTCCCAAACATCTTCTTTACTTGCTTCAAGAACAATTTTCCTTTTATCTTCAAATATTGTGCCTCCGGCCCATTCAGGGTCTCCGTAATAAACCCACTCGGGTGGGTAGCTATAGCCTGCGTCACTCCAGTGGCTCTCAACTTGTTGCATTTGCAACCGTTTAAGTGCTTTTTTTATAGCATCTCGACAGCTCAAAAGTTCTTGAGGAATTAATTTTCTAATTTCCTGATTTTCACAAATAACTTTATTCTTTAATCCTTCTGTTAATGGAATTGCCATTGATGAGGGGATTGGGGTAATTAAGTGAATCCAGTGAGAACTGAGCCAAGGAGTGAAAACTGGCACAGGAATAACAAATCTTTGAGGGAGTTTAGCTTCTTCTTCGTAAATTTTCATTAAATCTCTGTAGTTGACAATCTCTTCTCCACCAATATCAAAAGATTTGCCAATTGTCTCTGGAACATCTAAGCATCCTATTAAATAATTTAATACATTCCTAATCGCAATCGGTTGAGATGGCGTATTCACCCATTTCGGAGTAATCATTAATGGCAATCTATCAACTAAATATCTGAGTATTTCAAAAGAAGTGCTTCCAGAGCCAATAATCATAGCTGCTCTCAAAATAGTTACTGGAACTTTTCCTGATTTCAGTATTTCCCCTACTTCTATTCTCGATTCTAAATGTGGACTTAATCTTTCTTTTTTATCTGAATTGCCTAAGCCTCCCAAATAAATTATTCGTTCTATTTCATTTTGCTCCGCAGCTTTAACCATATTCTTTGCTGCAACTCTGTCGGCCGATTGGAAATCCTTTTTATTAGAATTCATAGAGTGTACAAAGTAATACACTGTAGAACATCCTTTTAGAGCGTGAGTTATTGACTCTAAATCGTGCAAATCACCCGCTACTATTTCTAGATTCTTGTTTTTTGCCCATGGCCTGGACATTAACTTTGTTAATGATCTGGAAACCGCTCTCACCTTATAGCCTGAGTCGAGGAGACGCGGTATCAATCTCGCACCAACATATCCAGTGCCTCCAGTAACTACTATTGGCTTTGATTTATCCATTGAAATGTTAAATGACTTTAATACTAATTATAAATAGCTTGAAATCAATAATTAGCCTTTACTTCCATAATTAAGTTCTGCCCAAGTCTTCCCAAATATTTATTGTATCTGGGAAAAACTCTTTAGCTTGCGCAAGCATAACTTTTGCGTATTGTTGTATTTCCCATTGAGCATCTTGATGGTCTCTCAATTTAACAAAGTGGAATAGTGATCTGAGATTACAAGTCCAGTAGAATTGCGTGTATGTACACTGGGGTAGAATACCTCTCGCTTGCTCACGCGCGACACCATTTTCTAAAAGTTTTAAGTAGGATTTATAACTTTCATCAACGATTCCCTTGTAGGTTGCCCTACACTCTTGATATTGGTTCGTAGAGAATTCTGAATCTATGCTGGCCTGTCGATTACTTTTACTTTGGTTGCGAAACTCGTTAGGTATATAAAATTCATCGGTTACTTCAACGTATCTTCCGCTGATTTCATTAATTGAAATGCCTACTCTATGTCTGTGCCACTGTCTTGCGACGAATAAAGGGCATTTAACTAAATAGGTTAAGCTTGTATGCTCCAGCGGTGTTCCATGGTGGTGTTCAAGTAAAAACCTCAATAATTTTTTGTCTTTCTCTCCAACTTCTCTTATTTGCTTTCCGAAAGATACTCTTGCACTATTCACTATCATCGCATCATTGCCGTTTTGTTGTATCAATGCAACAAAGCCAATTTCATCGTTGAGACAAAAATCTGCGTTGATCGGTGCTTCGAGTTTTGTTGGTGCTGTTGAAGTCATTCTTGAATCTCACTTTTTTTATAGTTAATAATTTTATATCTAAGTTTCTTGTTTTTTCTTTTGAAGTTTAATAATAAAAAACGAAGCACATGCAATTGTTATGAAACTAATTACATGTGCCGCTGCAAAAGGGCCAATCATTAAGCTATCCGTTCTCATAAACTCGAAGATTATCCTGCCAAAGGAGTAAAGAATTAAGTAACTACAGAGAATTGTTCCGTCATTTATCTTAATATTATGTGAAAGGACTGAGAACACTAAATCTTTTTTCTTTGAATATAACCAGAATAAGAAGACCGCAACAATGAGTAAGTAAAAAGCCTCATAGAAAAATACTGGATGGAAAGTAGCGTTCCCTAAATGCTCAATCGGTCTCTTGCTAGCCGGAACAAAGATTCCCCACGGAAGGTTGGTTGGTTTTCCAAAAGCCTCTATATTGAAAAAGTTTCCAAACCTACCAATTGCTTGAGCTATCGGTAGTACTAATGCAATCAAATCACAGACTTCATAACGATTAAGAAATTCATTTGGTTTTTCGTCTGCATTATTCAAATAATAAAAAATCAATCCCGCAACTAAGCCACCGATGAAACCTCCCTGAATTGATTGGCCACCGTGCCATATAGCTAAAATTTCTGATGGGTTTTGAATGAAATAATCAAAGCGTAAAATTACAAACCAAGCTCTTGCACCAAGAATTCCACCGAGAAAAACCCAAAAAAGCAAATCGAGCATGTTTTGTCTTTGGTTTTCATTCGTTTTACTTTTAATGAGTAAATAAATTATTAAAAGTGAAATTAAAAAGCCCAAGCCTATTAATAAGCCGTACCATCGTAATTGGAAATCGAAGTTGATATTTAATAGATTGCCAATATCTACAATAACGGGACCGGGAGATTCAATCATAAAAATCTAAAATGAATTAACTTCAATAAATCAGTTTTTTTATTTTCACAAAAAATCCTTAATAAGACATTTGTAAGATGAGTGTTAAGGGAGTGTAAGTGGGTGTTTGACTCTTTGCTTTTTGATGGGGGATTTTTATGGTAATTAATGGACTGAATGGGCCTAGAGGCTTACCACAACCAGATGATTTTCAAGTTCCTCTTTCAGAGAGACAATTTAATAGATTACCTTTAAATGAAAAGTTGAGAAATCTCAAATTTTATAACTCAGATGATTTGACAAAAGCTCTTTATTGGGAAAAAAATATCCGAGATGTCAATGGACTTATTGAGTCAACTTATATAGAGCCGGAACTTTTAAAGATTTTACAGAAAATAGATGGGAATTTGATTGCCCTCTTAAGAGTTCTTAAGAACGAAAATATAATATTTTCAGATAGTTCTTCACCCTTAACTTATGCTATCCATGAGGATGCCTATGGTAGTTTGACTGGAAGAATTGTGAAAATGCAAGAAGCAAAAAATCCATTACGTGCAAGCTGGGTTTTTAAAATGTTAGTGGAGACTTATGTTGATGGAATGGAAAAAGGCAATCTTTCTGTTGAAAATTTGAAAGAGTTATCTCTTGAGGCGTTAAGAACCTATGGTGAGCCATTTAATTTTTCTGGTTTTAAAAAACTTGTAATTGAGAGAATTAATAATCCATCACCACCATCGAAGAATGATCCTTTTAGTTTTGATTTAACTTGAATTTTTCTAGGTATTTTCCAATTTTGCTCCAGCAGATATAGATAAAGCCCATATGTATTTGTGTGTTAAGATCGAATTAAGAAAAATAATATATCTATATTTAATAAATTAATTTAATAAGTTTCGTATGAAGATTGCCGTAAATAGTTTAAATCCTAATTCTTTAATTCCTCTGAGTCAAAGAGGCTCTATTTCGAGTAATTTAGTACCGATGAACAGTAATGTTCAAACTAGGGCATTTCCAGTTCAAATAGAAAAAGAAGAAAGCTTTTGGGATAAAGCAAAAACTTTCCTTTTAGTTGGCGCAGGATTATTAGTTACAACTATTCTTGTTTCTGGGGGATTGGCATGGAAAGGGCACAACGAAATAGATAAGTTCTATAGAAAGCATTTTAATGAATTGGTCGGAAAAGAAGGCATGGGCAAAGTGAAAGATTTTGCCAAAATTGCAAATTCTCAAATAACCACAAAATTTCTTAATGATTATGTTACATGCGCTTTTCTGGGTTATCCAAATGAGAAACCCAGTTATGTTGCACTTGTCAGGCTAGATAAGAACAAGAAAACAAAAAATATTTCACATACGCCGAATAATCCGAGTAGTTATATAGGTTTCAACAAGGATGGTTTTGCTAGTCCTACAATTGTTGGTAAAAAAGGAGAAAAAATAAAATTCGAAGAATTAGGATTATCTGGTATCTTCCATTTAAACGCTGAAGGTGATGTACGCAACGCATCATTTAATTTGGGAGAACTTATAAAAGCTGGTTGGAATTCCTTGATTGGTAATTTAAACGAATCTGATTATCTCAAATTAGAAAAAACTAGGAAGAACTAGTTGAATCACAACATTAAAAACATAAAAATGCATTTTAATTATTAATCTTAGATTTGACATGAAATAAGGATTGCTCATTAGAAACAAAATGCAACCTTTTTATTGGATTTTGTTGTGTTATAATCAAATTAAGAAAAGATTAAAAATATATTCTATAACTTTCTAATATAAAAATAAAAAATATAAATCAATGAATATAAAAATTATCCCAAATGCTTATTTAGCTAGTCTGAATAGTCAAGCGAGCTTTTGTCAATCATCGAATCAGAATAAAGCAAGTTCATCTCATACATTAAATCAATATGATTTAGTAGATAATTATGCTCCAGCTAAAGAGATAAGGTTACCAGAAAAAGAAGATAAAACTTTGTGGGAAAAGCTGGCTCTTTACGTCGGGATACCTTTAGCAGTATTAGCTGTAGCTTTAGGTGGTTTATCTGTAAAAGGACAGTCTGCTGCAAACAAAGAATTTAGAGGAAATATGAATAAGTCATTGAATTTGAAAGCCGCTGTTCAGAAGGCAAAAGATGATGGTTACAAGATTAAGCATGGCTTATTTGCAGTTTTATTAAGGTCAAAGGAGAAGCCTCTAAAGAGATATTCAACAAGTACCCCCGTGTTGATTGATGTATTGAAAGATACACGTTCAACATCTTTTGTAATTAATACTCCCACTGAAGGTTATCCAAATGCTTTCGCTGGTCTAAACAACAATGGAGTAAACATGTTCTATTTGAACGATGGTAAGGGTGATATTAGGAATATTAGAGCATCAAATAAAATTTATATAAGTAAAGAAGGTAATGCACATGTGGTCCTGCCTATATCTCAAAGAATTAAGATTGGCTTTAAATCTATTTTTGGAGGTTTAACGAAAGCAGATAAAGATGACATAATGGGCTCTAGAAAAGTTGAATTTGTAGATGAAGACAAAGCAACAGTGTTATGAAGAACTAGTTGAAAGTTCTGGCTCTGGGTTTTCTGTATCTTTTTGTTCTGAAGATGATTTTTGTTGTGAGCTATTGAAAAGTAATTTTTTACCTTCCTTGTCCATCGAGACTTTAACTAGATCACCCGGCATTATTTCTTTATTCAATAGCTTTTCTGCCAAAACATTTTCTAATTCTCTTTGGATTACACGGAGCAAAGGTCTCGCTCCATCTCTGGAAATTATTTCATTACCTTCTTTTTGAATTCCAACCCCAGGCCTATCGCTTCTTTGAGACTCAAGGCACAAGTAATCTTTCGCTTCACTTGCAATTTCAATATTTATTTCTTTATCTTCAAGCCTCTTCACAAGGTTTTTAACCATGATGTCAAAAATTTGAGCTAAGTGATCTTGATTTAGCCTATGGAAGACGATAATTTCATCAACTCTATTTAAGAATTCAGGTCTGAAGGTTCTTTTCATATCCTCCATTAACTTACCTTGCATCCTTTTATATCTGTGTTCTTCATCTTCTGAATCTTCAGAGCTGAAGCCCATTTGCCTATCGTTTTCAATAGAGCGAGCGCCAACGTTTGTAGTCATAATGATGATTGTATTCTTGAAGCTAACTACTCTTCCCTTTGTGTCAGTGAGTCTTCCATCATCAAGAACTTGAAGCATTATATTGAATACTTCTGGATGAGCCTTTTCGATTTCGTCAAATAGAACAACTGAATATGGACGTCTTCTAACTCTTTCCGTAAGTTCACCACCTTCTCCAAAGCCAACATAACCGGGAGGTGAGCCCACAAGCCTACTAGTTGTGTGCCTTTCCATGAATTCACTCATATCTACCCTGATAATGGCATCTTCGGAACCAAAGAAAAATGAGGCTAGAGATTTAGCAAGCTCGGTTTTTCCAACACCAGTAGGACCTGCAAAAATAAAATTACCAATTGGCCTGTTAGGATTTTTTAAACCAACACGCGCTCTTCTTATAGCCAAGCTAACCGCACGAATGGCTTGATTTTGGCCAATAACACGATTGTGTAAAGTTTCTTCCATATGAAGAAGTTTGTCTGATTCTTGTTCTGTGAGTTCACCTACTGGAATCCCAGTCCAACGACTGACAACTGTTGCAATGTCAGTTGAAGATACCGAAAGAGAATTATTTTCTTGGCTAGCTTTCTCTCTTATCTCTTTTCTCATTTCTTCAATCTTAGAGACCAAATCACTTTCAACATCTCTGAGATTTGCTGCGGTTTCAAAACTTTGCTCTCTAACCGACTGTTCTTTTTCTCTTCTAATCTGAGCTAGTTTTTTCTCTAACTCTTTACCTTCTGGAGGTAAGGTATTTATTTTGAGTCTTACAAAAGAACTGGCTTCATCTATTAAATCTATTGCTTTGTCCGGTAGAAAGCGATCCGCTATATATCTTTCTGACAATACTGCAGCAGCATGTAAAGCATCATCCGTGATGGTTAAACCATGATGTTCTTCATATTTTTCACGCAGACCATTGAGGATTTCCACTGTATCTTCTATTGAGGGTTCTCCAACATTTATGGGCTGAAATCTTCTCTCTAAAGCAGCGTCTTTCTCAATGTGCTTACGGTACTCTTCAAGTGTTGTTGCTCCAATGCAGCGCAATTCACCTCTTGCTAAAACAGGTTTTAAGATGTTGGCTGCGTCAATTGCTCCTTCTGCCGCACCTGCTCCAACTAAGGTGTGCAATTCGTCAATTACCAGAATAACATTGGTTGAAGAACGGATTTCATCCATTATTTTTTTGAGTCTTTCCTCAAATTCTCCTCTATATTTAGTTCCTGCAACCAATAAGCCAATATCAAGTTGAATTATTCTTCTTTCGAGTAGGAAATCGGGAACATCTCCATTAATAATTCTTTGAGCTAAGCCTTCTGCAATGGCAGTTTTACCAACACCAGGTTCGCCAATTAACACTGGATTGTTTTTTGTTCTTCTACCTAAAATTTGTATTGATCTTTCAATTTCGGTCTCTCTACCAACGACTGGATCTAATTTTCCGTCAATAGCTAATTGCGTTAAATTTGTTCCAAACTCATCTAAGGTTGGTGTCTTGGATCTTCCTCCTTGAGCTGATCCAGCAGTTCCGGAACCTGCACCTACTCCGCTAGCAACAGTTCCACTTTCGTTAAGCATTCTTAAGATATTGCTTCTCACTCTGCTAATATCAACGCTTAAACTTTCTAGGACTTTAGCAGCAACACCTTCACCCTCTCTTATTAATCCGAGTAATAAATGCTCTGTACCGATATAGTTGTGACCTAATTGTCTCGCTTCATCCCAGGCAAGCTCTAAAACCCTTTTTGCTCTTGGTGTGAAGGGGATTTCCACGGCGACAAACCCAGAACCACGTCCAATAATTTTTTCGACTTCAACCCTTGCATCTTTGAGATTAACTCCCATTTGTTTTAAAGTTTTGGCTGCGATACCAGTTCCCTCTCCAATCAGCCCTAATAATATTTGCTCCGTTCCGACAAAATTATGACCAAGTCTTCTAGCCTCTTCTTGGGCTAGCATAATTACTTTTATTGCTTTTTCTGTAAACCTTTCAAACATGGTTGTGACCCCAAATTAACTTAAATGTATTAAAAGAAGTTAGGTTTTTTATATATGTAAAATACCCAGTTGAGTACTTATGTGGTTTCAGTCTAACACTCATCTTTTTTTTAGGTAACTGTCATAAATACAGATTGCATAGGGTATTCATAACAATATTGAATTAAATTATTCCCCGTTTTCTGCTTCTGTAGAATATTTATTGCTTTAATTAAAATATCCTTAAAGGGAAATCCTCTAATGGATCGATTCTAAAGAAATTTCTAAAAATTGCATCGATAAAATCTTTCATTTTCAATATCTTTGATTACCTTGGTTAGAAATAAGAACTATTAATACTAAAAACTTCAAGTTTTGCTAGCAGGAATCTAGGGTAGTAAGATAATATATTCACGCTGTTAGTGGTGATGTGATATTAATGAACTTGGTCAGGGGGGAAACTCAGCAGCCATAAGTTAGTTAGCAGGTACCATTAACGGCTTATTTTAAATTGGAGAAACGTTAATGAGTCAGGAGCCATCAAGTCTAATAGGTCAAATATTAGTTGCTCTAGGTAAAATAAGTAACGACCAACTTAAAGAAGCTTTAGATAAACAGGCTTCTTTGTCAACTGATGATAAAAAGCCTCTTGGACAAGTCTTATTAGAAATGGACTACGTTGATCCAAATGACATTATTGAAGCAATCAGAGTACAAATGCAAATGAGATCTTCGGAAGCTTCATAATTTTATGTTGTCAAAGGTTCATTTATTATCTTTTTTAGATCTGAACACTATTTGGATTTAGCTTTTATTTTAAATTCAGAGTCCAGAGTAGATATTTTATTTAAATTCTTGTTTTATTTAGTTGTTCCTTTAAGAGTGCTATTTCATTCTCAAGTTTTTTGAGATAAGCCAAAATAATATCCGGTATTTCATCATGAGCCAATTTTTCACTCGGTGCTTTGCTTACGATTCTCGCTGGAATTCCAACAACGGTGGTTTGCATTGGAACATCGTTTATGACAACAGAGCTTGCACCTACCCTTGCTTCTTCTCCAACAGTAATATTTCCTAGTATCTGTGCATGAGAACCGATTACTGCCCCTCGTTTTATAGTTGGGTGTCTTTTCTCTTGTTTGGTAGAAGTTCCTCCTAAGGTAACACCTTGATAAATGATTACTTCTTCTTCGATTTCAGTAGTTTCACCAATTACAACTCCTATTCCATGATCAATAAAGACCTTATTGGCTATTTTTGCTCCAGGGTGTATTTCAACTCCAGTGAAAAATCTCGAAACGTTTGATACCAAACGGGCAATAAAGAAAAAATCATTTCGGTAAAACCAATTAGCTAGTTTGTGAAGATAAACAGCATGCAATCCAAAATAGCAAAATAAAATTTCCCATTTAGATTTCGCCGCTGGATCATTCGATCTGATATATTCGAGATCTTTGTTCAATTGTGAGAAGCAACTCATTTCAATATATTTAAAATTTAGCTTATTACCTTAAGTTTAATTAGTTGTAATTATTTCTTCCGTTTGAAGAGCCTTTGATTCTTCCAACTCCTGGCTATACAAAACGGTAGATAAGTAACGTTCGCCGTTAGATGGAACTATGACTACTATATTCTTATCTTTTGATTCTGGTCTGAGCGCGATTTTATAGGCGGCGTTCAAAGCTGCTCCGGAGGAAATACCAATTAATAAACCTTCTTTTTTGGCAATGAACCTTGCTGTTTCAATTGCTTCTTGACTAGAAACTTTGATCACCTCATCTACAAAGTCCATATTTAGAATGTTGGGTTTAAAACCGGCACCTATTCCTTGTATTTTGTGTGGCCCGGGCGTTCCTCCCGAGAGTACTGGTGATTCTTCTGGTTCAACTGCAATTGCCTTGAAATCTGACTTACGAGATTTAATTACTTTACTTATTCCAGTTATTGTTCCGCCAGTTCCAACTCCGGAAATTAAAAAGTCAATTTTGCCATCGGTATCATTCCAGATTTCTTCAGCGGTATTCTGAATATGTGCTTCTGGATTTGCCTGATTGTTAAATTGTTGAGGAATGAAAGAGTTAGGAGTTTTTTTTGCAATTTCCTCCGCTTTGGATATTGCTCCTTTCATTCCGTTTGGCCCGGGGGTTAAGACGACATCTGCGCCGTAAGCTTTTAAAATTACTCTTCTTTCTAAACTCATCGTTTCCGGCATTGTCAGTATCAACTTGTAACCACGTGCGGCACAAACGAAAGCCAGGGCAATTCCCGTATTTCCCGATGTTGGTTCAATAATTACGGTTTTTCCTGCTTCTATTTTTCTTTCTCTTTCCGCCTCCATGATCATATTTAGTCCAATTCTGTCTTTGACTGAACCTCCGGGGTTTTGAAATTCTAACTTTGCTAAAAGTTGACAATTCTTAATTGGTCCTTCAGGAGAGTTGTGAATTTTGACTAAAGGAGTTTGTCCGATTAAATCGGTTATATTCTCAGCATACTTCATGAGCTCAAAAGGTTTAACTTAATTTATGAATTGTTGATTTAACTAATTCCCATCTTAGCTGAGTAATGAACTATTATGCCAATTACAGAACTATAGGGTAATTTGTAAGAACGTACTCAAGAAAAGCAAATTAAAATCTATATAAGAACGTTAGTTGGATTTCATGGGATTTCTAATTGTCGCCTCAGAAAGAGCATTCAATGCATTTTGAGGAGTGTTGGTTGAAATGATAGGTGGTGTGGAAGTTTTATTTTGTGGTCCTTGAAATTTCACAATGCTTGAATTGACCATTGTAGAAATGAAGGGGATAACTTTTTCAATTAGCCTTTCGGGTTGTGAGTTCCACTTTAATGCTACTTCATTGTGAGCTTGAGTTCTTCCTTCATTGAGTAATAAGTCGTTGTATTTTTTAGTAACAGACTTTGAGTCAGTTAAGTCGAAATCTTCAAGTTCAAGGGTCTGTTTAGGGCATATTTGATAGGCTTCTTTTTCATTGGATTGAGGTAAATTCTCTCTTTTTTTTAAAACGGATATTTTAGAGTTCGGATTATGTGCAATTGGATAGGTTCTGCACATAGTAGGTCTATCCATATAAACTGAGCACCTTCCGAGTACACGACTCCCTGGATGATATTTGTGATTGGGTAGTTCGGGATTTACTTCTGCTCTTTCCTCTTCTCCGAGAAAGAAACACTTAACTGTCCCAGGGAATAGCTTTGACTCAACTCTTTTCAACGCTAGAGAGAACATTTTCCCTTTTTTATCTTGGTTATCAAAAATAAAGGGAAACATAATATTTTTATTGGAGGTGTAATTTAAGTTGAAGGGTATTGGCTCAAAGCAAACACCTTTTACTGCTTCATTTAAACCAATAGCATTTACTAAATCTATGAAATCATAAACGGTAATTATTAGTCTGTAAGCTCTACAACAACCAGCATGGCAACTATCACAGATATTACTACTCATTGAGATTTAAGAATTTGTCAATTAATATCTATAATCTTCCTCAGAGGGATAACCTTTAAACAAACTTGTAATTCTAAACACAGACTGATAATGAAATTGTTTGAAACAAGTAGTTTGAAATTTTCAAAGATCAACCGAATGTATTAAATGTAATTTTGATTTTTATGAATAAGCTTCTTTGCCTCAGTTATTCAAGAAAAATAATTGGCTTAGCTTGGGAATGAATGAAGATATATTCTTATAAACAAATATTTCAAAGTGCAAACTTGGTCGGTAGTAATTTCAGGACAAGTAATACCCCTTGATAGTGCCAATGTGAAGGTTAAGAACTTACTAGTTGGAAGAGACGAAAAAAGCCATATTTATATTGATTCAGATAGTGTTTCTCGTTATCACTCGGAAATAAGGAGGAGCAAATCTGATAGTTCTAAAACTTTTGATTATTTTATTAGAGATCTTGCAAGTGTTAATGGTACTTTCATCAAAGTATCTAGAGTGAATGAACGCGGAGTGTCTAATATCGAATGGGATGAGTTGGAACCTGGAAGAATTCACAAGTTGTCCAGCGGCGATACCTTCAGGTTTGGGGATACAGAGCTAACATTTACTTTTAAAGAAGAGTATTCTCAAACGGGAGAGGTCTATTTAGCTGAAATTCTTCACCAACAGAATGAAATTGAAGAAGAATATGAGGAAGTTGAATACTCAAGAGAAGAAAGTTATGACGCAGGAAATCAGCTCGTTTCGAGAGTTCTTGAGATAATCTCCAAAAATAATCCATTTAAAAAATAAACAAAAATATAATTGGAATTGCTCCTAATTTTAAATAGATATTTTGGGTTGATTTGAAATTATGGACTTCAAAGATTCTTCATGAAAATAGGGCTATATTCATTGACAATTAAATTGACGTATCTGATGTCATCGTCATAAATAATGCCTTCTTTCACATTGCCCCATCCTTGATTGTAAGCCATAAGAGCATCATTCAAATTTTTATTGAAATAGTCTTCTGACAGCAGGAGATTGATATATTTAGCTGAGCAATTGAGATTATTTGACATGTTCTGAAGTTCATTTTCATTCATTTTACAAATGAAACGACCGGTTGATGGCATTATTTGAGTTAAACCAATTTCACCTGCTTTTCCTCTAACTCTCTCTCTGAAGGATGATTCCTTATAGATTAAACCCAACATTATCGACATTGCCTTTTTATATCCCAATTTTTGGCTTAGTCCTTCTTTTTTTACTGCTGTATGAGTTGCATTGAGTATTTGGCACCATTCATTTTGAGAAATTCTTAAGAACTTTGGTTTTATCGAACACTTCATGTTTCCTTTTTGAGGGAATTTATAAGGGGAGATATGAGTTAACTTCTCACTGAGAACTGGAAAGCAAAAAACGTTCATAAGAATGAGGACTAATAACGTTTTGTGAAGAGCGCTATTGAAGTTTTTTTTCATTTTCATTTGAAAACTAATTAATGAAATACTTTTATCGATGAATAATTTAGATTATCAATTATTCATTTTTAGCAACTCGCAAATCCTATATAATAATATTAATTCTGTGAAGTTTAAAACTGTACCTCAATATTGAATCATTCAAAAAATACTTATGAAAGTTACTCTCAATTCTCAACAAAACTATAGGCAAAGAGCAGGACAACCAGCTACGCATCTTCAGAAACTTGGTTCAAGTATCTCAATGATAGACTCTTCAGAGAATCCTGAAAAGACTAAGGGGCAAATTGCGAGTTCGTTTAAAGTTTTAGTAGATACTTGCTATCAGCTTTCTAATAATTATAAATCTTTTGAGAGTGCTGTTAAAGGAATAAATTTTCCTAAATGAAAATATAATGGCTTTGAATTTCTATGTAATTTCAATTCAAGTTAAAAAGACTTTGCAATGTCAAATTTAATTATTTCTAATAACTCTCTAGCTAAGCAGTACTTAGGGATTTTGAGAGATACAAGAACTTCAATATCAAGGTTTAGATTTGCTTTAGAAAATTTGAGCAAAATACTATTAGCAGAAGCTTTGAAAGATTTAGATTTGAAAAGCTATGAAGTGGATACACCATTGGAAACAACAAGTGCTTACGAGCTTTTAAAACCGGTTGTTGTTGTACCAATATTAAGAGCTGGTTTGTCTATGCTTAACCCCTTCTTGGACTTTTTACCGGATGCACAAATTGGTTTTATTGGACAGAAAAGAGATGAAGAAACTGCGCAGGCTTTTGAGTACTATAAAAATTTTCCAGAGTTGAAAAATAAAACATTAATAATTACTGATCCAATGTTAGCAACGGGAGGTTCAGCAGTTGCAACTATCGAGGCGCTTATAGAAAAAGATGCCAATATAAATGATATAAAACTCGTTTGCGTTATTTCTGCCCCTGAAGGTATAGAAAAGGTGCATTCTAAGTATCCTACTATTCCAATTATTACAAGTTCATTAGATAGTCACCTGAATGAACAAAAATTTATTGTTCCAGGGCTGGGAGATGCAGGGGATTTATGGGCTGGAACAAATGGGAATTAATAAATTGAACATTTGGGTTTATGGTGCTGGTGCCGTTGGCTGCTTTTATGGTTCTAAGCTGATTGAGTCTGGTAATAACGTTCTGTTTGTTTCTCGTGGTGCTCAGCTGAGGGCTTTAAAGTCTCAAGGTTTGAAAATCACTAGTTGTGATGATGATTTTTATTACAAAGATGTTCAATGTTGTTCTGAAGAAGAGCTGGAAAATCAAACTACTCCAGATCTGGTAATTGTAAGTGTTAAAAGTTATTCCAACAGAGAAGTTGCAAATAAATTATCAAAGCTTTTGAGTGACGATTCTGCTATTTTCGTTTTTCAGAATGGAATCAATAGTGAACATCTTTACAGGAAAATTTGTGGAGAAAAGAAGACAGTTCGTGTAATTCTGAATATTGCGGCTAAGGTTGAGTCTCCTGGAAAGATCTTTCATAAATCTGGCGGCAAGGTAATAATTGAAGATAAACATAGCCTTTCTCAAAGGTTGTTTGATGAATTCCATTCGGTAAATGTTGATTGCCAGTTGGTCAAGGATATAAAGAATGCGATTTGGAATAAAATTTTATGGAATGCATCTTTTAATACCGTTACAGCTTTGTCGAAATTGACTACAGCTCCAATCGTTCGAGATCAAGATGGTTTAAATTTATTAAAAGCAATTGCCGAGGAGGTTATTTCTCTTGCTAAAAGTAACCATGTATATCTTGAGAGCTCTGACTTTGAGAAACAACTAGAATTCACTCAGGAGAAGTTAGGGGACATTACAACCTCAACCAGAGAGGATGTTCTTGAAGGCAAACGAATAGAGTATCAAGCTATTGTTGGTGATTTAATTGATGAGGCTAAAAGATTGAGCATTCGTACTCCATATTTATTTTCTGTTTACACCTTATTGAAACTTTTGGATAAAAGTTTTGAAAGATAATGAATTGAATTATTGTTATGGGCTAATAAACTAGACAAGATTTGAAAATTGCTACTCAACTGAGAAGACCAATTTTCTTATAAAAATTTTCCTAAAATTTCTTATACGGGTAAGTTAATTTATGAAGCTTTATTTGAAGACTAAATTAATAGTTTAAAGATTTAAGCAATGCTGCAGAAGATATTTAAGATAGCTCTAGTTAAGACGAATTTTAGTTTTGCAAAACAATTTCTTCTTATTTTTTTATTGAGTTTCTCTTCTTCAGTTATTAGCGATTCTTATTTCACTGGAAACACTGGCTACTTCGATCCCAAAATAGAGTTTACCAATTTCAATGAGCAGTATTTAGAATTTCTCATTCTAGATAAGGTGAATCAGATAAGAGAAACATATAATGCTCAATCACTGAAGTATGATGAGAAACTAAAATTAGCTGCCTATTCACAGGCGAAAGATATGAAGCGTTGGAACCGTGTGAGTCACACTCAGATAAGTTTGAAGAAAGCAACCTTAATGAAAAGGATGCAATATTTTCATATTCCTTATAAATACGTTGGAGAAAATCTTGCTGATGTATATTTAGATACCCGTTTGAATGTTAACTTCTCTAAAGAGACAATTTGGGTGAGTAGTTATAAAGAAGCAGCGGATACCTTGGTTCTATCTTGGAAATATTCACCAGGACACTTTGAAAATATGATTGATCCAAAATTCAAATATACGGGAATTAAAGTTACTTATAATCAAAACAGGAAAACAATTTATGCTGCTCAAGTTTTTGGTGGCTAATTTTTCATAATTTCCGATTTTGTCATTTTTCTAACACATAAAGTTACCGCAAGATATGTGAACAAGCCTAAGACAACGGCAATTAAAAATCTTATTGTTGTATTAATATCAATGAATGAAAATTTTATGCTGGGCAGGAATTGTAGGCTTCTTAAAACCTGGAAAGATGTAGAAGATATTAAGTAGCAGGCAAAACCGATGAATAGATATTGAATGCACTTGAGCCAATCAAAATTGAATGAAAATGAAAACTTTTGTTTGAATAGAAAAATAAGTAACAATGAATTAATAAGAGCGGTTAATGTTGTACTCATGGCGATACCAGCAACTTGAAACTTTGCGGATAAAATCCAATCTAAGAGTGCGTTCCAAATTATTGAAATTAAGCTTACGATAAATGGAGTTTTAGAATCACCAATTGCATAAAAGGCTCTGGTATATATTTCTCTAGGAAGACTTGTTATTAAGGAAACTGCTAAGCCTAATAAAGCTAAATTAACCAAATGAGAAGAATGGGTATCGAATTCTCCTCTAAGAAATAGAAGCTCAATTAGTGGTTTGGATAAAGCTAAAATAATAGCTGTTGCTGGTATTAGAAGATACAACAGATTGATTAATTCTCTATATAGAGTGCTTATAAAACTCAATTTATCTTCTTTTAAATTTGCAATTTTAGGAAGAAAAGAGACCAAAGAAGAACCCACTAAAATCCCAAATGGTAGCTGAATCAAGCGATTAGCCATTAGTATTGCCGTCCAACTTCCTTCTTCAAGGCCAGCACAGAAAAAACTATCAACATATACGTTTAAACTGCCAATAGTACTACTCAAAAGGGCGGGCATCAAAATCCAGACAAAGTACTTTAAATCATCGTATTCTGCTTTGAAGTTCGAAATGTCAAACTTGTATTCCGAGTTGAAGAAGTCAATTATTTGAACAACAGTCTGAACCAAAGCCCCTAGAGAAGTCCCAATTCCTAGTACCCATTCACCGAGAGATTTATAGCCTATAAAGATAAGGCAAACCAAGGTAACGCTGGTTAATAATGGACTGAGGCTGGGCCAAAAGTAGTGTTTCTTGAAGCTAACAGCGCCAAATAAAACACCTATAATTCCAGACATTATGAAGACAGGAATCATGAAATTGACCTGCTTGCTAACGGCTGAACTTAAAGAATCGTTATTGGGGATTATGAGATGAAGTAATGAGTTTTTAGCAAAGAATAGAGCGATCGCTAATATACAGAAAAAGCAAAGTACTATTAGAAACAATTTACTTAAAAATCTCGATTGTTTTCTTTTTGCAATATCCGGTGCAATTCCTGATTGAATGTGGCTAAGCGTTGTTACAACCGCAGAGTGGAAAGGTCCATTCAAACCACCGAGAAGTATAAAGATGTTTCCAGTGAATAAATAAGCAAAATTGAAAGCGTCCGCTGCTTTCGAAGTTCCAAAGAAAGCAGCAATGACTAAATCCCGAATGAAACCAGCTACTTTACTTAAACCAATTAAAAAACTGGTTTTGAATAATGATTTGAACCAAGACAGACTCGTTGAGGACATTTAAATATCTAAACATATCTTAAAGTAAAAAATGCAATTGAAATTTATACTTTAAGTTTTTATAAGCCCATAAAGTCAGGCCCGGAACCTTGTGCAGTTGGCTTAACTCTTAGGTTGACTTCTGGGCAAACAATCTCACAAGTTCTACATTGAACACAATTCTCTAGTGACATAGCATGTTTACGTAAGCCTTCTAATAAGTCAACGCGATGGACTTCGGCTGTACAATCGGATACACAAGGAGTATCTTTTCCTAAAGCATCATATTTTTTAATGCAGCTGACGCACGTTTCAGCATTAAATTCATCTATATGTTCGTTTCCTTCGTGGTATTTGGTATGAGCGTAAAAAACTGCGTCTTCTCTTGAATAAATTGTGTTTTTTAAATGACCGTTAGTTTTAACTTTATTTTTTTCCTGAAATTCTGGAACAATGTGCTGATAATCGGGTTTATATTTTATAGGACCGTAATCGAAACTGCCACTCAGTAATTTACCCATCCTTAATGCATCTTTTATCGATTTTATAGGAGAGTTTACGCCAATATTTACAAAGCCTGTCAAAGGAATACCTTCATCAATTCCATTGAGGACTTCTGGTATGTAATTACTGAGTAACCTCGGATTTTCCTGAAAAGCAAAGCGAAAATATCTTCCTTTATATAAAGATTTGCCAACATGAGACTTAAGCACACGATCTTTATAAGTGGTTAAGTTCTTCTCTGAAAAATTCTTTGTTTCAAGCCTTTCAAATATTATATCTGCTGCTTGAATACCACACTCCATAGACTTATCTATTCCTGCCAAAGAATTAATGTCCAATACACCTAAAGCGTCTCCAAGTAGAATAGCTCCGTCAACTGCAAATTTCTTGGGAAGACTATAAAAACCACCTTCCGGTAAAACGGCTGCTCCATAGTGCATTAACTTACCACCTTTGATCATCTCTTGAATCCAGGGGTGTTTTTTATAGTCTTGCAGTTTTTGCTGCGGATTAATATTAGGATTTTTGCTATCAAGAGAGATTACTAAGCCCACGGTGAGTAAGTGGTCTTTCATTCCATAAACAAATCCACCTCCAAAAGTTCCATCCAGCAAAGGGAAACCTAATGTATGCCAAACTTGTCCGCAACAATCTTTCCCCTCGGTCATTTTCCAAACTTCTTTAACTCCTACTGACCATATCTGTGGATTGTCCCTCAATTTGAATTTGTCGATTAGATCTCTGGATATGAAACCTTTATCACCGAAGCAAGTAACATTTGCGTATACATTTTGATCTAGTGGATTAATGGATTCGCTTTCTTCAACTCTCACCCCAACAACTTTATTGGTTTCGAAAAGGATGTCGTGAGCTGCAAATCCATTGAAAAAATCTATTTTAATGTTTGTTGATTCTTTGATTTTCTCTTTAAGCTTATTTGCCATCCAGTAAACAACTTTGCTCAAGGTTAAAACTAAGTAACCTTCTTTTTTCATCCCTGGAGGTACCAAGAAATTAGGTATATCCCATTTTTCTTTATTTCCCAAGAGACTTAAATTGCTTTTTGTACAAACACCTTCAACTGGCAATCCATCATTCTTATAATTCGGAAAAAGTCTTTCAATTACGTGTGGGTGCGAAACAGCTCCACTAACAACATGCCCACCAAATTCTTTTGATTTCTCTAAGATAGCCATGTTGAATAGTTTGCCGTTGGCTTTGGCTAAATCAACAAGACGGTGAGCAAGAGCTAAATTGGAAGGGCTACCTCCCACTAAAAGCACATCGTATTGTATTTTTTCTGAATTTGTATTAGACACTTGCATACTCCTTTTCGGTATTTGAGCTTTCTTTAATATTTGTAGTGCTTTTAGTATGAACTTTGAGTTGCTTAATCATCTCCGGGACTATGTGGTAAACGTCCCCAACTATTCCATGATGTGCAAACTTGAAGATTGGAGCGTCAGGGTCTTTATTAATCGCAATTATTAAAGAGGATTTGTCCATTCCAACTCGATGTTGGATTGCTCCAGAAATTCCACAAGCAATGTAAATTTTAGGTCTTACCGTTTTGCCGGTTTGTCCAACTTGGTGTTGATAAGAAATCCATCCTAAATCTACAACTTTTCTAGAAGCACCCAGAGCCGAACCTTCAAAGCAATTAGCTAATTCATTCATCAATTCAAAACCTTCAGCATTACCCAATCCAAAACCACCGGAAACAATTACGTTAGCGTCCGCCAGTTTAACTGTTTCGTTAATTTCTCTGACGATTTCGAGTATATCGACTTTCAACTCATTCTCAGTCAAATTGACTGGTACATTTATGATTTCACCTTTTCTGGAAGAATCAATATCCAATGGAATCATAACGCCAGGTCTTGCAGTAGCCATTTGAGGATTTTTCCATGGCCCTAAAATTCTTGCTTTTAAGCTTTCGCCAAAACTTGGACGAATGGCATATAAACAACCTGGATAAAGACCAATTTTATCTGGATCCATTTTGTTAGTATGTTCGTAAGGCCCAATATCAAGTTCTGTACAATCAGCTGTAAGGCCGGTTTGAAAATATGATGCTATTCTCGGAGCTAAATCACGACCGGTAGTAGTTGATCCCATTAACATGATATGGGGTGGTGGGCAGAAATTATTAATCCAATCAACAATCACCTTCTTGTAAGGTAATACTCGATAGTCTTTCAATGCTGGGTTATCTGCAACATAAACAACGTCAGCACCTCGAGCAATTAATTCTTGCGGTTGATTGCTAAATTCACTACCAATTAAAAAACAAGAGAGCTTTCCACCTAATTTGTCCGCTAATCTTCTTCCAGCTCCCAATAGTTCAACGGTTACAGTTTGTATTTCACCATTAACTTGTTCTGCAATAACAACAACTTCTTTATTACTTGGAGTGATGATTTCTTTCATTGGTTGTTTTTCTTGAGCTTTATTAGTATTCATCTTGTAAACTCCAAAATATTTGTTTTACTAACAACTTCTTGAACCATTGAATCAACTGATTCACCTTGCTGAAGGAAGCAACTGCCACCAATTTCAGCAACTTTGTCAGTCTTGGCAACAATGGTGGGTGATCCTTTAAGGCCGCACAAAATTGGATCTGCATTGACTTGATCTAAGTTAATGGTCTTTATGAGTTCATCTTTTTTATCTTTATTTCTTAAGAGCTCTTGTACTAGCTTTGCTCCACGTATATTTTTATATTCCAAGTGATGATATGAATTAGCAACGGTTATGAGGCAAGGCAAAGATGAACTGACCCATTGGTAACCACCCTCAATGACTCTTCTGGCAATAACTTTCTTGTTTTCAATTCTAAAATCTTCACAATATGTTACTTGGGGTATATCAAGTCTTTCTGCCAGTGATGGTCCAACTTGTGCTGTGTCACCGTCGGTAGTTTGTAAACCGCAAAAAATAAGATCAAATGGTTTTAAATATTCAACCGTTTTCCATATTGCATAGGAAGTTGCCAGGGTATCCGAAGCGGCTAGTCTTCTATCGCTGAGAAGCTTACATTGATCGACACCATGTTCCAAGGATTCAAGTAGTATTTCTTCTGCCGCCGGAGGACCCATAGAAATAACAGTTATCCTGCCTCCATATTTCTTCTTTGTTTCCAGTGCTGCTTGAAGAGCAAATCTGTCAAAAGGGTTAATCATTCTTTTTGCTTTTGAACGATCGATTGTTCCGTCAGGATTAATTCCTGCTTTTGCTGATTGATCGGGAACTTGCTTTACTAGTACGAATATATTTCCTATGTCACTCATTAATTCTTAGTTCCTATGGATATGATAAATAGGCTAAAGTCAATTCTTAAAACTTTATAAATTATATACACTGCATTGAATCTGCAGGGAATTTGAGGAAAAAAATAGTTCAAAATTAATAAGTTCTAGTAAATTTGCTTATGTTGGTTTATAGCATCAAATATTGCTTCGAACTTTAGTACTATTGTTAACCTGTTTATTCGATCGTAAAAGTTAATGGAAAAAGAAGAAATTAAAGTAGCTATTTTAGGTGGAGGTTATGCAGGTCTTCAAGCTGCAATTGAATTAGATAAAAAAGGTTTTTCACCCATTCTCATAGATAAAAACTCTTATCATGATCTCCTACCAGAGATTCCTCACATAATCTCTGAGAGAAGCTTAAAAACTAAAGTTCCATTTTCTGAACTTTTCAATAAGAAAAACATTCAATTCGTTCAAGATGAAATAGTTCGAATCAACTATCAGAATAAATCTGTTGAATTGAAGAATAAACAGCACATAAACTTTGACTATTTGGTAATTGCCTTAGGTAGCCAAACAAATTTCTTCAATATTCCTGGTCTTCAAGAGAATTCCATGACTTTCCATTCAACGGATAAAGTTATTAAGTTCTTGGATCATATAAAAGCTTGTTTTGCCAAAGCTAAAAATATAGAAAAATCTTCAGAAGAGTATGCAAGTTTGTTATCGATAGTAGTTGGAGGCGGGGGGCTTACTGGAGTTGAAGTTGCCGGTGAGCTTATCCATGAATTACCAATAATTGCAGAAGAGATTGGAATTAATCCAGGAGATGTAAAACTCCACTTGATTGAAGCTAATAAAAACTTATTGACAGTTTTGGATAAAGACATAAGTGATAAAGTAACTAATTTTTATAAAAGCCAAGAATCTTTAGATTTAATATTAGGTTGTCCGATTAAAGAAGCTTTTCCCGATAAGGTTGAACTAGCTAATGGAAGAGTTATACCGACTAAAACAATTTTATGGACTGGTGGGATAAGAGCCAATGCTTTTGTAGATAAGCCATTTCTCGACGAAAATGGTAATGAAGCTAAATTTCCATGTGGTAGGGGCTTTAGACTTGAGGTTGATGAATACTATAGGATAAAAGATATCCCGAATACATATGCTATTGGAGATAACGCAATGGTAATGGATCCAGAAAGTAATCAGCCAGTTCCACAAAATGGTCAAGCGGCCTATAAGCAAGGGAAGAATGTTGCTTATCACATTATTGCTGATATGAATAAAAAGACTATTAAGCCTGGGGAAATTGTCTTGGATGGTTTGATGGTTTCTCTTGGGCCGAAAAAGGGAACCGGAATGATAATTAATCCATTCACTTTCTATCTTCCAGTTAGCTTAAGTTCTAGGATATTTAAAAAAGCTATTGAACTTCGTTATAAGCTTTTAGATATACGTAGATAATCTCCAAAAAATAAAAAAAAGTGACAAAAGAGAAAGTTATAGTAGTTGGCGGTGGGTTTGCGGGACTAACTGCTGCTCGCAAATTACAAAAAAATGGTTTTAATACTGAGCTAATTGAAAAAAGAGATGTGCTTGGTGGTAAATGGTCCGCCTGGAAGGATGAAGATGGAGATTGGATTGAGACTGGATTGCACGTTTTCTTTGGTGCCTATGAAGAAATTTTTGAGTTGATGAAAGAACTCAATATTTACGATAGGGTTCATTGGAAGGATCATGTTCTAACCTATACATTAAACGATGGTGAACGTTTTGACTTTAGAACAATCAATTTGCCGAGTCCACTTCATCTATTGCCAGCGGTTTTTAAGAATCATTATTTTTCTTTATTAGATAAATTATCTTTGGGGAAAGCCTTATTCCCAATGCTTTTTGGAAGTGAAGAATATTACCAGTCTCAAGATGATTTTTCCTATCAGCAATGGCATCGAAGATTTGGTATTGCAGACAAGATGCTAAAGAAAATGTTTTTACCTATGACTCTTGCACTAAAGTTTCTTCCTCCGGAGAAAATATCCGCAAAAATAGTCTTAGATGTAACCGGTACTTTTCTTCGTCAAAATTATGCTAGTAAAATAGGCTTCTTGAAAGGCTCTCCAGATCAACATTTGACTATGCCAATTGCCACTGATATTTTGAAAAAGGGTGGAACAATTACTAAAGGTCTAAAACTCTCCAGGGTTGAGATTAATAGTGACGATTCGATTAAAAATTTAGTTTTTCTTGATGAGAATGACCGAGAGATTGTTAAGCAAGCTGATAAGTATATCTTTGCTTTACCAATTCATAATTTGCAAAAAGTTATGCCTAAAGCCTGGATTGAAAAATACAACTATTTTCAAGGTCTGAATAAAATTGAGAGCGTTCCAGTTGTGACACTTCAGTTGTGGCTGGACAAACAAGTATCTGGGGTTGATAATATACTCTTTTGTCCGGATGGTCATATCCCCGTATATGCGGATTTAGCTAATACTACCGAGGAGTATAGTTCTGACGGTAAATCTAGATTTCAATTCTGTGTTGCTCCAGCATTTGACTTGATAAATAAGACAGACGAAGAAATAACACAACAGATTTGGAGTGAGCTACAAAAAGTTTTCCCAAAAACAGCACCGAAAGCCAATATAAAAAAATCGAGAGTTGTTAAAGTGCCCAAATCTGTTTATTGGCCAGCTCCTGGTAGCGATAAATACCGTGTTCCACAGAAGTCACCAATTGGAAATCTATCTTTAGCAGGTGGTTATACAATCCAAAAATTCTACGATAGTATGGAAGGAGCAGTACAAAGTGGCAATAGAGCTGCTGCCGTTTTTATTGAGTGGAATCTTTAATTCCCTTGCTCTAAATTCATTCTCAGGCTGTTACGGATTTTTAAAATAAATCCGTAACGGCTCCTAAACTACTGCAAGACACAGTATTAGAGTACTTTGCCATAACACCTCGGTTATGTTTGAGTTTAGGCTTTTTCCATTGCGATAAACGATTTTGAATCTCTTCTTTTGGAATTTCTAGATTAATTGCTTTTTTTTCTGCCGAGATGGTGATCTCATCACCATCTCTTACTATTGCAATTGGACCACCATCCTGTGCCTCTGGTGCTACATGCCCGACTACCATCCCGTGTGTTCCCCCACTGAATCTTCCATCGGTTATTAATCCGACATCTTCACCGAGTCCTTGTCCCATTAAAGCCGCTGTTACAGAGAGCATTTCTTGCATTCCTGGTCCACCTTTTGGTCCTTCATAGCGAATAACTATTACATCTCCTTTTTTTATTTTATTCTCACGAATGGCGTTGAAACATTCAACTTCACTATCAAAAACTTTTGCGGGTCCTGTTATTTCTGTTTTCTTTAAACCGGAAACTTTTGCTACTCCTCCCTTTGGAGCTAAATTACCCTTGAGAATTATTAAATGTCCTGTTTTTCGAAGAGGATTTTCTAAAGGCATTAGGATTTTTTGCTTTTCAAAATCTACCTCTGGAACATCTTCTAGATTTTCAGCTAATGTTTGCCCTGTGCAGGTTATACATTCCCCGTTTAAGAAATCTCTTTCCAGCAGATATTTCATCAACCTTGGCAAACCTCCAATTCTTTCAAAATCAGCGGCTACATATTTACCACTTGGTTTTAAATCTGCAAGATGCGGTGTAATTTCAGAAATCTTGTTGAAATCGTCAATTGTTAAATCCACGTTGATTGAGTGAGCTATTGCTAATAAATGTAGAATCATATTAGTTGAGCCACCCAGAGCCATCCCAACAATCATCGCGTTTTTAATAGATTTCTTTGTAATTATTTGGTTTGGGGTTATACCTTTTTCAATGAGTTTATATATATATTTGCCAGCCTCTTTCGATTCGACCGTTTTTTTTACATCTATTGCCGGTACGCAGGCTCCTCCAGGCAAGCTCATTCCCATTGCTTCTATTGCAGATGCCATTGTATTGGCGGTGTACATTCCACCACAAGAACCTGGACCAGGACATGCAGTGTTCTCAATTGCTTTCATCTCTTCATAAGTTATTTTTCCTGCTTGATATTTGCCAACTGCTTCAAAAATGGAAACTATGTCTACATCATTTCCTTCATTGTTACCTGGTAAAATGGTCCCTCCATAAACAAAGATTGCTGGAATATTCATTCTCGCAATTCCAATTATTGCTCCGGGCATATTCTTGTCGCACCCACCAAGAGCTACTAATCCATCAAATCTCTGCGCAGAACTTACTACTTCTATGCTATCTGCAATTACTTCTCTCGATACAAGGCTGAATTTCATTCCTTCGTGCCCCATAGATATTCCATCTGAAACTGTTATCGTACCGAAAATTTGTGGGAAGCCTCCTGCCTCATGTACACCTTTTATAGACTCTCCTGCCAAGTGGTTTAAATGATAATTACAAGGAGTAATGGTACTCCAGCCTGAAGCTATCCCAATTAAAGGTTTTTTGAAATCTTCATCTCTCATTCCTACTGCTCTTAGCATTGCTCTAGCTGGAGCAGCTTTATCTCCATCGGTCATTACTTTCGAGCGGTGTTTTAAATCCATATTAATGAAATCGTTTTGGTAAGTAAAATTTTATAGCTAAATTCAACTTAATAGCTATTAAGTTGAACTAGTCCATTTAAACAGCAGATTATATATTTGCTCTTATTGTAGTTAGTTAAATTTATCCCAAATTACAACTTCGTTTAAGTCTAATTGTCCACCTCTTGGTCTGGCTGGCTGAACGGCTTTCCCAACTACTATTAGCAAGCCTATTAAGTGATCTTGAGGTAAGTTAATTATTTCAGCGACAGCGTTAGGATCAAATCCAATCATTGGGCAAGAATCATAGCCCAGTTCTTTTGCAGTTAACATAATTGTTTGAGCTGCTATTCCACAAGAACGAATGGCTTCATCTCTTTGGATTTGATCGCGGTCTTGATAAAACTGTCTAATTAGGGGAACCATCTTGTCCTGAACTTCTTTAGGTGCATTTCTCCAATACCTTTCAGGTTTTTTCTCCCATGCTTTTGTGTCTGCGCATACAACTATAAGTGTCGATGCTTCTGTGATTTGAGCCTGATCCCATGCTGCTTCTCGTATTTGTTGACGTATCTCTTTATCTTTAACAATTAAGAATCTCCAATTCTGTATATTGAATGAAGTTGGGGATAAAACCGCATTATTGAGTATTTTATTAATTTCTTCATCACTTAAATCGTATTGTGTATCGTAATGTTTTACAGATCTTCTTTGCTTGATAGCTTCTAAAGTTTCCATAATTTCCTCGTTTGAAGTATCCATAATTATTCTAGGATTAAAGACGTTTTTTTGAATAGAAATTTGGTTACCTAAAGTTTAAAGATAATCTTATTGACATTTGTATAAATTCTTTATTCAGGAAAGAGATCAATTTTCAGAGTTTGAAAAGTTTTAATTTACTAAGAAACGTTCTTTGTTATATTTTTATAATACATATGCCGACATAGCTCAGTTGGTAGAGCGACGCTCTCGTAAAGCGTAGGTCGTGGGTTCAAATCCCATTGTCGGCTATTTTACTTAAACGTTCCAGTGAATAGGCTTTGATATAGCCTAACAATAGAAGTCTAAACAAATTATTTGCTAAAGATTGGTCTTGCAATCATTATTCCAGTATTAGTTTTTACTTTATTACAGTATTCAATAATGCTGCCGGGGTAGATTTCTACTTCTTTTTTGTTGACGCTTGTTGCATCTATGTAAGTCCACTTAGCTTTATCTTTATATGCAAAAGCAACATGGTTTACATCAAGCCCAGAGAGATTAGAAGTAAAAGCTATGATGTCTCCATTTTGTAAAATGTTGTCTAAATTGATTGTTTCTAAAGTTTTACAAGAAAAGTAATTGAAAGTTCTTTCCTGCAAAATATTTTCTGTTTTTTTTATCTTGTTAATTTCATTTTTTCTTTTTGTGTTTTTACTTAATATATTGAGCTCTTTTTTGAATCTATCTGGTCCTTGAATATTAAAAAGAAAGTTCTTTTTTTCGGCATCTAAAAGCCAATCAGTATAGTAATGAAGTCTCGAACTGTAGCTTAAATGAGAACCGCCTCGATATCTTAATGAGTATAGAGTTGATTGATAATGTGAAAAGGATGAAGAGTTGGATTTTATTATTAATGAAAGGGCAAGTACATTTTCTAAAAAAGTTAAGCAATCAAAAGATCTAATGTTAACAACAAGCTTCTCTGGATAGTTTTGATCTAAAGTATATGCTTCATAAGGACTTCCTAAGAAGGATTTGGAAATTTCAATAATTACTTCATTAAATGGTAGTTTGCTCAGGTTTTTCTTTCTTGACCACTTGACTTTTTCTTTAAAGATCTCATTATCTTCTATTTGAAATTTAACTTTGTTTTGAGCAATTCTTTTTTCTTTTTGAAAACCAGAGGATTGAGATATTGAACAACTATAAAGTAATAAAAAAGCAAAAAATATTAAAACATTCTTCATCTTAAAAAACTATTGTAAATTAGAACATTTCAACCTAGTGTCTAAGACTCATCTTTATTAGAGCTTTTTTTGCTTGTAGAAGATGATTTTTTCTTACTAGAATTAAAAGAGTTTCTAATTTTTTCTATTATTTCTTGGACTGCTTCTGGAGAAACAACACCATAATTGGCCACTACTAAGTCCCCATCTCCTTTATCTTTAATATTTTTTAGTTGATGAGTTTTTATATTGCCTTCTCTAACATACAACCTTTCTCTTGTAACCCATTCTCTATTTTCCCATGAAGGTCTTGATGGGTTATTGGTGTTAGATTTATCATTTGTTGAAGATGTTACATATGATTTTTCTTGCTTTTTGTTTGAGGAAGATGTTTCTTGCTTTAGCGAATCTTTCGATATTTTATCGCCTTCAGAAGAGAGCAAAGCAACTAAGTGTGTTCCGGGTAAAGTTGAGCTTAGTTTCTTTGATTGTTTACGTTGTTCTTTCCTAACTAGCTTTATTGGAGCAGGTAATACAACTCCTTTGCTTCCTGCTAAAGCTTTATTTTTGGGAGGTCTACCAGGGCGCCTTTTTACAGGAACAACTATTTCTTCTATTCCTGGTTCTATAGAAGTAGAAGTTGGTGTGTCTATAATTTTTTTCTTTCTACCTCTTTTCTTAGGTTCTGGTTTTTCTATTTCATTTGAAGGTTTTTCTTCAATTTTTTTCTTTCTTCCCCTTTTTGCAGGTTCTTTTATGTGTTCTACAGTTGAGTTTATTGTATTTTTCTTTTCTATATTTTTATCTAAGCTTTTTTCTTTCTTCTTTTCTGTTTCTTCTAGCTTCTTCACTGGTATTGATTTGTTTTTTTCTGCAGTTTTAACTTTTAGAGATGATGATTTTAATTTAGGTTTAATTGTTTTTGTTTCTGATTTAACTTTTTTAACTTTTTCTTTTGATTTATTAGAATTTTGTTTAGTTAATACTCTGCTTGTTTGACTCTTTCCCTTTTCTTGTGATTTTCCTTGTTTTTCAGAACTTCCACTTAAATTTTTTGATAGCTTGTCTTTTTTTGTATTCTTGATAGCTTTTTCTTGTTTGTTATTTGAATTTGAGTTTTTTCGAGTACTTTTTGACGAAAGCTTTTTTGAAGAAGGTGATTTTTGTTTAGAATCTTCTTTGCGAGAAACCTCTTTCTTAGTACTTTTCGTCTTTGAAATCTTTTGAGTTTTCTTTACCAAATTAAACCTTTTTTATCAGACTGAACTACACTATATGATTATTTAAGTTATCTGAATTAAACTTAATTTATTTTGCAGATAACTGTTATGACTTAATAATTGCCATAAAAAGTCTAACTGACAATAAGTTTAACCTACAGGTTGGAAAAATTTAAAGGTTTTAATTTACAAAGATTGCACTTACTTGTATTATATGCTTCGTTATTAAGAAATAGAATAATTCCTTAATGGGGGCATAGCTTAGCTGGTAGAGCGTCTGCTTTGCACGCAGAAGGTCAGGGGTTCGACTCCCCTTGTCTCCAAATCTTTTAATGATATTTTTTACTCAAATCGAATCTGAAGTTTTTTTAAGGATTGCAATTGTTATAGTTGGTTTAAACTTAAACAATTGACTTGAAATATTTTTTTCTTGTTAAACGTTTCTTAGAGAATTGTATGTTTAATGAGAATTAGTAAGAGGGTAAAAGCTAAGTATTAAAACTCTAAATTTCGATGAATAAAAGCAGAAATTTAAGAATTAAAAATATTAGTTCAAAGGCTACTTTTGTTGCATCAATAGCAATTCTAGGCCTTTGTTTTGTTACGTTGTTTTTTGTCAATCAGCAAAAACTGAGAGACATTTATTTGTTAGCAAGCTATCAAGTGTGCCCAGTGAATGTTGAGCAGCAAAGCAAATTTTCATTAAGTAGTGAGCTGGACAAAATCGAATATATAGATAGCAATACAAAAAAGAATATAGAAAAAGCTATAAATAGAGCCTCAATAAAAACAGGACTCTCACAAAAACTTATACTCCTACTAATAAAGCAAGAGTCAGCTTTTAGACCTTATGTGGTTTCACCGGTTGGAGCAAAAGGTTTAACTCAATTAATGCCCAGCACGGCTTTGTATTTTTGCAATTTGAACGTTAAAGACATTTTTGGGGTGGAGAAAAATGTACTATGCGGTTCTAGCTATTTAAGGGAGCTTATTTCGGAGTTTGATGGTGATATAGAATTAGCATTGGCAGCTTATAATAGTGGGCCAAACAGAATAAGAGAAATACAAAAAAAATACAATAAGTTTGGCAATTTTAATGCAATTAAAAATTTTGTTCCTAAGGAGACTAAGCATTATGTTTCTGAAATAGGGAAGTATTATCGTAAAGTTGTGTAACTGATTGAGAAATGTTGAAACACTATTTTCTTTTTCTCAATACATTATTAGTACTGAGTATGGATTATCAGGTATACTACTTTAGTATCTTTGAATAAAGATAAAGATACTAATTGAAATAGACTGAATATAATGTCGTAGGAGCAGATATTAAACTTGTTGGATAGCTTTTCCAAGAACAAAAAATTCAAAAGAATTTGTGTAAGTTGCAACAATCTATATGCAAAGCATGATTTGTTAAAGATAGATTCAAAGTCGCTGAAAATTGACGAAGAGCAGATAATACCATCAAGAAGTTTTTATATTTATCCGGCAAAAGAGTGTATCCATAACTTTGCAAAATTTTCGAGGAAGTTACAAAAGCGTATTAAGAATGTTTCTCTTAATAATGATTTTTTTGAATCCTTAATGAGTAAAGTAAAGCAAGATACTTGTCCAGGTTCTTTGGAGGAAGATGATTGATGAGTAATTCTGGGAAGATGAGAATTTATGATCTAGCAAAGAGCCTGATCCCCGATGATTTGACAGATAAAGAAAAAAAGATTTTGCAAACACAAAAAACAAAAGATATTTTAGAAATATGTAACAGTTTGGGCTTATCCAATAAAACTCCTTCAAGTTCTTTAGAGGGCGAAGCTGTTGCCCAGGTTGTAAATGTTTTGGGCAATAAAGGGAAAATTAATCAAGTGAAACTAGGCGTAAAAAATTCTGAAGAAAATATTGTTACTTCAACAAGGGTAGAAAAGTCTGAACCTCAGCAAAAGAAGTCAAGAATATTAAGAAGAATAACTGTAGAAAAAGAGGAAACACCAGAAGAAGAAAGCCCGCAGGTTGAAGAAAAGAAAGATATTCCATTAAACATTGAATTACTTGAAAAAGATGAGAATGATATAGAAGAAGTTGTTGAGGAGAATGTTGAAGAAGAAGTTGAAGAAAATATAGTTGTTCCTTCAGAGGAAATTGATCCGCCTAATAATGCTCAGGAAGAGAAAGAAGTTCTAGCAAAAGGGGAACAAGAAATCAAAACTTATTCAAAACCTTTTATTTCTCCAATTCAAATTGTCAAATCGGAAAATACTTATACGCCTCCTTCGCAAAGACATAAAAACGTTACTAAAGAAAAACCTTTTGAAAAAAACGGTGAAAAATATAAGGGAGTAACAGCTCAACATTCATCGCCACATAAAAGCAATCATAGTAGTCAGCAAAAGCCTGCAACTTCTCAGCCTTACAGAGTTGCAAAACCAATTAATACTTCCTTTAGTCCAATACGTAGGAAACCAGGACAGAAGCAAGTAAAGCAAAAGCCAAGCCAGTTTTCTAAATCACCTTTTGCTTCAAAAGAAAAGTCTCAAGCGTTAGTCCAAGAGGTTGAAAGGCCGAAAGAGTTAACAATAAATCATCCTCTTACTATTAAAGAACTTTCTGAGCTGATGAATGTTCAAGAGGCTGAAATTATTAGAAGTCTATTCATGAAAGGAATAATGAGGACTGTTAACCAGACTCTTGAAGTTGACTTGACTATACAAGTTGCGGAAGAGCTCGGTTGTAAAATTACTATGGATCAGTCTAAAACCGATCAGTCAGATGATTTAGCCAGCCGTCTTAAAGAATTGGTAGACACTCATACTGACGAAAAGCAGTCAAAAGAGCTTAAATTAAGACCACCAGTTGTAACAATAATGGGGCATGTTGATCATGGAAAAACAACTCTTCTTGACTCAATTAGAAAATCTAAGAAACAAATTACATCTACAGAGTCAGGTGGAATAACTCAGCATATCGGTGCTTACCAGATATCGGTACAAGATTATGATGATAAAGAAAGAAAGATAACTTTTCTAGATACACCTGGACATGAAGCATTTACAGCCTTGAGAGCTAGAGGAGCACAAGCTACAGATATTGCAATCTTAGTTGTAGCTGCAGATGATGGTGTTATGCCTCAGACAATAGAAGCCATTTCACACGTGAAAGCTGCTGGGGTCCCACTAATTGTTGCTGTGAACAAGGTTGATAAACCTGATTCCGCACCAGACCGAGTTTTATCTCAGCTTATTGAACATGAAGTCGTTGTTGAAGATTATGGTGGCCAAATTGTATGTTCTAAAATTAGTGCAAAGCAGAATTTAAATCTAGATGATTTATTGTCCAAAATTACTTTAGTTGCTGATGCTGAATTGGGCGATAAGCTTTTGGCTAATCCAACTTCTAGAGCTGTTGGTGCGGTTGTAGAAGCTGCTTTAACTGCTAATAGAGGTACGGTGACTTCTTTACTGGTACAAAGTGGCACTCTTAAAAAAGGAGATACAATTGCAGCCGGAGCAGCATTTGGAAGAGTGCGTGCCATTTTTGATGACGAAGGTCATGAAATTGATGAAGCGCCGCCGGCAACTCCTGTTCAAATTTTGGGATTAGATTCTGTTCCTCAAGCTGGTGATACCTTCCAGGTTTTCAAAAATCTACAGAAAGCTAAAGCTCAAGCTGAAAGCGTTAAAGAACAATCTATCTCTCAGAAGAGGATGAATAGAGGATTAGAATATTTCTCGAGTGAAATTAGAGAGGGAAGCGTAAAAGAATTATCTGTAATTATAAAAGCAGATGTTCATGGTTCTGCTGAAGCTATCGCAAATGAGCTGAATAAATTGAGCAGTGATCAAGCTTTAGTTAAAATAATTCATTGTGCTGCCGGTGCAGTCACTGAAACTGATGTGAATTTAGCCTCAGCTACAGGAGCTATTATTGTGAATTTTAATACTCTAATAGACTCTGTTACATCCAAAGCGGCAAGTGAGAATAATGTACCAGTATATGATTGCAATATAATTTATGAAATTACTGAGTCAGTGAGAAAAGCAATTAATGGTTTACTGGAGCCAGAGAAAATAGAGATCAAGCATGGTGAATCAGAAGTTAGGCAAGTATTTAGTGTTGGTAAATCTAAAATTGCTGGTTCTTATGTGTTATCCGGCAAGATGGTCAGAGGAAGTACAGCAAAAGTATTTAGAAATGGAAGAGAGCTCATATCTACTAGACTTGATAATTTGAAAAGATTCAAAGATGATGTTAAAGAAGTTCTTGAGAATTTTGAGTGTGGAATATCCTTTGATAGTTTCAATGACATTGAAGAAGGTGACATAATTGAATCTTGGGGAACTGAATTCCAAGAGAGAACTATTTAGTAAATCAATATAGAACTGATATGGGAAGACCATCTTTTCAAAGGACAGACAGACTTGCCTCTAGTATCAGAGAGGAGCTTGCTGAGTTGTTCTCTTTTAGAAAAATTAAAGAGTTAAAAGATACGAGATTTGATGGGTTAATTTCTATTCTTGATATTCAGGTTAAGAGTGGATATCAACACATTGATGTTTATATAAGTGTTTTAGAAGAGGAGAAGCAAAAAGGAGTTCTTGAAGTTTTAAATGACGCAAACTCTGCTATTAGAGGCCAAATATGCCGTAATTGTAAATTGCGTTTTGCTCCTACTTTAGCATTTCACATTGATGATTCGGTGAAAAGAGGATGTGAAGTTTGGGACTTATTGGATAAAATTCAAGCAAATCAGTCTTCTCAAGATTAATCTGTTTAATTGAGAGGGCACTAGATTTAGTCTTACAAATTAGAAGGATTCATTAATGAATAAATCTTCAATTCAAGAAGCTTTCTTGTTAGAAAAAGTTGCTGGAATTGTAAGGGCAAGGAGTTTTGAAGAAGCTAAAGAAAAGTCTATTCTTTTAAAATCGGGTGGTTTAAAGATAATTGAGCTTGCTTATGAAGAACAGTTTTTTACAAAGTTTATTGAGTGGTCAAAAGACTATTTATCTGAAATCAGAATAGGAGCTGCAAGTTTAATTACCTTACAGCAAGCAAAAGAAGCAATTGATTCTGGTGCTAATTTCTTAGTTTCACCAATTGCTAATACCCAAATGATAGATTTGGCTTTGCAGAATAATTTAGATATTATTCCAGGAGCTTTTTCTCCCACTGAAATAGCTGATATTATTCATAATTTTCCTGAATTGAGCTGTATTAAACTGTTTCCATCTGACTCAGCAACGTATTTTAGGAATACGCTTAAAGTCTTTCCTAATATTGATTTTTTAATTAGTAGTTTTAAAATTAGCGAAATAGAGTCTTTCATAAATTATGGTGCAAAGATGTTTGTAGTTGGCTCCTATTTTACAGATGACCACAACCTAACGGTGAATAGAATAAAGCGGATTCTTGACTTAGTTCATTTAAATAGAGATTAGCTTTTGTGACTATGGAAGTTGGTAGTATTAAAGGTGAAATACAGATTTGCAACTCATCTAATTCATTCAATATGGAATAAAAACCTAGGCTTTGGACAAAGATTATTTGAAGCCTTAAGATTTACATAATGTCAAATCTATAGCACGGTGTGGTGTGTGAAATTATTTGATTTTGAATTTTTAATTCAAAAAAATACCTATCAAAAATTTTCTTTCAAAATGTTTCGAAGTTTGCCAATTAATAAATATAAGCCTGTTGAGATCCATGAAATTGTTTAATTAATTGGAAAATATATATAAGCATGGAAAGATAATTCATTTACATTGGTTTTACAGCTTAATATTTGGATCCCATACAACTTTTGATTTTGCTAAGTTTTGTCCTTAAGTCTATAGATGATACAATTCCGTTAAGTATATGTTTAATCAGTTGGTTATATTGTTTCTTTTTGCTTTCCTATTCTCTGTTAATGTAACCTTCAAACCTTTCGACTTTAGTTTTATTTAATCTCTTTATTAATGAAATACAAACTCATCTCGTGGAATGTCAATGGAATTAGGGCCAGTATTAGAAAAGGTTTCTGGGAAATAATAAGTGAATTAGATGCCGATGTAGTTGCAATCCAAGAGACAAAGGCAGATGATGAAATAATGTCCAAAGGGATTCTAGAGAATCCAAACTACCAAGTAAATTGGCACAGTAACAAAATTAAAAAAGGATACAGTGGGGTAGCAACCTTAAGCAAGATTCCTCTTAAACAATCTTCAACCGGATTTGGAATTGAGAGGTTCGATCTAGAGGGTAGGGTAGTTGAAAGCAAATTCGAAGATTTTACACTTTTTAATATTTATTTTCCAAATGGTGGGCAGGGCCCTCATAGAGTAGATTACAAAATAGAGTTTTATAATGCTTGCTTAGATTACACGGAAAATCTGAGAGCAAAGGGTGAAAAAGTGATAGTTGCTGGAGATTTTAATACAGCACATAAAGAAATTGACCTTCACGATCCTCAAGGTAATCAAAACACAACGGGTTTTTTGCCAATTGAAAGAGCTTGGCTAGATAAACTCGTTGAGCATGACTATATTGATACTTATAGGTATTTCCATCCAGATAAGGTTGATATGTACACTTGGTGGGATATGAGAACTCGCTCTCGATCGAGAAATAAAGGCTGGAGAATAGACTACTTCTTTATTGCATCCGAAATTAAAGATAACTTACGATCTGCCTTTATTGAAAGTAATATTCAAGGATCGGATCATTGTCCACTTGGTATTGAAATAGAGTTTTAATGAAACACTTAGTTCTCTATTCAGCACTGTTAATAATGCTCTTTCCCAGCTTGATTTTTGCTAAAGAGTTTGAATTGAGAGCAGCTTGTTATGGACCTGGACTTTATGGCAGAAGAACAGCCAATGGAACAAAGCTAAGAAGATGGACAAGAGGCATTGCTCATAAACACTGGCAGTTTGGCGAAAAGGTAGTTTTAAAATACAAAAACAACAGAACAAAAGCAAAAGTAATAGATAGAGGACCAAATATAAGAGGTCTTAGTATCGATGTGACGGAAGCTACTGCAAAAGCGCTTGGTTTTAAAGATTGTAAAGAATTTGGAGTCAGGACCCTAACAGTGCAAAGGAAATAAAAAACGTCTAAACTGAGTTTCGGCTGGCATTAACGTTGGCTGCTAAAGACTTAATAATCATCTTTTCAAAAACTTCTAGAGTGCCAGTTGGATATTTGGATGGGTCTTTCTTTATTTCTCTTGCTTTATCCATTGCAAAATGCTGAATCGTTAGCAGTGGAAGTACTATTTTTTCTCTCATTTTTATTGATTCTCTTGAGATATCAGACTCTTCAAGAAGTTCATTCTGTCCGCTAATTTCTTTCAACATAGTTTCGGTGAGTATAGATTCTTCGTATAAAATCTTCCAGAAACCTCCAAACTTTTTATCTTTTTTTAAGTAAAAGGTAAGAGGAAAAAACGATTTAGATAGGCTCTGCATTGCATTTTCAACTAATGTTCTGAAGAACAAAGATTTTTCGAAAAGGCTTTTGAGTTCATCCTTTTTTCCTTTCTCAGTCAAAGTTTTCATAGCAGAGCCAAATCCATAAAAGCCTGCTATGTTTTGCTTCATTTGGGTCCAAGCTCCAACAAAAGGAATTGCTCTCAAATCTTCAAATTTCAAGCTTTGGCTTTTCTTCCTTTTTGCCGGTCTGCTACCGATATTCAGTTGTTCGTAGTAACTCAATGGAGTTACTTCTTCAAGATAAGAAGTGAAAAGTTTATGATTTCTCAACCCCAGATAAGCTTTGAGAGATTCTTCCGAAAGTTGTTCAAAAAGCTTTATTTCTTTGGAGGAAAGACTAGAATTATCATCCGGAAAAATTTCAGGTTCAATACCGGCTGTAAATAATTGTTCCAAGTTAAACTGTGCTGATTGTTCAGTTCCCAGTTTGGAGGAAATTGTTTGCCCTTGAATAGTTAGTTGTATTTCATCATTTTCGATGAGTTCACCCATTGAGCGGTAGAACTTATGAGTGTTTCCTCCCCCTCTTGCCGGAGGTCCACCTCTGCCATCAAAGAAGGTAACTTTAACTCCATATTTTCTGGATATCTCGGTTAAATTTTGTTTTGCTTTAAAAATTGACCAATTTGCAGTGAAGTAACCGCCATCTTTGGTGCCATCAGAAAAGCCAAGCATAATTGTTTGTACTTGTTTTTGCTTTTTTAGGTACTTAGAATAAATTTCATCTTCGTAAAGACTCTTCATTATGAGTTCTGAGTTTTCCAAATCCTCAATTGTTTCGAATAATGGAATTATCTTGAAGTTTAAGTTCTCTAAACTCCAATCGGCTAATTTAGCTAGAGCTATCACTTCTAAAATATTAACTGCAGACTGAGTATTGCTAATAATGTAACGATTTAATCCCTTAATTCCATTACTTTGTTGAATTTCTCTAGCTGTTGTAATGGACTTTAATGTTTCTTGAGCAATTGAGCTTAATTTGCCTTTGTTTAGGTCTAAGCCATTTAAGTTTATTGATTTATTCGACAAGAAGTCTTTAATGAAATTTATTTTTTCATCTTGAGTTTGATTTTTATAGTCGTATTCAGAAAATATTTCAGACAACACTTCATTGTGTATTCTGCTGTCCTGTCGTAGATCTAAAGAAGCAAAGTGAAAACCAAAAATCTTTACCTTTGTAATGAAGGAATCCAGCTGTTCCAAAAATAGACTTTGATGCTTATTCACTAACAAATCTCTTATTTCAAAGAGATCCTTCAGTAAATAATCAGAATTACGGTACTGAATATCTAGTTCATCGTTAATGCTACATAGCTCAGCTTTGGAGTTGCTCATCAAACCTTGTTCGACGAAAAGTAATTTTTCATCGACACCCTTAAAAGTTAGTCTCTTTTTTAAAGAAGCAATATCTCTTAGATATAAATCAATAAGACTGGATTTCAGTAAATGTGCAACTTTTTTGGTAGTTTCTGAAGTAACAAACGGGTTTCCGTCTCTATCGCCTCCAGGCCAAAAACCAAGCTCAATAATGGGTCCTTTGAGTTCCATATCCTCTAAAAAGTTTTGAAGATTGCTTTGAATTAAAGGAAGTGTTTTATAAAAAACTCGCTCTAAATACCAAATTAAGCTTTGTGCTTCTTCAACCGGAGTTGGTTTCTCACGATTCTTGAACTTTGTTTTTCCCATTTGAAGTAGCAGGCTATTTATTTCATTAATCTGGTCTTTTTGTAATGCAACGCTCAAATCAGAAATAATGCCCAAAATAGAACTTGGATAAAATTGAGTCGGATGGGCGGTTAAAACAACACGAACACGGTAATTGTTCAAAATTTTCTTTAAGCTCTTTTCTTTACCCCGATCGATAACCTGGTTTATCAATTGTTCAACGGTTCCAGCTCCAGACATGTCATTTACAGAACCAAAAGCTGCATCTTCTAAAGCATCAAACAAAACAACTTGTCTTTCAACAAACTGCAAAATACTAAACAGGGTTTTAACATTCTTTTTATCAAGCTGACAGCTATTTTCAATATCTGAGTGTCTTATTTCCCTAAAAAAATCTTCAATTATCTCAGTTGGAGTTTGCCCCTTTTCAAGTTTTTCCCGGAGATTATTCAATAGAAAAGCTAAATGAGCACCCGTGTTTTCCAGTTCGTCAAAAGGTAAAGTTAAAAATAAGCCGTTATAAATTTGGTATTTTATTGCAACAAGTTCTTTAAAAGCCTTAAGCTTCTGAGAAGATTTCAATGACAACATTTATTGCTGATTGATGACTCTAATAAGTTGTATTCAATATAGCAATATCCTTAGTTGCCTTGCTGCTTTTGTGTTAATGAGCTAGAAGAAAGACCAAATGAAACTATGGCTAAATCAGATCCATTATGATACCCGTTACCAAGATCTTTGACGATGGGAAAGACTACTACTCCTGTGTATAAGCTCTTACCATTTTGGCTTTTACATTTAACTATTTTTCCTTCTGAATTCATGCCAAAAACTTTTTTACTTCGCATAACATAATTAAGTGAATTTTTAATATTGAAGACTTTTGTACCATCGCCATAATAATCAACTTCATTATGGTGGCTAAGGATTGAATTAGTTACACCATTTCTTTTGCATGATATTGGAGTAGGTAAGTTGCTCAATTTACTTTTACTAGGAGGCTCGAGTGAAGATCTTATTGCTCTATAAAAACTTTCACCTGAGCTGTTGATGTATACCTGAACTGGGTAGAGCTTCCTTTCTTCAACTACATGTTGATTTGAAGTGATTATCGTGTTGTAGCCTTTTGTTCTTTTTTGAGAGGTTTCTACAGCAAAATCTGTTTTTTTCCAGCTGGTTTGAGCGACTAGTCCATTTGGAAGTTTAATATCCTCTGGTATACGTTGAAGTCTTTCAATTAATGGCTTTGTTGGTTTGTTTTCAGTAGTTTTCTGTGCAAGAACAACATGATGCCTAGCAGGAATAGGGGGAGGAATTAAAGCTAAAGGACCAATCGGCATTGTGTCTGAGTGAATTGTGAAAAATGTGAAACATATGTACTATAACAAATCGGGCTCGTCGAATCAAAGGTTGTAAGTGAGATAACGATTCCCTAAACCTGTAATGCATCTTCCTTGATCCCTAAAGCTTGATTCCTGAGGATGAAATGTTCTTACTCTACTAAAAGAAAATTCCTCACAAAGCCTTGAGTTTGTGTCTGTTTATTTAGCTCAGATTCGTGAATATAGTAAATTAAGTTACTAAGTACACATTCTAAGGATGTGTTTATCAAGTTTTTTATGAAAAGGAATATCTGAATTGTCGGAACGAATACTCCTTTTGAGGTTAGCCCA